>Ga0265297_10000065_pt1 | contig 388105 bp, 524 predicted proteins | sample Munlanlwell13791_FD_192502 | JGI IMG/M metagenome (GOLD analysis project Ga0265297, IMG submission 192502) | Leachate microbial communities from a municipal landfill in Southern Ontario, Canada - Leachate well 137-91 | ecosystem: Engineered > Solid waste > Landfill > Unclassified | place... | reverse complement strand
ACTCACTTTGAAGAATCCGCGATAACACTCTTTAGTGTATCCATGGCTGCAAGTGCTCACTATCGCAAAGCAAATGCGATATTTGAGATAATTGCTACCACTAGCATACATAGTGATCTTGTCCCTTAGGACGATTTGGACAGATAGATTTGGAGCATCGACGTGTTCTATCTGGCATTCGCCATGAGTTGTGGTCGATTTAGCGATTTTCTTGCATCGTCTACAAGTATGGACGATTTTAACGTCCGCCGATACAACACCATCAGATAGCTTCAAGTTCTCTACTTCGGCTTTCGCCACGAATTTATCCCATCCACAAGAACACCTCGGCTTCGCTTTTTTGTTCATGTCTTTTGTCTCATGATTGATGGTATTATGCTTCTTCCAGCTTTATGCCGTGCTCACGAATCAGTTTTACCAGCAATTTGACGGGGATCGACGTGCGTCTAGCAGTATGGCCACCAGAAGAGCTATTTATATCCACTGAATGACTGTTCTCGTCGAGAATGACATTATCTCCATCGCCGACAAGAAGCTTGTGGGAGTATATGTCCCACTGCATACTAGCTGGTTCTTCAAATAGGTAGTATAATTCGAGCTTGCCGCTCGCCAAGCGTTCTTCTTTCATATAACGACTCCATTGGCAACAGATTGTTCACGTGAATACCCCAGCATTCGCATTTGCCGTAGGGCACATTGCCTACCGGCGATTTGTTCACATGACTCAGGAAGTGTGCTCGATCAGTCCAACCGCGTAATGTATATGTTCTGTCGATAGTGCCTGGCCCTGTCACCAAGATATAGATGCAATCATCGACATATTCTTCTCGCATCTCGTATCCGACATTTTTTGGCGGTCTGATGATTAAGTGACCGCCTAGGTGTTTAGTTTGCTTGATTTCTGCTGGTTTTGACATTCCCATCCATTCGGCAGGCAGATCCATGCCTCGATTTGGCCCGCGTGTCTCGAACCACTCGGGTACTCGATCAGGGCACAACAGCATACAAGCCACCAGTTCGGCTTCCGTACCGTATGTGTCGATGCCACGATCACTACTACATGGGTCTTGCTTCCGTGTTCCCAGTAGCCCTGTTTCTTGCCGATGTGCGTTGAACTCAACTATCGCGTTCACCTTATCCAGCATCTCCTGGTCTAATGTGACGGCAGTGACAAGTTTGCCACATACTGGACATATAGCAGGCCCTGATACGATTGTGAACTGGTTTCGGCAGTGATTACATAACATATGAGTATCTCCTAAGACTGTTGTTTATTGCCCCAGCCCTTATAATACGGATCGGCTGGACTACTAACAACAGTGTCCCTCCGTGTCCCTCCGTGTCCTCTCGCGAACACAAGAGAAATATTAACCTAGCAGTGATTAGCTAGGAATATTACTGATTCCAACAGGAATTCCTGGCCTGGTATAAAACAACTCAAGCTCAATTTTCGCAATCCAGATATCAATGTCGGTTGCACGCCACGATAGCGTATGGATAACGAAACTATGCATACCATATGGTATTTTCTCGCTACGCGAGGCATAGTCATCATCGTTACCAAACGGCAATGGCATAGTGCCCTCCGCCATCGACGCAAGTCTGCGGCGTTTTGCGTCCTCTACCGTTATCCTGCAGCGATGAGCGGTCCATATATCGACATCATTGCCGATTAAACAACCGCCACCACCACCGTCGCCATGTTCCTCTATTCTCGCTCGTGTATGTTCGAGTACTTCTTCAATTGTCGTGTGTTTGGTTCTTTTCATATGCCTTGGTTGAACCTCCAGCTACGCCGCACACCAAATAGCTGCGGGAAATCGCTCTTCACTTGCATTATCACCAGCCTGCACTGAGTCGCATTCAGGTACTTGATATGGCTAACGCCGACGATTTCTTGCAGGTATTTGTATGCTCGCCAACGGGGCATGGTTTGTGTAGGTCCCTGCCATAATCGATCAAAAGCATCATGACAGGCTATCTGTGCTTTGACGCAATGCAGCCGCTTACGCTTCACTGTTTTTGCACTACCTGAAATGGTTGTACTAGTCGTGCTCATGATCTGTTTTTCTTTGATCTTCCTATGCCGCACCAACTGCCCAGCCATCTCACTATGATTGTGGTGCTTTTGGGCATAACGCTTGCGACTGGCTTTTGATCTAGTAAGAGCACTCATTATTTGATCTTAATGGTTTTGCCGTTCTTCACTTTCACACTATCCACCGAATCGTCAGACAGACCACTATACAACGACCGAACAGCACCGCTGATATGGTTTTGCATCTGTTCCATTGTGATGCCTTTAGGTAAAGGTATCTGAATCTCAAAAGATGCTACAATTATCGGCTCAAAATGGTGGCCACACCCACAAACAGGCTCCCATGTGTTGAGCCAGCCGTTACAATCTGGACACTGCCTTTTGCCGTTGTTTTTCTTCTTGTACACATTCACGCCGTTTACACGTTCCCAAAACATATAACCGCATGATTGGCATTTCTGTGTAGCACAAAGCACAGGAGCAGAACACTCTGGACATATCTTGTGTTTCTTTTCACTAATCGGCCTGTCGCACGACAGCGAAGACCCATAATTTCCACGTGCTCTATCATTCGCCCTGTCTACTTCTTGTTGCATACGAGCACGCTGAATGCCATAAATCCTACCGTCAATCATAATGACCTCTCTGAATAATGGCGTCGTGCATTAGCCGCCTATTCGGATATTTTCCAATCCAGCACGAAGTTGCTGTGCTAACACAGCGCACCCAAGATCGATCGCACACGTTTGAATAAACGCAGCGACCAATCCAGGATTCTTTTGAGAATACCCCTTGCCAAGATGATCGTCAATCGATTTTACCGCTTCCGTCAGATAAACATCGACGGTCGCCGGCGCTTGGTTCATTAGGGTCTGGGCATTAGCAGTGATTGGCTCTGACATTCTGGCACCTCCTAGAAATCGTTGATACATAACAGACATAAAATCAGATAAAGCTCGCCGGAAAACAGCAAGCTTATGATGTCGCTTGGCAAAATTGGCCCATTGACAGATGAGATGGATGTTGCCTTTGATATGGCCTTGTTCGGGGTCGATGCGATCGATACTCATAGCGTTCATATCATTGAACATATGAGTCATCTTGACTCCAGTAATGGCACACTTGCCCTGCTGGGATTCATAGAGAGAGACGACGTAATCGAGGTCCAGGTCGAAATCACGTTTCGGACCGGACTTAGGATCATGAGGTCCCGGCTTGATTGAGTTAGCACGAGTAATGCTTAACAAATGAGAAAGCCATGTCCTCGGAGTCTTGCAAACTCTAGCTCTATGCATCGCCTTGCCTTCTGGCGTATGATAGAGTTTGCGATTTGTCTCGCGTAGCTGCTCTCTGTTCGTGTCCTTCCAATCTCGAACCTGCTTGCGCAGCTTATCGCGATTCTCATTACGATAATTCGCAAGATAGATCTTGAAACAAGGAACACAAATATTAGCCTTAGGTCTAAATTCGACCTCAGTCTCTGGTTTGCGGCATTCGCGGCAAATCCGTACTTCTGGTTTGGTCTGCGGATGTAGAATGCCTTTGCGAAGATCTCGCTTATAGGCGGCTTGGCAGGTCTTGCAAGTGGCACGACCCCACAGAAAATTGGTCTAGCGGCTTTGAGTCGCCGCACTTCCGACAGATTCGAGTTTCAGGTGTTGCTTCATCCATAACCCAATTAAAATACAGACGAAGCGATCTGTCAAGTATATCTATAAAAAGAGCCGGGTGAAGAGCGTTTCCTCACCCGGCTCAGATTTTTCAGTAACCACCCAGAGGAGGCCCCTCTAGAGATTGGTCACGTTTATAGTACCATAGTACAGGCCACCGTCTTCGATCAGCTTCTTCCCATAACGTGTCATAATCCCCTTGGTGGGGGTATGACTGTTCGGGTCGAGCACTGTCGGCGTCGAGAGCAGCGGGATGTACGGAGCGTAGAAGTACCCGGCATCCAGAACGCTCGATCCCTTGAAGCCCAAGAGAATCTTGCAGTTCGGGAAGAGCGGGTCCTTGTACAACCGCAGCTTGCCCTGAATGGTTCCCGCGTTCATGATGCCGATGTCCACACCTTCTTGGACAAAAGCGTCTGACGAGCGGAAGTCGTTCAGTTGCTCGAACTTCGAGCTGATGTCGGCGGAGGTCACCATCCAGTTAGCAGGACCACGCAATGTGGTTCTGTGGATGATGTTCGCAACTTCAAGCACCTTGTACAGCAAGGCGATGTTGCGATCCGTGAAGTTCACCGAAGCCCCGGCTGCCGTGGCGAAGTTGTGCGTAGCACGAATCGCAGCGGCGATGATGAGGTCGTTGATGATTTCGCGGTCGATTTCCGCAACCATCTCGTCGGCCATCAGGTCCGTCAAGGTGCTCTCGGCGTCGATGTTGTGCACCGACTTGAGATCTTGAGCGGCTTCCAGCGACCAAGATGTCTTGAGCTTGCGGGTAACAGCAGCAACGCTGTCACTGTCGATGCTCAAGGTCACTTCAGGCTGGAAGGGGTTGGCTTCGAGGTCGTACTCGTAGTTCACACGAGCGATGGCGTCGGCTGGCAAAGGAATGCCGCCACCCATCGTGACCTGGACCGCACCTGTCGTGTGATTGAACGCCGTGGCCCCAGGGGTCGTGGTGTCAACACTGATGGTGCCCATCGTACCACTGCAATCGCCGACCACGACGACATCAGCAGCACCGTTGGCGTCGAAGCTCACGCGGAGGCAAGGCACGGAATTGTCGCAATCGGGCGAAGCCGCTGCGGCGTTGTCGTACACTTCGACCATGACCGTTCCAGCGAGGACCGGGCGATGGGCGAGAGTCTGCGTGATGACCATTCCACCGGGCTGAATGGTCGCGTCTTCGCCGTGCACTTCTTGCGAAGAGTAGTACGGGTCCAACGCCCATCCGTTCTGCTTCGCATAGGCTTGCGAAGTGTTTTGACGCATGATCTGGGTACCAGCGATTGTCTGGCCCTTCGTCATGGCGTACTTGTAGCGGATGTAGAAGATCAAGCTGGCCGGTTGGCTCATGGGCTGGACGCCGACGAGGTTGTCAGCGATCAGCTTGGGGAAGCTCTTGCGGAGCAAGGGCAACGCGAACCGGGTAAAGTCGGCGATGTTGCCGGTTGTCGTCTGATCTTCCAAGATCAGCGAGCGACCGGTCGGGTTCATGTGCTTGTACTGGTTCTCGAAAATGGCGGACATCAAGCCCATCTTGGAGGGCCGGATCTCGCGGCACTTGTGGAGGACCGGAGCCCAACGCTGAACCATCGGGTTCTTGGTGGACTCGTACAGGACTGAAGCCTGATGCGGGTCGGTGGCTTCCGTAATCGTCTGGCGATTACGCGATTCGGTCAAGTGACGGCCTTGGGGAGCCGGTTTCTTGTTTTGGCGAGTTGCCAACATATGCGTATTCCTTGTAGTAAATGTGTGCATCGGCGAATCAACAGAGCACAGCTACATGCTATGATGCAGATTCGAAGATCGAGCGGTTCAGACTACCTCGTCCATGACGCCAGCAATCTCAGCGGGACTACGTGGCGGATTCATGGTGTTGATCGGTGCTTCACGCTTCGGAGCTTGCGGTTGCTCAACGTTCTCCTTAAGAGTCCGTTGGGTCGTCTTCCGCTGGGCTGCCGCACGGGATGCATCAATCCTTCCAGTGTTCGGCGATTGTCTGCTTTCATTCAGAGATTGTTCCAAGCCGCGATTGCGCTTGAGAACTCTCTCGGAAATCTGCATGCAACGCTTCGCTTTGGAGATGGCGCTATCGCGCTCTTCTACGAGATGCTCTGCGAGCTTCCTGAACTTGTCGAGTTCGGTCTTAAGTTCACTGTTTGACTGGCCATTAAGCTCAATGCCCTCTAGGAGAGCATAGATTTTTTCGAGCTTGGCAACAGCTTCAGTTTCCCTATTGGCCGACTGCCGCATAACGAGCTCTTCGATAGTAGAGTTCTTAGCTTCCAAGAAGATTTGGAGCCGACGAGAAAGCTCTGCCTTGTGGGCTTCAACTTCCTCGAAACACACCTTCTTCGCTTTCGCGAGGCGTGCCTGAAATTCCGTCTCCGACTGTTCCTTCAGCATGCTTGCGTGGTTGTCGATGGCTTCGCATAATTGCGTTGAAACCTCGGCTGTAAGACCACATTTTTGCAAAAGCTGCTTGATCTTGTCCATTATCAGGTCAACTCCTATTTCACTTGGGAACTGATCGTTCTGAAGTTATTTTTGCCCAGTAGTATCATTCTGTACTTCTGTCCTCGTATCGTTAAAACATCCTATAAGTAGCCACTTAGTTGGTCCATTGCACATAACGCACGGTCCGGAAGGCTCTGGAGGCTCCTTGTCACCCTTTTGAATGCGGCCCCCGTTTTCGAATCCGCAGGTTTCATCAAGACATGCTCTAGTCCAGACGTTACCTTCAGCAAACCGGACATTAATTTTTCCGCTATTCTCACATTTAGGACAACCAGCAGTACAGAATGGGCATTTAGCTTTCATGTAGTTATTTACGTTTCGGCTTCTTTTTACCCCACCGAATGAATTTCTCTCTATCTGAAGGATGTAGTAGAAAAGACATACGCTTAGTCGGATCTGCCTTTACCCAATGCCCCTCACTCAACAGCTTGAGTTTCATGATATCCTCTTCGATAAGTTTGTTGAAAGATATTGGAGAGGAGCAACTATGGCCGACCAACAATGCGCTCATCTGGCTGAATTCCTAAAGTGCGAGGTCGATATAATCGAGCGACACCTCGCAAGACACAAATGGTATAATAAAATCCCTGGTGAAGCTGAAGGGATTGCAGATTTCGTTAAGAAATATGGATGGCTGATGCGTGAGCTATACTGTGGTTATACGTGCCCTGATAGAAGTACCTGCCACTTGTGCGTGATTGTCAATTTGCAGCACGCAAGTAGCGATATAGGTGTAGAAACCGCTACTGAGTAAATGGCGGCGGTGTATACTGACCGCCACCGCCACCACCGAGGCTAATATTGCTGTTTGTGATCAAGCGTAATGCTGCCATTACTATACTCATGGCTGTCACGCCGGTTCCAGCACCGATGAGCGTCTTCTCGGAAGGACCTCCGAAGTATAACCCATACCCGATAAGGCCAACGCCGACAGCTAACATAAATAAACCAACAATCATTGTCCGGCTCTTATACCACGACTTATTGCCACGCATCTCCTTCACACCATCAGCGAATCCCTTAGCCCACTCTTTACGTTGTTTTGGGTCGGTATAAGTACATTGCTTATGCAATTCTACGGCTTGCCAGCCTTCCCAATATTCTACAGACCTCTGGCATCTAGTGCTAAGTAGTGAAAACATCAATTCCTCCTTAGCAACCTACGCAAAGGGCCTCTTGTTATCGTGACGGTCTCTGTGTTCGACTCGGCTGCTGGCGGTGCTGCTTGCGGTGCTGCTTGCGGTGGTTCTGGTTCTGGAATACCCGGTACCGTAGCCCATGGCACTGGTGTATATTGATTCTTAGCGGCTCCAGCAGGTTGTTCTGTCTTCTTATAAGGGCACACACCAGTTGTACAAGGCTCGTCTGCAACAGGTGCCTTCAGCGGATTCACAGCCTTAGCGGGTTCATCAGCAGGCACCGGTGGTGCTGGAGTGGAGCCTTGCTCTGAACCAGGTGTCGAACCTGGTTTCGGTTTCGGCTTCACTGGTTCGATGGGTTCTGCGGGAGTCACCGGAACATCGTTTGGCGTCACGATGTCGCCATTGGCATATAATATAATCCCTATGCCAACTACTAACAGTACACAACCAACGATAGGAAGTATCGTTTTCATTTGATGACCCCTTCATCTGGAGTGACTGGGACTTCACGCTCCTCGCGCATTGGATATTTGTCCGAAAACCATTCAATCACACCACAGACATTGCATTTGTGTTGATGGTCGTATCTGCTTGCAGGTCCTGAGGCACCATTAGCAGACCTAACAGCACCAGTACCTATCATAATTCCCTTGCCACACTTACACAGTATATTATGCTTGAGCGTCTTGATCTCGAACGACTGCAGCCGGTTCTTTTCAATGACGACCATTATATCCTGAAAACGTTAGGAATTGCCATTGTTCCGAATCTAGTAAACAGATTACGCCAGAATGCACTACCATCATCACGGTTATATTGTTCTAGCGGCTTTTGCCACTCCTTATTATCAGGCAAATAACCAATTTTATGTGCTGTGTCGCCAGAAATTATTTGAACACCACCGACTGCACGCCTGATATTGGTTGAGACGAATTGTGACGGATCGATAGATACCACACCAGCTTCAATATCTGATTTTTTCAATAAAGCATCGATCATCTGCACTTTCGCTTTACGAGTGGTGCGATATTCATGCTCCGGGCGATATACACCGTCGTCTTGCGGGACCCATACTGCATTCAAACATCCATCGCCAAACACATAATCGGCGTCAGTAAACCATATAACATCCGCTTTTGACGACTTTGCAGCAAGATTACGACCAATCGGCCTTTGATATACCGATTGGATAGGCATATGAATGAAATTCCACGTTATCCATGGTCGATTGATAACACCGAAATGCGACAATACTTTGGTTGTCAGCTTATCATTAGTGGCGAATATAACGGTCACAGTAACCGGCTGACTTTCATTAAGGACGATAGAGCTTAAATGATAGTTCAGAAGTGTAGCAAATCTCTCACCAAAACAATGGGTGACAATTTCGATCATTTCTGATACGTCTCTATCGTTCTACCGCATACGCAGCACTTAAAGTAGTCTGGATTTGAATTTTCGAACATGTACGCCGGGTCTTTACAGACATGAAATCCAAATAAGCAGAAGAACCTACCTATTACGGGGAATCCTCCAAACAGACATGCTATCGCGTGGTTCATTTGTGGCTTTTCCACCACTGGACTGTTCGTTCTAACCCGACATCAAACGGCGTTTCTGCACTAAACCCAAACTCCGTACACGCCCTTTGCACATTAAGGCATCTTCGCGGCTGGCCATCCGGCTTCGTCAAGTCGTGGAAAATTTCACCATCAAAACCAACAAGTCTCGCAATTTTTATGGCGAGATCATAGATGGTAATTTCGAACCCAGCTCCAATATTCACTGGCTCTGGGTGATCGTATGATCTAGTCGCCATCACTAGTGCTCTGGCGCAGTCCTCAACATATAGAAATTCACGGCTTGCTTTGCCGCTTCCCCACATAACGACTCGATTTTCGCCTTTGTCTTTGGCCTCTTGAAACTTGCGAATTAGGGCCGGTATGACGTGAGAACTCTTTGGATCGAAATTGTCGCCTGGGCCGTACAGGTTGACCGGCAGCAAAAAGATTCCATTCATACCATATTGTTGCCGATAAGCCTGCAACATTACTAGCAATGCTTTTTTCGCAATTCCATACGGTGCATTTGTTTCTTCTGGGTAGCCGTTCCATAAGTCTTCTTCGCAGAATGGGACCTTTGTATGTTTCGGATACGCACAAATAGTGCCGACCTGAACGAATTTCTTGATTTTGTTGCGTCGTGCGTGCTCGATCAGATGCACGCCCATTATCATATTGTGGTAGAAAAATCTGCCAGGATTTTCTCGATTCGCACCAATACCGCCAACAAGTGCAGCCAAATGCACGACTACATCCGGCTTGAGATCGTGATACATCCGCGAAACGCTGTTTTCATAAGTGAGGTTGTAATCCTCGATTCCTGGTGTCAGCAAATTCTTATCAGGTACGCCTGCCAACCGAAATATGGCTTGGACGTTCTTACCAAGAAAGCCAGCGGCACCAGTTACTAAGATACGGTCGTTTGCGAAGTCAATCATGATCTTTTGGAGTCTCGTAAGATCTTCTCAGACCGAGCCAATTCCATATCATGCTCGACCATCATTTTCACTAATTGTTTGAATGTGACTTTGGGCTCCCATCCAAGAATTCTTCTAGCTTTAGAAGAATCACCCAATAACAAATCAACCTCTGTCGGTCGAAAATATCGTGGGTCTATTTCAACATATTTGTTCCAATCCAAATCGAGTAATCCAAATGCCTCTTCGACAAATTCTCGAACTGATCTGGTCTCGCCTGCGGAGATTACGTAATCGCCAGGGACGTTGTGCTGCAGCATAAGCCACATAGCTTCAACATAATCGCCTGCGTATCCCCAGTCTCTCTTGGCGTCTAAGTTGCCAAGGAATAGTTTATTTTGTAAGCCTAATTTGATGCGTGTCGCTGCACGCGTCACCTTCCTCGTAACGAATGTCTCACCACGCTTATGACCTGTGTGATTGAATAGCGTCCCGTTACATGCGAATATGCCATAGGCTTCGCGGTAGTTGATTGTCTGCCAGTACGCAAACGCCTTTGCACACCCATATGGGCTACGTGGGTAGAATGGTGTCAATTCTGTTTGCGGAGTTTCAACAACCTTGCCATACATTTCGCTACTAGAAGCCTGATAGAACTTGATTTTAGCGTTGAAGCCCCTTATTGCTTCTAATAATTGTAGCGTTCCGATAGCTATCGATTGTGTCGTATAGACAGGCATATCGAAGCTGACGCGGACGTGGCTTTGGGCTGCCAGGTTATAGACCTCATCTGGTGCAACCCTCTTGATAAGATCAGAAAGACCTATACCGTCGGTCATATCGCCATAGTGCAGAAACATCCGTGCTTCTTTCACATGCGGGTCCTGATACATCGATTCGATACGTTCAGTATTGAAACTGCTTGATCGACGTATCAGCCCATGAACTTCATAACCTTTAGAAAGGAGAAGTTCACATAAATGACTCCCGTCCATGCCGGTTATACCGGTGATCAGCGCCTTCTTAGACATGATTCCTCAGCTTAATTAGCTAAGGTCATACCGCGAAGTACAAATGAACCCATTGATGGGATGGCCTTCGATCCTACGAGCCACGCGTCATTACCTGGGCCATGAGAATTCGGAGTATGGACCTCGATCTTGCCGTTATTGACACGCAGCATATCAAGAAACACAGCGTGATGCCACCAGTCGTAACCAACATAACAGCCCCATCCTTGGAGCAGAGCAGTTACAGTCTCGGCCCAAACATCCCTGCCACCAAGATCCCACCACTCTTGCGGCATGTAGTTCTGTCGCTCATCCTTATAACTCGGGTCCCATTTCGATGGGCTTATTTTGTGTTGTGGAACGGTTGCGCGTGTTGCGATACCATTTGCTGAGGCATATTCCAATGCGCGATCGAGATAATAGCCAGCGTTCCGATATCCGGTACACTCAGCCAACGACTCTGCAGACAACTGCACAAACGGCTGACCCATCGCGTGTCGAACAGACATACACGTTTCGGCTAAACTGTATGCCCAGCAGAAACCAAGGCCATTCTGATAATCTGCGTTCGGGTCGCTCTTCCATCGTTGTCCGATAAAAGCACCAGCAGCCGTCATCTGTGCGATTCGGTCTCTCCACTCACTCTCAGGAATGAGCGGCACATGCTCCGCGAAAACCGGGGCACATACCAAATCGCCGATTTGCGTTTGTCGCGGTAATGCACCAAAGGTGAAACCAGCAGCCTCACCTTCAGCTACAACATCAGCGAAATTGTCGTCGGTAATATATAAGCTCATTGTTTGCCTGCGGCTTTCTTAAGTGCGTCCAACTTTGACGGACATGGCATAGTAGTAATCTTACCACCAGGCCATTTCAAAGCCAGAATTGGAAGTGGTTTATCGCCAACAGCATCAATAAATGGCTGTGCTTCAGCCGAAGGTTTCTTTGCCTTCCCAAGCACATCCTTGTCCCAGACAGATATGCCTAGCTTCTCAGCACCGGCAAACAATTCGACCCACTCTTCCGATAGTGGCTTGTCGACTTGAGTCTCACGCAAAATGACGGCTCTCTCCGGCACCCCGGAAGTACCGAATGGCACTATGTCAGGCTTAACGATCATCGTCAAGCCGATAGCAAGAAACAAGACGATGATGATTGGTGGCAGTATTTTCTTCGTCATTGGACAGGAACCTCCACAACAGTGCCGTCAGTAGTTGTGACTTTTGCTGTTTTAGCGATAACAGCAGCGGATGTTGTGGTGTCGACGGTTTGTGCAGTCTTCCATGCCGCAATCGCTCCCTGCCAGAGCGTGTCTGCAAGAATATCGCATGCCTTGACCGCATCTGGCGATGCTTTCACGACATCAATCTTACTCAACAGTTCGACATAACCAAGATTGGCAGTTAGAGTTGCTGTATCAATTGCAGCACTGACTATCTTGCCACCTGTGGTCTGGCCGACTGTAGAGCTCTTGCCCCACGTAATCCACACCCAAGCTGCAAGTGCGACCAATGCTAGTGCGACAATTACGACACCAATAATCTGAGTCATGGTATCACCCTCTATCGGTTAGGTTAACCAAGTGGGAATCACTTGCGACGACCACTCGCTTTCTTCCAAATCCCAAGATTTTTTCTCTTGGCCTCATCCTCATACTTCTTCCAATCCTTTGGGGCCTCTGGTAGCAATTTCGCCATCCCTAGTCGGACCTGCTCAGTATTCAAACACTGCCCGTACGCACTATATACCAAACCAACAATTAATTGTGCTTCGGGCGGCTCTTCATAATGTTTGCCAGTCCCGCCACATTCAAAGCATTTGATTGTCTGAGGTTTAGGATTGGCCTTTACAATATCTTTCAATTGTTGAGCAATAGCCGCACATGGATGGCCATTATTATCTATGCACCCCTTACATCCATCATCGCCCCAGTGGCTCTCGATAATCCTTTGACACTTCTCGATAGTGTCGTAAGTCAGCTTCAGTTTTCCAGTCCCATGGCATTCAGGACATTCTGGATCTTTCTGGCAGAAGAAGCAATTAACTTCACAAGTGTCAGATATTTTCCCGGTGCCACCACACTCGTCACATTTGACGAGTTTCGGTTTTTCTTCTTCGGTCTTGACCGGTGCAGCTTTGACTGGCTCGGCTTTGACTGGCTCGGCGGCAACCGGTTTAACCGGTATTTTTCTGATGCCTGAATAAGGCACTCTGACAAAGTTACCAGCGAGACGTTCTAATGAAGCGCGGCTCTCTTCAGCAAGCGGCTCATTTGATGGAGCGGCAACATAAGCGAGATTTATAGATTTAGTTCGCCGACCACGGGCACCTATACGAGCCTCTAGGCTTGTCCCAGTAAGTGCACTAGTTACTGTATATTCAGCCCATTTAGTTGGTTTAGGCTCGCGATGTCTGCTACAAGCGAAATCACGACATGAACCGCCATGAAACACCCAACCGCCGAGCAGAAATATCGCCAAACAAACCCAAAACCACCACGGTATGAACGATATGATTTTGGCTATTACACTGAAAATCGCACTAAAGATGGCCATTATGCCTGTGAGCATATATTCCTCAGCCACGCAAATAAGAGTCAGAGGTAAAACCCTATTATCTTTGCTGAATATTAAGAGAGTAGCACTCTATTTAAAGTGCGCTCAAAATAGTTCTCGCCAAGAGAATCGTCATAGAGATATTTATCGACTGGATTCTTATCAACAATATCTTGCTCAACAAGCTGAAATAACACTTGGCTGGCTTCTGTAGATAGCTTGCCACGATGCCGCTTGTCACCATATTCAATATTATATTCGATAGGGCCAGCTAATCTGAATTCAGAATCGAGATCAGATGGAGTATCACGGCTACCTTCATAATAAGTGCCAGATGTCAACCAATCGACAGAAAAAGAAATCAATAACTGGTTGGCTCGGAATCTACGCCCAACGACACGTCTGAGTACCGGGAATAGTTCTCGTTGAACTACTCCCGGTACCTCATTGTCATTCTCAAGGTACAGGACTCCACCATCGAGATAGACATTGTATGACGAGTCGCCGGGAATATTATTCCAACTCTTGGGCATAATACTAGATTCTGTTCTCGCCAGCCTTAACGGGCTTGAGATTGCCAGCGTCCTTAACGCTGACGTCAACCTTGCCATTTGAGTCGAAGCCCTCTAGCTCTTTGCCTTTACCCTTAGGCTTCTGTGCACCCTTCTCCTTTGGAGGCTCGCGGTGATCCTGCTTTGTCGTGTCGTAGTCACTCTTTTTCGGATCAGTGATGTCCTTATCTTCCACGATTTTCTCTTCGCCCTCGATTTCCTCCTCGGGCTGCTCTTCGGGTTCAGGTGTGTTACCAGCCTCAAAGTTAGGCATCTCATCGGCAATAGCCTCCGGGGCTTCTGGTGATTCGGGTTCGATGCCCTGGTCGGTCACTGGTTGCATCCCGTTCTGCTCACCAGCACCACCCATGTCCATCTCTCCGCCCATCTCAGCACCACCGACACCAATGATGTCGACTTGCGGCTCTTCACCGCCACCTTCAACACCGGTGTCGACCGAGACCGAAACTGACCCGTCGCTACCAGCAGTAATAGTCGCTACGGCTTCTTGAAGAGCATTGTCTTCCTCTTCTGTGATTGGCCGGAACTGCTCGATGCCTTGGGCGAGCCACTTCGAAAATGGTTTGCTGTCGCCGTCTCTTAAGCCAGCGGCACACAATGCACTCTCGAACAGATTTTCTGGAATTGGCACATTCACGTTGCCATCTTCACTGAGAATGACGAAAGGTTCAGCGTAATCGAGGATGAATCGAACACCATCAAGATCACCCTTGATCCCCTTGCCGCTCTCATCATGTTCAAGCCACACGATATTGCGTCGAATACGCGATTCGTTCTTCGGACCTTCGCCGGTTATACCAGCATCGGCCTCTGGCGGCGTTCCGTCATCAATTTCAGCAACACTATTGCCGGATGGTTTCTTCCGCTCAGTCTTATCCAGGCTTGAGCGTCGAGGATTACGCCGACGCATCAGAGTGCCGCTCTTATATTGATCTTCGGCAATCTGGTTGAACTGTTCGACAATGCTATCGACAGTGGCATTGATACGGTGTTCCGGAATCCGCAGACCAGAAGCAGTAATCGCCTCCAACGCTAGCTTGTGTGCGTCGATGTCTTCAAGATCGACATTCTTGGATTCGGCGAGTTTGAACATATTGGAAACTACGTCGTCCATTTCGTCGCGGAGGATGGATCGACCGTAATCGATGCCCATGCTAGAAGTGAACTCGACCGACTCGCCCATGGCGTACGGATCGGCGTCTTCATCACACTCCATCTCGCACTCATCGACCTCTTCGCTGCCTTCGCTGCCTTCGCTGCCTTCATCCTTCTTGTCGCCCTCGTCCTTCTTGCCTTCTCTTTCGGCAATCTTGTTCTTGAGCCACTCCTTGTCCTCGGCCATACCGAGGGCCTTACGTGCGACACGCTCAGATACAGGCGTTTCGGTCTTCTGTTTGCTGTCGAGGTTGATGTTGACGTCTTCGTCTTCTTCCTCACCACCGAGTCCGAGATCGTCCAACCCCTCTTCGCCTTCCTCTTCCTCGTCGCCGAGTCCGAGTGCTTCGAGGTCTTCCTCGCCGCCTTCTTCACCACCAAGCTCGTCACCACCAAGCTCGTCACCACCAAGCTCGTCACCACCAAGATCGGCACCGAGGTCCGCTTCACCTTCTGGGGCACCGGATGTACCACCAATTTGAATCAGAGGCGAGTTGATGACAATATTTGGTTGTCCAGCGCCACCAGCGACACCATCAAGGTCGCCGCCGATCTCACCACCAAGCTCTTCACCGGCATCGATTCCGGCGTTGGTTTCTGGTCCACCGTGGGTGTCGTAATCGTTCAGCGTATCCATCGCCTCAAGCTCTTTGTGAGCCGAAGCCAATGTTTCGCGAACCAGATAAACCGTGGCGTCGTCGACTTCAGATTCGGATAGTTTGTCGATCAGCTCATCGACTTTCTCCTTGAGTTCAACATCCTCTTGAATCTTGGGGCTGTTGCGGAGCAGATCGAGAGCAGTGCGATATGCCTTCACTTCCTCATCACGCGGCGACAAGGCTTCGTTGAAGGTCATATTCAAAAACTTGTCGTAGTCGCCGTCGAAGTCCTTCGTCTTTTCGAGAACATTCACGTTCTCTAGGAGTGTCGGATGCTGCGACTTCACAGCCGTCGCACGCCATTCCTTGACAATGGAGTCATGGTTGACTTTCAGGTTTGTGCGATAGAACAGCGTAGCAACGTCATTGCATAGCTGTTGGTTCATGACTGCTCTGGACGCCAGAGTGTTTTCGATGAGTGTCTTGCTCTCTTGGCGTGTCAGTAAGCAGAATTCCTGCTGCTCGACCAAGAAATCCTTGATGCCAGCGACGGCTTCAGAAATCTTATCGCCGTCGACCAACTGGGCAATCTTGTAGATGCGTTTCTGGAATCCGTCAGACTTGTAAGCCTGCTTGGCCGATTCACGCATATGGGTGCCGACAACCTTGCGGCATGTCCACTCGCTTACCGGCAGCTTTTGACGACGCTCGCTATTGAAGCTAGCACTGATGACCCTGCCGTTTTCGAGCACGACGGAATCCGACAGGCTCTCAACCAAAGCCTTCACCAACTTCTGCTTCTGGGTGTCGTCCCAGCCGTGCAGATGTGCTTCGACCTGAAGCCGACGAATTACACCATCACGTGTACGAATGACGCCGGATGATGGCAGTGTGCGGGGAGAAAATTTGTGGGCGGCAAGGTTGTTGAATGTCGTCCGCATAGCTCGTTGATCATTCGCCTCGATAGCATTGACCAAACCGTGACAGTCTTGTTCGAACAATGACTGCTTCTGGCCTTCAACGATTTTGATTGGGCGAACATTCGTTATGTTCACCTTACCACCACGTAAGTGCTGGTAGATCGCGGCGTAGTAACCACCATTGCTGGTGTCTTCGATGAACAAGTTGCCCTCGTTGAGAGCCGCAAGCCGCCACTTGGCTCCAACACGCTGTCCGAGCTGGGTGACTAGTGATTCATACATAGCCACTTTGCTTTGGGCAGAATTGTTGATAGTCCCAAGAAACTTCCTGCTATCCAATACGAGGCATTCGGCTTTAGTGGCCATGTAGTAGCTCCCTTTGATTGCAACCAGCTCCGACACTCGGAGAGTTCGATTGGCTTATATAATAATGTTTGCTTCTAAGTGGGTAAGTCATCTTGGCTAATATCAGTATCATTCTCAGTTGCTATTGCCACCGGCTGACCCCTGAGGACATTCCTGATTTCCGCTATCGCCTCAATGCGGTCTTTCTCCGGCACAGACCATTCCACCAGCAAACCTTCACTGCCATTCACGTCTTCAGTCAATACGTCATCATTTTTGGGAAGAGATCTAGTAAGACCATCCAACTCTTTTGATTCCAACAAGAATTGGAACGGGTTTGAAGCTCTTTTGGCACGCTGCGACACCTTGACCAAATTACTGTATCGCTTCTTACGTCGAGCGTCCTTGCGTATCTCTAGAATTACTTTACGCTCGATCTTCTTGCCTTCTATCTCGAACTCTTCTTCACCTTCTTCTTCCCCTTCGCCACCCTCTCCGCCCTCTTCGCCGCCCTCTTCACCAGTGTCGACATCAACATCCATATCAAAGTCGTCGCCCTCTCCACCACCTAAGTCACCGCCCATATCTCCGCCAATGCCGCCACCACCACCTTCTTCGCCTTCACCCTGGCCTTCAGATTCCTCTTCGGCGAGTTCTTCCATCTCCTGAATCTCATCAGGTGATAGGTCGGTGAATCTAGTGACAATCCAGGTCTTCGGGAACCATCCAATTTCCTTCAGATCGGCCATAACACTAACTCTAGTAGCCCAAGTCTCCATCCTGTAGAGGTCGTCAAGCGCCGAGCTGGAAGCAAGCGACAGACTAAATCCCTTAATATCTTGTACCGTATATCCTCGGAGAGCCAGATGAATAATTCCTATCTTCTGTAGGCTAAGGGCTATTTCTGATTGTACCCATTGGACGGCCTTAGCGAATTCGGCGTCAGATTGTGCTAATGATTTCTCGTTTGGTTCTCCAGCACCTTCACCAATACCCACCCTAGCAAATGGTATCTTCAAGGGAGAAATCATTTTCTTCTTGAAGTATTCGATGTCAGATATCTTATCCATATTCTCGCCACCAGGGAGAACCTCAATATCTGGCCCAGAACCATCAGGACGCATCGGTAGAAAGAAATCGTCTTCTTGGACGATTGGTGAGAATCTCTCGTCGAATGTGCCAGTAGTTGGATTATAAAATCGCTGCCGCTTAAACATTCTTGCAATGCTCAGCAGATATTCCGGAATCTCTTTAGGAGGAATCATTCCAACCGGAATTTTGTATTTTCGCTTTTCTGGACCTCTCGTTATTCGATAAATGAGCGAAGCATCTTCCATCAATCGCAATTGTTTAAATGGTTTGCGAGAACCATCTATAACAGCTCGGCCATATGGCGCATAGACTGATTCGAAATTCGTCAGGCGCATATGCATGCAAGACCATGGGTGCATGAATACCGGCTCTGGATACATATCATCTTGATAGAAGAATCCTACTAAATCGCCGAACCTTGTCTCAATTCGAGTAAAGTTATAGATATTCATGAACCGCAATGATGAAATTCCAGTGCGGTTTCGATCAGTGACAACCTCAAAAGCGGCATCACCGAATTTACAGAGATATCTAGCAGCCGGGCGTAGCCATCGGTCAATAAGTAACGTATCAAAGAATAATTCCTCTAGCTCTTCTTTGATTCTCCTGTTCGCAGCTCGAATAATCAACCCGTGCTTATATTCGGGATCTATAAGACTGCATTCGTCGCTATAAAGATCCAGAGCCAGAGAGATTTCGCCAGTCTGATCCATCTGCTCATAGTCTTTATACCTCTCCAAACGGTTGATTTGAAGGTTAGTTTGCTGTAGGATAGCATTCTGGCTAGAAAAGTCTAGAAAATCCCCGCCGACAGCTAGTTTATCTATCGAAGATTGGTCTTGAAGTATCCGCTCCTGTTGATAGATACGGTTAGAACGGGTAAATTCTCTAATCCGATCCCAAACTAACCAGTTAGCAGGCATAGTTACCTAACCTATATGGAGAGCGCGAGTTTTCACTGTCGTATCTTTTCATACGGATATATTTCTCGGCAGGTCAGGCAAGCCGACTATAGTGTATCTACTTCAGCACAGTTATTTTGGGTAGTGCTCTTCAGATTCACGCAATAAAGCCGCTGGGTCCAAAAGACCATGGCCGCTGCCAATCTGCCCAATACTGATAGACGCCTCTGATAATAGACTAACCACTTGATCTTTAGTTAATGGTGCTCTTCCGTCATTCTTACGATCAGCGGCGACAAGCGCTACGATACCAGCTACAAATGGACATGCCATGCTGGTACCGCTTAACATTGCTATGCTATTAGGTGGCCAGCATGACACAATCTTATCGCCCGGTGCTACAATATCGACACGATCTCCGCGAGATGAATAACCAGCGAGACGTTTGTTGCGATCTATGGCACCGACACCAATGGTCTCAAGATATCTGGCTGGATAATTTATGGCGTCCAAAGTCGACCCATTATTACCAGCAGCGCAAACAATACACACTTTCTGTGATGCTGCAATTATGGCATTATGTAATAAATCGGTTGAGCATGGCGTTCCTATGCTCATAGAGATGACGTCGGCACCTTGAGCAACAGCCCAATTAAGACCATTCACAACTGCCTGATCGTAGCAAGCACCGCTATCATTTACAACTTTACCGATTAGCAATTGACACTCTGGTGCAACTCCGATAACTCCGAAATTATTCTGACGTGCACCAATAACACCAGCACAGAATGTGCCGTGCCCAATTTTATCCTCGACACCTTTACTACCAGTGAAGTCGGCACTAGCAAGTACAGAGCCTACTAAGTCTTGATGTCGTTGTGCTATTCCAGTATCGAGTACAGCGACTTTGATATTACGACCTTTAGTGATTTTCCATATGTTTGGAATTCCTGCGCATACCAAACCCCAGTTTATAGTTTCCGTACTACTATTAACGACATATGATGGTAAGCTGAGCGAGCATTGCATGATCTTCACCTAAAATATGTTTCAGGTGAAGATATCAGATCTTTATAGTATGCTTCCTATTTGATATTGGTGGCATATTCTGTGCACTAACAGGCATCGCACCCAACTGCTCAGCGAATCTTATGATTTCGCCTGATACACTGACATCCGGAGAAACTTCTGTAAATCCGCCGATAGGTGCTAAAACGGATGCATCTATTTGGCTTGGACTATAGTTTTCAGAAATACTAAAATCAGTTTGCATCGATTCTTGGAATGGAATCAACCCACCGATCATTTGTGTTGCTGCATCGTTGACTCCAATACAAGCAAGACCTAGACTCATAACCAAGTCATCATGGTTACCTGGACCTTCTTCAGCTTCCGTTTTATCTGTGTCTCGACCGGTTCTGTCTTTTTTGCGGACGTAAATTTGTAGTTGCTTAAGTAACCGGCGACTATATATTTTGTAACCGCCTTCAGGGTGTAAGTAATCGATCAATGCCTTATTCAGAGTTGGTTTTGAAGCCTGGCCTGTGTAAAAGCCGTATTCGGCTAGTTTTATAGATCCTCCAGTAGACGAACCCTTTTTCGGTTTATCGTTGATGTCTTTCTTCCGCCATAAGTTCGGATACATTAAATCGTAGCGCATATCATCTATGAATGCATCGCCACCATTATTGCGTTCTATTACCATCAATGCGTTGTTATACCAACGGCCAATATAATCAGCCAATAACTTGAAATCTTTCGGATAACATCGTATCATCATCTCTGCGGCTTGTTCTTGTGTATCGATATCTAAAACTTGTAACCCGAAATAGTCTCGACCTTTACCAGTTGCGATATCGATCCCAATTGAATATCGGTGCGGCTGCTCACCCGGATCTACAAGACGCTTGCCTACATAAACAGGACGTTTACCATGATTCGGCTTTCTCCAAACCCACAGACCTTCATCCTTATCTAGCTCTCGCTTATTACCACCATTGAAGTTGATTTTGAGATGTTGATTCTTTACAGGATGAACATATGTCTGCGGACCCTTAACACGTTTGAACTCGTCACTGATGATAGTCTGCAGATATGCTAAGATTTTCATATCAATCACAGTACTACCAGATCCGACGAACTCCGCTAAGATTTCTTGCCTGAACTTCCAAGTCTCGCCGCGTTCTTGCAGTTCGCGGTACTGATCTTCAAGCCATGGAGACCATTTTTGGCCATACTTCTCTATTTCTTCCGGAGTTACACAATCGCGTAACCCTGCTGTTGGCGCGATGACCTTAAGCTCGCCGGTCATCGCATCGCGGTATCTGATCTCCCAATCCATATCCCACCAGTCAATCTGGATAGGATTGAAATTGTTGAATCCGGCAACAGCATCGGTCCAAGTGCTCCAATACCAACCACCAACGCCACATGTCGTCGATACCACAATGACGCTACCACCGTGGATCAAGGTCGGCTGACCGGCTGCCCACATCACGCCCATATCTCTAATGAACGCAGCTTCATCGATAATATTCAAAGAAGATGCATTGGATCGCAATACATCGGGGTGCGAAGTGAGGGAACGAATACGAGAGCCGTTCGGAAATTGTATCTCGTGTTCGTTCTCTTTGATCGGCTTCCAGGCGTCCTGCATCCATTGTGGAAGATGCCGAAATAAGAAAACGATGTTTTCTCTGAGGAAGTTGATAGCGTCTTCGTCAGTACGTGAGACTATTAGCACCGTCTTATTCATAAAGAACATCGCAAACCATAATGCAAAAGCTCCAGCTATTTTGCTAGCACCGGTTTGTCGAGACTTCTTGAATATGTTATATCTATACTTTCTAAAAGCAGTCAACGCTTTGATTTGATAGCTAAACGGATTCAGCGGTAAAACACCAGCGGAAGGATGCTTAGTTTTACCAAAGTTCCTAAGAAAGAATATAGTCGACTGCTGACATCGATGGATTACTTCAGCCTGTGTTGCAGAAAGGTGTGTTAAAAGCTTTGCCATTATCCGTCCGATGGCTGGTCTAATATCTTTTGCAACTCTGCATCGACGCCAGTAATATTGATGTTGGTTTGATTTGCGTTAAGGGTGCTCTTGGTAGCAGCGAGTAATTTCGAACGAGAATCTAATAGCTTCACAGCATGGCCGTTCGTATCAGCTAGAACACCAAGCGCCTTGACAAGAGACATCGTATCTGTTTCAGCGTCGGTATTTGCTCTAACACGGGCTAATAATATATCAATCACACTATCGATTTTCTTCCGATCGCTTTTCAGATTAGTCTGAACTTCACCGTAGTCGTGATCGAACTTGTCGACAACCGCCTTAAGTTCAGAATTAGCAGGAGCCGGATCAGATGTTAGTGGTAAATCGGATGGCTCTGCCTCACTTATATCTGTTGTAGCGTCGGTTAACTCTGGATCTGGAATAATCAGCTCTGTGCTTGCTGCCGCAACTTCGACCTCATCACCATTAGTTGCTTCGCTCGTAGCGTCAGCAAATGGTTCTTCGGGTTGCTCTAGATCAGCCAATAGAGATTGCAATTCATCGTCCATGCCCTGGACAGATACTTCAACCATTGATCTCTTTCCCATAGTGTTTTGATATCGCAGCATCAAGACCAACAAGCCAGTCCTGCCATTCTTTATTCATACCAGGTCTTTTAGCGAGCACTGTCGTGAGCCTTTGTAGTGCTACCGGGTTCGTTATATTAACCAATTTGGCTTGACACTCTGCTAGCGGCTTACAGCGATTCGATTCGAGAAACTCCATAGCCTCTCGAAACTGCTCTGGATGAGCTTTATTACGCTTGATTTGTTTTCGCAAAGCACTCTTACCACGCAGAGTAGTGGTCGGATCATTGTGTTGCCCTGGTTCGTGGTCTGTTTTGTCGTCTACTTGACGTCCAAGGCTAGATGATTGCGGCCCGATTTTATCATGCTTCATCTGCCGCTGTACTCGTTTATTAAGACTGGTCGGACTGGTTTCGGCTATAAATCGGTTGAAGTCTTCTGCAGTTATCGTTTTTTCATCAATCATCCGCAATATGTTCCTGACTGATTCGCTAACAGGAGTTGCATCACAGCATGTGTTAAGATCAACACCAAGAAGTAGCTTATTGTCTGCAGTTTGGTAAGACCAGATATGGCCATTAGGACAACGCAGCCCGTGCCCCTTTTCAAGATCTTCGGTTGTATGCCTAACGACATTTCCACAGCGACACCGAGAGACTGATTTTTCATTACAGATAGGGCAGATATCCTTGGGAGGTTCAACCGATTCTGCTACCTCTGGCGTTTCGTCTTTCTTGATTTCTTTCTTGACTTCCTTCTCACCCTCTTTATAGTGTTCCGCCTCATCTGGAGCTAGCTCATGCAGAACCTTTAGAAATTCTCCGGCATGAACACGCTCCTCGTCAGTTACACTCGTCAAAACCTTCTTAACGAGTTCATTATCTGTAGCTTCGACGATCTGCATGTACATCTGCGCTGCCTCATATTCAGCAGCTATAACGAATCGGATAGCTCTAATAAGTTCTTCGGTGGTCAGTTTCCTGCCATTCAGAGGTTCTGAAAATGGTGATGCGAAATTCGGCATATTATTCCTCATCTTGGCAAAGGAACTGCTTCTTCAACTGCTTGTCATGCTCACTCTCATGGCTTAGAGGCGAGTCTGTAAACTCATGACTGCGGAGCCGTAGCAGTTTTATGAAGCCATTGACTTGGACACGTGACAAGCCAGAATGTTCTACCAATTTCCCAATCAGACCGTCATACGGCTTGTCGTCTGTTTTGATCACATGACATAGTGCCTCTATGCACCGCATATGATCCCTATTATGTTTGCATATTTGAGATGCCTCCGTGAAGAATCTCTTAAGACGATCCTCGTCAACTCTATTCGCACTACACAGATGATCCTTATATGCCGTGGCGTTCTTCCTATCGCGTCCTTCCTTTTTCACAAAGGCTAGAATTACAGTCCTGCTAACTTGGCTCCACATATTAAAGACTTTGGAGTTACCACGGAACAAGACCGTCACCGATCCACCAAAAGTGCCCTGCTTAGGTTCTACATCTGGATGGGAACTTAGAGTAATACCACAATATGGACATTTAGGAGGATTCCTACCACTGCGACCGATGACGAATTTCTTACTACCAGAGGGACAATATTTGGGGTCGAATAGTTGATCGAATGTAATAATACTATATTCTGACTCGGCTGGGATGTAGAGTGCCGAGCTAATAGGTCTATCTGGATTATAGCAATTTCTGCAGTGCGGTTTGGCCCTGAATTTATATAATGTTCGTTCAACCTGAACCCATGCGGTTTGGACTAAATCGCCGAAAGCAGATTCTTCCTGCCCCGGATAAATCATGTGCAGATTCTGCTTCCTGATGATCTGCTTGATTAATTCTGGAGCGTGGGTCATTATAGAATCGCGTATGGCGACATCAGTGCAATTGGTCCAGATATATCTGCGAAGCTTGTCTTCTACGATCTCGTTGATGAAGTAGTGCTTCTTCGATAAAAGTCCAGGGTCATCGGGCAGGACGTCCTCTACGTCCTCCGATTGGAACTCCGTCAATTCATCTAAATCAGCAACGTCTAGATCTTCTTCTATCAACATAATAGGGTCCTCCAAAAACTATTTACTTCTTGGAGCGTCAAGTATTTTAGGGAGTGTATCCAAATATGCGGCAACAAAAGACGGACCATGATTGCTAAGATAATCACAAATAAGACTATTCAGCTAACAAATCTGACCGCTTGGGAAGAAGAAATTATTGATGCTAGATTCAGTGCATCACGCCCAAGTGCGAGATATATTGATGTGTCTGGCGGTTCAAGTTGGGATGGGGTCTACCATAAATACAATAGAGCCAATCAAACTATAGCACGACCATTTCTTGGAGAATTGCGTGCATTGTGTAAAGAAAAGGGCTTGCAGCTAGTTGTCATCGATAAAAGACCAAAATCAAAATATAAGCCAATTGATTCCTCTCTCATTACTGAAGATTTCTTGCCTGGCATCCAATTAAAGCCATTCCAGATCGAAGCCATCAAGACTATCTATAAGACAGAAGTTGGAGTTGTCAATGTCTCGATGGGTGGCGGCAAGGGAGAATTAATAGCTGGAATTTGCAAGGCGATGCCATGCCCAACAGTAATCATAGCAGAGCAAATTCAGGTTATTGAACAGCTTAAGCAGCGGCTATTGATACGCGAGGTCTGCTCCGAGCCAGGATTATTCTATGCTGGTAAGATGCCGTCTGGACAGCTAATTATTATCGGATCGATACAGTCATTGGTCAAACCAAAGCATCGCCCAGAAAAGCCCCTACTTGAAAACTTCAAGGATAGCAAATCTGGAACAGCTCAAAAGAAATTCGAAAAGGCGTATAAGAATTTCGAGATCAAGCTCAAAGGATTTCGCAGTAGATGTAAGAAGGCCGAAGCATTACATAAGCTGATCGGTACATGCGAAATGCTAATAGTAGACGAATGTGATCTCGCCACATCATCAACATATAAAAGTCTATTCAGATTCTGGTTTAATGGCCGCAGAAGATATGGGATGACAGGCACTCCATATGATGCCGATAAGCCTGTTGAGAATCTTGTATTACAAGAGCATATGGGATCGGTTATTTACATCCAAAACAGAGAAGCAGTTGAGAAGACTGGCTTGACTGTGCCTATCTCATACTTCGCTCTTGCTTTCGGTGAAGACGGCAACAAAGACGATGCCTCTGCGTTCGACATAGCCGTCAATGAAATGATGGTCTATAATGAGAAGTTCCATAAATTTATTGCCGCATTGTGCAAACGATTCACCGATGAAGGTACATTGGTCCTGGTCGAACGCGACGACCTAGGGTACGCACTACAAAAACTGATCCCTGATTCAGAATTCATCCACGGAGAGACATCAAGAAAGAGAAGACCTGAAATCCTTAAAGACTTCGAATCACGCAAATTGAAGGTTCTAATTGGTGGTAAGAACGTCAGACGCGGTTTAGATCTCAAAGGCGGATGTGAGAATCTGATATTGGCAACGGGCGGCAAGCTAGCATCAGAGTTCAAACAGCGTGTAGCCAGAGCAGCTAGAGTAAATCAAAAAGGCAGCGCTAGAATATTCGACATCTACTTCATGTGCAATAAATATCTCTATGCACACTCAAGAAAGCGATTCAAAGCAGCCGTCTCTGCTGGTTACGCCTCAAAAGTTATTTTCAATGACTGCAGCGTTGATGGTGAGAAATTTATCAAATCTCGATTTCACAGACCAAGAATAAAATCGAGAGATCTACCGGGGCAAAAGAAACTGTTCTAATTGGTTCTATTCGACCAAGCGTTTCCATCCCAAAAGCACTCGGTACCGTCATCTAAAATGTAAGGTTTCTTTCCGGTGCAGATCGCATCAACGTCCACTTGATTGTACCAGTGTTCGCCTATCATATACATTGGCTCACCGCCTGGCGGAGCCGCCATAAAACCTCTGACTGGGCTCATATTATCACGCTATTCTAAATCTGGCAGACATCGCCGTCGCAGAATTTCGTCCCGACAGCATCTTCCATGAAGTATTTGTCGAAGTCAAGCGGCTTAAGCTTAGCGTTATATGCTGCAACTTCCGCTGATGTAGCTGGCTGATATGGCGATTGCGGGAAACCGTGATCGAGATATGGCAGGAAGCTGATCCCCTTAAGTTCGTCGTCGAACTCTTCCAAGACGTACGGTAAATCCTTCGCTTCTTCTGGCCTGAATTGGATTGTGCATGATATCTGGTTATCAGCCCAATATCGTTGATAATCAACAGCATTTTTCATTTGCTGCCAGATCGAAATTTCGCACACTGATGGGATGTCTGGCTCTGACACACCAAAACGCACGATGCTGGTCTTGCTATCTGTGATACACTCTTCAACATGATATCCGGCTTCGATGACCGCCTTGAGCAGTGCACTCTCACTGGAAACGCGGACATTTCGCCAGTACGATCGCGTTGGTGCGATTGTAAAATGGATACCAGCCGTAGCACCAGCTACTAATGATACCGAGCCGCTTGGCTTCACACTAGTGCATTTGAGAGATTTACTTACACACAACCATTCAGAATAAATCTCGTCCCACTTGCGGACAACTTCATACCCTTTACCGCAGAAGTCCGTTAGAACCTTACGTCGACCAAACTTGGCAAACGCTTGAATGATACCGCTCTGCGACAAGCCGATACGTCTATTACGCAGCAAAACCGCATTGGTCTTCTTGCAGTGCGTCGGCAATAGCGTAACCGTCTTGGCATATAGATATGCGAATTTCAGCGTTCGATGGTAGTCTTCAGCATCTTCGTGATGAGCAGGGAACGTCTCACACAAGCAGCAGAGTTCGGCGTCTTCTAGCGATTGTTCGCCGCATGGGTTTGTTCCAAGTGCTCTCTTGTCGATGCCTTCTTGGCGACCGTCAACCATACGACCATAATTCTGCACATTATCGAGCCATAAACATCCGGGCTCACCATTCTCGGCAATCTGTTTTGCTACATTGTGGTAATCCATTCCAACCGTAGCGAAAATTGAATTGTTTGATGCCCAACGATGAGACATTAACTGCTCGCTGTGGAGAGTCTTATCCTTCATCGTCATATAATCCCAATCAGCAGGATCACCTAATGCAATCTCGCTCGATCTGCGAACATTACCAGCGACTACGCATCTGCCAATAAAGTTCATAAAGTCGACAATATCGACGCTAGTTAGAAGCTGACTCTTACGTCGTAGGATATTACTAAAATGGTGTGCGACCATCTTATGCAGCTCGTGCAAGGTATCAGGCCCGCTAGCCTTACCACCAAATCCCTTGATTTCAGACCCAGCAGGTCGAACAAGAGAATAATCAAACTTAATTGTCCCAAGTTCTGGACGGTTTGTGAATGATTCAATCAATACTCGTAATGAGTCAACCCAGCCCTCACGCGAATCTTCGATTTCCCACGGAGTATCTGTATCGTGTGGCTTCACAACGGTGATTTTGTTCGCGCCACGTGTGTCAAAACCAACACCTACACCAAGCATCGACATATCCATAACAAAGCAGAATGGCCATGCTGGATCTTCATCAACATCCTTGGTGCTACAATATCCACAATTGTTCAGAGATGCACTACCAAGCTTCCACATATGCGGAGTACCCATTACCCACAGGCCACGGCCAGGAGGTAAAAATTTGAAGTCCCACATACGCTGGAACATTTCTTGTGCGGACTTTTGGGCTTTTGATCGAGTCCACGGCAATGCCATACCGCCGAAAGCGATATTTTCTTTACCACTCTCGCTCTCATTCTTATTCTTGTCATTCTTACTCTTACTGCACCATACACGCTGAATTTCGTAGCAGCCTTCAACGACGCGCTGCAGCATGTCAACAAACGTCTCCTTGGTACCATCTTCCTTGAGACGCGAGTAAGTGCGATAGAAAACGAACTCACCAAGGCCGTTGTATCCAAATTTGGGCTTTTTGCCTGTAAACTTCGCGATGAATGCCGGGTCCAGCTTAAACGGCGAATCATCATTCACCGTCTTGCGTCCATTTTTGGAAACCGGATTTTTGTAAGCTTTTGATGTTGGCTTGGCTATCGTTGTTGTTGGCACAGCGTCATTCTCCAGTCATTATCCAATATTGATTTCGCTTTTGATCTAAAGTCGCCATCTTTCGTAAGATTGATGGCCAAACAGTACAATTCTGATTCTGTCGGTAGTAAGATACGTTCGTGTGGCGCGACTATTGCGAGCTTTGATAAAGCTTCAGTGCACACAATCGATATAGATAAATACGCTTCAGCGATGTCGCCACTTTTATACCACCTTACAATGTTTCGCAACTTGCCGAATGACTCGCGATTGAGTAGCAAAGTCACAGCAGATTTACCATTACACCTATCACTGACAAATTTATGTGAGGTAATTATCTGCGTAAGACGATTCGAGGAACCAGACGCATACTTCTGCATACGATCAAAGCATACATCCATCATGTTGCCTTGAAAGAACACAGATAGACCTTTATGTAGTAATTTCTTCTCTTTCATATAACCAACGGCGAAGTGAATGAATGCTCTCGCCGTTGGCTTATCCAATTCCCATTCGTCTATTTTGTTTGCTAACCTTGTGACATATCTCCATTGATAGGTCTTTTTCGGGTCGGTATTCTTTGGGAATGTTAATTTTACGCCCTGCGCCGCGAACGCTTCTTGACACCACTTCCACGTTCGCATCGTAGTTGTGGGAGGTTCTAGTATTTGAGTCATGTAGTTAGCCTTTTGATACCACTCTAATACAAGAAGACACTCATGGCAAAATCAGAGAAAGACAACATTAAGAAACCCCAAGAAAAAGTCGCTGAGGAAGCACCACTGATTGACGCACGGGTAGAGTTTGAACAGCGATTTGGCTTTTTTATGACTCAATTCCGCACAGTTTGCGAAGAAGCCAAAGTACCTATTGCGATAGCTATCGTCGTCGATGCTGAAAACCCGACAACTCCTTTCATTTACAACCACGGTCATATATACGATCAAGCATCGATCTTGGCAAGCGTACTGCGTGATCTAAAGCGTAAGATAATAGAGGAGATATCTGCTTAAGCCGGTGCGTCGACGAATAGTTGTGCTATCTTAGCTCGCAACGCATCGTATGGTAGTGCATCATAGCACTCCAATAATATCCTACATATGGGATTATGTTTATCGATCTCTAATCGATGAATGAAGAGATCTAGAGACGGAGGACATCGCAAGCTAATAAATGATTGCCCCCAAGTTCTTTCTATCTCGCGAATAACTGGCGGAGCCAACAAGTCAGATTCATCGCCGTATGTGCCACGAATCGCTCCCTCGACAGAAGCTAAGACTTTATTCTTCGATGTGCATAAGTACGCTTTCGTCGGATCTTGGTCGAATACGATCAACCACATCGGGATGATTTTACCGTTTATAGTTAGCTCGTGTGATTTATTCGGTAGAGATCCCACCGGTAGTTCGTCTTTCAATGTCATTACTATCTAGTACTACCCAATAGATTTCGATGGTGTCAGAATCTTCAAGAGCTTCAAACTTGTGCCATACACCTGGTGGTACATCCGTACACATCCCCGCTGTCAAGACGATCTCGTCTGCAATCTCGCCGCTAAAAATGGTGACCTTCATCTTCCCTCGAAGAACGAAGAATCGAGAGAATTTGCATGCGTGGCAGTGCTCTGAGCAATAACCACGTGCAAGAGAAATCAATCTATTGACATCTATGCCATTAAGATTAAATATACTCTGCGTCGTGCCCCAAATTTTCCCTTGCACAGGGCCGATTGGTATGCTCATGATAGATTAGATACGTGATTTCTCATAGAAGAACTTCACGTTGCGGTCGCCTTCCACGATAATCTCATTTATACCAACACCAGTTGTGTCAGTTGGGTCGGCGAGTTTATTGGTTTGCAAGATATTGTTTGCTGGGCTGAACAAATCGACGTATGAAACACCATCAACTTTCGACACGGCTTCGATGACATCTGATACGTACAACGGCTGCCCAAGGTCTCTATTATCTACGTTAAAAAACGAGTCCAAAGCTGCATTCACGTTTGTGCGAACAACTGAGGCATCAGCATTCTTGCTAACAACCACGGTCATATCAGTTGTAATCGATTTTATCGCACCGTCTAATACGTTGACAGTATCAGTAAGTACATTATATCCACTAACATAAGTCTGCACGGCCTGCTTAAGACCTAAACTTGGCGTAACTAAGCCGACCGCACCATACGCCAACACATATAACTCGACCAAATTTGCGTTGAGATCTGTGCGTACCGTAGCAACGGCCTTCGCAACAGACCCATACACAGGACTTGCAAAACTACTAACGACCTGTGCATAATCGGAACTAGTAGTAATGCTGGCTGGTCTATCGGAAGCGAATGCTCTCACCACAAAATCGCGTGGTGCTCGCTTCTTAGCTTGATCTATTGTTTCTCTATCTGTGCCGCCAGAGCTTGCGACTAGATTTCTGAATGTAACTTGGACTGGCGCTGCTATCGATGAAGGCGATATAGACCTTGACTCATTTATCGCATAGCTTCCGATCCTGCCTCTTACTCCACCACCAACACGATAATTGACTACGATTTGCTGGCCAGCGAGAGGTGCCTTGCCATTGATATCATCACCAAAAAGTAGATCAATCCTGTCAGAATAATAGGTGACATTTACGACTTCTGCGTCCGCTGTATATGTTTCAAGCGGATTTGTCGTAACTGTCCATGATACTGACGATTCACCAGTATAAACATCAACAGTTATAGGCTCTTGTAAAATATTAGCCACTTTGATAGAAAATGCCTGATTTGGGCCACCTGGACTATATAAATTAGCCGGGCCTGCAAATCTTCCCTCAATCCCGTAGCCTATCACGCCGCGTTTTCCAGCCGGAATAGTCAGCGAACTTTTGAAATCACCAGGAGCACGGAACAACTCATAATATATTGGTTGTCCGTCTGGGCCTGCTATTGTGAATCTGGCACCGGCACTGATGTCGACGTTCACCGTTAGAGCTGACTGTACAGCAACCTCTATATCAACTATTGCAGGTGTTTGTGATTTGATCGTTTGATTAATTAGTGCAAGATGCTCAATAAGAGCAGTTTCAGTCTGGCACGTTGGAAGAAACGATTCGTTAGAAAGCAGATCAGACCTTAAGCTCAACTTTGCTACGTTGTTGGCTTGGGTTTCAATCAGCATCATAATGCCACTATGGGCAACCCAATCGTTGAAATCGTTTGGATAGTATGTGCGGATATACTCTATAATCGCGCGTCTCGACGTATCGAAATCTAATGCACTGAAATCGATGCGACGTAGCTTAGCCGGTGGCAGCATGACGTTAAATTCGTCTGGCGTCAGCGGCAGCTTAAACATCGTATTTTCTAGTTCATTGCTCATATCGCAGCTCCAGGGGCTGGTATCGAAGTGTTCAACAAGAACTGTTCTGTCGGTGCGTAACTCATATTACCTGTTACTGTTACTTTCAGCAGCAAATCCGCAGGAACAGTCTCTAGTTGAACATCGACGTTGATCAATCTCGGTTCGTTGGTGCTTAGTGCTGTCAATATATTAGTACGCAGATCGGCCAATACCTCATCTGTCATTGGCTCGAATACAGTAGATCGCAGAGTCGTCCCAAATCTCGGCCTCTGAACACGTTCGCCTGGAATCGTAAGCAGTAATTGCAATACGTCGTTTTTCACGAGACGAAGATCAGACTGTCGTGGTAATATACCGCGATAGCGATTGGGCTCTGGGTCCGACTGACTCGTATTTGCAAAGGTCTGCACGGCACTAAGGAAAGGCGGATTGAAGCCGTAATAGGTTGCTTTCATCATCTCACCATCTGTGCCACTGCCAAAATTCTGTTTTCCAAGTCTGTCGCATTGCTCGCCTGCTCATTGGCAATGACAACCAAAGCGTTCATCTGTGTCACGAACAAGGCCAACTTCGACTTGAGAGAATCCAAAACGGACTGCAACGACGGATCGGACTGAACCAACTGCTCAAGTGCGGCTATAGCCTTCTTAGTTTCATTCTGGTTCTTCTGATTCTCTGTGATGTCAGTTTCAGTATCGATCCTAGCCTGCCTGACGACACTTAACTCGGTATTGAGAGTCGTAAATTGGCTATCTGCAGAGTTGTTTATTGCTGTAATATCTGCCTGCGACACTCCGAGCGACGACAGATCCAATATATTGGTGTCATGCCTGATTTGTAAAGGATTTGAAGCAAGCATAGGCTGCAACGTCGATTCCTCAGACACCCCAAATTCGAGAATCTGTCCTACCTCAAATTGCTTCTTCGCAGACCCTACAGATGATGCATTAGATAAAGTATTGGTATAGACCCGCTGCCCGTCTGGCTTCTTTGTATCAATCGGCACACGCTGCCGAAACTCTATCGCTGCAGGAAGCTGAATTTCTGTCAGCGGGCCATTTGGCGGCGACGTCATGCTAACGATATACGTAACATTACCGCTATCCGACGCAGACTGCGGGATTACTGCAAAATACAAGGCTGTTGGATAAGCTATGATCACTTTATATCTTTGTTGTACTCCAGATCCTTATTGTACCTAGCACCGCGATTGTTCGGTTCGAGCTGTGGTATATTAGACGGGATAAGTACATCAGGCGGCTGGATTGGGATGAAGGAATCGTATCCCTTCCATCGCAGAACTTTATTAATCTTGATATAGTTGGAATCTATCTCAAGCATCCCGCTGCCACCCATCAGAGTAACTGCGTTGTTGCTGCGCATAGAAATGTTGCGATTTGCATATACTTTGGCGTCTTGGCCAGCTATCACCTCAACATCACCGGCACAGACTATTTGGATTTTACCCTGCTCGTCATTTCTGATAACTATTTCACGCTTGTTTTCATCAAACCACCAACAAATTCTTACGGCATCTGGATATTGTCTAGCTCTGCATACCGTCAGCTTTTTCTTACCAGAGAACCATAAGCCCCTGTCATCGAGATCGACAAATTCAGCCCAAGGGTCATCGCCCATACTACCATCTCTACACTCTATTCCCTGCTGAATACCGACTCGTGCTCTTGGGTTGACTATATTTCCCCATGGCGGCTGGCCATGCCCGCCAGCAGTTTTCAATCGCAAGTATTCGTTGTGTAAATCGAGCTTTATATGATATGAAGTCTGCTCTGTGTCATCGGCAACTAGCGAATCTTCAAGAAATTCGTTAGCCTTGATACCAGCCCATGGCATAGGATACCAAGGCTTAGAGCCAACCATGAAATATTGTAATTTGTCGTTAAGTTGAGCAGTTATGCCAAGAGGACTACCCCAAGTCGTTTGGTTTAGCTCATCGCGTTCGTTGAATTCCCAATAGAATCCTCTTGGATTTCCTTCTACCTGCTGACCTTGTGCTCCCGGTGTCCGACGTCCCTTCATCAACACACCACGAGCACGCGGATTTTCTTGGCTATCAGCGTGTTTTGTATCGGAACCACGATCATCCAACACAAGCTTAATACCATATCGAGTGACCCACCGTATCCAACGTGCATCACCCTTCCAGTATTGGTTTTCATGCTCGGTTTTCGTGCCAGTCTCATCAAGCAACTTACGCTTGACGAAATCGTCATCAATAGGATCGAAGCCGATGTCGGACATCTGGAAGAGCATGCCGCCTTTCGTACGCCATTTAACCCATCGCTCATCATTAGTGCTGTCAGATATCTTACGAGGCTGTCCGTATTCGCCATCGCGTGTCTTGTTCCATCCGACGTCGCGCATCTCTAGCTTGTGGCCATATCTAGTGAGCGACATCATTCTACGCTGATCTGCACCATGAGCTGCATCTTCGTTAATCAACTTCTGCAGATATTTCCAACGTGCTATCTCCCATTCCTCGTCTTTTTCTACATCACCATAGAACTCACCTGCATCCGATTTTGAATTATTAGATCCGTCGCTAGCTATCTGCCAGTGATATCCTTGGTCGCCCATCAACAGCAAATGCCCATATTTGCTCAATCGCACCATAAACTTGGCATCGGGGTTGTTCATCTCCGGTGGCAAGGTTGTCTGTTTATATGGCGTTTTGCTGCCGTTGCTATCTGTGCTTGTTTGTGATTGCAACGGATCGTTATCTGGTCCCGGCGGTTGCTGCTTATGCTCAGAAGGAAAGAAGCCGATAGAACTACTAAGGTCCAGATTGCCGTAACGGTCCGAAGAGCCAGTGCTCATCGGTCTGGAATCTTTTGGAAGATAATCTTTGTTGTAATCGTCTGGCGTTTTAGTAGTGGTTCCTTCCGCATCAACCGGCAATGGTGTCACACCATAAATAGCTGGATATGGATAGAACTTTCGTCTGGTTGGCGTACAAAAACCGGTCCAAACAGGACCATATGGATGCTGCTTCTCAAAGCCTATCCAGATCCAATCGCCGATACACGGTGACGTCCAAGAACCAGCACGTTTGCCGCCAAGATGGAATTGAGATACAGCCCATGGGCACTCCTCAGGTTTCAAATCCCAATCATGCATTTCTGGGCATTTGAATCTGACTCTATGCATATTTAGTGGATCGTTCGTTTCCACTACTAATGCTCTATATATGCCGGGAAATCGCTGATTAAGAGGACGTTCTCGATTAACCAACAAGCGATCTAATCCGATTGTAGCATTTTCTTCGTTCATACTAATTCACTTGCAATAAGCGATCTCGATGGAACAACAATCGTATCACCAACTTTCGGCCAATTTAAGGCGTCAGAAGCATTATTCATAGCTATTATTAACCAGTCTAATGACGAATTACCATATAAAGAATAAGCAATTAAATCTGGCCTTCCGGCAAAAGAACTGCTTACAACATATGCTGTCGCACTACTAGCCAATAAATCTGTAATAGGACTCTTCCATCTGCCGAACGTGTCTTGATTGTCATATAATACATGCTCAGTCTGACTGAATCTAGAATAGACGTATTGTTTCAGATCTGTTGCATCCATGATGATCCTTATTGCCAATCTGGAGGTACTGCAGAAATCAATCCTGCGATAGCAACCTTAGGCGGCTGCGTTTGTGGTGACTGATTTGTCGTATCTTGCGGAACATTGCCTCTGGACCACAACTGCATACCGACCTTGATATTTGTTATTACTGGATGCGCCTGGTAAACATTCGGTCGCCCATTTACTGTCGGAACATACAGGGCTTTACCGTGTGAAACATCAATATTGCCAAGCCTGCATGTCATCGGGTCAGTACCACCTAGTTTCCATATTTTGAATCTTATGATATAAGCACTAACTATTGTCTCTAATGGTGCAGTATAATATCCACGCAAAGTAAGTATCTGATTTCTTACTTTGGTAACATCCCAACCATTAGCACCGATTATATATGTCCACTCTAGCGTAAATTTTCTAGCACCAGACGTTTTCCAGGCTTGAAACGGTTGGTCCCCAGGTACTTCAGTTTCAGACCACGTTCCAGATCTATTATCTGTAGTTATTTTAGGCGGAAACTGGAATTCAATAGTACGAACGTTATCAAGTCCGATCTTGAATTCGACCGCTTTAGCTAATCGTGTGTCGATATCGAGTAAATTTGCTGCCATGATTATGTCCAGCTATTTAATCTGGTGCCAAGTTTTGATGGTGACTCACCGAGTTTGGGAAGATGCTCTTCAAGCAAGCCTCTAATGACACCGACATCCTCGACATTGCCTTTACTAAGTTTATTTACAGCATCAGCAATAATCCCCATCAGCTCTACTTGTTTGGCTTGCGCCTCTTGTTGCTGCCAGCGTGTTGACACGCCACCACTTGTCTCAGTCTTAACTTGTATTGTCGAAACTGTCTCGGCCATCACTTTCTTCTTGGTGGCCGTTTCTGATGATCCGATAGGTAAATCGAGCTTCGCTGCTATTAGCTCTAGTGCCGAGAATGATGTTTTTAATTCATCAATCTGTGCGCGTATTTTCTCTTGCCCGGCTTGAATGACAGCCGCTATTGTATCAGTGATGCTACTGATAACTGGAACGGACGACAAGAGATCTGTGAATGCACCTATAATATCGCTTGATTGTAATTGTGATACGGCGTCGACTAACCCAGTAATACTGGGCGTCAAACTACTAGCAGCTTTAGCTGTCGTATTCAAACCATCAACCGCTGTCGCTAATGGTGAAATAGAAGATCTGAATAAGATTGATCCAAACATCATCTTATAGCCACCGATCAATACTGCGTTCGCAATGCTGTCGATAGACGATGCAAGACCGTCAACAACTCCGCTAATCGCACTACCAAATGACGATATTCCATCACTCACAGACGCTAAGTTGGTGACACTACCAGAAACTATTTTAATCGCCCTGCCAAATACCAGCAATGCAGCACTTGTTGTCAGTAATGCCGCTGCATCTATGGCAGCCAGATAAGACAAGCCACTTGCGAGACCGCCCATGCCTTTAGCGAACACGATACCTAGCCCCATGGATGCTATAAATGTAGCAATACCAGGCGATGCAATGACGAGTGCACGCCCGAAGTTCGCAAGACCACCATCACCTAATCTCTCCATCTTAGCGATTGCATTATTGCTAATCAAGAGCATTGCCACACTTAAGCCGCCCATACCAAGACCCAAGGCAATAGACGCAACAGCCATCGCGGCACCACCAGCCCCAATTGTTACGGCTGCTGCTAACAGTTCGCCGCCGAATATAATCAACGCACCACCCATGATAAGCAAATCACTAGCGGGCACCTCCATGAGTTTTACGATGCTGTTCGCAGCAGTCTCAAATGCTAAAGCCAGCACATATGCTGCACCAGCCGCTATCATCGCTGCCACAGATATGCCCAACAGCACACCAGCCAGTGCTATTGCTGCAGCTCCTCCAACACCAGTCGACATACCGAGTACCGCTAATGCCAGTATACCAAATACAACGGCGAGTGCACCTACCGCACTCCATAACTTACCGTAATCGAGATCTGCTAACATTTTGATTGCGAAAGCTATAGCCAAAACACTTGCACCGACAGCAAAAGCAGCTACAGCTATTGCGAATAATTTTGGTGCATTTGTTACGCTCATAAACCAATTCCACATCATAATTGCGGCGGCTGCGCCAGCGAACGCTGCAAAGATTGCCACGAGCCCAGCAGATAACAAAACAGCACCCTTAGCGACTGGGCCAAGATACGACCATAACAACGATAGTTTATCGCCCATCCAGCCTAATGTGGTTACTGTCGGTTGTGCCGCTTTATTGATACCATCTATTGCTCCTGCTGCCTGCTTTGCTGGTGGCAAAGCACCTGCTAATAGCCTAATAAACCAAGCGACACCATCAACGATGGGCGTAAGAACGTTATCTAAGAAAAACATCATAGCCGGTTTCAGGGCATTGAATGCATCCATCCAAGCGCCCTGTACGTTAGCCCACATTTTTCCGAAACTCTTCGCCACAGTCGCGGTCGATTTCTCGTAATAATATGACCTCTTCTCCTCCGCAGTCATGTCTTTAGTTGTGGCATCTTCAAGCCCCTTCATAGCCTTTGTTAATTGGTCTGTAGTAGCGGTGATCATATTGAACGGAGCTTCACCGGCCTTCAACGTCGCGTTGAGCTGCATCTGCGTTCTAGCATACCCGTCTAGTGCATCGCGCGACATATGTGTATAGCCTTCCATGGCCAATAGTGTATAGTTATATTCATCTCCTTGACCACCAGTTCTCTTATATAAATCTGCAAGCGACTGCATTTGTCGATTAAGACCATCATTTTGACGAGCTAGATCCATTGCTGCTCGTCGTTGCTCTTTCGACAGCGATATATCATTTCTGATTCTCGCAGCAGCTTCTTCTGATAATTTGCCTATACTCTTATAATAGTTCGCAGCATCTTGGTTCGTATAAACCTCGCTCAACGACTTCTGCATCGCATCAACTTGTGCCATTGGCAAATTCATAGTATTAGATAAGCCCATCATATTCGCTTGTATCTCAGATATCGCGGCAACACCGGCTTTACCCCACATGATGTTGAGCGCTGCGGCCGTTTTAGCTTGATCACCTAAAAGACTAGCCATCTGTTGCGCAGATAAGCCAAGTTTATACATGGCATCGGCTTGCTTACCTAATAGAACCGTCTGCTCCTTGCTATCTATACCAACACCTTTCATAGCACGCTGCCAAGCGGCCAGATCTTTTTGGCTGACACCAAGTGCGTTTGAGTACATAGCATTAGTCGTGACAAAATCAGTCAATTCGTTATCATTTGAACGTATGATTGCGCCTAACTCAGAGAATCCAGCAATACCTTCTTTCCACATTAATCTGTATGCCGAAGTCGTTTTGCTAACTTGTCCCAATATCTGGTTTTGTGTACCATAAATGCGATAATTGAGGGTGTTGAACTTATTCTCTTCTTCTAAAAATGCGGCGAAGCCAGCCTTGAGTCCTTGAATACCAATAAGCATAGAGGCAAAACTCAAAACTGTATCGATAACTGCATCTTTAGCACTAATAAAAGCAGCAGCAATACGTCCTCCTATACCAACGTGTTCTTTGCCTTGATCTGCTGTCTTACCTAGAGCATTATAGACAGTAACCCAGGCAGCAGCAACTCTATTACCAACACCAGCTTGTTCTTTGCCCTGTCCTACCATCTCTTTACCAGAACCCTTTATACGGTTCCAGGTAGATGAAATCTGTTCACCAATATCAGCTTGCTCTTGCCACTGATCTAAGAAGTCGCCAGTGTCAATACCCTGTGTCTTGATAGCTTGATTGAGTAGCTTATATTGTTTTACTTGCTTTTCCAGTTCTAGGGTTATCTTATGATAGTCTTTAGACGCCGTAGTTATTGTTTTGCTTGTCTTCGTGAAATCAGTGCTGAATTTCGTCGTCGTTTTCGCTATCTGTTCGTTGGACGTAGCAATTGCTTCTACTTGCTTCTGTACTGACGCTAATGTTTTAGTGACTTTATCAGATAATGTCTGTGCGACGTCCTGCAGCCCCTTCTGAATATTGACAATAGCATTCAAAACGCCACCGAGCCCAGTTATAGCTGGTGCAGTCTGAATGCTGAATGCCAAGTTTAAAGCATAGCTATTAATATCGTCTGCCATTATGACCCTTTACCAACATCCTTTGCTGTAGCATTCCTATCAAGCCTGTAGCAATATAAGTCAGTTGTCCAACTACCAGGCTTGTAAATGTGATGAAAGCCGTAAACAATCCAGTTTCCGGCAACGAAATAAGGCGGTCCGTGTTCTAACGATGATGTCAAAGTGATATCAATAGTATCGGCACCTAAACCCTCAGACCCAGACCATATATAATGCCCCATAACACGAAACCGCATACGTAATAAGGTAAAACTAGATACAAGGTAGACGCCACGTGCTTGACCGTCTATAAAATCGCGATACTTCATACCCATATCGCCAGCCGATAATTCAGGTATTGTTGCTACATCACTCCATCCAACACATTCATCTAATGGGTCGGCGTTGTGTTCTGGTTTCCGATATGACCTAGCCAAACCGCCAGTCACATCGACTTTTGGCTTTAATTTGTTACCAGTTTGTCTGTCGCCAACAAATACTACATCTTTCTTCTGCTTATATTGCGACTGGTCGAAGTACGCACCAGATACCGCAGACATGCCGCTCGTTACTAGTTGGTGATTCACCATCTGTAAAGCATTATCACCAATGAATTCCCAGTCGATAATATCACCAGTTCTCTTATCAGATGTTCCTCCAAACCCTCTCCACTCGTAGGTCGCACGATGCTGCGATGTTATTGCGGCTTGCTCTTTGATAATGAGCTTTTCACCATCTGGATAGAGATACCATCTAGTCTTATTGTCTGATAGACTTGTGGACCAATTAAGCAAAGACATAATAAAAGTCTTTGGGTCCATACGCATCTGCCACCACCTGTTGAACTTACTGTCCTTCGTATCACCATCAAAGACTGCTTCACATCTGGATTTGCTATATTTCTCTATAACTTGTTTCACCACTGACGCCACATTCCCTTGATAGCTGGAGCCACCGGCATCACCACCAGCTAATATATATGAAGGGTAATCGACAGCTAGAAATTCTATTTCAGAAGCATTGGTGTGGCCACATGGTGCCATTGTCACTAGCGCGTGGCTTTGAAGTTCTGTTTTCAATTCAGAATCGGCGTGCCAACGTAAAAAACTCTGTATCTCAACTGGTGAATTCACTTCGGTCCTGCTGTAATCGAAGTATTCGTTACCAACAAAGTTTTTGTAGATAGTGAAGTGGGGATCGTAAAACTTGGCTCTGACCTGTTCCCCACCATTAAGCATAGCAATGAATTCGTATTTGATACAATTTCCACCAACATCTAGACCGACCGAAGCTGGGCTAGAAGGCGAACGCACTTTCACAACAACTATCGGTGATGATCCGCCTTGCGGAATACCTTGTTCCACAAGACGCTTATTGGTAGCCACATGAAACTCCTCTTTATCAATTTTGACCCCGCGAAAAGACCAGAACTATTCCTCCTTTTGGACGACGATGGCAAAAGACTCGTTCTTTTGAAGCATTCGGCAATGGATAAGTCTGAAATTCCAATGATCCGTGCCGCATCGTCGCAGTTATCTAGGATGCCAGTTCGAGAGAAAATGGGCTGGTTCCGAAATTTGCGGTCTTGGAAGACAGCATATCGGCAGTTCACGAAAGCCAAAGTTACCATTCTGTCGGAGTATCCTTTGAAGTAGTACACCCTATCTACCGATACTTAGCAATTAAAGACTACAGCCGTCGTGCTATAATTATCTAGAGGGAAGCGCGATGAGATATGAAGAGCTAAGACGACGCTACATCCGATGTCAGGAAACCGCCACCAGGCTGGGGGATTTGAAAGAAAAAGCCGCAAGCGGTAATCTGTCTGCGGCCCGATTGGCTGATTGCCGCCAAGAAATCAGTCGCCTCGATGCTGAACTAGCCGAGAACGAGAAACTATTCACTCACTTGCACGAGATAGACGATCCGGCTTGGCGAAAATTATCAAGAGAATTGGATGCCGCATTGAAAGAGTATCAATCTGCAGACGACCCACTCAGCTTGCGCCGGATAGCGAAGAAGTTCATCAGTACTATGTCTGTTCTAATTCTAGGCACGTGGATCATCGACGGTCTACGCAGGAGATAACATGCCACTTACCAGTGCAGAGATCGGCGTCATTTTGAAATCACTCCAGGAGAAATATGGCTTCGGTTATAGTAGTGCCGAAGAAAATGGCGTCAAAATCGGCCAGCTACAAGCTAAGCTGTCCGTCATGGCCGAAGTAGCGGGAAAGAGCGGGCGTTAAGATTGCTCAAGTAGCTTAGGCTTGACGACATTCGCCATATTCCTCAATCTGTTCTCCAGATATAGCTTCTGCTGTATGTTGAATGGCTTAACGCTCTTCTCGAATGTTTGTCGTATCTCAGGCAAATCAGCTACTTTTACAAGATCGTTCCAGTCGTTGCTCATTTTACCATCTGGTAATTGCACGATTGGCGGCAAAGCATAGAAAATCTTGTAGTCGAGCGGTTGTAGTAGTGCAGCATTGTAGAATATGCTCTCTATACCGGCCTTATCATTGTCTGGTGCAAGAATAATGCCATCTTTAGGACCGATCAGCCGCATCTTTTTGGCTTGAGTATCGGTAAGAGATGATCCACCAGAGGCAAGGCATTGATCTTCCAATGTCAGGCAATTGAAGATTGATTCGACTATTATAACAAAACTTGCTGGCTCAACTTGATCAAACCCGTAAAAGAATTGGCCTTTCGTCACGCCGACACTTTCCGGTGGAAACATGAATTTCTTGTTGAGGCGTGATCTGCTTTGCCAATAGACTAGCTCATCGTACTCAAAGTACGGCCATACCACATTAAGACCACTATACCTGATCTGATATTTGTTGATTTTCCTGTGATCGACACCCCTACTAGCAAGCCAAGCAATTAAGCCAGCCACAAGCTTGGGCTGTGTCTCACCAAATTCCGTCGTGCCTTCGGGAAGGGCGAGAGAAGCGTTTTCTTTGAGCTCTGGCATCAGACGTGTTCTGTGCCACTTGAACAACGCACGGGCACCAGAAGACGCTCCAAGAACGTCTTGGACGGCTTGAGAGAATGAACAGCTTCCTTTCTTGAGAGTCAGATAGTGCTGAACGAATCTCAAGAACGTTCGCTTGTTAATCTTGCCGGTATTTGGGTTTATACCAGCCCACGCTGAGTCGCCACGCCAGTCATGGACAGAAGCCTTTTCAACACTGATATTGAAATGATATCCGTCATCGCCATCGAACGGATTGTTGATGCGTAGCTCATCGCCTCCCTTTCTCGGTTTGCAGTCAGGGAAATTCTTATAAACCCAGCCAGTTATCTTGTCTTTTGGTATTGGGACGTACATCTAATATGAAATACGACAGCAGAATTAGCTAATTATAAATGTAGTTGTGGCATGAGCATATGTAGGACCGCTACCATTCCAAATATAACCGGCAATGTAGTAAGTGCCTTTCGGGACAAGATTACCGTCAGTGTTGCGGCCATTCCATATCCAATTCGCCCAGCCATTTGCGGCAGGAATGGCACCTACCGAAATCCATATTGGCGTACCTCCCCACCCAGGGTCAGAAGTAATACATAAACAAACAGTATAACCTGGTTGGATACCATTTGCGAACCAAGAAACAGTGACATTAGATCCCTGAGGATAGTTACCAGAAAGTGGTGCGTTTAGTACCCAAAATATTGATGGTATTGGCTGCCGTCTGATATCGTTTGGATCTGTAACTTGTAAACGATAAATGCCTAACGGTCCTCCGTCTGGTGCGATACCTTGTGGCCCTTGCCAAGCGGCAACCCATTGACCGCTACCAGCTTTTCGAGTCACTGCTGGGTATGCTTGACTACCAATAGCACGATGTGCCATTTGATAGTTGTTAACAGAAAATTCATCTGTGATTGTACCGCCACCGACATTGCATTCTCTACCCCATATCGCACCGTCTAATGTTATCGGATCATCACGTTTCTCTGCTGATGACCAAGTAGTCTCCCAAACGACGATGAAATTGCCGTCTTTGTCACACGCAACATCCGGATAAACATTATAAAGATATCCACTTTCTCCACGTGGCGACGTATAATTGGTCAAGAATCCTTGATTCAGTTGGAATTCACCGCCTTGTGCTGCGCCGGCTGAATTATAACGTCTAATAACGGTAGCAAATCCACCTGTCGGTGTCGGAGTGATGTAGTCAGGTCCGCTAAAGTTTGGATATCTGTGCCAAACTACTACGAATGAGCCGCCCGGTGCAACTGATACTCTCGGCGACATCATACCATCCCAATCCATCATAGAATTGATTTGGTTGACTTTGAACGCGCCTGTAATCAGAGTTTGTGCAGCATTATAGCGAATACCAAATACTTGAAATGTGTTCGCATAATCTTGCCAACCTTCATCCCAAACAACAGTAAAATCGCCATTGTCTGCAACATCAACATCTGGGTTGATTTTATAATTATAGCCACCTGGGTTATCTGGCGTCACTTGAAATTGGCCGCTCATCGGATTGCCGCCAGCATATCTCCGTGAGCCAAAAATGCGAGTGCCTGGATTGTTACTACTAATATTGTAATATTCGGGCCACACAACTACAAAACTCTTATCGGAACGCATGCCTATGGCTGGCGTATAATAACGTGCGCTAGCAAGTGCGTTAATACGAAATTGCCCGTTGTCGCCTGATACTGGATTATATACCGGGTTGCCGTTTGCATCATACGATCTACATTGGATGCCAGTGGCGTAATCGAGGTCTGGACCTTCCCAAACAACCATAAATGTCCCATCTGGACCCATTGCTACATCTGGAGTTCGACTTGTTTTATCAACGTAAGATGGCACTATAAAAGCACCGGTAATTGGCGTATTATTAGCTGCAAAAACCTGCGCCATCACGACAGGCGCAGCCGCGTTATCATTATTCTCCCAAACAATCACAAATCTACCATCAACACCATCGGAAATACGCGGCTTGCCATAATTATGGCTAACTTCCACCGATGGTGAAGGAGATGGCGACATCGACCTTGAAAGTGATGGTGATGGCGACGGCGACAACGAATGAGATAATGAAGGCGAAGGTGAAGGCGACAATGACGGCGATAACGACCTACTCAAAGAAGGAGAAAGCGATAATGATTGTGAAGCTAATGGTGATCTGGATGTTGAAGGTGAAGGCGATCTAGATGTTGAAGGCGATTCAGCCGATGGCGATATAGAAGGTGAAGGCGATCTGGAAACTGATGGCGATAACAATGATTGCGAAGGTGAAGGCGACGGAGAGGGCGACTGCCAAGATGATCTTGATGGCGACGGCGACGGCGACGGGCTGGTCGAGGGCGATGGTGGTGGCGGAAGTGGAGTCGGCGACGGTGGAGGTGGAGGTGGTGGCGGTGAGGGTGGCAGCTTGCAATCTTCTATGAAATCTCCGAAATATGTCAACCTTCTCGGGCATGTTGCGACAGCACTGAACCACATCTGCGTGATAACTGCACCAGATGCATTCTTGCCTTTAATGAGCCATAGGCGTTGAGTTCCATTCGGGTGTCCGTCAACAGCGACCGAGCCTGATGGAGGAAAGCTGCCATAGTAAACCCCGTCACAGCCAGAACAACATAAGTCTCTACAATATAAATCTGTCGCCACAACATCAGACGAATCACTATACCATTCTAGCGTATAAGGTAAATCGGCTCTAACGAAAGGTGTGTTATACCCGGCTGCACGTAAGTATTGATATCCAGCTACAGGTAAGGTAGCTGTCAATTTCTCAATATATGTCGGGCTTGTGGTAGAACTTCCGAATAGTACATCTTGGGTACGATAGGAACCAAGATCCACCATCGTATTTTCTATTTCTAAAACTAGTCCGCCACTCCAAATATCTCCGAGTTGTGGTAGATTATAGCCAGCATACTCCAATTGTTGAACTTGCCATGTGGCGTATTGTGTAGTGAATATTGTGTGATCAATGTCAATTTCGAGTGGCTGCGATACCCATTGATTAGTTTCAAGATTCGTAACAGTACATGGATATAAGGTGTTCGCATCTAGCAGAAACGCCTTATAATGTTCTATATCAGGCCAGCGGCAAATCCGCAACAAAGCTAAGACAGAATCTAGTGTCTCCTGATCGTAAGCTACAGATATATTATCTTGATTCAGCGTCTGTAGTCGTCTATTGATTCTTGACGTGACGCCTTTTTTATCTGTCACCAATAAACTAGCTACAGTGACGTTACCCCACATATTGACAAACGGCGTACCCGGCACCAAACTAGCACTCACAAATCCAGTGAGCATATATCTGTTATCGAACGAAATCGGATACTGCTGCACAGTAGAGGTCTGAGATTGCACGATTTGTCTAGTTGGCACCGTCATATCACGCTCCGCCCTGCAATACAGTAAACCAGCAAGTGTATGGTGGTGTTGTTGAAACGCCGTCGTTATTTATAGCTACAATTGTGTAGCTATGTATGCCTGAAGCACGCTGTCCTATTGCCACACCAAAGTTTACTCCTCCAACACTCGTATCTGTATGCGGTCCTGTAGTAATCGGTATTCGCACTCCATCCAACCACAACGATGCTGAATAGACGCCCTTCTCAAGGTCATATGCATTGAAGGTTATGACTAAATCCTGATTAGAGTAGAGAGTTGTCTGCGATTGTCCTGCTGTCTGGAACACAGGAGTAACACGTTCAGCCTCATTATATTGTGTGATCACGACATTACGGATCGTAGCACTTGGGCTTGCAACGATCGTACAATCTGTTGGTGACGTCTCACCCACGATTGGCATTGCTAGCTGCCCATTAACAACAGTAATATGAATCTTATAATATCGATAAGCTACACCATTAGTAAACGTAAAGTATGGAGTCCAAGAATTCAAACCTGGCGCTTCGATGTTAATTCTTGTGTCTAAAACGATCCAGTTAGTACCATCGTTTGAACCTTGAAGAGTGAAATCACGTGGGAATCCGTCCCCGCTGTTGTAGCTCTGTTCGTTTATGATTTCGCCATTTATAACAGTCGTACCATTGTAATTCTGCTCTTGGATGGCGTATTTGTTTATAGCAACTGCACGGCCAACACCAAAATCGTATTGGATATACCACGGTGCGATTGATGTTGCACTTATCCATCTATCTGATTCACCAAGATTTGTGCCACTGAATGCTTTCCATGCCGAATAATATGTCGAGCGATACTCAGAATAATATTCACTCGTAGCATTAACAACATTCGGTTCCGGCACTGTGTTAGATGCCATAATAGCAGTGCAAGCATTCGTTGCAGCATTATTTGCACCGTCAACAGAAACACAAATTAGCTTGAGCTCAGATATATTGGTCTCGGTCCCGCCACCAGTGACAGCAGTAACGTTTAATCTATAGTAGCGATACGCTGTCCCATTGTTAAATGTGAAGTAACTACTCCAAGACGCTGGGCCTGGCGCATTGACGCTGGCTCTCGCGTCAAGTGTCGTCCAGGTCATATTATCATTTGAAGCTTGTAGAGTGAAATCTCTTGGAAATCCCACAAAATTTGGCGAATTGCGTTCTTGTATTGCATATTTATTTATGACTACAGGGGTATTGAAATCATACTGCAGATAATGTGGGAACGACGTAGGCTGACTAGCCCACATATCGTTCTCGTCGAGGCTAGATCTGTTGAATGCCTTCCACGCCGGACAGAAGAACGACGCCTCTTCCCATGTCGTCCACGCATTACCATGGACGAACGGATTGAAGACCACATTACCATCTGGGCCAAATAGTTTGTGCGTATAAGTATGATCTGATTCGCCGTTCTGCAAGCAGCTAACTTTACCATCAGGTAAAGGACGTACCAGAACACATGCATCAAACACAGACCCACGAGGAGGCCGCTGATCCTCTATACAGATCAGATAGGCACCTGGTATAGTTCTTGGATCAATGAAGCCAGCCATACGGCTGGGGTCGTCGCCACCCGATAATGCCCAATTTATTTCGTAGTCACCACCAATCCAATGATAAAAGTCCGAAGTTGTCGGGTCTAACGTCGTTTCGATCTGTTGTACGCCATAACGATAAGACTTGAAAACATACTGCCCAAGATGCGTTGGGTTGTTTTCTGATCGTGCGCTATCTGCACTAACTACATATGGTGTCGGTGTCGTGTTGGAGGTCATCTTCGCAGTGCAGGTCGCAGTGCTAGCATTACCACTGCCATCAGTCGACATGCAAACCAGCTTTATCTCACCGATAATAACACACGGCGACGGGAATATGTCGAGAATCACGACTGGCGGCGGTGTAATCTCTATCGGAGTCGGTTCTGTTGGATCTGTAGTCACTTCTCCAACCGCAGTCTGTTCAACATATGTGATGGTCGGTGTAACTTGCTCTGTTACTACTGGTTGTGCTGGCATATCGCTCGTATCCATACCAGGCATAGGCAATCCGCTACCAGTTATAACTCCAGTTGTACTAACAGCCTTGTTGAATCGTATCGGCAATATTTCGCTTGCAGCGATTCTTGATTTTATCAGCCTAAAAACGCACGAGTCATTGTAGCATCCGGGGGTAAATGGATGAACAGGGACGATAACTTGTTTATTAACAAAAACAAGACTATCTCGACTAGCTACTGGCGTTGAATATGAAATCTCAGTCAGATCATTGGTTGACAGATCACGTTGAAAAACCAGATAGTCATTTGTCGGAAAAATATTCTTCTGGGCGGCGACATCCTTAGCGGTCGTTACGGTAGTTGGATCAACCAGATCACGTTCTAGTTTGATATCAACAATACCATATTCTGGCATTTGTGTTGTATCGATGAGCTTCTTGTTCTGCATATAAGCAAGAAGCTGCGTAATATCACGATTATCAACGACGCCATCGCCACTTACATCAACATATGGCTGATTTGCTGGTCTATTCTTCGGCAGCGGCCCGGCCCCATAGGTGGCGATATAATTAGCTATCGCATTATAGTCGTTAATATCAACTACGCCATCTCCCATTACATCGAATCGATTACCAGGATTCTGCCACCTAGAGACACCCAATATCACGGTACTTATAGCGAATTTACCCACCGATGGAGTGACCTGGATCACTTCGACATATGTTGTTAATCCGATTTTTGTATATTGGATCATGTTTTACGATATCGTCAAAATAAATTGCTTGCTGCATCGTGTCGAACCGTCTGGAAGTATAGCGGTGATCTTATATTGGTAAGTCCCTTTCAAGAATTTAGTCGTATCAACCATATATCTGAACACATACGGATTCGAACGATACGATCCTTGCCGCAAGCCTATAGTCAATGGCTCTTCCTCGACCAATATTTCATGATTTTCTGTCTGAATTGTGATAGTACCGACAAGTTGTGGTAGGATAGGTGCTACCAAATTAAAATCATAATCATACAGCGGCAAAGGCATGATGCCGATTTCTAATGGTCTGATCTCTGGCTGGTTGAACTTCTGATCAAGTGGTTCGAAGCCAAGTCTGATTGATGTTAGTGAGTCTTGTACATCCCAATCATCTGCATACACCCAGAATTTATTGCATGCTTGCAGGATCAGTCCACTCAACGCGGGATCGTTTAAGTCCGGATATCTCGTATATCCATCGGTACCAATTACGCATGCACCGGTAAATTCTTCAAGAGTGCAGGGGTCGGTTGGGATGTAGCTCCAAACGTCGAAATAAACATCAGGTACGGCTGCGTCTGCTGGAATATCAAGCAATAGTCGATATTCACCTGGCAGTATTGCTCCTTGTTCTCCCTCTGTTCCGCAAGCTCCATCGGGCGTGTCGCCCCTAATATACTCGACAGGAGAAGGATAATTCGACTCCCAGGGATCAACAACAACGAATGATGCGATCAAATTCGCTGGGATTATTTGGGTCTTATATATGTCGACTTTACGAATCGCGTACGGGGCGGTAGGAATCCCACCTCGCAGGAATCGCGTGTCTAATTGTACTGTGTTACCACGCCTAGCAGAAATTCGTTGATATACAGCCATACTGCACCTCGTTTCAATATCTTTGCTAAGCCGAAGATTATTAGTGAGGTAGAGTAGACGGCATTGCTGAAGATTCCTTCTTATTTCGTTCTTCAGCAACTCTCTCTAACTTTTTAGCCCACCAAGCACGCTCCTCGCCAGTCATCGAGTTCTGCTCGAATAGCGTTAATTCCCCAGTACCGCCCACTCCTGCTCTCAACATGAATTGCTGCTCCATCAGCATATTCCATTCTTTTTCACACTGTTCGTGTGATTTGTGGACGAAAAAAGGATTCGGTGATCGGCAACATAGCGCGGTATGCTTCATTGCATGCCGCACATTGTATCTCGACCATCGTTTCGATGCTTGGGGTATTTTCGGATAGCCACTCTCTGATGACGGCTATATCCGTAGAGTGCATCTTATTAACGATGCTCTTAATCTTAAATCGATCCGTAACTCCCATAATATCGACAATAACCGTCTCAATATTCTGTGTGACCAGATCATCGAGAGCAATCTCATCCCGGCTATGATCAACGAATTGTTGAGCACGTTCTCTTGGCTTGATTTTGGCTCTAGAGCCGCCAACAACCATATTTTGTGCCTTCTTCGCACGCTGGATACCGTTCGCATCACGTACGCGGAGATATCTGATCGATGCCGTAATTTCCCTCCCGGTCGTCTTGCTCAGATATGGCAGTGACACCTTAAAAGGCTCAGAGCCGAGCGATTCATTTGCCCAAACGATCGTGGTGACAAGCTCATTCAAATCGATGGTATGTGTGGCGACTTGCTGACATTGCTGATTCGGGCAAGTCGACGCAAACTCATAGATATTGCCGTGAGTAATACCACGCAGATAGTACAAGAGATAGATCTGATCGCCAACCAATAAATCTTGCACATCGAACCCATCCGGGAACCGGCAGCATTCTTTGAGCATATAATCGATAGATTGGCCAGTTTGTGCCAGCCGTGCAGTAGCCAAGATCTTATCAACCTTTGCCGACCACGCCTTGACACCAATTACCCCAGAACTCCAACCGTAGTAGAGTCCTTTACTTGGTAAGGTTGTCTCTTCCCAAGGAATTAGCTGTTCCGGCGTAGCTCTTGAAATGATATCGACGATATCAAGGTCGGATGTCGCATTCCCGACCAGTTTCGAGATATCTGAGACTGGCTTTTCACTCAATGGCGTTGCCGATTGCATTTGTGCTTGCAATGGGCTCGGAGTATCACCGCCAGTAAGACGTACTTCTTCTTCTACACGATCTGCCATTGGTCCACCTATAGATAGCTTGTTTTATGCGGTCTAGATTATATCTACCAAGCAGAAGATCTAGCAAGAATATCAATAACCTTCTGGTACATAATTGCTGTCTGACGAAGAATCGGCCCAATCATACGCAATAGTTACGTCGATCACCTTTATCTCGGTAGCTGTATATGTCAAATCTCCTTCTTTAACGCTCTGCGGCCAGCTACCATAAAGAGTCCAAGTAGTCCATGCTGAGAAGTCTAGGTTGTAGACTTTAATAACAGAATCTTTCTTATAGTCAACTGGACTACTAAGACCTGTCTTCACCGACCATACTTTCTCACGCCAATCCTTAATAATCTGCGATGCCTTGTTAGAACCTACCACGACATCATAGAACGTGATTCTGATATCTTCCCAAGTAACCATCCCAGCATATTTATAAACGAGAGAAGAACCGTCGACAGTATCTTTTGTGATCGTGAAGGTCGGTAGTGTCGCCTCCTTTGCTAATAGTTTCGTCGGGAATAAGTTGCGGTTGTCTTCGAATAAATTAACGATCTCCCAGGTATATTGATAAACCGGCTTCAGATTATTCTCTGTAGCTGCAATTCCTGCACCGACATCAGTAGCAACTATGAATCCTGGCGTAATATTCTCCTTATGCGGCTGGTGCCTGATCCTCGACGTCAACCTTCTCTTCAGTCGCCTTATCCATCTCTAAGGTAAATGTAATCTCAGATATCTTAGATGAGGTATAATCAAGCTCATCTGGAGTTACCTTAGACGGCCAGCAACCATGCATTGTATACCTGTAGATAGCAGCACCGGTTCCATTAAGCATTTCTAGCGTGCAGGTCCGCTTCTTAAGATTGATCTGAGACCGGTTTATATTTATGACACCAGTCGACCACCATTGATAAATCTGAAAGGCAGCATCAGTGTTGGTGATAATGTGATAGAAGCTTATTTCTATCGGTGTCCACTTCTGCTTACCTGGGAAATAGACACAATCTTGCTGGTAATGTAAAGTGGCCTTATCGAATTCTACCCTTGGTCTGCCTGATTTATGGGCATATAGTAGTATATCCTTTAAAGGTTCGAGAGTAGCAAACTTCCAACGATGTTGGCGTGCTACTTCAACAGTAGCTCCAGGTTGCTGCGCCTGATTGTTCTGGCCGATATTGAATCCTGGCACTTGTGTCGCCAATCACGTATAGAGTAAGACATTACAGAACAACTACTTTAGGTTTGATATGAATGCTATATATACGAAGAAGGCCAGCAATTGCTGGCCTTCTATTATCTCCGAGCGACACTAGGCTCTGAGAGCCCTGTCGTATCGCAACGTCGCTTCAATCGTCACGATATCGGTCGCTGTATAATCCAAATCGCCCCAGTTGACTTCCTTGGGCCATGCATTACACATGATCCATGTTTCGGTCGTATTACCAGCAGCACCGATCATCTCCAACGTCGCTTGCTGCTTATACACGGCTGGTGCATATACGGTAGCTGTCGGCAGATCGACAACGGTTCGCAGCCATTCGTAAATTGTGGCTGATACGTCGGGATTCTGCTCGACATCATACCACTTCATGCTGACCGGCTCCCAGGTCTGCTTACCGGCGAAGTAAGCCACTTCCTGGTCGTGGTGCATTTCTGGTTCTGCGAACTTGAAATTCGGTCGCGATGCTGATTGCAGGACCAGTAACGCAGCCGGATTAACACCGCCGAGGGTTCGAAAAACCCAGCGATGCTTTCTGCGAGTTTCCAAGTTGGCGGCTGGCCCATTACCAGTTCCACAAATATTGAATCCGGGCATCTTAGTCTCCTTCGTCAAGGCAACCGATCAATTGCCGATATCTTATGTTTGATGTGTAGTAGGATTCTTTATACGAAGAGGGCCAGCTTTCGCTGGCCCTCTCGCCCATTCGTCGCGTCGGACTACCTACCACTCACCACAACTCCACCTGCTGCCAGGACTTCCTCGGAACTGAAGGATGCCGAAGATTGCATGACCACCAAGTTGAGCACGATGAATTCGATCGCGCGGGTCGGTTTGATGAACACCGATACCCACAACTGATTCATGTCGCGCCGCTGTGGGGTATTATTCGACTCGTCGCACACCACATTGTAGGCATCCAACCCACGTCGGGCTTGGATATCTGCCATAAACGGGTTGATGAGCGTTCGAACCTGTGCCCAAGTCGTTGCATCGTTCGGCTCGAACACAAAAGCTCGAAGTATCTGGACCAAGTTCTTCTTCAGGTAGATCAACAACATCCGCACATTGACCCGATCAAGGGCCGTTTCGGTGCGTTGCAGTGTCCGCTGACCGAAGACCACGATGCCGTCCTTCGGGAATGCAACCAATGGGTTCACGGCGTTACCGCTACCATATAATAGGTCACGCTCGCCTTGACTCGGGTTATATTCGACGGCCAACGGTGTTAGCAACTTGCCGCGATTGATACCGGCAGGAGCCATCCACTGGTCGGCCACTCTCGAAGTGCGAGCGAAGACCGAACCAACGTGTCCGGATGGTGGAATCCAAACGTTCTGCTTGCTGAATTGATCGTAGATCTCAAGCCAGCCCCAGTATAGAGCACCGTAGCTGCTGTTGATTGCATGCGATAAATCGGAAAGCAACATGCCGTTGTGCCAATCGACGACTTGCTGTGGCCGAAGCCCAAAAGGCGGATCGACCAGGTAGAGTACATCGCCACGACTTTCGCACAGTTGTAGACCTTGCCCGATCACAGCACCAGATGTCATACCTGGTATGATGAGCAAATTGATGTCGAATGTCTCAGAGTTCTGGACACCATACATACCACTCGAATCTTGCGGGTTGCCAATGATTGCGGCGTCGAGCTCGCTTGAAAATGCGGGATCGATCGGGATGCCATTGGCACCGCCGCTGAATACATGGCTCGCAAGCTGGGCTGGTTGTCTGACTTCATAGGTGCTCGGATCGAGTTCGTCGTTGTTCAAGAACGCCGGGCGGTCTTCCCAGTTGACGAAATCGTTGCCGTTGGCACCACCATAGGCAGTACCAGGGTTCAAAACATTACCGATATAACGGTCATCGGTCTTGTCGAAGCTGATGTTCTGCACGTTGTCGGCGGTGGCACCGTTCGGATCGGTGATAACCAGTTGATAGCGTGCAGCCGGATTACCAGCGATTTGCGTCTGTAGAGATAGCGTCAGAGTGTAGCTATCAAGCCACGTTCCGGCGCTTGTCGCCACAAACCAACCGACAATGCTGTGGAAGTACGCAGCGTCCAAGGCACACTCCGGGCCGCTCGGGTCCAACTCGCAGGACAACGGCACAGAAGGTGTCACTTCGCCGGTTGGCGGCAGCGAAACACGGCTGTCGTAGAACCCGCGATACGCCTTTGTGTAAGGTGCTAGGATGCCAAGCTCTTCTGCGAACGTCAATGTCTTGAGGTTCGAGTAGCTTGCCTTCAATTGTAGCTGGTCTAACTGGTGCGAATCAGATGTCACGATCACGACATGCTGTATATTACCTGGAGCCGTGATAGCGAATGCTGTGAAATATGTGTCGCCAGCATACATACCATTGCCATTGATTGCAGCCGCAATCGTAGCAGCAGACAGATTCGTCCCGGTCAAAATAGTGAACGAGAGGCTAACCGTCGTGCTTCTGTCTGCTGGAATCACGTCGATTGCGATGCGGTTGCTTTGGCTGTTGATGAAGTATGGCTCGGCGTCGGTTCCAAACAAGTAGCTACGCGGAATGTCGTAGACGTACTGCTCCGTGCCGACTTCTTTCGCAAATGCGCACGAGCTGGTGAGCTGGATACGGTGACCAGCTACCTTTGTACGAAGCTCCGGATAACCGTCGCTGTTGACGACGGCAACGTAATCCTCGACGGTAACAAGCAAGTTGATCGCATCGACGAGATCAGTCGCAGTTGAATAGGTGGCGGCTGGCATGATGTAAGGATTGCCAGCGCCCTCAACTTCAACCTCGAACGCTCTGTTGTATGGCTTGGCGGTGAAAGAGAATACGTCGTTGGTGTCCAGTCGCCCACTTGTGACCAGAATATTGCAGACGAGCCCTTCCCCGACTTCGATGTTGGTACTGGTACCGGGCACCTTCTCAGACAAGACACCGCTGGCCATCAAAGCGCTGTCTCGACTGCGGAACAATTGGAATGTGGCTCCACTGATAGCGAAACCAGCATCAGGTCTTCCGGTGATGAACAGCGAGAAAGTGTCATCCAAGCATCCGGTGTAACCATCACTCAGATCGGTTTCACCGTCAAACTGCAACGTCGCGTCAGTCGGACCCTCCGTAACTGATACGCTAACGTCGGTGAAGTCGATATTCTCGACTCCTGCGTCGTGGAATATAACAGGAGATAACGCAGACACGGCCCGTAGTTGCAGCTTGCCATAGTCGATCCCAGTGAAAACTGGGATTCGGCTCCAACCGTTGATTCGATTGCCTGAAGTATCGATGCAGACGTCATTCAACTCATCGGGTTGGCCGTCCTGGCACTCGATACCAACTCGGATGACGTATGCTTGATTGCTCTCCTCCAAGTAGGCAAGCACCGCGTACATCAGATAACTCTCGACAAACGGTTCACCGAAGATGTCGATTGCCTGTTGTGCACTTGTCACAAAGGTCGGAGTGTTCATAGGACCTTTTTTGGCGGTCCCGACAAATGCCGCACGGAGTGGTCCGGCATTGCCAGTGACTGCGCTAAGGTCTATTTCCCTTGGATAAACACCAGGGCTCAGATATGTGGGCATTGTCTAATCTCCGTTGTCGAGTACCAAACTATCATAGATTTGCCGACAACCAGGGACGACGGAGCAAATCACAATTTCTCTCTATCAGCTTCTAGCACGATAAAACTGATAGTCGTCCTAAAGTATATTTAGCTCGACATCTATAGCAACCCACAGAATATCGCACTATTCGTGCATAGGTATTAGCTTAGAACGGCGGCAGTCTTTTCACTATCGTGCAGAATTCTTATCATCCGCTTCGTAGTCAGATTGGAAATCTGCGAATCGTTCAAGAAATTCTTTGGCAGACGAACCGTTTTGCCCGGTCTGAGGTAGATTGTTTGTTCATGCAGAAAAAAGTCGCCCCCAGGCGGTCTGACAGAAATCGGTATCATCTGACGGCTGGAGTTATAAATCTGCACGACAAAGCTGGCTTCTCTGGTAGGTTGTTTCATAAACTTACCTTATTGATGGACACCGATAATTACCATGCCACTATTTACATCTCAGATCTTCTATTTACACATCCCAGCCGCCAGATGCCGGGTTACAGAATAGTCTAGTTGTATCACCACGTCCAACAGATAGTAGTTGGTTCGTGCTAGATTCCCTAATAACATTAACATGGCCAAGTATGGTCGGAACTATAAGCTCTGGTAGTGGTAGCCAAGCCTCAGCAGTCATAGAGAATTCATACCGCGTCTTAGCTTTTTGATCGAAACCGGCCTCTTTTTCGCTAGTGTCAGCAGACCCCTCAAACCGCAACTGCACGCTACCTTGGAGGTGTTGGTCGCTCATCACAAATTCTGCCAATGGGTTAAAACGTGTCAGAATTTGTTCAAGTGCATTATCTGCATCTCTCTTCCAAGATGCCCATATTGTCATAGTATACTTAACTAAGAATGGCACTGGTCGCCTAATTAGAGCAACACGGTCCATACGACTGCTGGTATATCTGCGAGCCATAGTTAGAACTGGAGAGCTAAACTTCTGAGGGTTGAATTCATGGCTCAATCTGTTGATAGAAGCAACTGGAAACTTTACTCTGCCGTCCTTCAACTGGTCACGCCAAATCAAAATGCTCTTATCACCACCAGCTATCTTAACTCTCATAAACCGATAAGAGTCCTTAGTTGGAATTCTGATACCAGACCAATATGTTTTCATGGCTTCATCTAGTGCATGAAAACCTGGCATTAAGAATTCTTGGACAAACTCCGGTTGCGTCCCTAACGGCTCGCCATATATCTTACTGCGACCGCCTTGAACGTCACTACTCTGTGCTACGGCTATAGGCACCCTATCAATCTGTGGATTGAATTCAGGACCAGGAACTGGGCGAGACGTCTTTTCTTGTTCCAGTACGTCTGGTGTGAATTCGTGAATAGCCATTATTTCCCGCCTTTACTCAGAAACGCCACTAAATTCCCTGGCACCGCTCCTACACAAATACCAGATGGTGTGGCACCGATGCGATCCATTAAATCTTTGAATTCTTCTACTATCGTATTGTGTTCTAGTTTATCAACCCATTCTTGGATCTGTAGCGAAATCATAGTACCAGAAGACGTCTGCTCTATCGACACGGCAACACTGTCCTTTGATCCTAACCCTAAAAGTTCCTTACGAAGATTGGTGCGGAACGCACTACCGACAACACCAGCACGACTATCTAGATCGAGAGCGATTTGCCCCATTAACTCCCTGACATCGGTGAACTGCTTCATCCATCGACCTCATCCGTATATTCATCGGTGCTCGTAACGATATCTTGTGCTGGACGTAGATTGACGTCACCGACGATAAGAGTAGTCACGCATTTCAAGTAGAGCCAGGTATATCTGAAATTGCCAATCTCAGATGCATTATCAATCATGAAGTATTTCGGCTTCTGTTGCGACTGCGAATCGAATGGCAACTCTATGAGATCACCAGGACGAAACAATCTATTTGGTGCAGCCTCTACGACCTGCTCAAGTGCGAACACAATTTCCTGTTTATTTGGGCAATCGACGCCCCATAATGTTAGCTCATATTCCATCGGATTCGGAACAAAGAACCCTTTAAGAGTTATCGGACTCCAATAGGTTGGGTCGGCGTCTTCATCGAATGTCTTATCGTGGTCCATATTGTCCGTTCTCGTGTGAATCCGGACAAGAGCACCATTTACTTGAATCATCTCTAGCGCGAGTTTCTTAGCCAATCCTATATCTGATGAGTCTACATCATGCGCTTGGAATAGCGGATTAAACTGCTCCACATCGCTACGGAAGTCGGTCTGTAAACCAGTCGGCCCCTGTTCATCAATAGAACTAAAGCTGTGGATCATGTTTCATTCACATCGATAAAGGAAGGTCGTCTATTGGAGCCGGACTGTCACGAGGATCATTCCCGTAGTAGTACGGGCCGAACAGTAGTGATGGAGCAATACCAAAAATCTCACCTTCTGGGACATAACATTTTACCGGTGGAGGCATCTGTTGCTGGAAGTTCTTTGCAGGGCACCATCCTTGGTCTAATACTGCACAATCGGGCTGTTGATCTACTTCCTCATCAGAGTCAGCAAGACTGCGAAGGATTGCATAATAGTCAGGCATTGGTGTGCATGGGCAATCTACGTTATATGGCGGTAAAACAAACCATTTCTGTGTCGAACCATTAGATTGTCCGGCATTCCACTGCCATTCGATTGTTGATCCAGGAATAGCAGCTAGTGCGACAGACAGCTTTACATAGGCACTTTTGCACCTATGCATCCAAGAGAGACTGGTAGTAGTGAATGATGCCTCTGGCTCGCAACCAGGAACAGCAACACTATCTGCACCAACTACTTCAAGCTTATTAGCTATAAAGATTCGTCGCATGGTAGCCTTACCTCGCTACCATATATTTCAACTAGAACGCATTCTTTCCTCAAGCCTGTCTGCCATAGTGTTGATTTTAGCGGTTAGTCTGTCGACACGACCATAATCCGCATCGAATATTCCAAAGAATTCCTCGATATTAGATGCCATACCAAGTAACTTGAAACTTGAGGCAGCAAAATCGAAAGCGTCTGCTGGACCAAATGATGTTATGAGATGCTGCTTCAACTGTTTCGGACTCATTGTGTCACGATGTGCCCACGTTACAACAGTATCAGATAACCATCCAGATCGTAGGAAAGACTTATCAAACGCTTCTAATTCTAAAACAATAAGGTCTCGAACCCTATTGCTGAGAAAACTTTCTAAATGTGATTTAACCCAACTTGCTGGCCTCGTCGAATTAATTTTAAACTTACCAACCATATAATCGGCAACCGGTTCCTCGCTTTCGCCTATGTGGCCGGAAGACAAGGAACCCCGTAGATTACTATTCTGTATTAATTGATCAGCCTTACTCTTGATAACCTTCAGCCTAGCGATAGCCTCACCAAGAGAACCGGTGACAAAGAAATCCTCTATTCCTAGAATCCCCGCCAGGCTGCTTTTACCAGTTTGGCTTATGTCGCTAGGAATCTGAATTCTAACTCGGTCATCATCCTCGATAGTCACCATTATCGTCTGAGATTCTGGAGTCAGAGCATTCTGACCAGCCTCTATATAGACGATAGCATCATCTGTTGGACTTTCAGCAGGCTTCATACTTGGTTTGCGAAAACCAAGAGCACGCAGCGCAGATACTAATTTGTCGGCCAACGAATTCTTCAATATGGCAATATTGCCCAATTCAGACGCAGCAACACCTTCAGTTAACATGCTGAGTCGCATATTATCCCTGCTTGCCTTTGAAGAACGCATTGACGCCGCTGACCGCAGCAGAGCTAACAAAGAATATCAGTAGAGTCAGAAACGTCTTCGACGTTATCTCTGGATCAATATTTGTCCAGATCATGGCTAAGCCGAGTAATGCACTGATAACAATCGTCACGATGCAAACCGCAAAGCACACCTTGTTCAATGGACTCATAAGACACCTCAAGTACGGTTGAGAACGCAGTTCAATTTAACTATGCTTTCACAATAGGCATTGGTTCGCCCAAGTGGATCGCCTTCTCTATGATGGCGAGCTTTTCTTCTTTTCCTTCTGCCGCAAGTGCCTCTCCATCTAATGCTAGGCTACCACCATCAGGCATTGGTATCCCTGCAATCTTCCGACGTGCAGCACCAACCATTATCTTGGTCTCAGCAAGCAGCATCTCTGAGGCCAACAATTTAGCCTGAGGGCTGCGAAAATGAGTGATGGTCGGATAATATAACACGGTAACTGGAAAAGCACCCTTCGGCGTCGGATATAATCTGATCAACTGATTACCTGGGCCGTCTCCACCTTCATTAAGCACATCCCAGTGGCCGATTGTTCCAAGAATCTGCTGCGATGATCGACGATACGCCTGCAATAGGTAATAGTCGGTCAAGATGTTCTGAACACCGGAGATGTTACCGATGTTGAATAGGAAACTCTCAGCACCGAACACGTCGTCGATACGTGTCGTCACCGGATCCCACTGCACCTCTTGTACCCAGTAAGCGTCTTCTGGCATCGGGTATGTCGGAACCAATGGTTCTGTATAGAAAAGAGCTAATTTCTGTTCTCGCGGAAAATAGCCACTGATAAAATCGCAAGTAACACGCAGAGCTATCTCGAATTGAGCCTCCGTCACTTCGACATTTACAGCAGGGTGTCCAAGTTGGGCTAGAACATATGCCTTCATTGGATTTGGGTTCAACTTCAGAACCACAGGCAAATCACTCGGTCCGATAATAGCCATGTATCCAGCTCCTCCGAGATATATTTAAGCCAAGATACTATAGCTTATTTACGAGACTAAACAGGGAAGGTCTGCCCAGCGTCTCCATAGGTGATGTTCTTATAGACAAGCCTGAAAACTTCCGGATGGTTGCCGGAATCATCAGTGATAGTTGATGCTGCTGTATCTAGAGCAGTATGTAATGCTTTCACTTCCGCCACAACGGTAGCAGTCGGATAACCACTTGCTCCATCCCAAAGACGAGCACCGCGTGGCCCTGTCAAGACTTCGTTGGAATGTATGAGTGTGATTGGTCCTACTGGCTGATCGCTCGGATTGCTACTGACAGTATAGAATCCCTCAACCATAAGTAGCGAGGGGTTATTGCCGATTTGTGGGCGCACGCCCATTCCATTGGCGATACTGCCGAACTTTTCACTTAGCTGGTTCTGACCGCCTTCAGGCTCAGGCATCGTAATCTGTGGAACGAGCTTTAGCTCTCCATATAGTTGGATACCTAATCGTTGCAAGTCTCGGATATAGTCCCATTTGCTCTTGCCGCGTGCGGGGACAGTTCGAAAGTAGGCGGTGAATGGTACTAGTGCTGACATATCGAATCTCCGATCTGCTGTGTTACAAATTATTTTTGGCGGGCAAACTTTCTCTTGGAGCCGTATTTTAAGTAGGAACTCTTACAAGGAGAACAGATGACCCGCGATGAAATCAGAGCAGAATCATTCAGTAGGATTACTGCAGCTCTGAACGAAGTCTTCCCCAACATCCCATCCAAAGCAGATGGCGACTTCTTAAATTTCGACGGGGGAGCGGTCAAGATCGAAATGTCCAGTTGCGATGCATATGAGGGATATTTCGATATCACTAATGACGAAGGCAGCCTCGGGACATTATGGGGTGTCAAACCGGTTGTTAACGTCTTGGTTAGAGCAATCTGCGATATTCGTAGACAGAAAGTGCTAAGTACTCTTCGTTGAATAATCAACAAGATACCTAAGCGCCCAAGTAGCAAGATTTTCTATTTTGTCCTTATCCTTCTTATCCTTCTTGTCGCCTTTGTCGTCACCCTCATCGTCACGCTGCGACTTCTTCTTCATAGCGTTTATAAATTTATCATTATGGGCGTTTCTCTGAAATAGATCTATAGTATACTTATCCCATTCATCTTTATTGTCTTCAGTCCTGAGAGCTTTTATTTCGTCAGCAATTTGGTCTTGTTTATCTTGATTGTGCTCTCGCCCCCATAAAACGAATAGTTTCTTGATTTCACCTTGAAGTTTATGACCAGATAAGATTGTACTGCCTAATACCGCTCCATCTAAAGCTTCTGATAGTATTCTATCGAAATAACGCATAGCCTCGATTCCTTCGAACTATTTTTGGATACAACAACAGCGGCTTTTGAGGGCCGCTGTTGTTGCTGTCGGGTTCATAATGCCAGTGAAGGCATTAGGCGCTAACTGGCGGAACGATCGAGTCGCTTCGCAGGTCGCCCTGGATGTCTCGGCTGAGCGAAGCATGGACGTTCGCCAAGAACTTGTCGCTTCCAATTTGGAAGGCGAAATCGACGCCAGGCAGATTCTCCTGGGCAGTCGCGAAGGTCTTGACTTGGTACAGACCCACGACGATCGGGAAGCCACGGCCTGCGTTGAAGCGAGCTTCACCACAGTAAGGGCTGAAGTCCTGGAGGGCAGTATCTCTGGTCAGAACACCGACCAAGATCTCTTCACCAGGAACGCTCATGATCAGCGGACGCAACCGCTTGGTCAGGGCCGCAACAGCCTCGTGCCGCAGGGCCTTCCGATAGGCCCGCACATTGCGATAAACACTAATGGACGTATTGGCTGGTTGTGCACTCATCGGTCAAACTCCTAATAGAAATTTGGTTTTGTATTTGACTATTTGTTCTCTGCCCGCACATTAATTTTGCACGAATAACTAATTTCTGATATAGGGCTAACCAGTGCCGTACTGCATCTTCTGCACGCAGGGCTATATGTCTGCTCAAGAAATCAGAGCAGAATGCGCAATCGAGAAATGGCTTCCGATATTGGTGATGAGGCCAAAGAACGAACCTGGAACCGTAGTACCGGTATTCGATTCGGCATACGTCGCTCATAAATTCGCAAAAAGGAATCTCCCCTCTAATTGGTTGTGTGGGACTGTTGTTCTGCGAAGACGAGACGCCGAATGGATGGATGATAAGGGATGGCGTGCTAAGAAATTAGACTATCCAAGAAAATTGACGAACGTAGTGGATTTCGATATCGAAATTTTGGAATACGAACCAGAATACGAGATGGTCATGCAACTTTAGCGTCGATTGCCATGTCATCACCAAACTGCTTCTGAAATTGTTCCAAAGTCGCGGCTAGTTTATCCATGCTCTGGAAATTTATTGGAACACAGACGACATATAACGGTTTGTTCGTTCCGACAAGATAGACCTTACGCGACACGGTTACGTAGAAATATTCATTCGTCTCAGCCAGATCGAATCCTATCTCGTCACCAGCACACATCCAGAATATATCATCTGGACGATTGCGAATATTGAATCTGCTGATTTTCTTACCGGCAATGTCAAATTCAAGGATTATACTAGCCATAATTCGCTCTTTGCAAAATCATTTTGAACTGTGCTAATTGCGACCAGTGGTTTAAATAGTCTCTAGTCGCATTCTCAGCTATCGTCTTCCATAAGCCTAAATCGACCTTTGAGTCGAGATCGCTCCACTTTTCTACAATCACCGCATTACGCCCGTCGATAAGAGGCGGTTGATACGGCGACATTTGGCGCTTTGTTATGATCGTCCTACCAAACAGCACTGCTTCTACGAAGCGCAAGCTCTTATCTCCAGCGCCACGTAGATCTATACATGCATTATAGGAAAGCAGGTGTTTCAAATACTGTGCTGGGGCGGCGTCAGCTCTCAACACCAAATCTACCCAGCTAGGCATCCCCTCAACACGAACACGCTCGCCATATCCACCACGACCCATAAAACCAGCAAGTCCGATGACATCATACTTGAAAGCGTCTCTGATTGTCTGAATGTCGTCATCTAAATAGGCGAGATCAAGATGTTTTTTTGCAAATAAATCGAAGACCTGCGTTGATGGACGATGGGCCACAACTATCGTTTTATCGCCATAATCCCGCAATAGTTCTGGAGAGCAATTAACAGGCATAAATAAGTCGCATCGCGTTTGGACAGGCCCGCCCATCCCACTCCGCTTGCCTTGCCACATCATGCGATTTTCTCTGAATAGCCTATCAGATGAGCATAGGCAGACTTTAAATGCTGGCAGGTTTGCAATATTTTTCCAGTTATCATCGAAGAAGAAAGTGTCCGATTTCGCGATATAAATTTTCACATTATCATAATTATCCGATAATAGGTGCTTCACACGCCGTAATATCGGATGTTGCTCATATTGCCCTGGTGCTACTACCACCTTAACAGGCAAACACATCCGGTCGGCAATTTCCGCCAAGTTTGCGAGTTGATAAGCACATCGTGGTAGCCTATTGTCGCTAAGCATAGAAAAATCAATCGCGATCATTTAAACCTCGATACCGCCGATAATAAAGAAGATGCCGTATCACTGAAACCCATCGCAGACATCAACGTCGCCATTCTGTGGTGATAGGTATGTGCCTCCAAAACGTCATCACGTTGTTGTTGAGCTATTTTAGGAAGCCAACTATGATCCTTTAATAAACCCTTGATCTCATAATGAAACACTTTTGGGTTGCTTGCAGTTATAACGTGTGGTAAGTATCTATCAAGACCTTTGGCTGGGTCGTGCACAATAACAGCACCACTTAGTGCAGCCTTAAAAGCTCGCTCTGGCAAATCGATTCCATGTTCTAGTGTATGCGGTTCACTAATACACGGCACGATTCTGCAATTTGCCAAAAATGCCGGGACATCTTTGTCTGCTATTCTTCTTACCGGCAAATCCGCAGGCCAGTTTCCCCAGCCATACACCATGTGTGAAATTGCCTTATCTCGAAGGACCGGCAATAAATATGTATCTATCCCCTTTGCTTTATATGGCCAACGTCCGCCGATATAACCGATATCGCATTTATCGTGAGTGCCGTTAGTGCTCTTAAATATGGTTGCGTCACCGGCAGTTGCCATTGGCACCCATGGTAGCTTATTTCGATCCCAATAGCTCCAGTATTCACGATCGCTTTCATGCCCATAGCCATATACAACAGTTGGATCTTGTGCTACGACCCAATTGATCGTGTCGGGCTTTTCATTGATATCAGGCTCAACGCGGATTGGCCCAGACGGATTAACATGAATAGCTTTTTTACACTTTGGGCTATATGGTATTGGTTGCCTGTGTCCACTACACCCAATATATGCGTCTGGAGAGAATGAATCCCAAGTCTCACGCTTCCCGTCCCATCTAGCTGTTGTTACACCGACGTCATTTAATGCATTAATCATACCATCGGTTATGAATCCGAAAGCACCATCAGGCTTATTACAAAATAGGACTCGCATGATTTTCCCTCTATTCTAGACAACGACCTCTACCACTTTGTATCAGCAATTGCCGCTGCCTTGCTATTCTATCATTTAACGACAATGCTCCCAGTCTCACGCCCAATTCTTTGTTTCTATTATGAAACATCGTCCATTTGTCGACTCTATCGTGATGCAGATGTAATAGGTCAATATGTCGGTTCTCTTTCCATATAGTCGCTTTTGATAGTCTAAAATAGAAATCGCAGTCCTCAACGCCGTATCCAACAAATTCTTCTACGAAACCGCCAATCTTCCAATACGCTTTGCGGCGACACGCGACCGATCCGCCCTCAAAGTAATCGACCATATAATCATATCTAGGGCGATCTACAATTCCTGTCGTGTTGATGGCGTGAGTAGCTTGAGAGCCGAGATAGAAAATCTGCCTACAAAGATGGCAAGATTCTGCTTCAGCTAGCTCTCGAACTATTGCTTGAAAATAATTGCTCGGCGCTATAGTATCAGCATCATGTAGAACCAATAAGTCTGATGTACACGCCTCAACACCAAAGTTCCAAGCCCTACTCTTGTTGAATGCAGCACCAGGCAGTCCTGTAGTAAAAACATGCCTGGCTGGAGCACAGTCTATATCTTTCATCTTCGGCGCTGAATCTTCTTCAGTCATGATGATTTCGATATCTGGATATCGCTGTGCTCTAATATTTCCAAGCACAGTTAATATTGAACCTCTGCGGTTTATTTCACGAAACGGTATGACACAAGAAACTCGTGGTACTACCGTCATTTCGCTTGCATTAACGTACGTCGGCCTAGTCTTGATAGTGCTAAGAATGATTTTAGCATGCTTAAACTTCTCAATCCTGTTTTCGACAGATGAGCGTTCCGGATGTACTACAAAATATGCATTTGAACCATCTACATCAAAAAATCCAGGCTGCTGTAGCTTGCTGTCGGACAACCTACTAGACCAATCGACGTGTTCGACTCCATATTGGCCGAACTGCTCGTCAAAATATCCAACTTTCGCAAAAGCAATGTGATCGAACGCCATCACAGCACCATGCGGCTTACTATCAACAACGCTTAAAACTGTGCCATGAACTGTGACGCTATTGCCTTTCGTTGCACCGTATACACCAGGTTGACGGTAACAGAAATGATGAAACTCCGTGCGATACATCGCCGCAAAGTAGAAGTTTTCCCATCCTGTACTAAGTATCTCAACATCGTCATTCAACAAGATCTTCTTAGGAAATCTTGAAAGGCAATGCATTAAACGATTGCTATTACCTGCAACTCCAAGCTGCTTCTGGTTCTTTAGGACGACAATATCGCCACGCGATTCTAGTTCTGACAAATAAGCAATTTGCTCTATGTCAGTGCTACCATCATCACTTATAAATATTGTAGTGCGGCACGTATCAGTGAATTTTAAGATAGAATTAATCAACCGCCGCAATGACGATGGACGATTGTAAGTCAGGATACCGATGCCGATGCCGTTGCTAATTGCATAAGCGCTGTTTGTGAAAGCTTTAGAACAAGGAGAGTCGATGTTTCTCCGCATACAGCCGACTATCGGACGCTTAACATCTCTCGATACTACCCTATTTAGTTGTATTGGTCTAGTTTGCGGTCGAGATATATTAAGTTCTTTTTTTGCTGGTATCACAGGCAGATTATCAACATTGATCAGATATCCCTTGACTCCGCCATCTTTGCTGACATAGCGATTAAAGAATTCCGGCAGTCTTACACGACGCCCTTTACGTATATGGATAGTGTTGCCATCAGGCCCAGCCAAGTATAAGTCGTGTGGGTGCGGATTTAGATACTCTGGCACAATGTTTTCCAAATGTCATATAATTCAGTTTCAAGTTGTTCGAAAGTACCATTATTGCGGGCCACAAAAACAGTATCACAACACTTCTTATATCTTGGTAGAGATGTTTTAAATCTATCGACATAATCGCGAAGCAACGGTTCATTCAGCTTCGCATTCCTTGCTAAACATAGATCAGCATTAGCCTGAACAAATAATAAGACAACTCTGTGTAATGCCGCTTTCGCATCAGTTATCAGTGTCAAAATTGTGGTGATCTTCGAGTTACACGCGTCTAGTACTATGATCTCTTTCGGTGATATTTGTTCAATGGCTTCTTTACATTTTTCCAAAGCCAATGACCAACAGCCAATATTGTATTCTCGTTGAGTTTGCTCGTCGAGGGTAGCCAAGTTCTCCGGGACCCAATCAGACGGCCTTATAATGTGCCATTTATAGCTCTTATGCTTGGCTAAGATATCTATAGTCTTTGACTTCCCACTCGCCGGGAGACCGCACGTTATGATGAGCATGGTATTCCCACGTAAAGAGGTACAGGCTGTCCCTTAACTTCCATGAATCGCGCTCTACTCGGCTTAATGATGACGCCGCTACTGAAGTTTCCTGCTCCATTCTTTATCTGCTCTAATAGCTGTTCTGACATAACATCGATTTTCAACACCTGCTGCGTATCGAAGGTTTTACCGAATACATCTCTGACCATACCAGGCCCGAGAAACTTATTCAAACTCAATCTAATATCGACTAGTACAGGTATGCCGGTATCTAGAGCGAAATAATAAATAGCTTGCTTGACACCAGCGGCATGTGATATCGCCATGAGACGCTTTGCTTGGTGTTGTAGGAAGTCAATAGCAACAAGCGATAGCGAATCCTTAGTATTGGATAGGTCGATGGTCTGTCCGTTCCAATCACCCATCGATACCGCAACATCACCTTCATTACGTGATATTAGACAGCTAATACCAATGTTCTGATAATACTTGACGACATAGCACAACATACCAGACACAAAACTCGTATCCGATAACGGTTCCGGGTGCGATAACATCGCCGGAATGATTCTAGATATACCAGATTGTACTACCATCGACTGTTTGCTGAATATACCAGCGTCCTCGCTTATTGTTTCTGATATCGTCGAGATCGAACACAAAAGCACTCTTTTGCATCTCGCTTTCCGTCATTGTAAACAGAAGGCGCGGCGTGCCCTCAAACAATATCGATATTTTGCCGTTCTTTGAGTCGTAATTGTTGACGATGCCAAACCAGACCCTGAACCATCCAGCCCAGATGATGAAATCACCATAGCGCGGCGTCCACGTCGATAACGCTCTGAAGGTTGCTAACGGTGGCAATTCTACTTCTCTCATTTTGCTTCAGTCTTGAACCTAGTCAGCCGATGGTTGTAAATATCATAACGGTAAGTGAAGCCATCAATCAGATCCCACTGGATGAAATAGCCGCTACGATATCCACCAAGAGTTCTGCTGATTACCGGATCTACCGATGAGAAACTATTCTCAGCGATAACTGGCGGCGACTTCATCTCTTTCCCATTGACGGCCACCACCGCTCTTTTGTCACGAACTGCCTGCGCAGTTTCCTCTCGCTGCTTGACGACATTTAGACCTTCAATCAAGACATCTCGTGCAGAACTCGTTTTCGTCTTAGCTGATACATGATATGTCTGGTTGCGATTATTCGCATCAGTACCAATCATGTTAGTGGCTAGAGTAACGTCATCCGTCTTGATATTAAGGCGAGAATTTGGCTCTAATTGCGCTAAAACGCGCTTTATGTCGGAGGCCGTTCGGATAACCGGCGGTTCAAACCGTTGGCGGTTCAACTCCGATTGAGTCCTCCTGGCTAACTCCCTCTCCAAATTCTCCATTAGTACCTCCAGAATTATCTGTCTCAGGACCGATCAAGCGAAGATTCACGTCAACCGCAGCGACACGGCCATTATGTATTAATCTAAATACAGCATGGTAGAGATTTGCAAGTCCCCAAAGAGCTATTGCCTTCACTACGATATTATCGCAAGCGTCGAATGATATATACTTACCTGGCAGGAAGGCAGAGAAAAAGAACGATGTCCAAAAGCTCGTGCACCAACCGCATGATACAAGATCTGAAGCCCACCGTCCTAACGCCTTAACTATGCTATATATTCTACCCCTGTAAACCGTGTTGTCGTCCGACATCCAGGTGTCATTTGGATTGCTCTTGCGATAGAGTTGCAGCAAGGCAAGCTTCGCTAGTGCTTGCCGTAGTGGCGAAAAGAATACTGAAACTGTTATCGCTTCAGCCGCACGTTCCGCAGCAATACCACAAATTAGCCAAGCACCGATGATTGCTATTATTTCTGTCATATGAATGTTCGATTACAACGTGAGCATCGCTTACGATTACGAACGCCACTACCCGATAATATTGGCGATAAAGTCGATCCACATAATGGGCATGTCTTCAAATCTCTCAATTGCTGCTTGACTTTAATCGATTGACTTGGTGTTGCAACTACAATCCGCGTAGTCGACGCTGGACGCATTCTTGGAGTCGAAATTGGCGCAGGAGCTGGTTTTGCTCTTGGTTGTGTTCCGACCGCCCTCTTTTGCATCATCCTTGCTGCAGATCCGCCACCACATGCACCACATCCCATTATTGCCTTGCCTTTCTTACGCCGATGCGTTGAACGTGTGCTTGTTGATGTATTTGTGGCGTTGACCTCGGGGTGTCAGTTGGTAGTTTTATGATTGCAGGCTTGCTTGCCCTTGCAACTCTAACCGGCTTTCGGTTGCCACATCCACCGCATGCCATGATTCACCAAAGAAGAATGAGTCGGGATTGACGTTTGCGGCAAAATCATTCCATGTGCAAATCAAACACGGCGACAATTGCAATGGAACAATCACCACATTCTTCCTATTTTTGGTGTGGCTAATGTTGAATGAGATCTCTTCACAATATCCATAATGGTCGAAGAGCAAATGTGGAAACCATAAACGCTCTTGTTTTTCATTCGAATCTTTCGGCCTTAAGAAGTCTAAGGCCCCGACGCTGAAAGCAACCCAGTCGAAGTTGGGATGCGGCTTGAAGAATACCATCGGCATTATCGGCATCTGGAGAGCCTTAGATACCAGAAGGGCATCAAAGGTTGATTGGTGGTACCACTCAGAGAATTTACAAGTGGTGAAACCACTCAAGATAGAATTGAAGCTAAATCCCTTGCCTTTCTTAGCTTCAAGGTTGAATCGGCATCTATTCTTTGCATCAGCCGGAACCACATCGCCGGTCAGGTCACGCAATACTGTATCAGATTCTCTGCCTTCAACCCTACGCCTTCGAAATTCTCTTCCAGACCATTCAGATAATAACTTAGCTACTCTACGCTCGTGATTTTTAGCTGTAGAGACGTTAGACTTTCCCACTTGACTTGCTGTTCTGGCCATTACTTACCTCTGGCTGAGTAACAAACTGCTTGAATCTAGCAGCCAGTCCATTATACTCAGTGACAAAGCCGCTGACTTTGTATTTACGAGCCAGATCGAATAATTCACTCTTACTAAAAGCGGGTTCTGTGTCGAGAACACGTTGAACGTATAATTGGTTCTTCAATAGATCGGGGCACAGTGATAGATCTATAAGCAGCATGTTCCTAACAAATAATTGTATTCCTGCTTGTGCCAAGAATGCAGCTCTGTCTTTGTTCGACTTAGCCATTGCCGTACTCTTGACTGGACCTATTCCTACATATCCATTAATCCTATCAGACGCATCGCCACAAAGCGCCTTCTGGATAACTGGATCATAGTTGACTTGTTGGATGAAGCATTCCTTCATCGGATCAAAACAGCGAACATGCGACATACGAAATACTATCTGGTTGTAGTCACTATCCGCAGAACAGATGATCACTGGGGCTGGCGCTAAAACCTTGCAAGCGGCATAAATCAAATCGTCAGCTTCCATGTTGGCCTTATTGAATTGCCTGCATCCCATATGGCCGAACATAGCTTTCGCAGCGAGTTGTGTACTAATTAATTCATCCTTGATATCGATAGTATACTTATCAGGCTTATCCTTATAACCCTCAAAAATCTTCATCCGCCACAGCGTTGATCTTTTGGCGTCCCAGAAGATATTCACGCTCTGCGGCTTGAAGCGGTCGATCCAACCGACCATGAAACGTAACATTATTGTGAATGGGTGCTGATGTTGAAACTTGGCTTGCGGTTTTCTGCCAGCGAAAATAGCACGATACATCAGATTCCTAGCATCGACCAATAATGTGCATTTCTGAGTTGGTTCGCTAGTCTCATCCATCATAGTCCTCGTGTCGTGATAAGACACAGGGCGGGTGAATCACCCGCCCTGTGCACGTTCCGCCCTAGTCGGCCTAGCTGTTCAATTCATCGAGCAGGCGGTCAACTTCACCATCAACGTCGTCACTAACTGCTTCTTCAGCAACTTCTTCGACTGCTTCTTCCTCGACTGCAGCTTCTTCCTCGACTGGCACTTCGCCAGACAACTCCTCGACCTGCTCTTCAACCGCTTCCTCGACTGCTTCCTCGACTGCTTCTTCGACTGCTTCTTCAGCCACTTCTTCCTTCGGAGCCGGTTTGGTGGCTGGTTTGGCGGCAGCGGCTGGTTTGGCGGCAGCGGCTGGTTTGGCGGCAGGCTTGGTGGCAGCAGGCTTCGCAATTGGGGCCGATTCTTGTGCTTCTTCCGACGCAGTGGCGTCTTCGTCGTGGTCGAATCCACCAGAAGGCGCAGCCTTTGCAGCGGCACGACCACTGAGAGCAGCGGCAACACGAGCACACTCTTCCGGATTTACTTCCGGCATCTTCTCCCAGAGGTTGTGCCGCTTGGCGAGAATCTCAGCAATCCGCGAATCGATCTTCTTGCCGGTTTTGTCGACGATGATCGGTCGCTTTACACCGACAAACTTCGACTTCTTGTAGCTGTTCATCTGGCCGTCTTTGACGACTTCCAGCTGGAACAAGTTGGCGTTGCACTCGTCGAAGAAGACGCCGAATGCTAACTTGTCGTCCGGATCGCCGCCATCGTCATCGCGATAGAGGCATTCCAACCAAATGTCGACGATAGTCTTCGGGGCATTGAACCAGAAAACCTTGTCTCTGACCTCTTCCGGATTGATGTCAGTCTTCGGAAAGTAGAGATTCACAAGGTGGTATTGGCCTGGGAGCAGAGCCTTGCCAATTTCGCTGCGCCTCTTCTTGCCCTCGACAGTTGTGCCATCGATCTCGGCAAGCAGATCAAATGCGTATTCGCAGATCGGGCAGTCTTCTTCATTGATGATCCGTGGGCAACCGATTCGCTTGTTGTCGATGTAATGGGCACCGTTCGAAATAGCAAACAGGTCCATCGATCTTTCGCAAGTGGATTTGCCTTCGCAGCAGGCGTCACCTTCTTGCAGCGGCGGTAAGATGTAAAATTTGTACTTGACTGTCTTACCCTCATCGACTTTCGGTGCACGAAATTCGGTTGGGTCTCTGCTCTTCTTCATCTTGGCTCTAACTTGAGCCCTGATTGCTTCAATATCGTAACTGCTCATGTGAGTCTCCTAGGTTTGTCTACCAGATTGTTCTTTTTCTTGTCGTTTGAAACCAGCCAGCGACCTGCTGTGCTCTGACCGTAGCCTAATGGCTTCCACCATGTGATATACTTTCCCACAATTTCTCTGTATGATGGTAAGCTCAGCCTCGCTTTTAATCAAGCCAGTTTCACCATCGACCAAAGCATTCAATTGCTTGTCGGTCAGCTTAGTCCCTTTAACCTTGAATTCCTCTAAAATCCTACGCACCAGTGCATGGCGGCGTGATTTGATTTTGAGTTCTAATTGTGCTACAGCACTTCGCAATTCACTATAAATAGCCGCCCAATAGATATACTGGGCAGGTATGCGCTCGTGCTGGTCTTCGAGTATCTCGAAGTTGATATCGATATCTTGTGCTAGATTTACTTCACAAACTGTGCCATTCTGCAGCTTAACCTTGAACTTGAACAGATTGCTGGTGGCTAGATCCAGTGGTACATGCTCTTGGAACCACTTTGGTAGCTGATCCGACTGATCGGATTCCGAATCTATCGGCAAGTCTTGTTCTAGTTCGTCCATAACCTGCCTCAAATACATCAACAGGGGCGAAACTTATCTACATCCAAGCATAACATTTTAGGCTCCCACTGACACCATTTCATCCCTACATTCACACGGACCGGGAATACTGGATTGCTATCTAGCACTCCGAAGAATGGCCTACACATTATGTTAGATATCTCGCGTATCGTCGGCCTAAGATTATTCTTACTACATGCCACGGTTATAGAATCGTGCGTCTCAGCTAAGAGCCTATAATATGATTCCCACACTCTTCTAATTGTGATTTGCATTGCTTGGGCTATTGAGCCCTGCATAGTTGCGTTGAAAGCAGAACGTGGTTTCTCAGCGTTATAGAACTCTCTGCCTAGGATACTAGCGATAGGTTGCCCATCATCTAGTTTCTGTTTCTGGGTAATCATCCATGTGCGAAGACTAGGAAACATTTGAAATAGCGGGTTATCTATGTCGATAGAATTGATAGCACGCAGCAGCATGATCTTACATTCTTTGCGTGGTATTTGCAGCATCTCTGATAGCTGTTGGTATGGGTCTGCTCCAGCCGACATTTCATCAAGATGTGTATCGCCGCTCAGTATTGCAGCTATCCGTATATCTGCCGCTCTCCAATCGAAATTCACAAAATAATCGGAGTCGCTACCGTATGGATCTGATATGCTATCATTAGCAGATGTTCCTTGTAAATTGAATCCAGTGTTTTTACTTCTGCCGCTTACCGTACGATATGTCCATTGCGGAAATTTACGGATACCGCCTACCAGAATACCTTGACGCTCCAAGCTTTCATAAACGATAGCAGCATTACCAGCGACTTTCTGCCAAAGCCGCAAGCGACTGTGTTTCATCTCCGATAAAATATTGTTGATAATACATGATGTCTCTTCAAATGTGCCCTGTATCTTCGGCATCGGCACGAAAGCATCATATACATTCAACTGCTCTCTTGGTAGCTCGAATTTGAACCCACGCAGCACCGATTTAAAGTCGTTGACAACTAGAACCCTATCTTGTAATAGCGACAACTCCATCCATCGATATAGTTTCTTTATCGACTTCTCGATATCGTAGATAGACCTGCCAACACCAGAATGGTATAGAGGGATGATACTGGTATTGTTGGGCGTCTGTATCCCAGCAGCTAACGGTAGCATCTTTCTGTCAAACAATGCACAGAAATAGCTGATAGTATCATCAGTTCGGGCCATTGTTATGTTAAGAAATGCTTCTTGTCGGTCTGTCTTCTACCGCCAGTGCGAAGTTTATCGACAAGCTCAGCCTTATCGTCCGGCGTTCTCATATATCCATATGGATCATTATTTTGCAACTGATGTAATGCCATATCACGCTGCAGAGCACGGGCATTCTTCTTTCTGAACTCACGCCAATCACCACCACGAATTCGAATACTCTGATCCGTTCCTAGTAGAGTGATGTGTGTATCGTGGCTTTCGCACAATGGGCATTTCGTCAGCTTTTGCAATTCTTTCTTCGGCGGAAATACGATGCTGTGTGATACCTCGAAGACGATCTCGGACTGCTCATCATCGGTGAGCGGTCTACCCACTTCCTTCTCACGAGCAGCAACACAATCACTACATATGTAGTTATATCGCGGCATTATCGCCTCTATTCTTTTGCCTTATCGAGCCCGACCACGTACACAGACTCACCGGGCACAGCCGCCAAAATGTTGATATAGCGGGTCAGTACAATCCGTGCCTTACCGTAGGCAGGATATAATCCGTCCAAGTTGCAGATAAACTGCTTCGGATTGAATCTGACAACGTTGCCGACGACAAACGCAGTGCGCATATCTGCTGGGACAAGCGGACCCATGCCGATGATGATTCCGATGGTCGGTTCTTCATCTGGCACGATAATACTGCTTTCCTTCTTGGTCGCGATAGGTGCAATCGCCACGAAATCGTTTCCGACCAGAATTGGAGTGATCTGATACTTGTCCTTTTTCGGCTGGATCATTTCGACCACGGAAGTGAGCGACCGGGCCAATAAAGCGTCTTCTGACATGATTGTTTCTTTGGTTAGTGGACTTCTATGATTTCCATTCTCTTATAAAATACGTTAGTAGTGACAGGAACAAACTTCGGACCATTGCGATTCTTAGCTATCCATAGCCTAACTATTGCTGGTTCCATCTTGTATTCGTCCTCAGTCTGATTCAAGCTAACAACATAGTCGACTGGCATCGCCTTGCCGAAGCTCTCGGCAGCTTTATCCAGATCAATGTGTACTGTTTCAGCGGGTTTAGCGTCCTTGCCTTGGCCGTTCTTGACGCCGCTGCGATTGGTCTGCGTAGCGGAATAGACTAAAACTTTTTCATTCTTAGCTAGACCACGCATCTCTGTCGCTACGCTCTTTTGTCTTGTGTAGTCGCCTTCGTCATTATTATGACTGTGGCGGCTATTCATCAATTCAAGATAATCAAGTATTACAACTTTTGGTGCCCATCCCTTAGTCTTGCGATTAGTTTCGATGATGCCATAGATGTCATTTACGCTACACTCATCTGGTGGCCGCTCATATATGACCAACTCACCAAATTTCCCTCTCTTACCTTGAATCCTATTGCGTACAAGCGTTTGATTGTCTCGTATGCTCTGCTGCTGCTCTTGTGGTAAAGTGTCAATATTAGCACGAGTAAAAGCACTAATTTCTGTCTTAGCCATGCAGCTTGCAAGTCGTATGGCTGTTTTGTATGTCGATAGCTCGAAAGTCACAAATAAGACATTATGACCAGCAAGCATTGCAGCATGTGCCATGTTGATTAAAGTCAACGTCTTGCCAACGCCGGTCGGGGCTAATATGATAAGCACTTCTCCGGGAGACGGGCCACCCTCATTTAAGTTAGCATCTAATCCTGGAAATCCCGTGCTGATGTGTTCTATCGCTGTATCGACAAATATCTCATCAACTTGATCGAAGAACCAAAATCCTTGGTCGCCGACCATACTGATGCTAGATGCTGAATCGACTATTTTTCGCAGAAACTCATGATCTCCGCGTTGATGTGCAGCTATTGCTTCATCGGAATAAAGCTGCTCATATGATTTGTGCTCTAACCAATCACGCAGCGATTGTCGCAGAAACGGCGTTTCTCGCGGATCTGATGTTCTATCGACAACACCTAATATCTCTTGGTGTGGGTCATCAGCGGTGAGCAGTTTGGCGATTCTATCATGCAATAGTGCTCGCGTCGGTAGCAGCCCAAACTTTTCGAAATCTTGCTTCAAGAACCCAACAACATATTTCACTTCTGGCCGTGTAAACAAATCCATCGTAATGAATTTGGATGTCGGCACAAATAACTCTGGGAAGTCTAAGAAGAGTGATACGATGCCCGATTCCATATTCGGGCCAAATGGCGTATCGACAGTGCCAGAGTCTTGCTCTGATTGAAGAGCCTCAATCATTAGGTCAGTCCTTGTCGCAAACGTTGCAAAGCGGCTAGTTGATTTTGCAAGTTTGCAATACAGACATCAAGTGCCTGCTCGTATCCGATCAGGTCTTCTTCATAAAACTTAATTGGCAAGGCACGCTGACCAGTTACTCTGTCGCCAATAGTTTGAATTGCTGATGGTTGCTTCAGCGACGTAGCCAGTGTATAAATAATCTTACCACTGGGCTGATATGCAATCTCTTTGATAATATAAGCTTCTAGAAAACCAAGAGCAGCTGATTCTGCTAGATATATTGTCTGCCCAATGTTATATGTCGGTGCTCTTGCCATTATTCTTCCTCGTCAAAATTCGATTCTTCCGCCTCCGTATCTTTGGTGTCATCATCTTCGATAGGACCAGTAATCTGGCCAGCTTCCATGAGGCGATACGTCTCATCGTAAATGGCTTTGAACAACTCTTGATCGGACCCTAATACTTCAGCGAGCTTATCCTTACCAATAGCAATCTTACGATCACCAAAATAGTAATTTGAACCTCTGAGAGTGATAACTGATGTTTCGACAGCGCCACTAATAAGTGCATGCGCTTTATTAAAACCATAAATACCGCTTTTCGCACCGAAATGAATTTCAAGCGAAGCGGATCTGAATGGTGGTGCTACTTTGTTTTTGGCGACTTTAACCTTGGTAGTCATACCATATGGAAGATTCGCAGTACGCAATGTCTCAGCTCTGCGAACCTCTAAACGCATTGATGAATAGAATTTCAATGCTCTGCCACCTGGCGTAATCTCTGGGTGCATATAGCTTGGCCCAACTTGCCCAATTTTATCACGTAGCTGATTGATAAAGATTACAGTTGTGCCGCTCTTCAGGCATATACCAGCCAATTTGCGCATACCCTTAGACATGAGCCTAGCTTGTGCACCGATCTGCTTGTCTCTGATGTCGCCATCCAATTCCTCTTGCGGCACGAGTGCTGCTACGGAATCGACGACAACCAATTTAACAATGCCAGAAGTAGCCAATGCTTGGACGATATCGAGTGCCTGCTCGCCACTATCTGGCTGAGATAACAACCATTTCTTCACATCGACACCGATATGTGTGGCCCAATCATAATCAAGCGCATGCTCAGCATCGACATATGCCGTAAGCTTACCTTGCTGCTGAAAGCTCGCCACAATCTGCAAGGCTAATGTTGTCTTGCCACTCGATTCTGTGCCGTATATTTCTATAATCCTACCGTCAGGAACGCCACGACAGCCAAGAGCAATATCGAGATTAGCTAGACCAGTAGATGTCGACTTGGTTGGTTTGATAGATGCCGCACCACCCCATTGTATTGAATCGCCGAACTTCTTTTCAAGATCGGCGATCATATCATCGAAGTCGATTAGCTGTCCCGATTGTTCTGCTTCAAGTTGGGCTTCCGACTTAACTGACGGTTTCTTCTTTGCCATCGTTTTTTCTGCCTTTGTAACAGATGTCCGCCAAGCAATCGATAACTTGTTGGCGGTCGTGTGTGCAAGCCTTCCGGATGTCACCTAATGGAATACGTATGAGAGTATCATCTTTGGCTAATAGAGCATCACCGTCAATAATTCCTACAACACTCCACCTACCATGCGGGCTAGGAGAATATCCTGGCCTAGTAGATAAGTACTTAACTCGCTTAATAGTCAATAATTCAACTTGATCAAGTTGTTGAATTATTGGCTTGGGTTCCTCTGGTAAGTAATGGGAACTATCCATCTGTCGTCCAAGCAAAGATTTATACAGGAGACGTTTTATGAACAGCAACGAAAGACTGCTAACCGAAGCCATCCAGACATATCTACAGCACAAGGTGCAGCTAGGCATACCAGACCCGCCAAAAGATCTGGCTGACGCCGATGCCAAGTCGTTGCAATATTTGCACGAACAGGTCAATGACCTGTTCGAGCTAAAATCGGTAGATTTAGTCTGCCACGAAGGTGTCTGTAGAGCCTTCCGTAAAGTTCATAATTACAAATATATCACCGACCCATTGTTCGAGAAAGCCATGATGCAAGAGATGCAATCTCAAGGCATTTGCGGCGTCGAACAAGAAAAAGCTATCGGTATCCTCAATACCATCAAGGAAGAGGTTAGCGAAGGTGATGGGTGGCGCGAACAAGACGCCGGATATCATCCAGACATGGAAGGTATAATTTCTGTCAGTAAACCAGGACAATCGCCGGGTAGTGCAGAATGAAATTAGAACTACTCAATGAAGGCGATTTCATGAGGGCTCTACAGCACGCCTCTGGTGCTTCTTATGGCCGCAAATCTCTATTAGGTCTAAGTTCCAAAGACGTCAAGCCAGAGAATGGAGAAGACTTTGGCTCAAGAGTTGCTGGTTTTACATCTCAACCAACAGGCGTTCCACGAAAGCCAAGACACCGCAAATTCTTGGGTGTCTCGACGCGGCAATTCAGCCTCACGCCTCCCGGCATCTAGAGAAGCCCAGAGCCGTTGCATTTCGGGCACGGGATTACTTCCGTTTGGCTCTTTGCTATCTGACCATCGCCCTTACATAATGGGCAACGATGTAGGTCATAACCCTCCACGAAGGAGTGATCCGCAGACGCCTGCTGTTTGAATCTACGTTGCAGATCTGCGTCAGTCATCGTCTTAGCAATTCTAACTCGCGTCGTTCCTAGCCCATCCTGTCTTATCGCTGGAATTGCTAAAGGCGTACCATGCCTACCTTCAGCTAATTCCATCTTCACGAGACCATCCCTGGCACCTTCTGGTAGTTGATCACTAAGCTGGTTCGGATCATATGCATCATGCCTTTCAACATTTTTACCGCCAATAGACCCGGACATACCAGAAACACGGTGTTGCATGACATTATCGACAACAGATGATGGTAGTATACCATCCTCTCTTGAGCCTTGCAATTCGGCTGAGACTTGAGACTCAGCTATGGTCTGTTTCGGTGCCGGTTTTGCTGCTGGTGTTTCGGTCTTGGCTATGATTAACGAGCCCTGCGGAACCACAGTCATGCCGAGTTTAGCTGCCTGTGCCAAAAACTCTTGCATCTGAGTATCGCGAGTTGACTTCCATTTCAAATATGCGGCCTTAGCTGCTTTCGGAGTTATATCATCTGCGTGTTCGGCACAAACCTTAACAGTGACTTTTTGGTCATCGACAGTTATGACCAATTCCGTATCGAGGTCCTTATCGGACCCACACACTATACAACTATTATTATCTGCAGTCGCCATTTGTTCGTCTCTATCCTGTAGTCACCATACAGTCGTACTCGTATTTAAGTCCCTGTGATTTAAATACGCAACAGAACGGAAAATTATTATGGCGAAAATTAATGTTATATCTGTCGACTTAGGTGACCCAATTGAAAAGATCATCGCCGAAGATGTTCGACAACTAAGCGAGGAAACGATCGAGAATATCAAAGCGGCTGCAAATGATAAAATTAGAGGTCCAATTAGGACCGATCCAGAGACTTTGGCTACTGAAGCAGCTTACAGTCTGCTACTCGAAGCAGTTGCAACTGGCGAGCCGGTAGAAATCAGCAAGCTGCTCGAAGCCTCTAGCCCAGCCGTTACCAATCCTTCATCACTTATGATGCGAATGAAGGGATTATTACGACAGAAAGGTAATGACTATATCTTACGCAGAACAACCCGCGCTGGTAAGCCGGTATATCGTCTAGTTCCATATAATTTGGAGACTCCCGATGACGGAATCACTGATGCCGCACCATGACGGCTATCCTGTATCACGCGATTGGCAAGATATAGAATGTAAGGCTATATCTTGCGTCTATAATTTCTCTGGAATCTGCACCGTTCCATCATTATGTGAAATTAGTGAAGAAGGTAGATGTAAAGGATTCAAAGCTAATACTACTCAGGAACGGAAAGACGCTTAACAAGCTTTGCAAGTATGGCTATTTGACGTTCAAAATCAGCACGTCTACCTCTGTCTGCTAAATTCAACGGCGACGGGTGATAAATAGCGAACACCTTCACATCAAACTCTTCACTCTTAGTTATTCTGCCCAATGATTGTTGATATCCGACACCAGGGCATAATATGTCGAATGCCGAACCGCCTAATGTAACAACCAATAATGGATTGATTAATGTCAATTCCATCATCAAGAACGGTTTGCATCTACTAACGTGCTGATAATTTGGCTTTGCGTTATCTGCCGTAAAGCATTTAACACCGTTTGTGATGTAGAATTGGCTCCTGTCGATGCCGTGTTTAGCCAATTCCTTATTGAAATTATTTCCCGATTGCCCTATAAATGGCGTTCCTTTGGTTATTTCTTCCCATCCAGGGTTTTGTCCGACTACAACCACCCTCGTTGACGTCGGGTTCATATTGCTGAGTACATGTGGATCTCTCACAGTGCCATTTCTTTCTGGCTCTTTGCGTCCAAGTTCGCACATAGTACAAGCACGGCATGTATTGCTCAACTGTCTCAACATCCGCAGCTTACGATCAAACGGTGTTTCTTGTAATCCCATAATTGCTACATCCCAGCTAGAAATTATTTCTCGCGGTATGAACGGATAATTCGGTCCGCCCTGCCAGTCAAATTCTTGAAGATCCATAGGTAAATAATACTAACAATAATTACAGGATGCACCATGTTAACCAAGGACAAACGAGGAATTATTTGTGATTGGTGTGGTCTTAATGTCATTGAGAAGTTTGATTACTTCTCGTTCGACGCCAAAGAAGCCATTGTCACGAACAACTCGATAGTACTATCAAAAGCAACTGATCCGTCTCATTCTTTTGACATTTGTCAACGATGTATGGACGAGATTAAGGACATCGTTATCAAATGCTACAAACCGTCCAGAATAATTGATAACAAGAAGTGCCCTCAGGGCATAACTTGCGATCTTACTGGCATCCGTATGAATGGAACTTTTATATGCTACTATATCTGTGTGTCGTCTGTGTCAGTCGACATTAATATGAAACCGTCAGTTAATGTCGTGGATGATAGGTATGTAGAATTGTGGGTATCTAAAGAGGCTTTCGATAAACTAAAAGCCAAAGCTGTTGAAGCTCAAAACAAAGGAAGTCAAGAATGGTCCTCGCAAGCGATAACAACAAAATAACGCTACTACCGAATACTCATCCAGAGCAGTACCAACTCGTCACGCTGATGGTTGCTGTCCCGTCTGATCATCCAGACAAGGCTGCCCAAACGCAGGCTAGACCCTTCGAATTTGAGTTCGATTTACCATCTAGATTCTCAGCTATGTGTCCGTTCTGCTGTGCTGGATTCTATGTCTATTCGAGCGAAATACTAGAGCATCATGGATATAAATTCGTAGCGTGCCCAGAATGCGGTGCTGGAAAGCCTGAAATAAAAGCTCCGCCGCCGCCTTTTATCGATCCGTTTGTCAATCCATTCAATAGCAATCAGTTGACTCGCTGCGAACTAGATGAAACCGTGACATCGGTGAATAGCATACCAGACGACGATTCACTCACTGTCGCCCAAAAGATGTCGAGAGCGAAATGCAAGGAGTGATACTGGGGAGCGGAATAGTAGGATTGCTTGCTAAAGAAATCCTAGGCGACCAATGGTTAGTGGTGCCATTCTCGCGCTCCCGTTTCTATAGCTTTCGACCGGCGTTAGCCGACAATTTCATTATTAGAGATGAAAGAATAGATGATCTTATAGCTCATTTCGGCGGTAAGATATCGTTCATCTACAAAACATCTTATTCTCTCGGCGGGAGTTTATTACAACCAGAAGATCTTGTGATTAACGCTTGGCTAAATAAAGTATTCGGATCACAAGTACCACCACAAGCTCTGCCATGCATCAAGTCTAGAGGCAACCATTTCATATATAACATCAAGGTTAATCAACTTTACAATCAACTACAACAGAAGCATAACCAGAGATTAGTTGACGACAGCAATAGAGGGCAAGTATCGGAAATTGGGGATCACTACATGATATGGGGTGGTCGAAGAATCGAATTCGACCATATGGTTAGCACTATCCAACTCGACAAACTCTTTGCACTTACGCGGCTACCACGCATTCAACTACCAACAGCACAAGTCTGGTACTATCACGTCGAGACAAACGGGCTAAATTTCGAAGGAGCTAATCAAGTTCTAGTTGTTGATGATACGATCGACTTTTTCAAAGTAAGCAATATTGCCGAAAATCGTTATCTGTTTTACTTTTCACGCGACATACCAGTCCCAGGCCCATATTTCATGCAGTTTATTCAACAATTTGATCTAATCGATGGTACTACAATTGCTGAGGCGATCCCAAAAGGCCAAAAACCAGACCTTGCTCAGTTCGACAAACTCGGAATTGAATGTATCGGCGCTATGGCAGAACACGATTATTTCATGGATCTTGGTAGCTGTCTAGTTAAGTTATTACGTAGAAAGACAGCATTGACGACTTAGCTTGGGCACGGCGGTCGTTGACATGGCCCGATAACGACGCGAGTTGGCTTGATTATCGCGCCCTTCAAGGCTCTCTGTAAATCAGCCGGATCGATGGTTATTTCGAGCTTGGAGATTGCATCGACAACAGCATTAATGAGTGCCGATTTACAAGATGGTGGCACATATCCGTATAAAGGATCGCTTACAGATGGTGGCGAACCAGCATCGTAAATGGATATCCACAATCCGTCGTTATCATTTATGATATCTAATGATGTTGGCAGATCTGCTTTATATGTTCCAGCACCGATTCCGCCAACCGCAAGCTCTGGCATGTCAATAAAAGCAGGTGTGGCTGTATCTATTGCTGTTAATTGATCGCCGTCCCAAACTTGCGAAAAATCAGCACTAAAAGGTAGTGCCTTAACGTTCGTCAGTCCGGTGATACCAATGTCTATTGTGATAGCAGCCATACTACAACTCGCATTCTACTGTAAAATGATGCCAGATCACCATGCCGTCATCGTATTGCCCGCCTCCGCACGCAATACCATAGCCCCTCGCCCCAAATTCCATAATAGTGTTCGTGCAATCTTTTTGATAAGCTTGTACCGTGTTATACTCACCAGTCCTATCGACAGCACCGGTATATGGCGAATATATTGTCGGTCTGGCCGAGATACGCTTTGGCGTTGTGTAATAACTCATAAAGCTATACAACCACCAAAGGTCTATATTGCGAGACCCTGCTGCACCACTGCGATCTTGTGCTGTGCCGGGTTTGACGTCGATATTATAGCTCTTTTCATAATATCGCTGACATAGTTGTAACTCTTGTGCTGCTGGCCTTGGACTCCAAAGTCGCGAGCCGCCCAAATGGCAATCAACCTGCATAAGTGCTACTGTGCCGTTTTGTGTTACCGGAGATTCAGTCCAGAAAAACACCATTAAATTACTGCAAGCGGCACTTATAGTGGCATTTAGTGTAACACTTTGCCAAGCAGAACCTGATATATAGCCTGTAGCTGCCACAACCAGATTACTGCTGATGAAGAAATTATTCGGAGTATAGGATGCATTAGTCCAATCTCGTACAACATCACTTGTTACGGTATCAGCAACACCGGTCCACTCCAAGATAGCATAACGCAAATTCGATCCTGATGGGTTAGACACCCAAGCTTGTAGCGTAACATTCCTACCACGCAATTGGAAAGAGTTAAAACCTTCAACAATTTGTAACAGGCCCATCCTTTGCGCAGTCGCATTGCTTTGCGTCATCCAACCGCCAAATGGACCAGGTTGTGCTGATGTACCAGTAACCGGATTCCAACGATAGGTAATAACTGGATTCGATTGGGTTAGTGCTATCCATCGATCAAAGCAATAGTTGTCGTCAGCTACCGTGTAGTTAGTCCAGGCGAGATTGTTGTTCCGTTGAAAGAAATCGAACCCACCATTGATCAACACATTTTCGCCTAATAGTCCACCCTCAAGACCAGTAGGGCCAGTAGCACCAATCGGGCCAGTCACACTAACCCCAGAAGCACCTCTTGGGCCGGTTGAGCCGATTGGACCAGAAGCACCATTTGAACCTGCACTACCAGCCACACCAGATGCACCATTAACACCAGATGCTCCTCTTACTCCAGTAGAACCCGTAGCACCAGTCAATCCGCCAGTTGGACCAGTAGCACCAGACGCACCTCTTGGGCCGGTTGAACCGATTGGGCCAGAAGCACCACCAGTTAATCCTTGAATGCCAGTTGCTCCAGTCGGCCCGGTAGCTCCAATCGGGCCACCTAATGGACCTGTTGCTCCGGTCGGACCTGTACTACCAGTCGCACCAATATGACCAGCACCACCAGACACAGTTTTCTCTGATCCATCAGAAAATCGACAATTGATAACGACAGTGCTAGAACTACCTTCAGTAAACCACTGATAAACAGTGTTCTCTGGCGGATTATCACCGAAGACCGGTGCCGATGAAAGCTGGATTGTTCTGTATTCTTTGAATTTCATATCAACCCTTCATCACAGTTCTGCGTCGACTGTCCAGTGATGCCAAATTAAATTGTCGGTGGTCCATGCAGTAGTACCGGCCCTTTTCTGTACCGAATACGAGTTATTGCCAAAATATGTAGCGTCGGCTGCACGGTCTGCAATATAAGTCGAACCAACGTTGTATTCGCCTACAACACCAGATACACCTGTATAAGGCGAATAGATCAATGGCCTCGCTACAATGCGTTTTGAAACCAGATAATGCGTCACTGATGGCGTTTTCATCCATCCATAACTATTCGGAATCACCCATCCTTGTTCCATACCATCAGATGTAGATGTACCTGGCTTTATATCAAGAGAATAGCTCTTTTCAAAATATCGTTGGCATAGCACTAATTCTTGTGCTGTTGGTCGCGGATCCCATATTCTGGATGACCCAATATGACAATCAACTTTGGATAAAATCAATTCACCATATTGTGCTACTGGTGATTCAGTCCAGAAAAACACCATCAAATTATTACAAGCCGTGCTTATAGTAGCAGGTAGAACGATATTTGTAGTTGCGCCGAAAGCAACAGTCACAGAACCAATGGCAGCAACAACAAGATTGCTGCTCAGAAAGAAGGCATTCGGTGCATAGACTACGCTATTCCAATCTCTGACAACATCGCTTGTAACTGTGTCTGCGACACCAGTCCATTCTAGAACAGCATATCGCACAGGCAGAAAATTAGCGATAGCATTGGTATTTAGTGTCGCCTGTAGTGTAATCGCTTGACCACGTAATGGGAAAGAATTGACTCCTTCCACAATCTGCAACAATCCGAATCTTTGTGCTGTTGCTACAGCGTTGTGTGCTGCTCCGCAAAATGGTCCAGGCGGCGTTCCAGTACCTCTTTCGAAATTAAATCGTAGCGTATTAATGGTACTGGTTTGAGTAAGCCCAATCCAACGATCAAAACAATAGCTATCATCAGCAGTAGAGAATGGGTTATTGCCCGAATTAGTATTGCGCTGAAAGAAATCGAACCCTCCATTTATTATTACATTCTCGCCTGGTGCAGCACTGACACTCGTTGGGCCGGTAGCTCCCGCCAATCCAGTAGCACCAGTTAAGCCAGCACCAGTTGCGCCACGAGGGCCAGTAGAACCAATCTGACCAACTAAGCCAGTAGCGCCAGCAATGCCTGTAGCTCCCGTGGCTCCCGTGGGGCCTCCTGCGGGTCCGGTTGCACCATGTGGACCGACTGCCCCAGTAGCCCCTGAAGCTCCAATAGGCCCACCTGAAGGTCCCGTCGCACCGGAAGCACCTCTCGGACCTGTCGCCCCTGTAAGACCGGTTCCGGTTGCTCCAATAGGCCCTGTTGAACCTGTCGCACCCGGATTACCACCACCAGGGCCGGTTGCACCTGAAGCACCTTGTACACCCGCTCCTGTGGCACCGGTATAACCAAGCGAACCAGTTGCACCAGTTGCACCAGTTACTCCACCACCGGCGACAGATCTCTCTGACCCATCTTGATACCGATAATGCAGCGTCTGCATATCGCTAGATATATTCGTGTACCATTCATAGACAGTATTCTCTGGCGGATTAACACCAAGTGCTGGCGGACTTGTAAGCTGAACAACTCTTAGTTCTTTGAATTTCATAATATGCCAGTCATCCTGATCAGATAGCTAGACAGATTGCCGCCATCCCTATTATGTTTGGCTACACGAAACGCCCAATTATCTATTAAGGCGTGTATAATTCCCAAACCCAGGCGCTGGACGAATATTTCAACACATATTGGTCGCCTTCAGACGGGCTTACCGGTGGTGTTGGTAGACCATAATCTGGGCCAGTCGCCCCAGAGGCACCAGCTATACCAGAGGCACCAGCCACTCCGGTAGCACCAATAGGACCTGTAGCTCCGGATATTGAAGCTAAAGTTTCTAATGCATCCTTAACGGTATCACCAGTAACGCTAGAATCATTGTCTAATCTACTGGCTGGGTGATAAATAATTGCTGTCCCTGATAATGAGCCAGTACTGATAAATTGCAAACCTTCAACCGCTGTTGGTTTGTCGCCGCAAACTACGTTGCCGACAGCGACAAGACCGTCAATCATATTAGGACTAGTCGTTGTTGCTCCATTTGCAGATAAGTCAACAGCAGGACCACCAAGCGAGTTAATCGCTTGCGAACCAAGAAGTACAGTTGTGCCTCCAGTCGACACAATAACAGGGGCTGCGGCCCGCCCTGCAGAGGTAAGCATCGTATTTAGTATCACTTGCCCGGCTGTTTGGTTAATAGCCGGAGCATCGCCTGTAGAAGCGATCGTCGCAAGAAATGCTTGGAATTTACCGGTCGAATTCATCGTTAAGGGTGTTACGCCACTAGCAGCACCAGTAATATGGAAATTCCACGATTGAATTGTTGAAGTCCCAGTGACAACTACTGCACACGAGGCATAACCATCCTCAAGTATGCAATTCGCATTAATTGTCAATGTTTTATTAGTTCCAGTTAACGTCAAATAACGCAAGCTAATAACATTCCCAGCAGAAACAGTCACATCACCAGAAATAGCTAATCGGTTTGCTCCATATCCTTCTAACGACACACCGGCAGGAAGGACAACATCTTCTGTATACGTAGTTGAGGCAGCGACCTTTAACAAACAACTATCGGTCGCAACAGCGGTCGCAGCACCAATTGCCAAGAAAGGCCAGTTTATTGAACCATCTGGTGTATATGAATCAGTTCTACTCTTATCAACATATAATGTCTTCGTCACTTGCGGCAACGCCATTGATCCGGTGGCACCAGATGCACCACTAACACCAGTTGCGCCTGTTACACCAGTTGCACCGGTTGCGCCAACTGGTCCTCCGCTTGGACCTGTTGATCCGATAAGACCTGTAGCACCAATATCAGCAGATCCGCCAAAAACGTATTGCCATGTTCCAGTAATAGTACCAAAACTTACAAGATCGATAGTTATTTGGTTATTAGTGAATACGACAGTGCTGGAGTCGAGCGTTTTATTCTTGCCGTCGTTATCACAAAGAATGAATGGTAATGACACATTACCCTTTGTATGCGTTATAGTCAGAACACCTTCAACTAAGTCTGTGTTATCAAACGCGCCGGAGATATATTCAGATGGACCGGTTGCACCAGATGCCCCATCAACGCCAACGCCGGTCGCACCAGTCAAACCGATAACGCCTGATGCACCACCAATACCAGACGCACCACTGATACCTGTAGCCCCCATTAAACCAGTAGCACCGTCAACACCAGCTCCAGTTGCGCCAATAAGACCATCTACTCCAGTTGCGCCAACAAGACCGTCTGAGCCACTCGCACCAGAAATGCCTGAAGCTCCATCTGCTCCAGCTACACCGCTAGCACCAACAGGACCCGAAGCTCCGTCAACACCGGTACCAGTCGCTCCAGTTGGGCCAGTAGCGCCGTCGACTCCAACCCCAGACGCACCGCCAGTACCAGTTGCACCGTCGATACCAGCAACTCCAGAGGCACCGATTGGGCCAGAAGCACCAATAGAACCTGTTGCACCCGCTAAACCGGTGGTCGTGTCCGTACCATCGGATTGCCTAAAGTGGACCTGAACATTAGAACCATCAACAGTATACCACTCAAAAACGTGGTTCGCAGGCGGATTGGTACCCGGTGCAGGTGCTGAAGTTAATTTGATCGTAATAGTTTCGATAAAGTCCATTTCACGCCTCCGTGGTTGTCTGTATGAACAGACTAGACATGATATTTTTGATTTTTTCAGAAGTCTGAAATAGGAGATATTTGCTGATTATTTCCAGGCAACTGGTATATCGGCATAATTAGATAATGATGTTAGACTATTGCCAGCACCGCTAAAGCATGTGGTTTTAGTTGATGCCCCAGTGCCGAAGTCGTAATTCCATAAATCTGGAGCAATACCTTGAACTCCAGAGAATGACGTTCTAGCAAAACAATTGGTGAAGTTGACTGTCTTATTCAGAAATCTTGTGTCTTCTTCTCCCACAGCACAAAAGATGGTGCTGTGTAATTGTGCTTTCGTGCAACCATTGAATGCATAGCTAAAGTCTGGAGTATTGCTTGTTGTGTTATATCTAAATAGATCTATTGGGATCGTAGTTATTTTCGAGCAATTTCGAAAGACATAGCTGAAATTCCACGCAGATGTGTTATATCTGAATAAATCATCTGGTATCGACGTGAGGTTATAACAACCACTGAAGGCATAAGTGAAATGCAATGTAGGATTATATTTAAATATGTCAGCCGGAATAGTTGTCAGAGATGTGCAATCCGAAAAGACAGTGTTAAAATTGTTCGCTTGCGTACAATATCTGAATAAATCAGCCGGCACTTCTGTCAAAGCATAACACATATAAAAGCATGAAGTAAAATTATAGACCAGCGTGTTATATCTAAATAGATCAACAGGGATGGTCGTAATTAATCTGCAATTATTAAACGAACTAGAAAAATTCTGATTTAGTGTGTTATATCTAAAGAGATCTGCTGGTATCGCAACTAGCTTCACACAGTTTTGGAATACCGCAGTAAAGTTAACAGCTTTGGTGTTATATCTAAATAAATCCGCTGGTATGGTCGTAAGTTGCCCGCAATTATAGAAAGTACCCCAGAAACTACCAGATGTCCCTGCTATATTCGGGCAGCCATCGAATAGACCGGCTGGAACCGTGGCAATAGCCGTGAAATTAAACATGTTGTACGCAGTAGTAAGATTCTTCAGATATCCGAGTGGCACTATAGTGTTGAGATTCGTACAGCCATGAAAATTCAGTGTCCTAAAGCCCATATTGCCGGTAAATGCTAGCAATTTATAGACTTTCGCCTTACTGACGCCATATGTTCCGTTGTTATCAAACGCAAAATACTGACAAGTCCCTATAAGTTCAATATCGTAAGTGCCAGTAGTCGCATATGTATGGACTCTATCGGCATCATTATAGGCTGTTATCACACTCGATGTAGTGTCCCCCCAATATGCAATAAAATTGTGAGTATATGCAGCAGAACTTCCAAGCGGCAGAGTGAATGTTTCATTCACAGTCGTTGTAATGATCTGGAATTTAAAACTATTCTTCTCTGTATAGGTAATCGTTCCCGTACTTATCATATAGCACCGATTATGCGATCAAATCGCCAAAGAGATACCACGTATCTGTGGACTCCTTCATTAAAGTGACAGCGACATTTATATCAGCGATTGATTTGTTATTGCCCTTAGACTTGATGGTGACACCAGCGCCAGAGAATGTTACTTTACCAGCACCTCCCTGAATCACGTCTATACACGACCCATTTGTAATAGGTATAGCTAGATTAGTCGGTATAGTAACAGCAATAGGAGATGCATTAGTAAGTGTGATTGCTTTACCAACGTCGTCAGCAGCAAGTGTATATGTTGTGCCAGTTTGTGGATTTATAGCAAGAACGGCACCGCCATCGGCTCCCGTTGCACCAGATGCACCAGCAGCACCGGCCACACCAGTTGCACCAGCATTAGACGATCCGCCGAAAGCGTATTTCCAAGTGCCGATGAGCGTACCACGTGAAAGTAGATTCACGGTTATTTGATTGTTACTAAATACGATAGCTGTTGAATCTAACGCCACATTGCTGCCGTTATTATCACTAATCACGAACGGCAACGATACGTTCCCATTAGTATGCGTTATCGTCAAGACACCATCAACTAAATCATCATTAGTGAACGCACCAGCCACATAATCTGTAATTCCAGTTGCACCTTGTGATCCTGTGGCTCCTGTTTGACCGACGCTGCCCGTTGCACCAGTTGGACCTATAGGACCGGTTGCACCAGTGGCCCCGACAACAATTGGACCGGTAGAACCTATTTCACCCGCTGGCCCGGTTGCGCCTGTAGCACCAGTAGCACCGGTTAGACCAGTGACGCCTGTAGCACCTGAAGCACCAGAAGCTCCATCAGCACCAGTGGCACCGGTAACACCAACTAAACCAGTAGCACCTGTAGAACCCGTAGAGCCGGTTAAGCCAACAATGCCAGATGAACCAACAGGACCTGTAGCTCCTACTAAACCTTCTGATCCTGTAGCACCTGTAGAACCGGTGGTACCGGTTAAACCAACGACTCCAGTTGCACCAACTGGACCGATAGCTCCTGTTGATCCAGTGAAACCGATAACGCCTGTTGCTCCTGTCAGTCCTGTAGCACCTGGCAATCCTATGACACCAGTAGCGCCAACATAGCCGGTAGCGCCAGAAGTCCCGGTTAAACCAATATTTCCAGCAGCACCAGTGGATCCTGTTGCGCCAGTTAAGCCGATACTGCCAGTAGCGCCGACAGAACCCGTTGCACCAGTTAAGCCGGTACTACCAGCAGCACCGATAGAACCTGTTGATCCGGTTAACCCAACTGAACCGGTTGCACCTGTTGCTCCAGTTGCGCCAGCTTGTCCAGTACTCCCAGTAGCACCAGTTAAACCCGTCGCTCCTGTAAGCCCTGCTGCACCTATGACACCCGTGGAGCCTGTTGAACCAGTTAATCCAATGACACCAGACGAGCCGGTAGGGCCTGTAGCACCTGTGAAACCAGTGGCTCCTGTTGCACCAGTAGCACCAGTTGCACCAGTCAATCCGCTACCAGTTGCACCAGTTAATCCTGTTGCACCGGCTATACCAGTAGAACCTGTTGCACCAGATATGCCAATCGAGCCCGTGGCACCCATCCTGCCTCGGTACCCTGTCGCTCCAATTTCACCTTCTAAGCCAGTAGCACCGACAAACCCCGTAGCTCCAGTGGCTCCAGTAATACCAGTTTGCCCTATTGGTCCTGTTGTCCCAATAACTCCCGTGGCACCACTAGCTCCTGTAGCTCCAGTTAAACCAACTACACCAGATAAACCTGTTGGCCCCGTTGCTCCTGTAGCACCAAGCAAACCGGTCGAGCCAGCAATGCCAGTCTGACCAGTTGCACCTTTGACGCCAGTTAAACCTGTAGCACCTGTTTGGCCTATAAGTCCAATAGCCCCAGTAGCACCGACTACGCCTGTTGCACCGGTCCGTCCCATTGAACCAGTACTACCACCGATGCCTGTGGCTCCAGCTATCCCTATGCCACCAGTTATACCAGAGGCACCTCTAACTCCTGTAGCCCCCGTCGCACCAGACCAACCAGTATAACCAGTTAAGCCTGTAGCTCCCGATGCGCCATATAAGCCAGTTGCACCCTTAAGACCTGTGGCACCACTAGCACCAATAATTCCGCCTATGCCAGAAGCCCCGATATTACCAGTAGCACCTATCGGGCCGGTCGCCCCTGTAGCACCATCAATTCCAGTTGCGCCAATAAATCCGGTTGCCCCAGAAGCTCCATAAATCCCAGAAGCACCAACTATAATATTGTTAATTTGCTCTTGTAATGGACCAGTTGCACCAGCTAAGCACGAAAGTTCAGCAGGAGTGACACCACCTATATTATGGCCATTAAGACTCAACGGTCCGCTTAATCTAGGAGCCGGATCAGATGCTAAACGCGGTGCCAAATTGGCCGATAGTGTGTCTGCCATGATATATATTCGTCAAGAGACTCAGTTGCACAAATCAACAACTAAAATTTGTCTCTTGACTAGCAGCTCGTGGGTATTATCTGTAGCAATACCCAGATTGTTGGCTAGAATAGCCTAGAAATTATTCAGCGTAGGCTTGTTGCTTTTCCCACGCATCTTTGGTCCAGAGTGGCTCCATCACAGTGCCTCTCTTTAATACGAAGCTGTTACGATCTTTATCATAATCGACTTTTATTCTGATACCTTTATCAGGACGTAGTAATGACTTATCCTGATTCTTAATGTCATGCTCCCAAATTAATATCAAACACGTCTTGCGACCGTCTGAAACTGTCATACGGATCATATCAGAACCCTTCTTGGTTTTGGTTCTGATAATTTCTACTATGACACCCTCAAGCCGTTCGTTGTGTTTTGATTTCTCGACTGTATTATTTCCGCTGACGTGATATAAGTCGATTGGCGAATGCCAATGATAGCCAAGGAATTCTTTTTCGAACGTAAGAATCCGCTCAAACGCATAGTCTTCCGGGTATAAGGCCATGATATCTGCTCGCGTAGCCTTAATAACGGGACGCCAGTTTTGCATTTTCACCGGTACTTTCCGCTTGGGAAATTGCCGTTTGAATTCTGCGATTTGGCGTTCTCGCTCCGCTAGAATTGTCTCTTCTGTCCATCTCGCGTCTTCCATTAACCTCCGTAAATGGTAAGCTTTGAGAATCTTCATCGGATAGCTGAATTGTTTCAACTTCGGCTTTGCCTTAAGTTGGACAGCCCTTGATGCGGCCATTTCAGCCCTAGCTATATCATCGACTTCGGTGAATTCAAATTCCTCGATATTACCAGAGCCATAAGCGTGCAAATACCACATCCATGTAGCACGCTTGTTCGGATGCAAGCATGTGAATGCTCCAAGTTTGATAAGACGCTCAAAGAGGATTTTATTTTTACCTTTCTTCTCGATGAAGTCATCAATATCTGTATATGTGTTGTTGCCGACTGCATCAACAAACTCGACAGCAGCCTTCTCGCCAATTTTCTTTAAGCTTGTCAGCCCGAGTGCTATATGCTTCCTATCTGTATTCGGTCCAGAGTGAGCGACCGGCCGTGGCGTCAATTTTGCGATGTCGATTTCGCCAAAGTGAATCCCTTCACCACGCGCAGCAGACATATAACGCTCAAGAGCCTTCTGGTCGCACGTTCCCATCACACTAGCCCACCACTCTTCTGGAAAGTGAGCCTTAAACCACAGACAGCGATATGCCCATAAACAATAACAGATAGCATGGGACAAGTTAAAAGCGTACCGCCCGAACGTCTCCATCTTATCCCAATAGTCGCGAGCCTTCGATTCACCGATTTTCTTACTAGCACCGACCAGCCAATGTTCTCTGACCGGCTTCAGCTTATCTTTCCACTTTTTCGCAACCGCTTTTCTAGCGTCTTGTGATTCTGGACCAGTGAAACCCGCAACACGCTGCCATATGGACGTTAGTTGTTCTTGGAAGACGATGACGCCGCTCGTCTTTTTCAATATTTCAACAATATCTGGATGTTCGCCTTTAGCCCAGCTATTAGACTTATCATCGCGATTCTCAACGTAATCTGGGATGCTCTGCATAGGGCCAGGGTGCCCCATAGCATTGAAAATCAACAAGTCGTGGAAGCTACGCACACCAGCGGATAATGTCCGCTTCGCGAGTTCGGTATCAAACTGGAAAATGCTATCGGTCAGTGAATCGTTTGCTAGCTTCAGTGCTGCCGGATCATTGAGTGGTATTCTCGTCTTCTCACCGTCTTTCCAATAATAACCAGCAACGTCGTCAATCGGGTCGGATTCATCAAGTCCTTGGAGTTGATCGCCGAACGAGATGCCATGATTCTCCTTAATCATCTCGCAGCATGTCTTGATATATGCTAAGTTCTTCAAGCCAAGCATATCCCACTTCAAATAGCCAAATTTTGATAGCTGTGTGTTGCGCCCCTCTGTCCAGATACTAACCCATTGGCCAGTTTTCGTATCGAGCTGCATCGGCACATTGCCGAATAGATCGCGGTCTGAAATAATCAGACCACCGGCGTGTTTGCCAGCGTGCTTGATACGACCAACCAAACGAATAGCTGTGTCGACTACCCTTTGGTGTTGTTCTCTGTTCTCAGATATAAACTTTTCAATATCTGGGTAATCACGCAAAATCATAGCAATAGTCGGCGAGTCGGTATCACCACTACCACATTGCGGACACACCAAACCCTTATGCTTGCAACCGCACTCTTTGTCTACGCCATCTTGTTTCACTCTACCCTTGCATGAGCCATATCCGCCTTCACGCATTTCGTTGACGTCATCAGGAAGGTTCTTAGTCAATTCAATTGCTCTATTGCGTGACCCAATTAGACCACCGCCCTCTAACTTGTCGAGACCAAGTGCTGTATAGGCATCTGCAAGAGCCTGTTTGAAGAGATATGCTTGCCATGTACCAACGCTGGCGACGTTATTCTTACCATATCGACCAGCCACATAATCTTTAATTTGATTTCTAGCTTCTGGCAAGCAATCAATATCAATATCTGGTTTGTCGTCATCCTGCCGTATATCAACAGGGAGTTTGCCAGTCTCTTTAATGATAGCTTGAATGTCATCGTATTTTGCACTGAGAACTAGCGGGCCATCTCTATTTGCAATTGGGTCGACGTTTGCATCACCAGTAAAACGTCCCAGCAGCCAAGGTAACAAAAGCTGATTTGGATTCTTATCAAATTTGTGGTTCGCTTCTATCAAGTCTTCATAGTATCTTTGGGCTCCCTGCATACGCACTTGGTCTAGCTCAAATTCAAGTCGCTTGATATAGATTTCTGATAGACCAAGCTGCACAATACGTTTATGGGCAACTTTTGCAAGTATCTCAAAATCACACTTTGCCATAATGCCTTCTCAGTCTATCGATAATGCTATGCAATGCTTTTAGTGATTTCGAAGCCACACTCTATCTGCTTCAGTATTTCTTAACCGTCTACACCTATACCGCTCTGCTACGCTGATATTGATCAAACCATTATAAGAAAGGCGCAGCAATACATCAGCGATACTGTCATGTGGCTCTTTTATGCTATTTAACACTTCATCTATATCGATTTTAGCGCCACTATCGCCAAATGCAGGATCGATTCTTTCACGAGAGTCGATAAATTGTAAAACTGCCAACCAAGTATGATGGTAAGTTCGTCCTGTTAACATATCTTAATCCATTCAAGCTTCATTTGTCGCCGTTCCAGTATCACTTCCCATGCTAACTTCAACAGTTGTCTTTGCTGTGTCTAAAGCATGTTGAAGTTCTTCCTTTGAGCCAGCAGCCACAGTCAGATTGCCGAAAAGATCAACTTTTTCTCGTAGACGTCGGACCAATTCAACATTCTTCTTCGGGTTCAACTTGAACCCATCATCTTTCCGGGCCATTAGTTGTGCGACATAAGAAGACGCAAACAACTCGATGTCCCATTTGCGTCGAATAACCGGATCGGCTTTGACCGTCATCAAGCCTAATATTGCCGCCTTCAAATCACACTGTGGGCCTGTACTGTTGCCTACCGGCTCACTAACTATTCTTGTGCCTTTCCGACCATGATCATCAAGATACTCCAATACAGCAGCGCATGCTCCACGTTGTGTAGGCTTGCCGTTATCGACGCTGAATCCGCATGCATATATCGAGATCTTCATATCTATCTCCCAAGTTTCTTGCCTGTTCCATCGGCAAGCTGTGGATATTCTTGATTTGTCGCCTCACGTAAGCCGGATATCGCTATACCAAGCACTTTGAAAAACACAGCACATCTATCATGTATGCTGAGAGTGTCTGTCACTTTCATACAATCTTTAACACTCTGCAAGCACTTGTCTGATTGTGGTCGTAGCCCCTCTAGTCTGTCGACAACGCCGAGGATTGATGCTTCGAGCGCAACAACCGCGAGTTTATCTAGATTGGCGGCAATAGCTTCATCACCAGGCGGCAAGTAGCCGATTACCTCAACAAGGCGCATACATACTTGCCCTAATAGCGGACAAGGTTCGCCAAGCAGCAGCATATAATCATTAAGTGCCGCATGTAGCGTTCGGAGCGAATCGACATAAGCATCTTCTTTAGCCATCCACCTTAACCTTCAATAGATAACCACCGCGTGAGCTAGCTAAAAATCGATCGAATGATAATTCCCATGCTAATGAGTTGATGTTATGGATGCCGAGCAAATAACATACAAGTGATCCAGCAGCACTGCCACGAGGTCCAAAAGGCCATCCTCTTTTCCTGCCCCATTGAATCCAATCTCTAGTTATCAAGAAATAACTTGAGAAGCCTTTATCGATAAATCGACTCAGCTCTATTTCTGCTTGTTCTGCGTACGTAACCATGCGACCATCGCAGGGCCACTTTTTTGTGTCTTTGTCCCAGCCTCTCCTCTTCAATTCTCTATCAACGATCTCACGTAGAGCATCGTTTGCATTGACACCAGCCTCTACGCTTGACCAATCTGGAATCTTTGGTGATGTGTCTGGTGCAAGTTTTTCACATCGATCAGCTACCAATAACGTGTTATCGCATATCTCTTCGAACTTAGCGTCGTCTATTCCTTCCGAATAACCACCATTCTTGAATGTCGTCCAAAGCTCCGCTCGTGACTTGAAAAATTGCTCATCGCCCTGCGATGCGAACATATTGGTATCATGGATGTCGGTTTTCTGATCGACCGCCATCATAATCTTCTGTAGGTAGGCGTCCTCACGTGTCAAATAATGAGCGTCGTTGGTAATAACCGGCTTTACACCATATGTATCAGCATATTCGATCAAGCTGTGAAAGACCTGAACGTCGTGCAATTCAGGAAGACATGGCATTTGGACCTCTATAAAGAAATCCTCTCCAAATGCTTCTTTGAATTGTTTTAGATATTCAACTGCTGTTCTGTCGATCTTACTACGAGGATAAGGCTTTCCACTTTCGATATTGTTTTCGATATCTAGACGCAATTCATGCGACAAGGGGCCATTGACGCAGCCAGATAAAACGATTAGCCCTTCTTTATGCTCACACAACCTTTCGAACCAGATACGTGGCTTGCCGATATAAGAATATTCCCACGCAAGCGTTGTTAGTCTGATCAAGTTAGAGATACCGGTAGCGTTCTTCGCCAAGACAGTCAAATGGCGATTACGCATGATGCGATTTTGTATAGACTTTGGTAGCGATTTTGGCTTCTTACCAGCCTTGTCGAATCTTCTACGTGTCTCCTCGTAGTCGTTGTAATAGATCTCACATCCCGCAATCGCTTTCAGTTTTCTTTTCTTGAAAGCGAAGTAAATGTCCGGGAACGATGCCATATGGCCGTGCTCTGTAGCAGCCATTGCCGGGAATCCGGACTTTAAGCAGGCGTCGGCATATTGCTCTGCAGAGGGAACGCCATCTAGAGAAGACGCCAAAGTATGCAGGTGCAGATGCACGAATTCCTTTGGACCGGTATATTGAGATGGTTCAACTTCAACCGACATAGCTCTTGCTCAAGATGTTTCTGCGGCAATTAAACAACCCTCTGCCACAGCAAACAAAGGATCTTTACATCTTTTCACTTTGTTGACTGCGAACGGCGGCTTCTCTTCTTCGAATAACTGTGCTACCATCTCTTCGAAGCCAGCCGGGCACGATGTCCCGCCAGCCATAAACACATCAATGGGCTTATCGATACGTGCACTAGTCTCGTGATCGACAAAGCCTTGCACAATACCACGAATAACGTTCTGGATCAAGATGCGATAGTGTAAGATGATATCAAGCTCAAGGCGAGATGTGTAAGTCTGCGTAAGATCGATCTTTTCTTTCATCCGGCAAATTGTCGTCGGAGTCTCAGACGATTTCTTGCGCGGCGATTCGGGATCATATCCATGACGCTTGGCGACTTCTGAATCGATCCAGTCGCCAGCACCAACCCAGCTAAACGAATAAATCTCGTTACCCCAAAGAACATAACTGACGGTCACGGTTCCAGCACCCCAAGATATGCCGATCCCTGTTGCGTCTGGTGTCTCTTTGAGGACAAGAGCGTGCGACTCTTTGATAGATGTCGATTTGATTGCTGATTTCGTCTCGTATCCCGAAAGTATCAGATTGATCACTTGCTGGTGATAATCGATGTTAATTGTGCGGTTGAGTGCCTTTGCGGTAGTGCAATAACATAGTTTGATCTCTGGCTCGAATTCGCCAGCATCGTGCTCACACATCGACAGCAGACCTTGCACGATACTGGAAAGAACCATCAGAGCGGCCTCGTCCGGTGCAACACCACCTTCGGCCATCGGACGCAATAGCGTATCATTGTGGGCATATGCCAACTCTTCTGCATCCTTGCCTAAGATATAGATACCATCCTTACCGTCCAGACGAATCCATTTCGCTGGTCGCCGAGTCCCATCGGACCGCAATTTGTTTGGATCGTCAAGCATGTTCTCAACAAACTTACTCGGACGCGGGATCAAGTAATAGCCGTTGATCTCCCTAAGGAATACCAATTTCTTATTGTGTCGGAACGAGACAACAATATTCTTCGTTCCAATATCGATACCGATTGCATTCATTATGGCTCTCCTGATTTCGCAGTCGTCACCCAATCCAAATACTAAAATCGATTCTTCCAATTCCTCATCACCACTACTTGTCACGTTTTGTGACTCTTGTTCCAAATCCACCTTTTGGGATTGGTGGCCGTCCGATTGATGGCGCAAGGGCCTGGGGGGCAAGATTTGGTGCATGGAGAACTGGAGAGGAAACGGACTGCTCGGGGGCATTAGCAGCTCTTGCTGTTGAGCCCTGCTCCCCGGAGTCCGTTCCGGTGGCATCTTTCTGAAGCGGTCTTTCCAACTTGCGATTAACAAATGTGTCCCTAACAAATTCTCGGAAAACGATCAGTACCAATGTTAGTGCGACTGATGCTACAATTAGAGCCACAATCGCAATCAAGAGCGCCACTATGTCCATATTAGCTACTCTTAGGGACCGTAGTTGGCTGGCTGCTCATCATATATTCGTATCTCAATAGAGAAATATTCCACTTTTTCAAAGCTGGGAGCAGCATGTCATATCCTCTGTTGATACGAGCAATGTAATTTTCAGTATCTTTGTTGTCGGGCCAGTATTTCCCCTTATTATATTGTGGGACGAGTGTAGTATGGCTACGCCCGTCTGGAGCAAGTCGCGCGTCACAGCCGAATAAAGTAATCGACTTCGCGCCGAGAAATGCAGCGATATGGATAGCGGTATGAACTGTTGAGGCGTGATGGAAGAATGGTTGATCCTTGTTATTCAAGCAAGAGTCGCTATCTTGAGGACCGAGATCATAAGTAATGCAATCGAAAAACTTCTCTGGTGGTTCTACTGACGTCTTACCAGCACCAGTTTTCAATTTTTTCGGTATGAAGAGCTGATTCGGTAGGTAACGCTTAGCGTCCATCACCGACTCGGCTGGTTTCAGATCATGGAAGACGACATAATCACAGTCGAATACTAAAGCGTTCCAATTTACGCCTATAACGACATCGAAGTCGTCTAATATCCCCTTAGTAACAAGATCGAGCGATGGACCTGCGCCAAGCACAGCGATACGGGTATTGGCGTGCCTGTTCTTCAACATCTCGATTTTAGATAAATCAGCCAAGAAGTTGTCCAAGAACCACTGAAATGGTCGCTTTTGAATACGATCTCGTATAGCCATGCGTTCTGAGATGTCGCCAAACTTGATATCGCCCGGCTTCTTGCGAATAGCCTGATAGAAAAACTTCTTATAGTCGTCAAACCACACTTCCGCTATACGTGCCTTATTTTGTTCGAGCGTCGTTGTATCGAGATCATAGTTGAATTTGTTCTTGAACCAATGTGCCACCACAGAATCACGGATTATTTCGACAGATCCGCCAGCCATCCATGTGCGCAGTGAGAATTCAATATTCTCACATCCCCACTTATACATGCCAGTATCAAATCCGCCGATCTCCTCCCACCATTGCTTTGTGAATGCGAAACAGTGACCGGCTAGACACGGGGTATTATCAGTTCCGTCATCATGTATCCAGTTGAAATCAAGATTCCAACGCCAACCAGTCTTGGCGTATGCGGCAGTAGTCTCCATCCAAGTTGGAGCATCAAGACCTCTAGTTAGAGGAACACCGACGCAGTTATATCGTTCTGTCAATCGATTGACGATAGGTAACAGCCAGTTTGGTGCGACCTTAACATGGGCGTCTATTGATACTATGACTGGCGACTTAGCAGCGGCGGCAGCAGTGTTGCGTGATCGTTGCAAGCCTTCTCTTAACTGATTTCGTATGACTCTTACATTCGGCCTATCTATCACAACAGGCACCTTGCTACAGTCATCAACAACAATGAATTCATCGATCAACCCTGGCATAGTGTTCGCTATGATCGTATCGATCGTCTTTTCGGTGTATTCTTCATTCAACACCGACATTATGATTGTTGCTGTTGGCATGTCTATCCTTTAGAACGTATTGAGTGTTGTTTCGCCGACGATTTGAAACTGAACGCCACGTTTCCTTATTTCGCCGATTATGGTATTCATCACCGTACGCTGGCTGTCAGAAATGCTACCGGGTCTCGGCGTCTGATAGAAATAATGCTTGCCGATGCTGTTGAATCCACACCCATATAATACGATCTTAGTTGCACCCATGAGATAAGCAAGCTGTACTGCACAGCAACTTATAGTGCCTCCGAACATAAGATAGTTCATATCTGCCTTAAGCCTCTCGGGCCTATACCACTTATACATGAATGTGCGATGCGGTTCTACTGGTAGTGGAAGCTTTATTGTGCTCTGCTTAGCTGTGGCGACAGCAGCGCGTTTAATGTCTGGGAATAATTCGAGTGGATATAAAATTCTGTCTGGCGCAGCCGTTAACTTTGCTATAACTCTAACCGCAGAACAGTCGATGTTGAACCAATCAAAATGTGACGACCTAGCATCACCACACATGAAGTATCTGAAACGCTTACCAAGTTTGGCAGCACCATTGACTCCTATTGATACTGGCTCTTGACCAAGAAAGCGAGTTGCCGTTGGACCAGAACCGACGATAGCTATCGTCTCACCTTTATGGATATCATGTAACGATTTGATCATTATTTCATCTTAAACAGCGATTTTTCTACGTCCCATTCACCCAAATTACAGAACGATTCAGGCCACAGCACTTTCCCGTCTCTTTCGCCGGGACCTTCATCTAAGAAACACCCGCAAATAGCACAACGATTAGCTGTACGTTGCAAACACAGCATACATTTGTTAAGCCTAGCTTCGATTGTCTCGACTCTTGCTGTCCTAGCGCCCGACTTTTTGTGTTTTATTAATGCTTTTGTATAATTCCACACCATCTTCGGCAACGCTGGTAGTTTCTTCTTATCTGCCGGATCTCTGCTAAGAAGAGTATAGCCGTAATCTTCGTTCTGGTGTTCAATAACTGACCATTCTGGATTTTCACGCATCCACTTACGCATCGCTACAAATAAACCTGGACCAGAAGGCTCACCTACTTCTCCATATGCACCAGTTGACCGCAATAAGATCCAACGACGTACTCGCCCGCCAAATCTGGATAACTCAGCATACAGCCTATCGGCTTGATGGATGGAATGAATCACCAGCAAATCAGTTTCGTCGATGTCGCTAAGCATCATCCAATCGATGGCGTAGTTCGCGTAGCTAGTATCACCGGCCATCTCTGACAATTGCTGATGAACTGGTGACGGGTCTGATGTATAAACCCGTAGCACCTTCGGATGACCAGCCAATAAAGTAATATCAAACTCTTTCTGCTTAACAAACGCCGTTATATGGCTGCATTTCGAGGCTAAATCGCGAAACCTGGGCATATACTTACCCATGTTATGCGGATGCGATTCAGTCCAAGCAAACGCTTCTTCAATTGTATTGCCGATACGTTGACACCCTGAACACGGCGCGAAAATATGGCCAATAGGATCTTCAAGTAGATAATTCCAAGATTTTTCGTCTATCGGTTTATCGACACCAACAAAATGATTCTTTATTCCATCCAGAGACAATTGCAGCTCTTGATGACCAATTACGTAGTTTCTGATTCTATCCCAGTAACTCAGTGGATATGATGTACCGTTTGGACGCAGAAATCTGTGTATCCATCTAAGAAACGGCAAATTCAAGCATTTTCTATCAGCTTGACGATACTTTATATGAATATAACCTTCTTCGCCACCAAATCCACGGAATGTCGGATTGAATCCAAGCCAAGCGCTTTTACGGCAAGTGAAAAGCCCCATACCATTAGCTGGAATCTCAAAAGGCTGGCCATGGTCATCAGATCCGATTTGCTTACAGCCAATGTTTTGAAATGCAGCTTCATGCCCAAAATATGAAATCTTAGGATATTGCAGCCCACAATCAGGACATTCTGGGCAGACTTTACCAAAATCCATCAAATCATGCACTACAGTGTCTTCGGCTGCTATCGGTATTGAAAAATATCTTCCGCACTTACAAGCCCATGCGCGACTCCAGATACCCCACATAGATCCACGCCATGTCAAATCAAAATGCGTTGAAATGTCGTGTAAATTATTATAGACAAGAGGGCCTGTTAATAAATCGTTGTTATCTGGATTATGTTCATACCATTCGACTAGACGCTTAATTGCGCCGGGAGCCAACATCACATGGCAATCCATACAAAGAACGAATTCGGTCTGTGCTTCGTCGAAAACACGACCTTTTGCATTCGCAGCGCCAACCACATCTTCATAGGGAATATAACGTGCTGGCGTCTCTGCTAAGAAAGATGCGACTGATTTGCCATCTGGCGTATTTGGAGAATTATCGATTACAACGAGATCGACTTCACTTAAATCGTGATATAGACATAATGCTTGGATAGAGAAATAAATCCCATCAAAATCATTATAATGAGCCATCCCGATCGTTAGTTTCTTGGCCATAGTATTATCTACTATGCAGAAACTATGGTGCCGGAGTTGTCGGTGCCGGTGTCGTAGGCGGTGGAGTTGTTGGTGGTGTATTACACGACACATCTATTGTCGTGCCGCCACCATAATCTGATTGTTGTCCCGACGCACCACACCGTTGGATATTTTCTGTATGGTTTGCGCCTGGTGCTACCTCACTACCATTAACATAAATCGTAGCCGGGCCATTGTTTGTTACTTTTATTTCGGCTGTTGATGGATCGCCGGGGCAACTGGTAGTATAATTATTATACCAAAAACGGAAATTATTACTTGCACCAAATCCGCCAGAAATTATTTCCGGTGGGCTCGGAGAGCTAGCACAACTAGGGTAAGCATCTACGTTTAATGTCAGACCACCAGTTGGTCCTTTATTACCAAAGAAGCAAGTCGCAGCATCGCCCGACTTGCCATAAAGATCCAAATCACTAATACTGCTCCAAGCCAATGTGGCTGTTATTGAATAATTGCATGTAGCTGGTGCTTCTGTTGTTGTCGGCTGTGGCGTAGTTGGCGGTGCTTGAGTTGTCGGAGGTGCCTGTGTAGTAGGTGGTGCTTGTGTTGTCGTTTGTGTCGGTTTGCATCTCGTATATGCGTAAGCTCCACCGCCCGGTATCGGCGTTCTCGGTGTATAGGAATCTGGTTCAGAACACGAGCATCCAGGAGTGCAAGGATTGGTCACTCTTGACCAAGTACCACCTCCAGGCGACATATACCACTTGCATTGACCTGGGCAAATGACCGGTGGCGGTCCAGATGTGGTCGTTGGTCCTGGCGTAGTCGGCGGATGATGAGTTGTCGGTGGTGGCGGTGTTGTCGGTGGCCACCAAGTTGTCGGTGGCCAAAATGTAGTCGGCGGTGGCGGTGTTGTCGTCGGGAACGGTGGCAACGTAGTTGTTGTAGTTGGTTGTGGTCCTATTGTAGGCTCTGGTGTAGTTGTCGGTGCAGGCGTCGTCGTCGGTCGTGTGGAAGACCCAATTGCACAAGCTAGTATTGAATATCCTAAACAACACACAACACCTTCGAGGTTAACGTCAATCCCGAATACAAGAGACACGTTGCTCGGGCCGGTATATGTGAAGCTAAGTGGTGATCCAATTGTCGAAAATTTCTTGCCACCAGTTATTGCTGAATTGTTGGTGCATGCCGCAGACCACGACACAGGACATGCAGCGGCATCTGGATAATTCGGGCACGATTCACTACTAATATATCTAGCTTCATCGCATATTGTATTGAATTGCGAACTAAAGGTTATATTAGCAGTAATCGAACCGCTTTCTGTCCATGGTATACGAACATTGATCTCGTAATGTTGTAGTGTCCCATCAACAACACAATCAAATCCTTGACAAGTTGGATCTTCTGATGAGTCTGTGTCATATGTGTAAGGTAGATTGATATCTAAACTAGTGTCTAAGTAGCTAGGACAATCGCATGGGCAGCATATTTCAACGATCTCTGGTTTGATAGGTTCAACAACTAGTACCGGGCAGCCGCCAGCAACATCATTAACGTTTGAACAGAAGAAGAAGTCCTCCTGACAGCATCGCTGTCCTGGGAACTGTGGCTCTATAATAGCCCACGGATACCGAGAGTCGCGGTTAGTATCTGAGTTCGCCCGCCGCCATGCAACTATCGATGCCGGTGTGAAATCCTTCCATTTGAATTGGTTTGTTTGGTGTTGCGTCCAGCAAGCCTCAATTGGTGTCCATTCCACAAATTGTAACGTCGGCGTATCGATCTGTTTCTCTGCAAATTTGAATCGCGTTATTGTCTTGCAATCGTCGATCGTCGACTTGACCGCAGCTAACGATAAATCGCCGACAGTGTTTAGCGGTGCTATTGTTGCAGTCGCACAAGCATGCAGGACAGCGAGCTTCGATACACAATTGCTCGGGAATAACTTGTCAGCAAAGAAGTATATGTCAGACTTTAGGCTGTTGGATCGTAACGAAATAACCGCCGTCGTGGCCTCTATAGTATCGTCTGTTAAACTATTCTCTACTACATCGATAAATCCGCCACCATCTATGCCGTGTTGACCTTTGCGACCGATTTCGTTGGCTTTGTAATACCAACTATAGCCAGACCACTCATCCGATATAAGCCTCCCTGATATAACAGACGTAACATTGTCGTAATTTAGAAACGAATCTGCTGCAAGTTCAAATTCAGAATAGACTACAACAAAAGGGTCGCCATTCACTGGCTGCCAGATTGTTAGTGAACTCTTGTTAGAACCATTCTTAAATATCCTAAGCGAAATCGGTGTTGCAATTGTTGATACTGCAGTAGCGTTTACTATAAGTGCTGAGCCGTCTATTGTTGCTGGATGTTTTACTTCTGGCTTACCTGGGTCACCAGCGGCTCCTCTGTCACCCTGCTCTCCTGTTAATCCATCTGTGCCTGGGCATCTCAGCTGCGATAAAAGTGCTAACAATCTAGATCGATTAATTTCAACTCGCAGATCGTGGTTTGACTCAGGTGAGAACGAAATCGTATGATTCGATGATTGAAACAGATAATAATAGCCGGTCAGATGCGGGTAGATCTTAAGGAAGTTAAAATCAAGACCGTCTTGCATAGCCTCAGATATAGCATTAATGCGTGTGAAAATCGTAGGCGAGATTAAGCCATCGCTGGTTTCAGTTACCACAGGTACCGAAGCAAATGTGCCGATACAAGACCAGGTATTCAACTTGCTATTGTATTGCCATCGATCGCCGCTACCGTCTATGACGATAGTACCGTCTGCAAGGTTCGTTCCATCACTCAGCGCGTGGCAATTCAACACTCACTCCTTATGACGTATGTTGTGTTATGATAATTGTATAGGTTTTCGGTGTTCTTCCAGCTTGTGTAGCCACAACAGTAATAGTTACTGGCGTCCCTGCTATCGTTGTTATATAACCTGACTGCGTACCAGACGCAACAACAGCACCTTGCACTGTTATTGTTCCTGGACCGGTCGGCGTAATTGTCACTCTGTTGAGATCGTGGTAAACGTTAACAGAGCCGTAGTAATATGTAGTCGGCGAAAATTGGAAATTACCATCGCCGGTTTGGCTAGGATTGCCACCCTCACCACCACCGTCGAACCAAGTTCTAATATTGATCCATGACAAATCGGCTGATGCAACTTGTGCTGATGGCGAAGGCGATGGAGACAATGATCTCGATAACGATGTTGAAGGAGATAACGACAATGACGGCGAGACAGACAATGATAATGAAGTCGAAGGTGACAGCGATAACGATGGGGATGGAGATGGAGATAATGAAAGTGAAGGTGACGGCGATTCTGAGATCGACGGTGAAAGCGCTGATGGCGACTGCGAGGTTAATGGCGAAGTAGACAATGATGGTGAAGGTGAAAGCGATTCAGATGGCGAAAGTGAAAGTGATGGCGAAAGCAGCGACGGTGATATTGATAGGACTGATGGTGATTGCGAATATAGTGGAGACAACGACAGAGATGTTGATGGTGAAAGCGACTCAGACGGCGATGGCGACTCACTTATTGACGGAGATAACGACGGTGAGAAAGAAGGCGATGGTGAAGGCGATTCTGAAATCGATGGCGATTCTGAGGGAGATAACGACAATGAAGTCGAAGGTGACAAACTTGTTGAAGGTGATAAACTGATCGATGGTGAAAGTGAAGTCGATGGCGATACTGATGGCGACGGCGAAGGTGACTGACTTAACGTTATTTCAGCCGCACAGACATCTCCAATAGAGGTCGTTGCTGGGTCAAGGACATTCGTGGATACAGTAACTTTATAACCGAGACAACAACTTAGTCTGAGTGTATTGACTTCAGCGCTCGTAACTATAGTTCCAGCAGTGCCTTTAAAATAATATGTTATGAATCCTATGTTGGCGAGCGCCTGGCGATTATCGCACGCTTGCCGCTCCATCGTAGTCGACGCGATTGATTTATCTGTAACTGCCCAACCTATAGGACAATTAGACTGGCTAACTGCGACACGCGGATCAAAAGTGAAACCTGGTATTGTGCTGTTCTGTGATTGATATATCGTTCTAGCGTCATCGCAAATAGTGTCGTACTCTATCTTCCAAGTGACAGCTACTAATACTGGCGTCGTAGTCGATACGTTTATGGTTACATTATATTCATGAAGGCCACCATTCAAACTGCAAATGGCGACTTGTGAAGATATATCGCCTATCGCTGTCGCTTTCACGTCTTCAAATTCATAGCCACCTTCTAGTAAAAATGAAATCGGGCAATCGCAATCGCACCCAAAAGTAGATGCTTGTGGTGTCTGAATTCCATCAACAACTGTCACAGGGCAAGCACCGGTAACATCATTGACATTAGAGCAGAAAAAGAAATCTTCTTGGCAGCATAGTTGTCCTGGGTCAGATTCCTCAACTATCGACCAAGGATAACCAGGGCCTGCTGCCATATTCTTATTAGCTTGTTGCCATGGCAACATCCCTGAATCAACCTTGGTATAGTCTGGCCACATCAATCTTGATGCAGCAAGATGCCGCTGCCTTAGGCACGTACTTGTCGGCGTCCATTCGCTGAAAACCAGATTCGGCATCTCAGCCACGACTGGCTTGAGCATATATCTGGTTATCGACTTGCAACTATCAGTTGACGTCTGCAATGCCGCATAAGAATCTGTCAGTGACGTTGTAGTGGTGGCACATATATGACTAACGGCTAGTTTCGATACGCAATTTGTCTTGAAAAGATCAGCCGACAGGTAGTTAATAGTATTAGCACCGTCACCACGGCGCAGTAAAACAATAGCGGCATTTGATCTCAAGTTACCATCGGTAACATCATCCGTTACAACACTGATGAAACCGTGACCATCTTCGCCGGTAGGACCTTTTTTGCCCATTTGCGAAGCTTTATAATGCCACGTAAGTGTGCTCCATTGTTGACTCGCTATCTGCCCTGATAATCGCCCTTCGGCATATTCTAAAAACGTCGAAGCTACGTCGATAGAGATCGACGATGATATAACCTCAAATTCGGACCCGACAACCTTGATAACCACAGACGGAGTAGAAGAATAGCTAGCAAAAAGCCTTAACGATATAGGGGTATCAAGAGAATCATCAACTGCCACATCTATCGACATCCTCGAACTAGATATAGACGCTGCATATTTCTTTTCTGGTTCTCCAGGAGAGCCAGGAGCCCCGACGTCACCCTGTTCGCCAGTAAGGCCCCGCTCTCCTGGGCACTTTAATTGCGATAATAAAGCCAACAACTTCGGTCGGCTCACTTCCATTCTCAGATCGCGTGCAGATTCTGGCTCGAACGTGATCGTGTGATTGGATGATTGAAATAAATAATAGTATCCAGATAAATGCGGATAGATTTTCAGAAAGTCAAACTTCAATCCGCTTTGAATCTCTGAAGTTATCGCACTAAGGCGAGTGAAGATAGGTGGGGATACTAAGCCGTCCTGAGTGTCGGTCACGACCGGCGAATCACCAATCGTCCCGATATTCATCCAGGCATTTAGTTGTCTGTCATATCTCCAAATAGATCCATAAACATCACAGACCTCCATACCATCTGTCGGCGCTTTCGGTAGGCGTGTGATGTTTGACATATTTGCTAATCATCCGACGATATCGCATCCAACAATTCGCTGGGGTCATAATCGACCAGAGGGACTATTCGATCCGTACCTTCTTCATGTTCTACCTCTGCAGCGCAATGGACACACAAGACCGTATTCGGAACGGCCTTCAATCGCTCCTTTGGTATTTTTCGTCCGCACTGCTCACAAACTACAATAGCCTCACTCTTGACCTTTCCGTTTTTGTTGTCTTTCATACTACCTCCATGGTGCGAATACCCTACTTACGAAATCATTCAAACATAAATACGTGGATACCTGCACAATCAAGTTTGAACACAAATTATCCTCCACTCTGTCGTTGTGTGAATCGATGACAGCTAGGGATATAATTCATGCTATAAACCGGCAACGCAGGTCGCAAAAACTCGCCCCAGTAAGGCCAAATGATTCTATCGACATAGCTGCTGAAATCCAAGCTAAACAGATGGCTAAGACTGGTCAATTCGGGCATAATTTACGTGGTGTCAGATACCCAAAACCAGCAGATAGAATGCGAGCGTCTGGATACAATTATGCTAATGCTGGAGAGGTACTCTACTCCGGTATAGATGATCCAGAAATGGCCGTACGGCTTTGGATGGGATCGAAGCCGCATCGAATAGCCATACTACACCCGGATGTCGAAGAAGTCGGAGCGTCAGTAGAGCGTGCAAATGATGGCAAGTCGTATGTGTGCGTTGTATTATGTATCCCCTCTGATGACGGTAAAGCTGCTGAAATCGGTAGCGAAATTCTCGATACTGTCAAGAAATACGGCAAAGTCGCTGGCAAACGATTACTAGTGCAGATGGCTCAGTCGGAATATATGCAAAGTGTTATCAAAGCACCGATTATTCAAAGAATTATTGCGGCTTTGAAATAACGAATGGTAGCTCTTTACATATAAATCCTGCGGCACCCTTATGCCCGCCGCCCCCGAACGACTTAGCTATCACCGAGACATCTACCGTCTCTGAATATAAACTGACGGTAAATTGACGACCATCATAGATAAAGGCGATGCATATTGGATATTCCTTAGCTTTTTCGCCAAATCCTTGCGAACCGAAGCGATAAGTGTTGAGAGCATAGGCTTTTTGACCACCTATTACCGTCTCGAAACCAAACGACTTGCGCATCTCGCCACAATAGTTATCACGATAGAGTATGCACACCTTGCCCTCATCTCTGATCTTATCCCAGAGATGTTCTTCCTTTAATAATGCGTGCCAAATTCCATATTCCGGATCTTGTACACATAATTTCAATCCTTCATAGAATGCTAAGCACTCTTCCCTATGTGCCATCCGCCATGCGTCATAATCGCCAAGCAACGTCAACCAATGCGGCATGTACTCTTTCGGGAAGAAAAACTTCCAAGCTAGTTCAGCGCCACAGAGCCCTTTATCGGTAAAATCGCGAATACCAGTGATTTCACAACCGTAGTCATAATCCTTTGCAGTCTTGTGGTGGTCGCACCACACCACACCCATTTTCGTCGTAGCCATGATTGTTTTCATATCTTCTGGCTTAAACGAAAAATCAACAATGACTACGGTATCATATGGGTCGATTGATCCGAATGGTGGTTTGTCCTTATAATCCATCTCAACCGCTTTGAAGCATGAGTGCTCCATACTCGGCGTAGATGTTGTATCAAACCAATGCTTGACGATAGCAGCCGCGCAACGCCCATCGGCGTCATTATGATGGAAGACTATCATGCTCTACCTTAGTAAGATGAAATTGAATCGCCCGCATCGATAAACTTAGCCATTTCTTCGGGCGTTGCGTGTTTAGTACAGAACCTGCGATGATTGAATACGCCGGGTTCGTTTTTAGTGCATCCGACCATAGTTGCTGGCTCGTTGCAACCCTCGGATTCGCACTTTTCCTTTGGCCACTCCTGTGTAATTGGAGCGAATTCAATGCCTTGGATCAGATACAGCCGCCAATGCTCGCGAGCCTCTTGCTCCGTCGTATGGCCTGCGCAATCAGACGCGCATAGCCCAACAGGCCATATCCGATCATCATTCCGACACGTGTAGTGAAATAGACCAGTGGGTTTGCCATCTTTGGTAAGCTCCCGTGGTTGGTAATAGTTCATTTAGCACCTAGAATGGAATATCGTCTTCTTCTGTAGGTTTGGATCGAATCGCCTGAATCTCCGATTTGAATTTCTCGCCGTAATTGACAGCATCTTTGAACCACGACGGAATCATACTGGCGGCTTCTAACATGAACCTGTTGAATACTTCATCAAGAACATAGGTATGTGCCCAGTCGGTTTCACTTCTGATGCTTCTGCCGCTCGATTGGATAAGCTTCAATGCCGTTAGCCACGTATAATATCGCTGATCGATTTCCATCCTGCGTTCAAGTTGTTTGTTGTCCTTGAAGTTAGGCCATGGGACTTTGCAAATCAACTGAATTCTACTCAAATCACCGCGTAGATCCAAACCTTCATGCAAAGCTGGCGCAACGATGATGGTATTGGTACTACTGTCATGTTTTCGCAACATATCTTCTTTTGTTGCGAAACGCTTCTGGTATAGAAATCTATGGCGATGGCGCGACTTTTCCATCAAATAATCGGCAATTGCGAAGTTGTGCGTATGGACGATACCACGATCATCCTCATATCTATCCAGAATTTCATCTACTTTCGCAACAAGCTTTGGTGCCCATTCTTTCATCTTAGCGGGACCACCAACGATCTTGGCAGCACTATCAACAACTATCGGGCGGTTCGCAACTGGGAACCTATTCTTCATCCGATAGGCGGCAACTTGATTTCTCGGTATGCCTAAAGAATGACAGAAGATATCAACGTCCAATATTGTCGCACTCATCATCAGCACATTAGAACCATTGTTGAACATCAACTGATGCGACTTCGAATGGACAAAGATCGGCTTCAATGTGACGGATCGATAAGTATAACGCTTCTGCCCCTGCCCCTGCTCTACTACTTTGAATTCAGCGACCCAATCTTCGTCTTCTTCAATACTGGTATAGAAGGCTTGGATTTTGCGAACTAAACCCTCATATTCATCGGCTGTTTCCGTATCTTCAGCTTCTTCAGCCATCTCAGCAATAGCTTGCACTTTACCGAGTATGTCATTCTCCTTGAACGACATGTAGTATTCTTGCGGCAACTCGTATTCCTCAAGCTTATAGTCAAGCTTCTGAAGCCGCTTGTCGTCGATGGTTATAGAAATGAAGTCCAGGAGTTGTGGCTCGGCTTGATGTGCTTCGTCGATTATCAGAAGATCACGAGTGCCAAATCTCTGTGCGATTGCCCTCTGATACAAGAAGCTGCTATAATTCATAATGGCTAATCTGGCAGCCATCGTGTTCGCGATCTGTTTATAGTATGGACATAAACTATGATACATTGTGTTAAATGCCTTCTCAGCCGCAGATTCGTTTTCATCAGGCTGATACGGGAAACACAATTTACAACGGCGAGCTTTGTCCTTTTTGCGACAGTAGCCCTTATCGCAGGTTGGTGGTGCATCTAGCAGCCTATCCAAATCCTTTTGGAACATGGCTTTTCTCTGCACGGCGTTTTTGCCGAAATTTTCATAGAAGGTGCAAGCATAAGCCGACCTGCCCTTAAGGTCAACAACTTCGCCACTACCGAAGTCGTTCATGATCTGCGTTTGCAGGACTTTTTGGACTGTCAGGTAGTAGCTACTCTCGAAGAACTTCGCGACAGCCATACCAATAGCCGACTTACCAGCACCAGTGGGTGCTTCGAGAACGACATATTTCTTACCAGACATGAACGCTTTGAGTATAAACTCAATACATTCAAGCTGGCCTTCTCTGAAAGTGTCGAATGGGAAATATTCCGGTATTTTGCTTAGATCGAATTCCATGTGTTATGAAATACTATCGCAATTACACCTGCGATACATTATCAGATTCTACGGCTTTAGCCCACTTTACCCATAGGTCTTTTATCGATTCTAAGTATTTCAACGGCAGCTTGACTTCGCCGTTTCTCTCCAACATCGAAAACGTCCCAAATTCAGCTAGTTTTTTGGTATCGATATCGTGAAAAGCGTGAGCCCACTCACAAAATCTCAACCAAGCCTCTTTATCCGTATTTGGATCGACGTTATTGAGAGCACGCTGTAGATTCTCGTTGAACATAAATCACCTCTTAAGAAATTTGACATGACAAAGATAGCAATAGTCGCAGATGTTCACTTAGGATACTCTGGCCGCAGTAACGACATCATATGGGCATTACGCACAATTAGGAATTACTGCCAAGCTAACAGTATCGATACCGTGGTAGTTCTAGGTGATTTGTTCCACGACAGGCAACACCTATCTATAGAAATACTGTGCGGTGCCTACGACTTTTTCAGAGAAGCGAAATTCGACTACAACCAACAGTGGGTTGCATTCCCAGGCAACCACGACATGTTCTTGAAACATAGTTGGAATATCAATAGTATCAGACCACTGGGCGAGTTGCTAACAATCATCGATACTGTCAAAGCCCTAGAAATCGACGACAGGCGATACTGGGTCCTGCCATTCGTCTATTCAGAATCTGCATATATGCGAATTCTGCAGCGGATTGAGAAACAAGCAAGCAAGGAAGATGTTTTATTAACACACGTTGGCGTCAATAACGCAATCCAAAACGTATGCTTCTTATTACAGCGTTGGTCAATGGTAACATTTATACAAAGCAAGTTCGACCGCGTATATGCCGGGCATTTTCATCTATGTCAGCAAGTCGGCGACAATCTTTGGTATCCTGGGAGCTTGTTACCATTCAAATTCGACGAGGGCGACCACGACCACGGATTCTTCGTCTTCGACCAAGACAAAAATGAGCATGAATTTATCAATATTCTAGAACAAGGCCAGCTACTACAACCAGATACTGTGCCACCACCGCAATACTGCACTTTTGCAGCAGAATTATTAGATGAGAAGACCGAGGCCAATGTTCGTGGTAACGTAATCAGAATAGCAACCACTAGGGATTACACGCCAAACGAATATCAAGAAATACGCAATCGTTTTGCGGAGATGGGTGCTAAGAAAGTTACATTCATTAATCTATCAGACGATGAAGCACCACAGGCAAAGTTCGTCGAACTCGAACCAATTAAAATCGAGGACCTGTTCGCAAAATGGTTCGATCAGGATGTACGAGGGGCAAAAGACCTTCGACGCAATTTAGCAATCAGACTAAATCGTGAAATCGTAGATGAAGGTAATGAACTATACTCCAAGCGAGCAGATCCGGATGCTATATGAACCAATCAGGTACTATAAAGTTTAAAACTCTTTACTTGGGCACGATTGAAGTCCCGCTATCAATCGTGCGTGAATATAGGTGCAGTTTTTGCGATTTTAATAGTTTGAATAGTATGGAAAGAGACGAGCAGTGTGGACGTGTTGAATTATATGATGGCACAATCTTATATTCTACTACGAACGAGATAGAAGCCAAACCGAGACGCCGCAAGAAAAACTGGCGTCACTGCTAACTAGCTTGCTTAGCTTTCTTAGGTGATTTTGCTTTAACCACGACTTTCTCTTCCGCTATAACTGGCTCATACTTGCGGAAGCATAATAGATTGTTGATAAACCAACCCATATGTGGACCTTGTAGACAATATTCTATGCATTTAGCATGCAAATCATCATCATAAACCATACCAAGCGATTCAAACTTCTCACGCCAGTATTGTTTTGGTCGACAGTTAATATGCCCGACGCCTCCTTGCCCAGGTCGTGCTGCGGTCCAGATCAATATACCGCCTGGTAAAATCGATTTATAGATGTTCTCTACAAGCTTACCGGCATATTGCGGGTCAATATGTTCTGCGACCTCTAAGCATATCGCCAGATTCTTCTGATACTTACTATCAAGCGTAAGCAGGTCTTCCCTTAGTAAGCGTGAATTGCCTGCGACTCGCGTATCGATATCAATACCAATACAGTCGACGCCAGCGTCGATCAATGCGAACGTATAGATACCGGGGCCACAGCCGAGATCAATAACGTCTTTTGGATTAATAGCTTCTTTGATCCAAGTGGCAAGCCGATCTGCGAATGGCTTTTCTTCTTTAGCAACCTGCTCGTAGTCGATCTTCTCTTCGACCGCCGGATAGAACTTCTTGTTAAATAACAAATCAGTTCGTCCCAGTTTCGGCTCATACCAGCCTTGCTTACCGTGGATGTCGAGAATAGAGTCAAAAAACTCTTCGTACATCCCAGCAACTCGCTCCATCGAGAAGTTGTTGAGTGCCCATGCACGGCAAACATGTGGGTCAATTTTATGAATGTTCTTTGCAGCCCAAACAAATTGCTCAAACGTATGGCAGCGATAGCCAGTAATGCCGTGTAAGTTGTTTTCGGTGAACGCACCCCAATCGGTTGTGATTGTTGGTGTTCCTGAGAATAAGCATTCAACTTGGACACCACCGAAAGGTTCGTTGTATTGGCTTGCTAAAATTAGGCCCTTCGCACGCGACATAATCCTCTTGCGTGTTTCGATATCAGCATACCCAACAAACTCAACGAGCGGATCTTTAGACAATTCATAGTCGCCCATCTGACCAGCAACCAATAACTTCGTCCCCACGGCCTTCGCGATCTGTTCGGCAATATGGATGCCTTTACCGACATAGACGCGACCGCAGAATAGGAGATAGTCATCCTTCTCAGCAGAGAATTCGAATTCGTCTGGATTAAAATAGTTCGGAATGACGGTATCATACCAGTTCTGTATGCACGAGCCTACTGACTGCAGCCCGTAGTAGGCATGATATATGGCGTATGACTCGAAAATCTTATACTTCGCCCAATGACCGCCAGCATAGCCGATTCCAGGCTCGACACAGATCATATCTGGGTGTGCGTCACAGATTGTTCTATGGCCTGCACCCCAGAATGGCAAGATAAAATCATTCTTCTGCTTACGCTTGCCGATCTCTCTTATCGCATTTGCGTTGAACGTCGTGTAGGCGTGATCTCCAGTATCGAACTTGAAGAAGTGCTTTCTCCAATCGTGATCACCATAAGCTTTCTTCCAGTCCGCGTCACTGAGCACTGGTACATGTTCTGTGCATTGAAGGTCTGAATCCTCGTGGCCATAATGAATGACTGTATGGCCACGATCAGTCATCATCTTCGCGAACTTCACGACCTTCTGAGTATACGCACAAGCAACAAACTCTTTCGATGAAACAGTGTGTTGCAATCCTAAAACGTGAAATCTCACTTTAAGTTCCTTGCGCTATCAATGCTTCTCGACTGATTCTGCTACCGGAGTTATTCTATCGCCAGATTCCGCTTGTCCTTTAAATACACCTCTTGCCCAATCGTCTACACTTCGCTTAACAGGAACTGGTATTTCATCATCTGCAGCAATCGCCTTTACTGCCTTCGTCTTCTCTTTTTCCGATTTGTCAACTTGCCCCTTGATCTTATCAATATTCCTCTGTTTCCACTTCTCTAATTCTTTGTGGGTCTTCCAATCAATGAGTAATGGCAACATCAATTCTTCCATTGCCCTGACTCGATTCGAAAGCTGCAAAGATTCTGCTTGAGCAGCCAGCCTCGATTCAACTGACACACCCCACCCAACAACAGTGGTGATCAAGACCAAGAGCAAAGCAATGTTGACTGTGATTTTCATGATTGTTTCAGAGTGTTTAGGTAATTTTTGATATCACCGTTCGGCATTTCTACTCTGTTAAATAGGTCTGGTTGGGTAACGCTCAAGATTGTGTAAAATGCTTCTTCTGTACCCATATAACCATTTTCGACTGCCCAGTTAACCTCGGTGTAGAATAACGACGTCATCTGCTGGATCTGCTCTTTGGTACCACCAAATAACGTAGCACGACAGACATAATTAGGATTTCTCGTTGCACGAGTAATCATTCCATTAATATTGTAACCATGGATTTCGGCATTTGTATAGTATGCATAAGACGTGAGGAAAAATCGGTTCTTTGGTATGCGTGTGAAATAAAACTGGTTGAGATCGCCATCAATATGATAACTGCTGCAAATACCAGAATCAACCCAATAGAAGTAACTGCTGTTATTGATTCGCGAAGCCTCATCAAGCATATGTTGCTTCGCTAACGTCAACGGGATATAATGTCGCGAGCCTATTACACTATCCTTCATCCAGGCCGATTGGTTGATCCACGTATAAGTTGATATGACTTTCTGCACGCCTTCGAAGTAACCGGCACGTTCAATATCTGATGTATCGAACTTACGTAGTTCTAATTCGCCAGAACCACGAAGTTGCCGCATTTGTTCGAAGTACTTCTCGTCGCAGAACAACACTAATCGATGTCTAGTGCTCAAGAGCTTCTTAACGCCTTCAAGATAATGAGTCTCAAAACTCCTGTCGCTGCGGTTGAGATCAACCATAGCAGATACGACGGTGATATCGTATGGGTGTCGGTAGTCTTTATCCAAAAAACGATAATTGAGTTGCGGGAATATTCTATCGTGCTTCAACTCATTCGGGTAATAATCATCCGGCGTCTTCGAGTCGTCTGGTCGTTTCCCGGCCATAGCACTGCAATTATCGCCAAGATGAGCACAGTATTGGCCGTCCAAAAAGACAGCCTTGAAACCCATAGCCAGAAATTTTCGGTCAATGTTCCACTCTGCGTGCCATTTTTCGACACGACCGAGTAAAATAAGATCGTCTCGACGTTTGAGATTTGGGCTGCCGACCCAACCATACCAAGCTAAATGGTAATCAGTTATACGCCAAGGTTTCTTCCAGTAGAACGACACCTGCGAATCGTCGTCCGCCTTAAATCTGACGATCTCCTTATCGTAACTGTCGATGCCCTGCCACTCAAATGTCCGCCACGAAATATCGACTACACCGACGTTGCGATATTTTTGTAAGATCTTCTTTGAGTCGCTCAAATATCCTGTTCGCGAGAACTCCCAATCGTCTTCAAGGTAGAAAATGTACTCGGTGTCACAATATGACACCATAAAATCCATAGCCCACCACTGACTACGATTGTGCGGGAAGCAGATGACGTCGCAATAGCTGCCATATTCTTCAACCAATTTTTCAAAGACACCATCTGCAGCACTGTCATCGACTATGACCATCTTAGTCGTATAGTCCTTCGTATCCACAAAAGACTTCATAGTCTTCCGAAGAATGTCGAGCCTATTGCAGCTTAATACAAACGTTGTGATATCTGATTCTGGTTGATCGACCGAGTGGAATTTCACTTTGCTCATATTATATCCTAGTGGCATGGATAAGTTATATACAACAAGACAAGAATGTCCGGACTATCTACATAGCCGAACTGGTGAGGAAGGACTAATATGGCTTAAGGAGTGACCGTTTCGCCAAGAAATGCTTGGTAATGGTCTTTTGCCATATCGAAATAGTGCAGTGGAATTGCTGTTCCTTGCTCTAGCTGTTCAGCCATCTGCCTTAAATAAGTGATGGTCGAATTCAAAGCCTGCTGCTTTGTCATCTGCCCGAAACCTGGCACCATTATGAGAGGCGAATCATTGACGTCCTCAGAAATCATCCTAGAAAGTTCGTCAATGTCGTCGTTTAATGGACTCATCATTCCCATGATACACCTACAATATGGCCAGTATATCTTTTACAGAACCGCCATAGCCATCAGCATAAGCAGAAATGGTAGTGCTATAATGCAGAGCAGAACGATGGTAAGAACCGGATGGATTTGCCAAAACGAAGGTTTCGCGGCCTCTGGTTCTTCCAGCTTTGCAATCGACTCCTCGACTTCTGGTGTCCATATCCTGCTGGCTAAATCCAGCCGTTGCGATAGGATATCCATGCGTTTCGTTGCGACGTCCGCCCTTCGCGACAAAACTTCAAGTCTGACATGCATTGCTATCAGACCGACCCAGATACACGCTATATGGATTGCTACTATTTCGCCTAAGCTCATATTTCCTCCAGGAATTGTATGCAGTTGCCGATCACACTGGGAAGTGGAACGCATTTCGGCACGAAGATTGCTTTCAGCTTGTTGATTACCGATTGACCGATCAAGCGCGGATTTCCGCTTTCATTACCTACAGAAAACTGGTAAAACTGACGTTCTCCGATAACAGTCTTGGTTAAAATAACCGATACCCTTTGGCCATCGACCACAGTTATCCTCGCGAATTCCACTATTTTATCGTCATCAGGGTATGCATCGGCTTTCAGACGCATTTGATCGCGCAACTCACATAATGACGTATCCATGCTACGATATGTCCTTAATCTGGTAGAGAACTGTTCTTGCTGCTACTATCTCTTTAAATATCTTGGCTAGCTCGGCATCACGCTGTTGTGCTAGATGCTGATGGTGTTCTTCTTTGGTACGGAGCCAGTGTTCTGCTGCAGAGATTAATATTTTCTTGGCGTCGTCTGTGGCAATTTCTCTATACCTTCTGACCTCACACAGCATATCAGGCGTAAGATTCGTCAAGAAGCGACGGGCGGTAGTGTCGAAACAGTATATATTCCCACCATCGCTGCAACCGTAAAGGCCACAGGTTCCACTCGTTCCTACTTCTTGAAAGAACTTCATATTTTCAATTATAGCATAAGAAAGACCGCCGGTTAATTCTAATACCTAGCTGTGCTATTATCTCTTATGATCAAATCAATCAGATTCAAGACAGATTGGCGGTGCTTCAAAGAGGGCGATTTCTTTGAATTCGAACCCGGCGTTAACCTGCTGGTAGGTGACCAAGGGACAGGTAAAAGCTCCATTCTCACTCTTTTCCGCTGGGCAACTAATCAGGAAACGGAGCTAAGGAAGGTAGCTGATCTGAAATGTGACGGTCTAGTCGAGTTACGTATATTCGACTTCGAGCGTGATAACCCAAGGACCAGGGGATATGTCAAATTCGCGGCTGATGTGTATATGCGGTATCAGTCGCATGGCAATTGTGTGCTCGCATTATTCGACGTCATGGATGAAGAAACCGACACAAAAAAGTGTTTCGTGCTCGATGAGCCAGATATGGCTCTAAGCATACGATCGATAAATAAAATCACCGCGAAACTACAGGCAACGAATCATCAGGTTATCGCTGCCGTCCATAATCCTTTTCTGATACGTGCTTTTCCGCAAGTCTTATCTGTCGAGCACAAGCGTTGGATGCCGTCCGAAGAGTTCATTGCTAGCCATAGTCAATGAGGTAGATAAATCACGAACGATTTATTATACCCCTAGAAGAACTCATAATGGAAGAACATAAAGCAGGCGGCAAACCATCTAAATGTCCAACCTGTGGAGTCTGCTTAGCAAAGGAAATTGTCGAATTAGCTCCCGCTTATATGTGGGATTGTCCTAATTGCGGTCGTGAAAACTTTCAACGGTCTATCACAACTGCAATAACCGACGAAGATCGCGTCGAGATGGATCTCGACCCTTGTGAAACAGGATGCTGGCAGAGCTACCCAAATATTGTCATATGCCGTCATTGCGATTCCCAATATACAACTCGACATGTTGGTGTTGAAGAAGGCGAACAGAACGACGATATAACCGAAGATGAGTAATCTTAATCTGAAGAACAGAGTAAGCTTGATTTATTCTCTACCTCATGGTGGTGTGTTTGCCGAAGTCGGTGTACTGCGTGGTGATTTCTCACTAACAATATTAGCTGGCAATCAACCAAGCAAGCTCTATCTCATCGATTCATGGCAAGAGCAACCTGGGACAATATGGCAGCAAAAAGATTCATCAGCGAAAGCTGATCATGACAGGAACTATCAGCTTACATTGTCGAGATTTGCTGGCGACGAGCGTGTGCATATTATCAAGGAATTCTCGACCATTGCTGCACAGCGATTCGCGGATGAGACATTAGATAAGGTCTATATCGACGCCGATCATACAAAAGCCGCAGAAGATATTGCAGCTTGGTGGGTAAAATTAAGACACGGCGGCTGGCTATGCGGACACGACTACACACATATGCAATGGTCGAATGTCAAACCAGACGTCGACAAATTCGTTGCTGACAACAATCTCACTCTGTTTTTAACTCAGGAATACCCAAAAGACTGGCCATCTTGGGCCATTCAAAAGCCTTAACGTAGATGCGTGAAGATAATCACACCATATTGACTATCTGAGATCGAGTAATAGATGCGACGTATCCCCCTGAGACGCATTGCGTTCTGGCATTTCATACACGGATAGGCGTTGCTTAAAGCGTTATTCCGCAGTATCCTAACAACATATATCTCAGAGCCATGGTTAAGCTTCCTGACTAATCTTGCTTCGGCATGGGAACACGCTCTGTCGTTTGGCTGCCTGCACGGCACGTTGTTGGCCGTAACCACGGTACCATCGCTTCTGACTCCTACCGCACCTAGCCGATACTTGCGCTTGGCGTCAGAGATATCGCCCTTCACAGCTACCGTTTTCGCGAGACGGAAATATCGTTCAACTTTTGACATATATCTAAAAAAGTGCCCCAGTGGAAGTTTCCGATCCACCGGGGCTGTGTAATTGTATTGCTACAATTGTGCACCGAATTACAAAGGCCAACTTTTCCGTTTAACCACGACCCTTGAGTTTGATACCCACGCGTAATGCGATTATACGACGACCGCAGGTTAGTATTCTGCCCGCAAGAGCGGTCGGCCTGAATTGCACAGGCATACGTGGTTGGTTTTGGTCGAGGACTCGATTTGGCCTCCGGTGCGATGCTGAACTTGTAGCGGTAATCTAAACCTTGGTGAGCTAAAACTTGCCTCTGCCACTGGGCTATCCCCGCGTGTTCTCTTCGTAAGTGCGGGGACCAGGACTCGAACCTGGGCTTTGGGTTTCGGCTCATGAACTTGAATCTGAGATTGAGACTACGCTACTTTAGCAACCCATGACCAATCAGGTCAGGGTGTATCGAAAACGTAGCCAAGGAAATTCTTGGCCACTGAAACGTCTTTCACTTCGACGCTATTTGCCTCGCCCCTCGCAACTCGCACAGCTTCTTGAAGCTTAACGATGCGAGCGAGCATAGCACGGCGGTCCGCGTCGGGAATGCCGCCAGAGTACTTGATCGTCGACCAGTATCCAACCGGGACGTCTTCCATCCAGGTTTCGACTTGGGCCGGGTGCTTGTCGGTGGCGTCGTACTTCACGTTGTTGCGCGGCACCTTCTTGGTCCGAATCGATTCGGATGCTTCGGTCGCATAATCGCCACTGTCGCCGTTCTGTGCCCACTTCTCAGCGGGGTCGAGCGTCGGGAACTTCGCGACGAAGGTGTGCAAGTCGGTGAGTTGCTTTTCGAGGAACAATAGGTGAGTTGCAGGGACATGGCTGACGACAGTTTTGCCGTCGACAATCACGTCGGCGAAGGCCGTGGTATTCGCAACGTCCTGAGTAGCGACGATATCGATAACGTCGGTCAAAATAGTTCTGGCCCGCTCGATCGACTCCGAAACGCGGATTTGCACCAGCTTCGCTTCCGAAGGCAATTTCTCGCCCTCGTCGTTGATTGGCCGATAAGTCCGTGCGATACCATCGAGAAGAGCGGTCTTTTGATGGAGTTTGTGCAGTTCGGTTAAACCCGACACTGCTCGCGCCTTCTTGCCATCAGCAAGCGCGATAATTTGATGTAGCTTGGCCATTTGGCTATCTCCACAGTTTGAAACTGAAAATGTGATCTGTTATAGCACGACGAGCACGGCTCATTAACTTCGACGATAAGACGACGAAGGAGCATCCGCACTCGGACCACCAGGACCATTAATTTGCATAGTGTGGTCCTTTGTGGTGTTGTCTGTTTCTGGTTCTGCGATGCCTTGGCCGACAACTTCGAGTTGGATGGTGTCAATCCAACAACCATCAACAAGCTTCCCGTCCTTATCGACCGGTGGCTTCACAAGCCATTGAACACAGCCGTTGATATATTCCGTCTTGCCGGTGATAATTCCACGCAATCCGGTAACACGATCCTTGACTACCACACCCATTCTGACTGATTCTGACATAATATCCTCAAAGTAAGAAGAATCCGTGTACGCCCACGCCTGCTGTCGTGGGTCGTACACGGATCGCTACGGTACCTTCCACTATTTGAACTGCTGGCACCAGAACGGACTACCACTCGGAGAGGCATATCCTGACAACCCAACCTTAGTATAGTTGGGATTCAAGATATTCGCCCGGTGGCCGCTACTGTTCATCCAGCTATTCATAACGTCATCAACGTCGGATTGTCCCATGGCGATGTTCTCAGCACAAGGGAAAGTCGAGTGGACCATACTACGAGCATTAGCCATCCATCCACAATGCTGGCGAGCAGTGCGGTGTAATTGTGCATCTAAGATCAACGCTCTCAAGCCGTATCGCTCTCGAACAGCATTGATGGCTTTGAGAAGGCGATGCTCTACCTCATAGGTAGGTGCCTTATCAATCGGTGCGTTTTGGGAGGCGGAGGTTTGTCCTCCTTGGCTGCCTCCCCGATGAAATAACCCACGGCCACGCCCACCGCGAGCAAATGCTGTGTCTGCTGAAGCGAAGACAATCAGCAAACACATAATGCCTACGAACCTCTTCATAGTCGAAACTCCTTTAAATAGGGTAGGAAACTACACTGGCTTAATTGCCGGTGATCGGGGTGTATTGCTTAGGTTTATCAGACGAACCAAAACCCTTGCTGCCACGCTCAGTCTCATCGAGTGATTTTACTTCAATGATGGACAGTTCAGGTACTGGCAGCACTAATCCTTGGATTATATTGTCGCCAGCGCGTATAACATGTGAATCCTCACTAAGATTCACAAGACAGACCAACCATTCCCCACGGTAATCGCTGTCAATCACACCGGCGAGCCGGTGGATATTTCTCTTCGCACCCATCCCAGAACGATCAAACAAAACGACACAATAGCCTTCTTCAATACTGGCGGATAGGCCAGTATTGAAAACGAAACATTCACCTGGCTCAAGCGTGTGGTCAACAGTGGAGGCGATATCAAAGCCAGCAGCGTGATCATTCGACCTGGAAGGAATCGTCGCCCAGTGTGATATCTTCTGGAATTTTATCAGCATACTAGTTAAATACATCCGAGGTGATAGTCCAAATTGGAGCATAACAGGAAATTGCGGTCAAGGTATTATAGAAATATGGCTATTAAACATTGCGAAGACTGTGGAGAAATAATTCCGGCTGAACGGTTGGAAGCTCTCCCAAATACTCAATATTGTGTCAAGTGTGCGGTTAATCATCCATTACCGATACCTGATCCGGAAATACTTTGTGCTAAAGCAAGTTTAAGCTGCCAAAATGGTTTTGCTCCTAAAGATTAATCGAAGCAAAACTTGATGAGTAGATAGGCGTATTTGAGACACCGACACACATGATCGCAGCCTGTATAGGTTAGATCGCCACGTCACACACTCTCATATAAAAGACAAAAAGAACCACAAAGACAACTCCACTCACTCGACGTAAAAGAATAAAAGAACCACAAAAGAACCACAAAAGACATTCTCAATCGTCCACTTGGGTCGCAGCCGCGTTAGACGTCTTCCTCTACGATCAGCCGGTTAGACCACTCTGACTTCATCTCATTGACACATCTGTCGCAGTCGCTCCCCGGTGCGTTTAGTGCCGGGGAGCGATAGACTTTCTTCCGTATTGAGTGTCTGAATGCGTGTTTCTGTCAAGAATTATCTGTAGTAGAACCTAATTATCGTGGTTCTCGTGAAAGTAGCGCCGAGTGTTGAGTTGCGAAGCGTCAAAAGTACAAATCGCAATGCGTTCAGCCAGAGTGGCGACGGGAAAAGCGGGGCCGGTATATCCGGAACAGGACCCGCAACAGGAGCGTAAGAAGCTGCTAAAAACACCAGGCAACATCGAACCCTATGACCTGGACCGTGCGGGGATATGAAAGCTTCCATGAACTCCAACTTTCACGTTACTGAGTATTGACTGAAAAGCGTATGATTTTCTCATTTATCCCTGCCGGGAAAAGGGTCCTGGTCTAAATAAAGAACATGATTTATAGTACTTCTTGGCAAAATTCGCTTTCAGTAAATAACTAACAGAATTATTATCAGATCATTGCCTGTCGCTGCTAGAATGTAATGAAGATTGCAAAAGTTGTTGATCAATTTGGCTGGGCATATTATTTCCTCGATAAAGAGCAGCAGCGATATACCAAGCATAATCTGACTATTTTTAGACATAACGAAGTTGTGCTTGATGGGCTTGATGCTGTTTATATTCACGGCCCAGACATCTCACCTGAAGCTCTTGAGCTCTGCCATAGAGCTAAACGCAAGGGTGTGAAAGTTATCGGCGGCCATGCTGGTCCTATCATAAACTTACAACCATATCCATATCTCGACCTTGCTGTTGGTATCTCGCCACAGACATTCAAGTACTGTAAGGAACATTATAAATGTCCCTCTATTTTCTTACCTGAAGGGATAGATACTGAATTCTTCGTTCCCTTGAAGCGAGATCCGGTCTCGACCTGGGAAAGAGGTAAATGGCGACCAGCTAACGAGAAGTTGCCTATCCCATCACTATCAAGACGTAGCGGCAGGTACGTCAACAATTTAATAGTTGGTTGGGCTGGAAGACGAGATAATGTTAAGAGATTGCACCTACTTGATCGGCTTGATTTTAAGGTTGAAATGCAGTCTCAACACGGAAAACAATTTTTCGTTGAGAGATCTCTTGATCATATGCTACGATTCTATAATGCTATTGATGTCCTTGTGATGACAAGCCTTAGTGAATGCATGCCTCGTGTCGTACTTGAAGCTTGTGCCTGTGGAATTCCAGTTGTCTGCACTGATGTAGGCTCTATTCGAATGATTCTGGATTCTGACTGGATCGTGCCAGTAAATCCAGAAAGATCGGTTGTAGAAGAAATGAATAAATGTCTGCACTCCCTAGAAAATAAAGACTTACGGCAGCGAGTAGGGTTTGAAAACAGGCAGCGAATTGAGAAGTCATTGAGCTGGAAGGTTTTATCTCCATATTGGGATGCTGCTTTCGTAGCGGCTGTTGAGAGAAATATCGGTAATATAAACACAATCAACCGCCACTTCGGGATGATATAATGCAAGACTTATCCAAACAAATCACAGCGTTCGTTATTAGCTCTGGGACAAATCCGAACCTTCAATTATGTTTAGATGCACTGAAGACTCAGACTATCAAGGTAGCAGTCGATATCATTAAAGACTATAGTCCCATGTCTGTTGCCTTCCAACAGATGCTGGTGAGGTGTAAGACACCTTATTATGTAGAAGTGGATGAAGATATGGTGTTGAATCCCGATGCCATCGAGAAGATGTATAATGCTATAACTAACACCGATCCAAAATGCTCGATGGTTGCTTTTCGCTTGCTAGACGTTCATATTGATTTCATCATTTATGGTATCAAGATATACAAATTCGAAATCTTCAAGAACTATCCGTATGATCTTAGTCATATGTCATGCGAGGTTGAGCAACTCGATAGAATGAAAGCAGACGGATACACTTATATCCTGAAAGAAGATGTTGTCGGTAAGCATTCACCGTTATGGAACAGCGAGCTAATATTTGAACGTTATCTGAATTTGATGGAGAAGTTCAAAGAGTTTGGTTACGTATGGCTCGAAAGCTTACCAAGAAAATTATTTGAAATCTTCAAAAGAGAGCCAACCGAAGTTAACTTATTTGCGTTACTGGGCGCTTATACTAGCGTCGTTAGCGATAAGAGACTACAGCTTGGTGAGAAGAATTTTACTGCTAAACGCCCAGAATATCATCGGATGCAGAGCTTTCTAGAGCAGCCAACATCAGCCACTCTCTATATCACTAACAAATGCAATTTGAAGTGCAATTTCTGTTGGCGTCAGCATAAGGATTTAGAAGACTTCCCAGATATGACCGCTGGCGTTATAGACGATTTGTTATTTAGGTTCCCGTCAATTCAATCGTTATGTATATGTGGCTTCGGCGAGCCATTCATGTGTGAGAATTTAATATCGTTAATGCAGTATATTAAAAAGCCTGTAGAACAATGGCATTCATATGGCAAAAATTTATATGCGGGGCTTATCACAAATGGAACGCTCGTAGCAGAACGGTTGCCGTGGCTACGAGATGCTGGATGCTTGCCAGACTACTTATCAGTCAGTTTAAATGCATCGAATGCCGATGAATATAAACGGATCACCGGCAACGATTTATTCGAAAAGGCATTGGCTGGTGTTCGAACAAGTGTTGCTATAGGTATTCCAACTTATCTATCTCGCGTTTGCGATAAAAACAACTTGTCAGATATCGCAGAATTTCTCGCATTAGCAAAATCATTGGGTGTGCAAGGCGTCCATCTACATAATATTCTACCGCATTTCGATGATAGTGAGAACACGAAATTCTGGGATCTGGTGCTAACAAAAGACGATCAAGTCTTGATAGATGCTATTAAGGCTCTTCCGGACGCCGACATCGTATTACGGTATCCAATCCTCATAGCCAAAGATGAGATTAGAAGAAATTGTTTGTTCCCATGGAAGACAATTGGTATAAACGGGAACAGATCAATAACGATCTGCAACAGCGTAGCGCCACCAAGAGAAGAAAACGGCACGATCACAGACAGTATAATCTGGCAAAGCCAGTACTGTCAGAAATTCAGAGAGATGAAAGCGGGCGAGCAATGCGAAGCCTGCAAAAAGTGTTTTCGCAACTGGCAGTATGATTGATTATGGCGAAGAAGTTCCCACCACTTGTCATTGTAGATGACAAACAAAAATGGGCTCACGTTTCTATTCCGAAGTGCGCGTGCAGTTCGATCAGACGTGCCCTCGAAAAACATTTTAAACTTGAACCCGTCGAACGCTATGAAATGGTTCATAGTAGAGCATGGCCACATGTCGAGTCAATGAAATGGATAGCTGAACTCGATGACGACTGGTATACTTGGGCCATCATTCGCAATCCGTTCGATCGACTTGTATCGGTTTGGCAAGAGAAGTGCTGTGCTCCTGCAATAAGACCACTGCTAGGACCGCAATTACAGCGACTATCCGGACAACCCTTTGATATATTCTGCCACACTATATGTGAGCTAGTGCAAAATCCGCCAGATGATGAGATCTTAGATACTCATATAACTCCGATGTCGCACTTTCTACTTCATGAAGGAAAGTGTGTGGCGAAGGTCATACGAGAAATGCATGAGGTAGATTCTTTTTGGCCTAGCCTACAAAAACGCTATAGATTCCCGGATTTAGGTCATCTTAATATCAGTGTTCATAAACCGTCCGCTTGTTATTATACGCCAGAATTGCGTCGTTTAGTGGAAAAGACCTATAGCGATGATCTACGTCTCTGGTGGAGCAAATAATGCAATATAAAACGGTTAGTCTTGGCGACGACCCATGGAGTAAAGATCTCAAGCGCGAAATCGCTAACTTGCCACACTATAAAACAGCCAAACAATGGATGTTAAATATCGATATCCCGATGGAAGAAACCGAATATTTCAAATGGTTAGAAACACAGTTAATAACGAATGGTAGCGTATGGAATGGGCTATTAAATAATAGAGAAGATGTAATAAGACAATACGATCGCTTTAAAGATCTATTTAGAATAGCACCGAATTTCGACGAGCATGAATTGATTAGCCGTGTCATTAACAGCACAGCATATTATTATGGGCCGATTTGCGTAAAAGTCAGGAACGACGGTAGTTTGACGATTTGGGACGGTATGCATAGAATATCAATTTTATCAGCTCTCAGCCTTCCAATACAATTTACGATCTGCGAACGACAAGATAAATGGCAAAACCTTATGGACGATTTGAAGTCATTATATCCAGCATCTTTATATCAAGCCATACCTCATCCAGATTTCGAAGATTGGCCATATTTTAACAACGACTTAAAAGAATCACAAATAGCAGATATTGTAAAATCAAACGGTATTAAATCGGTGCTTGATCTTGGTAGTTGTCATGGACACATACTTTATAGCTTGAGAGATCTGCTAGAATCGGCGACAGGTGTTGAGTATAACGTAGTAAGATATAACATACTAAAATTATTATGCGATCGGTTAGGATTTGAGTCATATAATACAAATATTTTTGATGCTGTGAGTAATGCGAACACACAGTTTGATTGTGTGTTCGCATTAGCTGTGTTTCATCATTTCACCAAAGAGAATCGAATTGGAAAGTTCGAGGAGTTATTAGACAACATACAAGCAGCTTCTGACATGTTGCTTTACGAGCTACCAGAGCAAGGTGAAGAACAATACGAATGGATGTATCCGGGTGTTGATATTCACACACTTATCCAAAATAGATATAGTGACAAAACAATCATATCGATGCAGCGTAGAAAGCTCGTATTGTTGCGAAAATAATTATGCCAAAGCACTATCGCCTTTGTTTGATGAGTCTAAAGAAGTTGGGCAATATTAATGAATGTCGTAATTCAGTACATATGATGACGTGGGGCATATGGAATGAGTTCGCAAAGCTCAAGCATGTAGAATTAGAATTCCAAAGCATTTACGAACCTTTATCTGTTCGATGTCCTGACTTTGTATTGTTTCATGCATGTTTTGGCGAGCATGCTTTTAGCCGATTAGCAGAGATACGGAAACATGTAAAATATAAGACGATTTTGTTTATGGAGCTGCCGCTATCGACAACACATGTCGATTATTGTTTTACATATTTGCCGCAGGCAACTTATCAACATTGTGAAGAAATATCACTACCTTGCTTATCGTCTGTTTTAGATCAACACAGCACAAGCAAGAAGCCAGGTAACATATTATTAGATCATATTTGGCCATCATATTGTGGTACAAACAAAGAATTGAGCCCACGACTCTATGATTGGTTAGAACCTTATAAGAACCGATTTTCTATTTCTCAATTGCGGCGTTGCGGATGTGCTGCGTCTGAAAATTTCCCTAAATGGATAATACCAATAGAAGAAAAGCCGTACACTGATTATCTTGATGCGACTTCTTATTTCGAAACATATATCTTAACTCATCCTGGTAGTTACGAACATAGCGTTATAGATATGGCTTATCGAGGCACACGAGTTTTAGTGCCGGTAGTGGACGGCCATCCGTTCATACATAAATCGACAATAGAAAGGCTAAATTTATCAACTTTCTCGACGCAATTCGAACTGACGGCTTTATTAGAAAGGCCGGTCAGAATTGCAGACAAACGACAGTCGTTCTCTGATATGTCTAAGGTCGTATCGAGTATCGACACCTACTGCCAAAAGGAATTATCATGGATATAGCGGCCGATATAACCAGATTCAGCAATATGACAGATATTGAGAATTTCGGTTCTGAATATCTAGGATTCTCGGCGCAGCAAAATCATTTAGCTTATCAGATATTTGCTGACTTCATCGAAAAAGTTAAACCGAGGAGAATATTAGAGATCGGCACTGGCGGAGGAGGATTCACATATTTCTTATTCACTGTGACCAGAGATCTTGGTTTAGATTGCCAGCTTATATCATATGATATCTGTGAACGTCCAGCTTACACCGAACTCAGGATCAAAGGCATCGACATACAAATACAGAATGTTTTCGACACCGACGACTGCAAACAACATATTAAAGACTTCATTAAGCAAGACGGCGTAACGCTTGTTTTGTGCGATGGCGGCAACAAGAAGAGCGAATTCGCGATATTATCCGCCGTAGTCAAGCCAGGTGATTATATCATGGCACACGACTATTGCGAAAATGCTGACAAATTCTACTGCGACATGTTCAAGAAGAAATGGAATTGGTACGAAATTTGTGACAAGGATATAGAGCAGGCATGTTGTAATAATCACCTGATTCCGCACGATAAGGCGGCTTTTGACAATATAGCGTGGGTCTGTAGAACTCGTGTTTAGCAGATTGGTTCCTTCGATTTTCTCGTACAGCCGCAACTGTATTAATAAAGTGAGATATCGAAAAACCAAGGTACAGAATAATGATCGACTTAGATTCAGTCAGTATTGAGAATTTCATTAGCTGGGGTCCGTACGACACGACGCTCAAGTTGGCTGGTATGGAGCAATGCTTCATAGTCGGCAATGTGCTAGATAGAGCCGATACATACGGCAAATCAAATGGCTCCGGCAAGAGTTCTATGATGCAGGCCATACTATGGTGCCTATCTGGAAAAACCGTCTATAACCAGAATCCTGGTGACAGAGTTCTTAACTGGTTTTCCTCTGGCAATGCCAAGGTTGGTCTGAGATTCAAAAATGGTGACGAATTAACTCGTATTAGAACTCGCCAAGGTGATACTGAGCTTCTATTTAGACGCGGCACACAAGAAATAATCAACTGCACTCTTTCGACTACCGGAAACCAACAAAGACTATTAGATAAAGAATTGAAATTCGATTATGGCTTATTTTGTGGCTCTGTCTTCTTTTCACAATACCGCCAGCCGTGGCTCGCTATGCAGGACCAAGCCAGACGGCAATCATTCGAACGTATCATGGGTATCGATCGTTTATCGATCTATGCCGAAGTCGCTAAGGATAAATACGATAGAGCGTTGATTGAGCAAGAAAAACGCAAGACGAAAATAGCCAATCTTGAATCGACCATAGCCACCCTTATGCAGCAATTTGAGACCGCTCAAAACTCATCGTCAACTTTTGAAGCCAGTAGAAAAGAGCGTCGTGAATCTAAGCTAAAGTTGGCAAAAGAATATGAGGCAAAAGCGGCACAATGTGTTTTAATCGACACTGATGCATTAGCTAGGAAGTGGATCATAGTTGACAAGATTAATGCCAAGATAGCTGAGATTCAGTCTCAGATTGCGGAGGCCGAATCTGGTATATCTAATGCTGAGAATGTGAAGCTAAAAACTGTAATGCGTTTGAAAGAAGAAGCTCAAACAGCGAAAGACGCAGCCTCAGAATCGTCTGAAGCCGAAGAGACCTCAATACAAAGTGCGTGTGATGCTGCCGTCAAGAATAAACAAAATGAGATAGATGTCATCAATAAGAAGATACTCGCTATACGCACTGAGATTTCAAACCAAAATGGAATCGTTACTTCGCAAGACACCATTATCAAAAAGTGGATTGCAAAGTCTGGTAAAATCTGTGTCGAATGCGAACGCGAACTTCCAGCCGATTATGCAAATAGCAAGATCGATGGCCCTAAAGCTGTAAAAGATACTGCAGAACGCGAAGTGCTTAAGCTGCAGAGTGATATCGGCAGCCAAGAAGCTAAAATTGCTAAGATAAACAAGCAAATCGAAAAACTAGAATCAGAAGCAGAAACTGCTATATCAGCGGCTTCTACAAAATCTAACGCAATAATAGCCACAATCGATAAGCAGCTTGCGGCATCAACAAGTGCTGCCAATGAAACAGCGGCATCAGTGAAGTCTGCATTAGAAGCAAAAAAGACGCAACTCGAACAACTAATAGAAGCCACCAGGAAAAAATTAGCATCTACGAAGCCTGATATGACTGTCAATGAGGCGAATGCAAAGAATTCGCAGCGTAATACGCTATTGGATTCAATGCGTCAAGCTACAGCAGATGCCGTAGACATCGCTGCCGAAAAGAATACTCACACCAAATCGATCATCGAGCTAGGACAAAGCATTAAACAGAACGAAGATCAGGTTAAGGCCGAACAGAAGGATTTAACCACATATGATATTATCTTGACACATTTACAGTACATACAGAAGGCATATAGTGATCGTAGGAAGATCAAGAGCTACCTGATTAGCAGACATCAGCCATATTTCAACTCAAGACTGCATCATTACCTAGACTTATTCGGATTAGATATCAAGGTGTCATTAACTGATTCGCTTGGTGTCGAGAGCAATCTCTGGGGTTATGATTTCCAAAGCGGTGGAGAACGTGGTCGAACCGACCTAGCTTTCATGTTTGCCGTGTTTGACCTGCACCAGGGCATCCATGGTCCGCAATGCAATATCTTGGTGTTAGACGAACCCGAGAAAGCCCTCGACGAGTCTGGCCGTCAGATGTTGATAAGCGTGATCAAAGATGATTTAGCAACTAGGTTTGAATCCATCTTTATAATCTCACATAGTGATTGTTTCCACGACGTCTTCCCGCATCAAATCACTGTTGAAAGAACCGACAGGTTCTCCCACGTCACTGACATCCGATAATAGGAGCGTTGGAATAATGGACAGCTCAGAGGGCCAATCGGCGTTGGTCGCCGAGCCGCCTAGTTCTATAACACAAACTTTTCGCGAACGATATTTTCCAGGTATAATCGACGGGGATTGGAACGACTGGCGGTGGCAGTTAAGCAACAGATATACGACGAAGGAACAACTAGAGGCCGTCATCAATCTTAGTAGCAAAGAGAGCATGGCTATGGTGAAGCTCCATAGCCATGGCAGGCAGGCAATCAATATAACGCCATATTATCTCAGCCTGATATCGCCGACCGACCCAAACCAACCACTTCGACGAACAGTTATCCCGACTTTTGACGAATTCTATACATCACCAGGCGAAGCTGAAGATCCACTAGCAGAAGACAGAGATAGCCCTGTCCCAAAGCTTGTCCATAGATATCGCGACAGGGCACTCGTTCTGATATCAGGGCGTTGCTCAAGTTATTGCCGATACTGCACTCGTTCGAGGTTAATCGGTATCCAGAATGCAAAGACGACGACACCAACACAATTGAAAGCTGCCTTCGATTATATAAGACAGCACGACGAAATTAGGGACGTAATCTTATCTGGCGGTGATCCGCTATTGCTCTTGGATGGCAAACTCGATTCGATATTGAGCGAGCTGCGCACCATAAAACATGTCGAGATAATCAGAATCGGTACAAAAGTACCAGTCGTCCTACCACAGAGAATTACACGCAAGCTATGCAACGTTCTCAAGAAGCACCATCCGCTTTTCGTGAGCATACATTTCTCGCATCCAGATGAATGTACTCCCGAATGTGAGAAAGCTTGTACAATGCTAGTTGACGCAGGCATGCCGCTTGGCTCACAGACAGTACTCTTATCGGGTATCAACGACAATATTGAGACTATGAAAGCGTTGATGCATCGCTTATTGAAGATGCGGGTACGACCATATTATCTATATCAATGCGACCTAGTTACCGGAACTGCGCATTTCAGAACTCCAATTTCAAAAGGCGTAGAAATTATTGAGGGGCTGCGTGGATATACTTCTGGTTATGCTATACCGACATTCGTGATAGATGGCCCCGGTGGCGTTGGGAAGATACCGATACAGCCGGATTATGTGATCAAACATGACGAGACGGGGACAACTCTTCGAAGTTTCTGTGGCAAGACTTGCCACTATCCGGGATAAAATATAAAATTATGGATCGCTTTGCAGATAAACTACGCACCGCTCTGAACAACGACGTTGCCGAAAGGCTTCTAGTCCGTTATTTCGCCAGCAAAGGATTCGATAAAACAAAGCTTGACCAATTATTATATCCGCCTCTAATCCAGGATATGCAATTCGCTGTATCAGAGATGTCAGATAAAATAGAAGTTGTCCCGTACGTCAGAAATATCGATCCTCTCGGCGATACTGCGAGACTTGGCTGGAACTTATTCGTACTCGGCAACCAACGATGTTATCTTGGTGAGACATTCCATATGGGGTTGAAGCGTCTTACGTTACAACTTCAACATGGGCAGATTTTGGCAGAGGACCAGTCGGCAACGCGGCAGACGACGCCACGACGCATAATCAAATTTGTGACGCGAGTCTTCGAGCAGCATGAGGAAGGTTACATCAACCTTACTCCTCGAATTATACCGCTGCCCTATCAACACCCGAGAGCTTCGGGTCTTGGGATGGCTCAGCAATTCTGGAGCAAGCCCGGTGGGCCGAAGTGGTGATTAATCGGTCCCAACGGCCACACCATGTGCGATCAATTGCAGCCCAATGGTTTGTTGGTACTGCTTGATATCCTTCGGTGTGCATCCAAGGAATTTCGCCATACGGTTATTGTGTGGAATTCCTTGATTTACCTTTGGCGTATCTGGGAATTGCCGAACGAAATCTTGGTAGATTGGGCCGGTACCAGACAATAATTGAAAGACTGCTTGGCAGTGACCATCTGGCAAGCAGCCTTGCACATGAGCAATGATCTCACGTACTTCGACGGCATTCGTGCTATCTTCTAGCATGTGTTGGTCCTCTAATTGCGATATGACATCGATTGAGTCACCGTCATCGTCTCGGTGGCCAACGACATTATTCACAATTTGAACTTCTGAGTTTACAGATGCGGCAAATTCGGTGTAAGGTGCCTGCCCCTGCATGTCGCGGATGACAATATAGTTGGGGCTGATGACGACCTCTCCACCGAGAGACAAGAGGCGTTCCTTGATCTCCCAGAATCTTGGATAGAAATCAGATGGAGATAGCAGCATCGGATCACATGAGATAGCATAGCAGGCGTCATCGATTGGGAATGACGGATTGCGTTCTGGGACTCCGTGGTAAACGTGAAAGGCTTTAAGATCAGCCAATAGCAGATTGATTGCATCAGCGGCAGTCTTGTCGGTTGGACCAAACAATCCTATCGTGCGTTTCTGATGCTTGGTTATCGGATTTTCAAGCAAAATCTGCCTGAAATAATTCCAAATGAAAGACCCGAAGAACTTCTTCAGTTGCTCCGGGTCGTTGAGGATTCGTTCTGGGTCTTCGACTTTTGGGGCTCCGTGAATCGCCAGGATTGGGCTCTTGATTGTCGGCGGGCGTTTACTTTCACGTTCCATCCGATCCACCATGAACAGATATTCGTCCTGCGACAACGAAGCACCCGCTTCAAATATGCTGTCGCCTGGGTCAGATATCAGACATGCGTGACAAGATGGGCAGAAATCGAAGCGTCGATTGAAAGGAGTGAGTCGATTGCTCTGGCTGACGAAAGAAGTATTATGGCACAGAGAACATTCGAAATTATAATCGGTGTGATAGAGGAGATGAACAAGACCACGCCAGACTGCTATGCGAAATTCTTCTTGAGCCGCATTGATGTTGTCGTGGTAATCGGCTGCTATTGTTGATCCTAGTTGGTAAATGAATTCTTGCCGATGCCCGGCGAGCACTTCATGCTCTCCAACTGTAATCATTAATTGCTCTATTCTAGCCTGCTGCTCCTCGGTCAGTCCTCGCATTGTAACATTGGCGAGCGAACCGCGTAAGAAGACCTCCGGAACTTGTCTTACTTTGGACATACAAACATTCCTTCGCGTGTATTAGAAAAACAGAAAGGGAATTCTCGACGATGGCGAAATATTGCGACACACAGGTACTCGAACGAAACTGGTTCGAGTGGCTCGTCTCTAGTGATACACCGAGCATTGAACAACTGCGAATTAAAGGTGTGCTTTGGACTCTCATAATAGGTATGCTGCCGGATAGTGAAATACAGGATCCTTGCTACACGACACGCCTGCACCACATCATTCCTGGGAACATAAGTTTCTGCACTATTGGCGATCAAGTCACTTGGGTTTTGCCAAGTAATCTTACCACAGAGCAGATTAAAGAACAAGGGTATTATCGCGAGCAGTCGACGACTGCGAGTTGGCAAGCTATGCTGCAAGACATCGCGAAGATGTGCCAGGGCGTGGCTAGTAAATTCAACCAGCAGTCTGCAGAGGAGACAAACAACCTTGCCAGCGACGCGCTTGTTCAAGTCATTAGCAAAATTGCTCGTGGCAAGCTCAAGTACACTCCGGGCAGGGCTCCCGTTTTCAATCTCTTGACTACAACAATCCATCGTTGTATATATAGTATATTAAGTAAGGATACCAGGCAAAGAAAGAACTTCTCTGCCTTCGCTGATAACCTCGTGATCGAAGATACCGGCGCGGTGCGAGCCTGTAGTAGAGCAGGTCTGCGCTCTCGTGTCAAGATCAATCGTTGAAGCCTCTTCGCTTGTTGGCGGAAAATATTAGTTTATGATTTTAAACTTAAGAGTCCGACCAATAAGCAATAATACAAGACGCGAGATCGTTTTACCGCGAGCTGCTAGACCAGCGGTTCGCCCGCAGCCGTCCGTCACAAAAGCTCTGCGAGCTGTCATGAGGCCGCAGGCTGTGATTCCGGTCGCTCCGCAGCCGCCTCGTCGACCACCAGTAATGCCTAAGAGGGGTGTTGCAGCAAAACAACAGCCAGGCAGAGTCAATAAGCCTATAGTCAAGGTCGTCACGCGCGATCCGCCAGAAGCCAGTACCAGAAAGCTGCGCGAATTACGTAATTCGTGTGTCGGGCGGGTACTAGCAATTATTGCTAACGGTCCTAGTGTACTTGAAGTTGATACAACACGATTGCTTGTCAATCCGCGTGTCGATATTATGTCAATCAACAAACCAGATACACGTATTTGGCCGACGAAGTATTGGTTGTTCTGTGATATCTCGCAACTGAAACGACATAATGATTTATGGTCGAGATATAACGGTTACATTTTCAATTCTACGATGATTCAAGATATCAGACCAGGGACAATCTTCATTAAGAATATTCCTGGTTTCGGATTTAGTACAGACTTAGCAAGCGGATTCCATATTGGTAGATCAAGCGTTTATGCAGCAATGCAAGTAGCATTATGGCTAGGTTACGATAAGATATATATTTTCGGTATTGATATGGGAGCCGTGGTTGTTGATGGTAAAGAAATGTTGCATTTCTATGGCCAAAACTTAGACTGCACAGCAGACAGCCGTAAGAAGAGGTTCATCGAAGAAGCAAGATATTATGAAGATGCGAGTCGTACATTACCGCCAGAAACTAGACACAAGTTCTATTTTTGTAGTTCATATAATCGATTCGATTTTACCAATAGATTCAACAAATTAGATCATCACCAAGCTATAGACATAATCTGTAATGATGTGTAGATAATTTATGATAACCCAAGAACTCACTTGCCCGTATTGCAGCTCGGAATTTTCCGCAGCCGTATGGATTGACGGTAGATGTGAGAAATGTGGTGGTAATTATTATTGGTCGATGGAGTTCAATGGCGATCTCACCGATAGTTGGCACGTTATCTCCTGGGATAGAGATAAATCGATATATGTCGCAACGACATTATCAAATTGGAAACGTGCCAGAGCATTCATTGACTTCTTCAAAAGCTTACAGATCCCAATAGCTTTTGATTGGACAATATGGGGAGAGGAAATTACCGCAGGCAAGACACCAAGAGATGTCGACCCAGATTCTTTGCGTCAAAAAGCCTTACGTGAATATGAGGGTATATCGACTGCATCTTATGTACTAATAATAGTCCCTACTGGACGGGGTACAAATTTCGAATATGGTATCGCCTACCAGCGTCTTAATGACGTCAACCCACCAACTATCACAATCCTTGACGAAACAGAACCAATAGAGCCTGTGAGTTTTCACTACTTGCCGGGCGTCAATAGAGTGAAATTCGCTAGGCATGCTATTGACGACATCTTAACCCATTTCGACATTGACATCAAAAATATAAATGTCGATTTAATAGCCTACGGTTTAGGGAGATGACCATGCTAGATCAGAACAAAATGCCATCGAAGCCGGTAGTACCGGAAGGTACAAAACAGCAGAAGACATTTGCTGGTCCGCATGGTGGCGGCACTGCTTACAACCAACTATCGGTTGGCACTGAATTCGCTGTCCACAATCCGATCCCCGGACACACTCAAAAGCAGAACGTCGAAATCAAGAAGCCTAAATGATGCAACTCGTCGATGAGCTGTATGCTATTCGAGATCAGATAGTAATAGCAGCACAAAAGGTCTATGACGATTGGACCCAAGACGAAGAAGGTCTCGATGAGCAGTTCGGTGGCGGCGGCATTTGTGATGAAGTACAAAGAGCTATAGCAGACGTAATCTCATCTAATATTGATTGCGAGCTAGAAGACGGCGGTTGGGAAGGCGACGATCACGCCAATCTGATCGTTTCAAGAGATAACGAGCAATATTTAGTCGATATACCAGCACAGATTTATGAGTCTGGTGGTGGGATGAGCTGGCAAAAACTATCAGATGTCGTTATTACCACAAACGACATAATTATTGCCGCTATTTAATTTCTTATATCTGTGTTAGTATTGTTTTCTGATAGTTGTCATGTATTTGAAATGACAACATCCTAAAAACCGGACACAGAAAATGCTATATTATATAAGCCAAAAACTTGAACTCGACATAATGCAGACAAGTGAACTGAACGAGGCTATGGAACTCGCTCACGTCTATAAAATGGGAGCGATAGTTGTCCACCCAGATCTCGTCGCCGACGCCTCAATGCAGCGTGTTAAAAGACAGGCAGCATATAGAATTCTGACCACAGTGGATTGGCCAAAAGGCGACAAATCTGGAGTCAGCAAATTCCATACGATGTCTATCCACGCTTTATCGTGCGACGGATTTGAAATCGCATTGGGAGTTAAGTCTCCAGGTGAAACCAAGGCAGAGACACTTGCCATAACTGCATTCATTAGGCAGCACTTGCCACGAGTGCAAGAAATCAGATTCGTTCTTGGTTGCTTGTCCAGAGAACAATCTGATATCGATAATCTCTGTACGGCGATTAAAGAAATACCAGCACCAAACTTGCTGCGATCCGACATCAATCTTCGGTGTGCTCAAGCCAAGGCTAATATATCCGCCCATAATGCGTCTCTAGCAGCGATACAAGCATGCATTAATAGGCCGATAAAGCTATGCGGTAACATCAATTCGGCTAAGATCATAGCCTCATGTAAGGCGCACCGGTATGGAGTTAGTCTCAAACAAGCTCAGACCATCATCAAGGAGCTTAGAGATAATCCATCCAAAATCGAAAAGATATTTAAATAATTGTGATTGCTGCTTGTGGTTATCGCGATGACCAGTAGTACCGTCAAAATTGGGATGTTGGTGCGCATTTATAACCAACAACACGTTTGGCATAATGAAATAGGTATCGTTCGCGAAATCGGCAACGGATTTTGTAGAATTGAATTATTAGGGAAGCTGGTGTGGATGCCGACGCATTGGATGGTGGAGGTTGAGGAAGGGCAACCAAACATCGGGGGATAGAAAATGATCGAATTCGACATCATTGATGAACTTGGCGACAACGCTGAACTATTGATCAAATCTGATCGATGGCTCGCAGTATTAGAAGCGAAGCTTGGGCAAAGTTTGACCATACTTCTGCATGATCTTGAACAAGTCCAAACAGCAATCAGGATCAAGCAGAGACTTCAACAGAATAATCGAGTAGCAGTCAAGCGACCCATAAATCGCGGCGGGATCTCTGACGAAGTAATCGAAATTCTACCTCTACCAAGAGCGGTAAGAGTCGCCAGCCAAACTAAACACAGCGACCAAATCAACGTCTGGGCCGCAGACGGCTACGATGTCCAAGCTGTGTTGGTCTGATCTATTACGCGACCTCTGCGTATGTATTCTATAGGTAGATCAAGTATCAAGCGAGGGTAAAATGAGTGCATTTAAGAACGGTGATGTAGTTGTAATCACTCAGATGTGCGGCCATGGTATCCGCATGCCAGCAGTTGGTACTGTGGTTACACAAACATCTGAGGAATGGTATACGGTACATGTTAAATGGGTCGAGCATATCAACGACCAGTGCGAGCATTGCAATAAGACAACTTGCCGCAAGGAAGAGCGAGAACGTGACGTCAGCGTACGTAAAGATTGGATGAAACCAGTCGACCAAACAGATTAACTAAGAGGGAAATATGCCAGCTAGCTATCTAAACCACAGAACAACACCAGTGCATCCATTCACACCAGGCCCAAACGGGGAAATGGTGGTTGTCACAACTGACGGTGGTGCTGGGTCATCTGGGAAAGGTTCCCTCAATTCATGGTTAGCTGATAAATACGATTTCCACTTAGCTACCAACAATTGGATGACGAACGCTGGCCACTACACGGAGTTAGATGACGGCACGCGGATATTAGTCCAACATATCCCATCTGCATTCATTAACAAGAATACACGGCTCTATATCAACGCCGGCGCTGCGATCGATCTAAAGACGCTATTCAGTGAAGTCGCAAATCTGGAATCGCTCGGTTTCCCTGTTCGTGAAAGATTGACTATTCATCCTCTTGCCAATGTGATCACAGAGGAGAATAAACAATACGAACGCGACACCATCAAGACAGGTAGCACATTCAAAGGATGTGGGGCTGCCTTAGCCGCAAAGGCGATGCGGCTACCGCAACAGAAATTGGCACGAGACTACGAAGAACTCCGTGAATTCTGCACTATCGCCGATCTGACCATGGAGCTAAATCGTGGTATCGCGAAACAAGGCATGCGGGTTCTGATTGAAGGATCGCAAGGCATCGATCTTGACCTCAATTTCGCTGAATATCCATACTGCACATCTCGGCAGACACATCCAACGCAATTAGTGGCCGACGCCGGATTGCCAGGAAGAGCTGTAACGAATGTAGTCATCAACCTACGCACCAATCCAATTCGTATTAGCAATACATCGGCAGCTACCGGCGAGCAGTGTTATACCGGCAACTATTGGGAGGCCAGAGAAATCGGCTGGGAAGATATCGCCAAACAAGCAGGCTATGATAACTTCGACGAATTCGTCGAAGAGTATCGCTATGCTATGATGACATCAGTAACAAAGAAGGTCAGACGAATCTTTGAATTCCCGACCGAACGAGCAAAATATGTTAATGCTCTGGCTGGCGGTTTGCTCAAATCGGGTCATGTACTCTACAGCCTTAATTTCATCAACTTCGTCGACAGGGCGGTCAAGGGCAAGACTACAGTTGGCGATGTTCTCACCCCGAAGGTTACTCGTTGGCTGAAGCTACACCTGTTGCCTGTGCTTGAAAATAACGGCAACTACTCTTGTGATGACGACCCATTCGAAAAATCAATGTTCTATGGATTGCATTGGCTGCGGACAGGCCCAAAGCACAGCCAGATAGTTGAGCTATGAACGTCAAATTGGCAGTATATACTGACGAAATTTTTGATGATCCAGATAAGGCCGGTGAACTATTAGCGTCGAAGAAGATCACCGGCGTTTGCTTGCGGCGTGGTTGGTGTCGCGACATCTACAATATGCCGGATAATGCCATCAGTATACTTGATGGCATACTGCATAAGCACAACCTTACGCCAGTTCTTCTGCATACCGAAATTGGTTGTATCAATCCAAATCAACTAGCGGCGGAAGAGCCAAAACTCGTCAGGGCGATGCAGATATGCAAATACTTGAAATGCAAAGCCGTTCGAATCGGCGTCGGTACAATGTCAGATAAGGATGATAATGAGCTGATCCAGAAATGGCTATCTACGGCCTCTGGGTTAAGCATATCATATGACGTACAACTGCTATTCGAACCAGAAACGAATTCATCTTACAATCAAGCGGCGGCAATAGCGATTCTTCTTAACAAGTTCAGACGACTGAATTTGTTATTCGATCCGGCGTTGCTCGTTATGAGAGCGAAAACTAATCCATTCGTAAAATTTTGGTCCCTTTTGAAATCAAGAATCACATTTATCGATGTGCACGATTTCAAAACTGGTGATGCAACCAAACCAGCAGGGTTTGGCGATGCTCAATTAGATGTCATAGTAGCAGATGCTCTTGCATCTAATTTCTCTGGATGGTTCTGCCTGGAACCAGGTCTTGGTAGACGGTATGGAGACGCGACAACAAAAGACAAGACATTTTTACGTGCTTTCGACGCCTTTGAAGCGTTACTTCAAAGAATACAGTTACCAAAAATACTTTGAAGCCAGGAGCAATCATATGGCAATCAATATTTCAGAAGCGATGATGCAAATGCGTAAAGCAGGCTCAAAATGCATCAGAACGATGCAAATGCCTGGACAAGATATCAACACTGGGGCCTATAAGATCGAGATTTTAGAGGGCGGTCAATGGACGCCGATCTTGGAGGGGCTACCAAGAGCCACAGCAGAAAGCCTTATCGCCCAAGCTACAAATCGGGTGATTATGGAATGACGAGCATACTCGATACGAGACTCGTTTGGTTACGTGAAAAGTTGGCTAGAAATTCAAATATTCCGAACTGTATAGCTGAACTAATAGGCGTCTATGATCCGATTTCTAGGATCATCACGATATCTCTCGTCATAACTATCGACGGCACTGAATATAGAGTTGTCAGATGCCATAAGCCTGTAGTTTTAAGACAGACCGATGACGAGATTACAGAGCTGCGTAAATTGCACCGTAATATGATCGCCTATATGATCAAGACCTACGGAGATGTCGAATGGTCTGTGATCGTAGAGAAGTTCTTGAAATGGTCGACAAACCCAACGCATAAAGCTGTTATGCAGCGATGGGCTACCACTTCTGGGCATTCTTAGCGAAAACCGCTTGCTTCTTGGTGGCCTTCGAAGCTTTACTGCCGGGCTTCAACGCCTTTGACGCCATCGCTGGAACGCTCAAGCCCGCCTTTTTGGCCTTGGCTGTGAATTTCCCTCTGTTGGCTGGCTTGATAGTGCCCGTTTTCTTCTCCGATACCACTGGTACTTGGTTGATGGTTATCTTCGGCTGCGCAGCAGCTCCAATGAAGCCTGAACCCAATAGAACTGATGGATGATTCATAATTAAACCTTGTGACCTGGTTTCAAAACAGGTTTGCCGTACTGTTGCCTAAATTCCTCGAAATTTGTCGGATACGGTTTTAATGGCATTCTATTGAATTGGATTTTGAGCCCCATTCGTTTTGCCTTATTGCGTATCTTCTGAACCCAATATCCGGGATCTTTATCTTTGTTCGCTAGTTTGCTAGCATCACGCATACACTTGTTGATGAACATAGCTATTTCATACTTCTGCGTGAGCTGCGTAGATGGTATCGGCGGTTTCTTATTTGCGGTTTTCAACTTCCGATCAACATTGATCGTATCAAGTTGTTGTGATAATATCGAGATTGCGATTGTTGCGATTCGTGCATTGTTGTTGGCCCGAATCATCTGAGCACCGCGCATTACACGCTTTTTCGGATCGAGCATATCAAGACTAGCTGAGACCTTATCCCAAACGTCTTCAGCGTAAGCGTAATCGCGTCGTCGCCTTCTAGGTTTAGGAGCTCTATCGCCGAATAGAATATCAAATAGCCGCTCGACTTTCTTTTCATCTTGACCGGTGCGTTGTGCGTAGTAGGCAGCTAACCGCTCTTCTGTATCCTCCATATCTCTGTTGATCAGAGGCTTGACTTTTGCCTTGATCTTAGCTATCAAGGCAGCACGCTCTCGCGGTGTCGACTTCCCACCATGCTTCTTATCGACGGCAGTTGCCGCAGCTTGCCACCATTCGTCGGCTGCTGGAGAATCATCGAGAAGTGATACTTCTAAATCTCTGGCAGCATTGATATAATTTCTTAGGCCGAGTTGTTCGACCACCTTATCCCGAGCAGCTATATAAGTCTGAATCTTAGAAACACTTGTGGCGATAAGATCCGACAATAACCCCTCTATGATAAGGTATTGGCGGTCAAGTTCCAGTGCTTCGTCGAGCCGATTAATATTTTCCGATTTCATCGATCACCTACCACCATAATAGGGAATGCGTCTATACGCAAAAATAATGGGTTGTTGCGCAATCAGCCCTGTGGTAAAATTTGGCAGCGACGTATTTCATAACTATGGCATCAAGATTGCTCAAAGTTCCGTTCTTCGTTATCGCCTACAGTGCAAAAAAGCTGTTCGCGGTCGATAGCGACAAAGGTAGTAGCACACTTCCAATTTTTACCGAAGCCGAAGCCGCAGAGCTATATAGGAGATATTTCGCAAGGAAGTTCAAACTGAAGTTACAAGTGTTTGTTGTCGACAAGACGGAGAATGCCCTCAGCTTGATTGAGTGTGCAAGCTTAGCCTGCCATTCTTTACAGCACGCCATCATCAATCCATTCTTGCCGTCACCGAACATAACACAACCACAATCAAAACCGATACAAAAGATTATTGCGTCTCTTCGGAGTCAGTGTCGAAAGGGGCGTAATCATCAGAGTCCTCATAAGTAATAGGAATCCTCGGCACAGGATGTGATTGGTCAAGAGGTTCGTCATCGAGCGATACCTCTTCCTCCTCCACGTTGTTGGGGCTTGAATCCATGTCAGGTACTCCTTATCCGCCGTATCCGCCCAATATCGCGGTAGTCGATAAAGTCGGCGGATTCAGGCGAACGTGCCTTGTCATTGACCTATGTACCACGGAATCGTTAGCACCAGCAGAGATTGCACAAATCGAAGACCAAATCGGGCTTGCGCTTGCAAAAATTAACGCCATATATCATTCAGATATAGTAAATTCAAGCAGGTTCACCAAGCCCCTGAGGACAGCTCTACAATTGGAATAGACTATAGTATTTTAACACAGTTGCACGGAAAGGACGACATGCAAGTACGACTAATGACGCCTGAAGGAGGAGTTTCCAACGGACTTTACGAGATTGTTGGACCAGCAGATAGGAAGAATTGCATTTATGTATCTGATAATACTGGTAAGCAATTGCGAGTCCACAAGGAGCGAGTACTACCATCTGACGCAGCGGGAAAATTGGTTGCCGTCAACCACGGCGGGAAATTCAAGGCCGCGTGCCCAGCTTGTTCCAGGATATTGATGGTCGAAAAGAACATCGCGGAATGTCCGGTACATGGTAAACTACAAATAACGAGTCATGAACATCTAAACCCGGACGATGACACGTCCGCAACACAGCAGGAAAAACACATGTCCAAAACAGATGCTATCACAATGGTCGATTTCACGGTTGTCGCAACATATGGCGTCGAACTCTGGACCAAGCAACAGCTAAAGTTCAGCGACCCACGGACGGACGTGCAATCACACGTTCTACTCGCCGACAATCCCGCCCGCAAGCTATGCTTCAACACTTATAATGGAGCACTCGGCAAGAAGAAGTCGAACACCGAAGACACCTTCCTCGCCCAACTGCAAGCTTTCAAGGATGGCGTTGCAGTTGCACCATCCGGCACATCGGTCTACCCATTGAAGGGTACGCTGGACGACGCTCGTAAGCGTCTGGAAAAGACCGGCTACACGAAGAAGTAAACAACACTACGTTGTTTATGCTGTACTCAGTAACAAAGGATTGTTCTCTATGTTAGTGTTATCTCGCAAGAAGAACGAGAGTATCGTTATCAACGACGACATCACTATCGTAGTCGTTGAAATCCGTGGAGACAAGGTGCGTCTTGGGGTCGAAGCCCCAAAGGAAGTGCCGGTGCATCGCCGCGAAGTCTTCGACGCGATTCATCGCAATGACCAATCGGCGAGTGCTGTAGCGATATAAATGGATGAGAACATCATCAAACGTCGCGTTGCCGCACGTGAAAAAGCACGCACCATCATTCCGCTAATTATCGAAGAAGCTGCAACTATCGAGCCTGATATATGTGATGCTTTTTGGGATGAGATACGAAAGTCTTTACCACAACAACCAACACATGCTGCGACCTCAGACCAACCGATGACTGATGAACAGGCTCGTGTGTTTGGATTTACCGAAATGCCCTATGGTGAATTTAAAGGGCAGCCGGTGAATAGCGTACCATTCAACCGACTTGAATGGTACGCTGACTCTAAGTTCCAGAAGTTGCTCGTTCGGTATCTAAATAGTCCGAATATCAAGCGTGAAAGAGACACCGGCGAAGGTATCATGCCATGGGAATGATAATGCCGAGTCCGCCCACGCGGTCGCCTAATATGACAGATGAAGAGTGGCAGACGTTTGTGAGTGAATATCGCATCACTATTTTAGTACCGCTTGAAGTACATCTTCGCGAACGCGCCAGGCTGGCAAATATTGGTCTTATGTTATTGTTACCGATAGCTGTTATCGTCGCGATGATTTGGCTTAGGTTATAGCGCTCTTCGCCAGTTTTCCCATACAAACTCATAATCATAGGTCAGATAATGAGTTTGTCGCAGGCGTTCTCTAATAGCTTTTCGTCTAACCTCAGCATTCAGAGCAAACCGGTGAAACTGTATCTGCAAATCGGCAACGCGATTAATCATACCAGTATCAAGCATATGATCTAGTAAATCATATTCTGCTCCTTCGATGTTCAGCTTCATGAGCCGTATTTGTGATAGTGACTGTTCTCTAATAACGTCATTTACAGAGATAATTCGTATTTTCTCTTGACACCCGCCTTGCGTCAAAGTGCTTGAAGCATCACCATTCACTGTGATGATACAGCTTGTGGTAGCAGGCCCGATACCTGCGTGATAAACATATGCACCGATACCAGCTAACTCCCTGACAGTGATTACGTAGTGTTCTGCAACTGGTTCGAACGCAATGATTCTACAGCGATAACGATCATATATTTTACGACTCCAGGTGCCGTGATAAGCACCACAGTCTAAAACCACATCGCTTATACCTATGCGATAGTCAAGCCTTAACGTCGCATCTCCATTATCAGCAGCCCAGCGATCAAACTCTGACATATCAGTCTTTCAAATGCAAGTCAGTAATATGCATCCTACAATTGCGACTATCTACCATCCTAGGCCAGTTGCCTTCAACAAACTCTACATCTTGCATGCCGATGCGATCTTCTACTAATGGGCTCAACACTCTTCCTCTACTTAGTGTAGCGGCCCACCAGCTAAACGACGAATTCGCACGCAGTATAACATCGGCATTCATCAGCGACACGAAATCATCGAGAAATGGCACACCTATATCTATCAGATCTTGAGCTTGCTGGTGATTGCCTTCTTGCACCCAACTGATATTATCTGGATTCAAGCTGAATTTTCTACAAGCAGTTATATACGAATTCTCACTAACCAAACAATAGATATTACTGAGGCCAATATAGTCGCCTCTTCTAATATGTGCTGCAATCGAGAGTCGAGTTGTGAATCTTTGTTTCCACTCGTCTCGTAGTCGAAACCAAGCTCGCAGTCGCGACACAGACATAAGATCAATTGCTGTATGCGATTGAAAATAGCCGTTTAGAATGACATTAACTCTTCCATTCGGAATTTCGTCAAACCCGGCACGTGGCAAATCGTAATCAAGCGGTGGGTTTGATATTTCGAAAATTCGTTGACCAACCCATCCCGGTGTCAGTAGTGTAGCATGATATACTTCAGCATAGGCTCGTGCGAACGCATATTGGAAAAGTTGATTACCAAAACCGCCTACGAATGATACACCAACAACGTTGTGACCCATATTATCGCCTACCGGAAAGCACTTGCTCAATATTTTGTCTTAGCGGAAAATTGCTCTCGCAGCCTAATATGTCCGACATACCGGCAGCTTGATGAAACAACATGGGATATATACCATATGCCTTAATATGATTGAAGTATCTGGCATATACTACATCAATCGGAATACCGGTATCAATATTCGACACAACATGTGTAATTAAACCATCTAAGCATTTTAAATTAACGGCGTAGGCATGAGTAGTCAGGGCATCATTTAATAATAACATATTAGATGCTACAAGCTGCGGTGGCACTGTGACCGCTGCTGGATCGAGATTGTAACCAAGATATAACATATCCCAGTCTGCTCGAATTTGTCTTTTACCAAGTCGCCAATTAAACTGCCAATCGGAATAGAGTTCGGCATCATCTTCTAGAATCAGAACGTTCCGAGCACCAGTGTCTTTAGCCTTCTGTAGCATCGCTAGGTGTGACTCATAACATCCAATCCAACCCGGCTGTCTGGCAATGCCTGGAAAACGTATCGCTTTCGTTATACCGGCCCGATGCAATTGTTTTTGGATTGTCTGCCATCTGTCTAGGCGCTTATCCAAATTTAAGACGTAGATATGGTCGAAGAAGTTTTGCATACTCTCAACCTCTCCCGGATACCATGATTGATTCGCTTTCTGCCAAGCCAAAATTTCCATTAATAGTTACCGCCTATACCGTCACAAGTCACCTTGGCGATTACTATAAACGCTGCGTGACCAGGCTGATACGTAGCTGTATTAAATTCGACCTGCCGCATCTGGTCTTACCACTAGAACAACAAGGTGGATGGGATGCTGGGTGTGCCACTAAGATAGTCGTGATTCAACAGCTACTCAAGCAATTGAATAGGCCATTACTTTGGTTAGATGCAGATGCCGAAATATTCTCTTATCCGAGCCTATTTGAAACTATCGACTGCGAAATGGCTTTGGCATCTGTCAACGGGCACTGGTTAACAGGAACACTTTATTTCAAACCGGTTGTTTTACCATTTATCGAGGCTTGGAAGCAAAGAACTGGCAAAGATGTCGATGAAGTCGCATTAGTCAAATTATACACTTCCTCACCAAAGAATTATCGACCACGGATGGTTATGCTACCAGACGCTTATAATGTAGCGATCCATACTACGTCCGACCTTAGAAATGTCGTAGTCGGGCATCATATGCGGCCAGACGTAGCACCTAGTCGTGGCGTCCAAGCTAATCCAATACCTGATTAGTTGCTAATTTGCTTCCAATAGGCGACAGGAATAGGAGTAGTTGCGATAACTACTTTCCGCATCAATAAATTACTAGCGGTGTTGTAATAATACCAATGTCGGTATGTTGCTGGATCTGGCTCGAACGGAGTCATTTCCACTACGCTTCCACCAGCCATCTCGATACCAAAGCGATTTGGGTTTCCTGCTACAGTTATACTCCCCCGGCGAGCCATGATGTCTTCAAGAAATGCGTTTACGCTACCGAGCGGCTGTATCATTATGACCCCTCACATCACTTTATCTTTTGTTAAAATATATCATATGGGAGATACAACCTTGAATAATCAAAAGCTCGTCGCATCACTGATTTCCGAATCTATCGATGTGTCCCCAGAGCAATTACTGCAGGAGTTCATATCACATCATGAAGATATTTACTATGAATCGTTCCGCATATTTTGCGGCAGGAATGGGATAACAGTAGATCGTCATGAATTCATGAACCTACTTACCACCGATCGATCACATCTTTTCCACGAATATTCCGGCAAGGCAGGACAATACTGGGTACCGGCTATCGCAGAAGGGTATGTATCAAACGTCCTACCAGGTGATTGGGACGACTTTGGCGACGACCAGATCGAGGGAATAACAAAACCAGCCTTTGGCGATAGTGCCCAACAGCAGCCAATAGATTTTGAGCCATTATGTAACGATCAAATAGATCTAGACGAACCGATGCAAGATGCTGAAGATGACGCGATAATCGAACCTGAAGAGGAATTAGATCCGCCAGATTTCGACGTCCGTCAGCGCCATCGCCCGAGTAGAGATGTAAAGGAACTTGAAGGAGGCGTCGGGCTTTATGAACACGACACTAGTAACTATGGCTCGTTGATGTCCAGATTATACGGTCTAGTTGACTCATGGCAAAGTGGCGCGATGGATCAACCGTCATTCGAACAAGAGCTACATAACATATCATCTGATCCAACACTCAAGAATAGCAGCATCGACCCGTGGACGATGGTGCAGAAGATATTAGCAATACGTGCATCATCCTAATTACTTCGCCTTTTCATGCTCATCATGCAGGCGTGTCATCCTTGCATCTATTGTCTTGAGCATTTCTAAAACCATCTCTTGTTTAGCTTCCAATTTGGCATCAATAGCAGACCCTTCTGCAGAATGCGCCAACCGCCAAGCACGGAAATCTTGGATGATTTTCTCAATCCTATCAATATAATCAGCGTTGTTTTTGCGATCTAATTTTAGTTCTGTTTGCAGCTTATCGTCGAGACTAATTATCTTAGAGTCTGTCGTCTGCTGCATAAGCGTCATTTCTCTTTGCAACGTCGTATCCAGTTTAGCTAGGTGGCTACTGGTCTCAGCGGCAAATGCATCAGACTTACCCTTTTCATACTGGTTCGCAAACATGCGTTCGGTAATAACCGCAGTATCTCTCTTCAAATCTGTGATATTCTGCGACTGGCCGGACATTATCAACGCAACCACAGCACCAGCCATGCCGAGTAGAGTGATAGCTAGAGCGGCAAAAGCACTAATAGTCTGCCATTGCGGCTTTGCCGACGTAGTTAGCCGATCAGTAACAGTATTGATTTGATTTCCAAAAGCATCACGCATCTTCGTGAGGGCATCACCAACAACTTCTTTGAAGTTGCCAAGTTCTTTGCCCATCATGTTGATGTTTTGTGATACCTGCTGGATGTCGTGTGTCAGTGACTCGACGACGCCTTCTAACCGTCCGACACGGGTATCCATACGATGATCTGACTCCGATGCTGCTGCTTTCTCTGGAAATACAATATCCTTAAATGGACAATCATCGTGCTTACTCGGAGATGCCATATCTTACCCCAATTTCATCTTCGGTCGTGTCTAGTGTGTCTCCCCACATTATAAAGTTTAACTGAAAGTTCGCGAAATGACTTAAGAATGAATCATTTCAGCATATTGCTGATTTCTTCGAACGCAAATGGTTCAGAAGATGACTCAAGTCGCTCGATAGGAATGTCGGCGATTACTTTCGCATTATGCGGCAATGCATCGCTAGAAGATATAGGACGCTCGATCTGTACGTCACAATACAAGTTCCAATGCCGGAACCCATCGGACGTGTCGTATAAGTTTGCAGGAACAGCAATACCAGCAGCCTTAGCGTAAGACACCAAACTTTCGCGATGTTGAATCGATGGTTGTTCTTTCATTTTTCGTCCGTCAGCAAACTCAACGTGGCGAGCAGAGATTCCGGACCTTGCACATACCACTCGTTTTCGACAATCATAATCGCCAAATCATCAATATCAAGCGAAGTGGCGATCACGAAGCCGGTTTTTGATTTCAGCGTCCAGTCAATCTTTTCCTTAAACGTTCCGAAGACGCCGGATAATTCATTACATGTGCAGACTTCCACTTCACTACCGGGCGGAACACGTCCAAGATTGCGCTTGAGTACCCAGAATTTCGTGTCTTGTCGAATGAGAATCCTGTCTGCAGGTTTGCGATGTAATTCGCATTTCCAGCACAACATAGATCCGTCAGGTAGTTTGCGTAATTTACTGCTGCAACGTGGGCAACGTACGCCCTCTAGTTTGTCGCAACTGGTCTCGCAATTTTTTGAGATCGTTTCCACAACCACACCTGCTGTACATGTTAATATATAAATAGTGCTTACATTGCGGGCATTGATCCATATAAGGACGCTTGCGGTCATATAGATTCACGCCATTCACGATATGAAAGAAAACGTGCCCGCACTTAACACAGGTCGCTCTGCCGGTAGGCATCGACTGCTTGCATTCCGGACACGTTTTATAGCCTACTGGCATCGAACTGCTCCGCTACTGCGTCGAAAGCCTTATCGAATATTGCTTCACGATCATTGCGTTCGTCAGCTTCATGCTGGGCCTTGCCCTCTGTAGGGAAGTAGTTGCATCCTGCATTATCTGGGCGATAATAGTCATTGACGACCTTCCACGAGTTGGGATAGCAAGCCGTCTCAACGACGTACCATTTATTCTGTGCCATTCTGTTCGACTTCTACCACGGCTTGTTCGCTTTGTTTCGGCCCTCTTTCGACCATATAGGCGAACGGTGCCTCGCCCTTTACTGGGGGCATATAGGTCCTGACCTTCTCAACAGGCCGTTGTTTCTTGGCTAATATCTGCTTCCGCTTTGCACAGCGATCAAGATATGCCTGCTTCTCCGGGGTGATCGGTGATTTCACCTTGGGGGCGATCTTGACTTTGGGCTGCTTTGCGGTCTTTCTTGCTTTCGTGCTGCTCATCGTAATCCTGGATTGTTGAGACTTTCGAAACTGTTCTTCCCTTCCTTATCCAATACGGCGAGAGGCTATAATCTCTCCTGTTAGATTATAGCACAAGTTAAAGAATTTGTTAATCGATGCTATAAAGCAATTAAAGACGACGTATTTAACTCTCGAACACGTTCCGACATATCTCCTTTGGCCTCTTTCGCCCGTCAGCTACAGCGAGGCGTCCGAAGCCAGAGCCACAGAGAAACGCAGAGAAACGCGGAGAGAAGTATGCAATCATTCACCAATACAGAGTTCATGCAATGGGCTCGGGACAAGAAATTATCCTTCATCACGCAGATCAATTGGCCGGATGCCACGAAGCTAATCCCCCCAGATGAGGTGGCGGTCAAAATCCCAGCCAACACGACCTCCCACGCTAATCTCTACACGAATACGAAGAAAGAGATATTTCTGGTCGTCTCTATTGTCCCTGATGATAGGACGACCGACCCGCTAATCTTGGTTTTCAAGCAGCTTATTACCCTTAAATAGTCCACAAAGGAGTGTTCGCTATGGCCGATGCCGAAACATATCGCGAGACAGCCGACAAAATCATGGCCGAATTGGAATATATCACCAAGTGCCATACTCTTCTCGACGGCATCAATCTACCGCCCGGAACCGGGGCGACGAGAGCGGAGCAGTTATATAACCGGATAGCCTCTTACATCGAGATGCGGCAGGATATCGCGTAATATGGAATTGGTAGCCGAGAAGACATTATCGTGCAGAAAAGCGGAGATTCGTCGAAAGTGGGCGAAATCCGACAAGGCAAAAAATATGCGTGTGCTCGATTTTGGACAATTTCTCATCGACCTTGATAGGGTCAAAACACGCAAAGAACTCGAAGAGTTGGAAACCAGATGGCTGAATACCACTGGGAAATAAGAGTATTTCAACAGAGATGCTGCCCACCATTCTTACCGTTTTGTGCGATAGCAGAACGCACCGAGCCCGGTAAAAGATGGATTGTTAATGCCGAGGGCAGAACACCAGAAGAAGCGGTACATAATCTCAAAGTACGCCTAAAGGACAAAACCCAATAAGGAGAAGCCATGGCATCTTCAACAGACGGTCTAACCGTCGAACAGCGGCTCGAAAGATTGGAAGCATTGTTCCCAGAAGGCCGTATTGTCAGCGACAGTCAGATCAGATTTGTATTAGAAGATCTGACTGATCGAGCCTGCAAAACAAACACACTTGGCAAGTATGGTGGGCTAGTGCAGTTTACCGACTGGCTACGTGGTTTGTATCCAGAGCTCTACACACAGGTTCGGTAAAACTTTAGTCTTTAACCATTATTCGGAGGGTACGCCATGTTTGCAGAAAAACAATTGAACGTGATCGACGAACTCGACGAAGACGAAGACCTCGAAGACGAGGATATCGACGACGAGGACGATGATTCGGACGAAGATGACGACTACGATGACGATGAATACGACGAGGATGACGACTGGGACGAAGATGATGATGAGGATTGGGATGAGGACGATGATGACGACGAAGATGATGAAGAGGAGGTCGAGTAAGTCAACACGACAACTTATCATCAGTGTGAGCTAGAGCACCGCAGCGATGGCCGAAGAGAAGTTTCGTGGATTCCGTCTAAGTTCGCCCAAGTTGGCTTAGTCATCCGCATAAAGAAGGCGGATGGCTGGGATGACGGGTGGCTAGTTAGAGCAGTCTATTCCGAAAAAACAGTTTCCGAGGTTGGCGAGATGCATAATCTCGGAAAACGTCATCGCAGATTTGCAGATCTCCCTCAAGGGACTTTCAAAGCTGAGCAAGGAGCACAAGCATGAAACGCTGGCAAGAAGAACGACATATAATGCAGCGTGAATCGAAGGTCTGGGTTGCATCCCTACATAGAACCGACGAATTCAGCGGTAAGTTTCTCAAACCTCTCGGAAAATTCCGAAAGAGACATCCGTGCGGTTGCGGACACGCCCGATGCCGCCTTTGCCATTCTGACAAAATTGATGGCCGCAAACCATATAAAGTAGTGGTCAGCGACGTTGGCGTAAAAGAGCAAATTGCTGAACTATGAGAAAGTTGTGGCGTATCTGGGCGAAGGCACTAGGTGAAAAAGCTGGTACTACCGATTTCGAAGCCGATATAATTGCGACGGTCAGAACAGCTATTGTGATGCTTTACATCATCACCAATCTATGTATAGTAGCTGGTATCTTACGACACTGGAATAACTAGTCCAGAGCCTCGTGGCGGTGCCGGTCTTAATTTAGCCATCTCTGCTTTATCTGGCCACCCTGGTGGTTTTGCAAATCCGTCGCCGCCACATTCAGGACAGATAATAGTACGCCAAAACGCCCACCATGGAGCTTGTGGGTCCTTTATGCGGCCTATTCCAGGCTTGCTATATGTATGACCACAGCCTCTACAATAATTGAATCCCATAAGGCTTCAAATACGGCAATTAATAGTGCGGTACCGTCGTGCTATAAAACAATAGAGGATTTATATGGCTGACAAACAATGCCCAGCTTGTTTCAACCGTATTTCTGGTGGATCAGCCGAATGTAATTGTGGATTCATTTTCTTCAAGTGGATCAACGGAGTCATAGTCCACACAACAAATGCACCTGGGCGTAGATACTGCCCAAATTGTCATGGTTGGGTGAAATGGCGAATACCGAAATGTGGTTGTGGGCATGAATTTTCTATTGTTAACGAAGCTTGCCCTATCAAGCGTGAAATGCTACGAATCGATATCGACCCAGAAATCGTTGAACGCGCAAAGACAAAAAGTGGGAAGCAATTTCGCTACACTCTACACGAAGCAGTTGAAGAGTTTTTGCCGGTTATTGATAAAATGCTCGAACAAACCGGATTCACACAAAACATTATAAAAACCGGCAGAATTTGGCCAGTTGGTCTGACAACGATTGCCGACTTAGATGAGGTTGCTGAAAAGCGCGGTGTCTCACGAACACAACTAATCAGAGCAGTCTTAACGCTTTTCGGTCGCTAACGTCTGCTCTTGGCGAGATACTCAGAAATCTCTTTCGCCAAACGCTTCTGGTAAGTCTCGGCTGTGAACACGCCCTTCGACACACTTTGCCGAATAGAACGATTCAGCGGCTTCAACTTACCTTCGCAGATATGGAGGATAGCACCAGTTACGGATGGTTCGGCAACTGCGTCCCATGTGACGAACCGGTAGCCTTCAGTAACGTAGTATGTCTCTTGACCACCTTGATCACGGACATCCATGTCGCCGATACCGCGTGAAGAAATCCCGATGCGACCACGCTTTAGTAATGTCTTCAATTGCTGGCCGAACGGTAGATCATCGATAATCTCGGCTTCGCCATAGACGTTCTTACCTTCCATCCATATCTTGGTCAGAAGGTGGGAGATCCGTTCAAGATGAATTTTGGCGTCGGCGGGATGATCGAACTCGCCCCAAACAGATCGATTTGCCAAGTCTTCTTGAATTGCTTCGACCGCTTCCCTTACCACCGGTCGCGGATAAACGCGGCCATTAGCATTCAGATCATCGGCTACTTGGAAAATTCCAGTGACACGTGTGATCGGTGCTCCGCCAAGAACACCCTCTCCAATCACCTGCTTGGTGTCGAGGACCTTCAACGGCCAGACGTCCTGGAGCAATTGAGTGCCCTCAGGCAGGAATCCGGTTTGTGCCGTAAGACCACGGTTGAAATTGACCTTCGGATTGTACCGACCGGATTGCTGCGTTCTTGTCATCAACATATAGATACTCCCTATTACAACCTATCTTTGCTGGGAATATCTACGCAAACGGGCGGTCTCGTTGCCAAGACCGCCCGTTCGGAGGTTTGGAGGAACCTGATGACTACTGAGGAGCAGGAGTAGGTTGAGGACTGTGCTTGGTATCCTTCGGATTCATGTCGAGAGACAAGTCCCTAGCAGCTTTCGCTGTTATCAGGCTAATTAGATCAACCGCACCAATTCCGGCTTGACCGTTGCTGCCGCCCATGACGATGGTGGGCACCCAGGCACCCTCGTGCTTGGCGATTGCGTCAGCAAAGTATCTGTTGACTGTGGTGTAAGCTTCGAGTTTCTTTTCCAAAGCACCGTCAGCTTCCATCACAAGTTTACGACGAGCAGCTTCACCTTCACCACGAAGAGTTTCAGCCATCTTGAATTGAGCAGCGGCCTTTGCGTCCAATTCGGCAACAGCCAATTTCTGTTGAGCTAAGGTTTCAGCAACCTTCTTTTCCTGATTGGCGAGCTCGATAGCCTTGGCTGCGATGGTCTTTTGTTCCCATTCAGCCTTAGCAGCGTCGGCTTCGCCCTGCTTTACCGTGGTTAGAGCTCGCTGTTCAGCTTCCTTCGAGTTGGCCATAGCAATTTGAACTTGCATTGTGGCCTTCTGCTGTTGCTGGATCTGACCTTCAACCTGCTCGTCGTACTTGACCTCGTTGATTGACAAGTTGAAAGCCTTGACGCCGAACTCGGTCAGTGGAGAAGCTTCGGCACGTTTTGGCTTGCCTTCCTTATCAGTAACCAAAGAGACAAGTGCTACGGTCTTCTCGGCACCAGTGATCGGGTCCTTGGTTTTCTCCTGGGTGGTCTTTGTTAAACAAATACCATTCTGGATTTGATCCTCGATCAGGTAAAGAAGTTCATTGCGTCTCGAAGCATATGACTCCTGGCTACTCATGAGAGGGCCGGTCATGTAGATGGATTTCTCAATGATGGTTCTGACCAATTGCTGTTCGAGAGCAATCTGGCTGCCGAATTTCGTATGAATGTCGGTCAGCTTATCATCAGCAAGTGGAATTTCCCAAGAGATACCGCCAGAAACTTGTGCATGTCCACCGTCGTTAAACCGAATCTTGATTGATTCGTCGGTGGTCTTACCCTGATCGTCTTTTGCGTTAAACCAAAGCTGGCTCCGCTTCTGGTATTTGGTGACCTTACCGAAGCCCTGCCACTTCACACCGGGCGAAGTGTACCAGGCCAAATCGCCGCTTACCGGGCTCTGGATCACCATGACCGATCCGGCATCGAGATTTTCGAACAGATTCCCAATTGATGCTAGTATCGCTACTAGCACGATACCCGCCAGAACTAATGCCACAATTTGCTTGTTAGTCATCACTCGCGTCCTCACTTTCTAGGTCTTGAACAGTTTTCTTCAGTTTCTTGATTTTACGCTTAGTCGTCGCCATGCCGACTTCTTCTTTGGCCTCGGCGACTTCATCGTTAAGTCTATTCAACTTCTTTCGGAAAATCGGGAATAAATTCTCTCCTTTCCATAGAGGGATGAATATTTGGGTGACAAACACCAGTAGTATCAGAGCCGATATGAGCAGCTCTGCTAATTCAAGGAACACCATGACGGTTTCTCCATTATTGCTAATATTGCGTCTGATGGCAGATTTTGCCAATCGACAGGCCATTCATCCACAATCTTGACTGGGAGTTGTTGTGTGCCGTTGAGTATTCTGGTACACAATTGTTGAGCTTCCTCATTAAGCTTGAACCCGCTTAGGTAGCAGGTCATAATTTCGTCTATGTTGGTGAGAAGGACCATATTCATAAATTATATGACTCAAATACATCCATAGCAGGTATTTGAGAAAAGACTATGAGCAATAATATCTGGACACCAGAATTCGAGCAGATGTGGCAATGCCGACTAATTGAAATAGATAACGAAAAGCAACTTTTTCGGGAATTTATTCGTCTTACCGTGGAAACGGAAATCCTAGAGGCGTTTAAGATGGCTCTCGCTGAGATCGATCGGCTACGGCGGAAGTTACCCTCCGCCAAGCAGCAGTTTGATCAATCTGATCGGCCACAAGATGCCGCCAATGATCGGTCGCTCTGCACCGGTGTTATGGAGGTAGACCCCCATAGTCACAGCTAATGCGATATAAACAATTATCGCAATCAGCCACCAATATTTAGCAAGAAATGTTGTCATAATTCCCTCCTAGGGTCTTACGTCTTCGTTGTGGTTGTCTCTGTTGTTGTCGTGGTCGTTTTTGGTTTGAATCTCTCAACCAAGTCCTTGATGAAAGTCACCATTATAGGTATGATTGAGACAATCCATGCAGCCGACAACCCAAATGCCTTAAAAGCGTTCCTAATCGGCTGATTTGGATTCGCTGCCTTGGTCGTCGCGTAGAATGGTGCAGCACTAGCCGCCCAGCCACCGACATACATTGCAATCAAGATTTTGAGCATGGCGAATCTCCTTCTTTTTATTTTTCATTGGCGAAGGTATGTATGCTGGTAGCATTATGGCTAAATTTCCACCGGTCGTACGTATCGAAACCACGAATGCATGCAATGCACATTGTGCTATGTGCCCGCACAATACGATGCTACGCCCCGTCCATATTATGCCAGATGATCTATTTGAGAAAATAATCGACGAGTGTTCTAAAAATAGACTATCAGAGATACACTTACATAATTTCGGCGAACCGCTTCTCGACGCCAATTTAGAAGACAGGATAAGGCTTGTAAAGCAGAAATGCCACGTTTATACGAAGATTTTCACTAATGGGTCATTACTTACCTCAGATAGAGCACAGAGACTCTTAAACAGCGGTATAGATGAGATCAAGATAAGTGTAGATGGATCTACGCCGGAAGAATTCGAGTTGATCAGACAGCCGCTAAAATGGTCAGAGGTAGCAAACAATATCAAAGGGCTGATAAGAACGCGCGACTCGATGAAGTCGAGAACGCAGATATACGTAACATGTTGTACGAATCGCAGTGCGACCACATTAATAGATTTCTCTGTTGAATTCGCACTCGGTCCTAAACACAACTGGGGTGGACAATACGGCAAGAAAACTGCTGGGAAATTCATTAAGTGCAATAGGTTATGGAGAACATTTACGATATTAGTCGATGGAAGAGTAGCACAATGCCACGCTGACGTTCACGGCCAATACTGCCTTGGCAACGTTTATCAGCAAACTATTGAAGAGATCTGGCACAGCCTAGAATACAATGCGATCAGAGATCGACATATAAAATCACAGCAAGCAAAACTCGCTCTGTGCGCCAATTGCTCGCAGTGTAGAAAATAATTAGAGTTTGCTAGCTCGCAGTTTGAACTCTGGTTTGCCGAATTTTTCGCGCATCCCGCTTTCTCTATTACCTGCAAAGAATTTAATGTGTGGATGGTTCTTCGCAATTTGAGAAAGCAAATGTCTGAGATTCGCGTAGCTTGGTGCTTTATCTGTGTTGTTATGGCGATGCGGTCCTTTGCCGATCCAATCAATCCATGCTATCCCGGATCTGTCGTTGACTATTAGTTCTACTCTAACAGTGATACCGAATTTCAATCCGGTTTCGTTGATTGATTCTAAGAACGCCAAATAAGTAATATATTGAAGTTTATCACCTTTTCTAGCTCCGACTTCTCTATTTAGATAGAAGTCGTTTGGCGATATCTCCTCATATGAGTCGATAACATCAAGCTTCCAATCGACAGATTCTGAGAGTAGCAGCCGCATGCACTATATTTGAGGAGTGTGCATTTCTTCCCAGAGTTTTATAATAACATCGCCATGGCACGGCTTAGGATGACAAAAGCACCCCAAAACGGCATCTTCTGGGAGGTCTCTGATGAGTTCGAGAAGGTCAGGATTGTTTCTAGCGTAAGCCTCATATTTCTCGATAACTTGCTCTCTGGTACCGTCAACTCCAATGGCGAATGGATTCCCGAAGGACGACGGTCTACCGATATAGTCTGTGTAGCTTGTCTTCTTGCAATGAACTACTCGCATAGCGCTGGCTTCAGCAACTCCTCTAATTCTCTACCTCGCACAAAAGTTGATTCTGCCCAGCTACACCCGCGTGTGCTTTGACGCCTAGCTGATACTTTTGGAAGCTTCTCGTCTTGAAGCCGCTTTCTCAACCAATATAAACCTTTCACACCCTCGACGATGTAGATGTTTCTACCAACATACGTCATGCTTGTACGATGAGCAATCGGAAGACCAGCTATTCGTTCTCTGTCAGTCTTTCTTTTCTCAGAAGCTTCGCCTCTCAATTTGACGATCTCCTTTGCTGCATTGATCATCAATGCGTAGATAACGCACGACTCACAGATAAAACCGACAGAGAGATCGCATTTACATTCAGCGGTCGTAGATATACGCTTCGCTACGGTCTGCAGATCCTCAGGCAGTTCTTCTATCTTACTGCCAATCATGATTTCGGTGGAATGAATGGTTGTAGTGGCTCAGCCATAATCCTAGCTCTTGCTGATCCGTCTGCCAAAGCCTTCATGGCCGTCTCAGCATCTCCGTCAGTCAAGATCCAATCTTTCATCGATAGCTCGGCACGCGACGGTGCCTTTACAAAATTTGGGTCTTTGCAGTTCAGACATACAATACGTGCTGGTTTCTTCGTGATACCGTCAGCTTCAACAACCCCTCCTTGCAATAAGAGCTTGCCGCACCCATCGCACTTCGGACACGCTCTTTCAGCAAAACCGAGAAGCATCTCGATTGCTACGATTGATTCGTCGATGAATCGTGATTCTTCTGTAGGCTCCCAATTCTGGCCTTCTTCATGCCCACTACGACAGTCGCAAGCTGGTTCAAGCATACCGCATTGTGTGCAGGTGTGTTTAGCATCAGACCACGATTTTAGGCGTTCTAACAGATGGGCAAAGTCAATCATAACTTTATTCCTGGAACAGTAACTCTTGGTAGCTCGTCGTAATCGATTTCGCTGGTGCTAGGAACAACGACCCATTCGTCGCTATTATCTCTTGCTGCCAGATACGCACGAAATAGATTAAACGACTTTTGAATAACTTTAGCTCTCGGTATGCCGGTCCGTTCAGAGATACGTGTCAATTCTTTGTCGGCTGCGGCTGTCAGGTCTATCTCAATTTTCATTATATCTTCTCCCAGTCTTCAGGACAATAGTACTTTCGGCCAACGCTAACATAAGCTTCTTGGTTCATGCCGTCGTTATATGCCCCATGCCCCAATTTTTCACATGATTTATAATGGCTATCTTTCAAAGCTTTTGGGACTTCGACAGTTACACCGTGCCTAACATCGCTCACAGCCGACCAGATTGCACATGCTGCAGATTTGTTTCTTGGCGCGGTGGCAACTAGGATAGTGGCGTGAGCTAATGGTATGTCGCATTCGGGCCGACCGACTTCTTTCGCTGCGATATACGCGGCATGTGCAACGGCGGCACATATCGGAGTACCAGCAGCATCTTCTGAGGCACTAACCATCAGTCTCCTTGCGATATAACGCGGATCTTCACCCGATTCGAGCCATTTCGCTAGCCAAAAGATTGCCGAATCTGGATCACTAGCCTGTATACTACCCTGAAATGCTGACGCTAAATCAAAATGATCTTGGTCCGCGAGTATGAAGTATTTCGACGGTGCGACTCTTTTAGCTATGTCGATGGTGATATTGTTTTTGTAATTGAAAGCCATCTCAAGTATTGACAGGGCTTTTCGTGCATCACCATTAGCAACGATGCTGATATATTTCGCTGCGTCTTTTTCTAAATGGATTGGCCAGTTCTGCTTGAGACAACTAACGCCTCTGATGATAACCTTCAACACATCAAGCTGCGAAAGCGGCTCGGTCTCGAAAATATGACACCTAGATAGAAGAGATGACCGCATAGAGTGGAACGGGTTCTCAACAGTGCAACCGATAAATCTGACACGAGAAGTTTCAAGATAAGGCAGAAGTATATCGCTTTGCGGGGCGGTCAGACGATAGCATTCATCAATCATGACAATGACATTCTCGTCGCAATCCAAAACCTTGCGGACTTCCTTTGCTGTGAATGTCGTCGCATTGAATTTATGTATCTTAAACCGTTGCTCTAGCACGTGAACGATAGAGGTCTTCCCAGTCCCAGAGGGACCATATAAGACGAAACTAGAGAAATTGTCCGCTTCGATACACTTACGGAATACTGACTCATGGCCTGTTAGATGTGGTTGTCCGATAACGTCATCGAACGTCTTCGGTCGAAGTTGTAAGGCTAGTGGCGGCATAGCGATTAAATACTACACAAGCTCACAACATTTATGGTGCCTCAAAAGTAACAACTTCTTTGTCTTCTTTATATAATAATAATTTACCGAGTAATCGCGCACCGAGATAAATAAGTGAAGATAGAATCCTTAGTGCTCCGTCCTCTAAGCATGTCTTTTTGAGCATACGATCTGCAAGAATACGGTTGGTTGATTGATCTAAAACGCCTAACCGCATAAATTGATAAAAAACGTCATGTATTAATGACCCTCTCAACAAGCATTTTGGTACTATCATGAAGCCGGTTACACCATCCCACGCATAGCCACGCTTTACTGACAATTGACCAGTAGTTGACAGTTCCATAAATTCAAATATTAAATCGCTTGGCGGATATATGTCAGTCTGAACAACATAATCGGACATCACCATATATCTATAGAAAGTTAGCGTGCGATATTTCATTGTCTTCTCTCAGTATGTAAGAGCATCAGCAACACGAGGTACATTATGTTTTTATCGTTCGATGGTGGTGAAGGTTGCGGCAAATCAACACAAATCAAGTTAACCTGCGAATGGCTAACAGAACAAGGTTATGATGTGATAGCGTGTCGAGATCCAGGCAGCACGCAACTTGGCGACTCCGTGCGAGAAATCTTACTCCACCGTAATGATCTGCAGATTAGTTGTCGCAGCGAGATGCTGTTATATATGGCAGCGCGTGCTCAATTAGTCGAAGAAATAATCAAACCGGCATTAGAGCAAAAGAAATTTGTTATCAGCGATCGTTATCTGTTAGCGAATATCGCTTACCAAGGACACGCCAGAGGATTGAATATCGAATCACTCTACGACATCGGTAGATGTGCAACCCAGGGGATTATGCCTGACTTAACGATCTACCTGGATGTTCCGCTTGATATAGCTTATAAGAGGATAGATGGCCGACCACTAGATAGAATGGAGAAGCAGGGTTATGAGTTTCATGCCAAAGTTCGTAATGGATTCTTTGCAGAAGCTTCCAAATCAGATAAGATAGTGGTTGTTGAAGCTATAGGCTCTATAAACGAAGTGCAGGCTCGAATCAAGAAGGTCGTCAAAGATTTTTATGTCCGTGTTGGTGAATGGTCATCTTGGTGTTAATATGCACCTTACAACACTATCAGAATCGACGCACCATCTTGAAGTATATCATGGTGGCTCCCGATCTAGGGGTAGATTCGTCACATATTATACCCCGTCAGAGGAGATGGCACGCAGTTACGCAGATATGCATAATGACCGCTTCGGCACCGGTGAAGTACACAAAGAAATAATAACGATCAGAAATCCCGCTCCAAAGGTCGTTATAGACGCGCAAGCTCGCAGGGCTGGTATAGACAACGGTGATTATACACCGGCGAGTGTCTTCGACCATAATTTACATGGAGAAAGAGAAGTAGCGACACTCGTGAATACTTTGAAAAGACTCGGCTATGATGGAGCGGTCTTGGAAGATATTGGTTACGGTGTTCAGGTCGAGGGCGACGTTTATATCGTCTTTAGTTAAATCACTGCTCTATTCGGGCTATAACCCCACGATTTAGTATGCACCTCTTTTTAGGAGATCACCATGCGATGGTTACTTGCTTGTTTGATGTTGTTCGTTATCGCCAATGTGGCCAATGCCGGTTGGCACGAACGGTTGGTTGAAGAGAAGTATCAAATCAAGGTCTATCCGGCACCAGTCTGGGAGCGATGCGACCACGGTGCACTCCATGCAGTTCAGCCAGCACCATATTGGGAGGAGCGCACCAGGACCGTTCGACAGTCATACTGGGTCGATGAGCCTATTGTCTATTCCACGGCTCCGGTCTACGTCTGCCCACAGTATATCTATCCGCAATATATCTGCCCGCAGGTCTATTCGGCCCCTGTTTGTTATCCCGCTCCCGTCTACTACTACGGCTGGTGAGAGGCCCGTCATGAGCCGAGAAAGTTTCTCGGCTCGCGGACTATAGGTGTAATATGTCGGAAGCCATGATTTTCCTCTGCAGCGTCATTCAGATTGGTAGTCTTGCCGCCATTATCGAAATGATCTATCATAACAGGGGCAAGAAATATAGAGGATGGACCTATTTGATTGCCGGTTTCGCACCACTCCTCAAGATCCCGTTTATCGAGAACTATATGTTCATCGACTGGGCGGCGTTTGCTGCTGGGTTCGGCCTTTTAGCTGTTGGTATGTCCCAATTGTTCGCTGCTAATGCGGAAGATCAGTATTTGACGGACCAAACACCACCAGAGCCAGCCAAGATTGCTGATGGGGGTGATCGGATAATTCACCTTGACTAATACGGAGCATAAAATGTCGAATACACCAAATGGAGCAGAATTGCCCCCACGTGACCTAGAAATGGAAGCACGGTCGATGGAGGCTTACCGCAATGGCGACAGCATCCCATTACAACAATGCATCTTCGAATTACGTGTCGATATCCTGCAAGGCTACATAGCAGAGCACCCGTCAACCTTACCTGCCGACGTCGCTATGCAGGAGGCGATTTACGAATTGTTCATTAAGCCGTTGCATCAGAAGATAGCATTGCTTGAAAAATACAAGCAAGCAATCGAGTTGCTGGAAAATGGACCAGTACAGTCAGTCTCGGTGCTCGATCTCGGCGGCTACAACATGACTGTGAAGTCAGGGATTGCATCAGTCTCGGCTACTTATGACGGTGTTCCGCTTGTCGATGCAATCATATCGGCTGGAAAGGCATACATGCAATAATGGTGGCGTTTACATGAGAGTCCACATCACGCAATGTCTATGCCCAAGCCGCCATTGTATTGCTGCGCTGGCATGGGAAGAACCAGATTTCACGCCGGAAACAGCTATTGCAAAGCTGCGCAGTACGATTGAAGACGCGGTAGCTCAAGAAATACTGAACCATCGATGCGGTCTCTGCTTGTCGCCTGATTTATCGTACGAAGACGGCATAACACGTTTTGAATCATTGCCAGAAGCGATGACCGACATACTTCGTGTTCAGGAAGAGAATATGCACACCAAACGAATGCTTGATCTCCAAAGGAATTAGCTATGCAAGAAGAGACACTCGAACAAATCCGAAAACAAGTCGAAAGAAATAAACGGCTTCCGAACCACGAACGTGCGACGAGCGCGACCCCACCACTAACCATTGTGGTCTATGATTGGGAGTCGGTGATGTCGCAAGGTCTAGCACAAGCGGCCAGAATACCGGCGAGTTTTATGCAAAACATGCTCTTCATGGGTATGATCACAAACATGCCCGGCCACTGCTTAGTGATTGATCGCGACGGCAAAGGCCATTGGGGGTGCCACCCTGAGATGTTCTTTGTTCTCACAGAGGAAGAGACATAATGCCAGGGCCAGTCAGCGACTCATATGATCCCGTTTGGGGGACGGCAGAGAATGAAGGCATCGTGTTGGATGGTATCAGAGAGATGGATGCCAGATTAACAGAGATGTTGCACAATTCGCCGCCTCGCTATATTCTCGACGTGATTCGAGAACCAAATGGCGATGCTGCCGCCGTTACACTCACCGAGCGTGAAATGCGGATACTGCGCTTTGCTTGTCGGGTCGCATTGGAAGAAGAGAGCATTTAATGTACGATTGCAGCGGAGAAGAGACACGCTTCGGACAGCCTATCAATGGTAAGTTGTTAGTTGTGGGTAAAGCGGCAGCTAGCGATTTCATAAGCGACAAACCTTGGGCTTGTGTCTCTATTGGATGCGAGCCGGGCGATTGGCCAAAGATAAACAAATGCCAACTTGTTGGTTGGTTGCAAATCGCTTTTGCCGACATTGATAAGCCGAGCGAAGGCAAGATTCTGTGTAATGCGGATCACGCAAAACGAATCTGGGATTTTGTCGAGTCGGTCTGGGACAGGATTGATTTGCTACTAATCCATTGCCTTGCGGGTACATGCCGATCTCCCGCAGTTGCCGCAGCTATCGCCAAGGTTGAGTATGGCGATGATAGTCTCTATTTCAGGCTCCATACACCAAATATGCTTGTATATCGAACAATGCTGGAAGAATATTATGAGCGATATCCTCAAATTTGAGACGCCAGAACCTGAACTTACAAAAGAAGATTTCGTTCCTGGTACCTTAAAAAGCCCCAAAGCCTGGGGCATCTTTGATATGAAGGTGAAGACGTGGATGGGTACGTCCGTTTGTCCACTGACTTTCGGCCACAGAATTGCCGCACAAATGATCGCCCAGACTCTTAGTGAGCAGCTAGAGGTACCGGTTGGGCGGCATATGGCAAAGCCCTTTGCTGGCGCTAATGTAAAGGTTGAAGACATTAGTGCTAGAATTTCTTTCGAGGAAGCATTAAAGAGAGCATGCGGTGAATGATGGCTATCGTTCCATATAAAAGATCAAATGTTGCGGTTGACCAGCCGTGGTTGGATGACCTTGATGATATCGATTCAATAGCTCAGCAAATCTTGTTTAACCATTATCAAGAAAGCGGTGATCTTGATGCTGCCGTCCTACAATCAAAAATCGTCGCCGCTGACGACGGCGACCGACAAGCTATAGCCGAACTTTACCCGCATTTGCACTACATTCTGACGACAGACTTCCGCGTTGTTGAAGAGCCGAATCTGCTCCGCTGGGGCATATTCATGGAGAAGGCCGACCACCGGCAAGTTGATTTGACCAAGATCTGCAAAGGTTCTCTTGGTCGTTCTCCATGCGATCCGAAATATTCGAGGGCACCACAAATAAAGCCGCAAGAGACAACGGTTTCAACCGTCTTCATCGGAGCAGATTTGAAGTGCTTGTTTCAGACATTAGTTATGGGCGGTCCTTTCCATGGAGTCTATTGGTACCACGAGTCCTTGAATGATGCGAAGGTTCGGCACTGGAAAACGGTAGATTTAATGCGTAAATTCAACCATTATATGAAACAGCATGGGAAGTCGTTTCGTAAAGATTGGATTCGCTTAGATAAGACATATAAGCTCATGAACGTCAGAGGTTTTTCCTGGTTCTGCAAACATATCGAGACCTTTGAACTACTCTACAATCGTCTTGGCCGCGTTCCCGGACCACCACCAATCCCCCAACCGAACATCGTCTATCAGATAGCGGAGATGTTCACACCACGAGAAGTAATATGTTAAAACTCGCACCAAACTTTCTTCACAGCCACGAACATCTTCTAGCCAATCCGGGCCACGAACATGTAATGGTCGATAAGGCTGACTGGGAAGAAGCCCATCGGATTATCAGGATACTGACTGGCACCGATCGACCTGGAGATATCAAGCCGCTTAACACATATGACTTCAATGTCTTCTTGAAGGACGACACAGAGTTCGACGAGAAGACAGCAAATGCACTGTTGGAATCTGGCTGTGATGATGGTACGTTTGCAAAGAACGATTGCATTTGCCATATCAGATTCAGTCGAGAGGCTGGGTCATTAGATGAAGCGATAAGAACGGCAGTAGCAGATATTCGCAAAGCTGGCTGTGATGTAGTACGTGTCGAACTTGATACCGAGGCGACGTCTCTTTTCGTTACCTTATCATGATTTATTTCACCGCAGACTGGCACCTGCGCCACGCTAATATACTGAAGCACACGCCAGCGAGAGCAGCCCAATTCTTTGATATCGAGCAGATGGGTGAGCACTTCATCAGTGAATGCAACCGCGTGGTGAAGCCGAATGATGAGCTTCGTATTCTTGGCGATTGGATTTGGGGTGCTAGCTGGGCTGGTCACTACCGTGCGAAACTAAAAGTTCGCAAAATTCATGTCGTCGCTGGAAATCATGATGCCAGATTTCTTATTAATCATGTCTCGTCATATAAAGAGATAGATTATCCGAAGATCGACGGCATACGGTTTCATCTTGCACATTATCCGATGTTCTCTTGGAGAGGACGCGAAAAGGCTAAGTCGATCCATTTATATGGCCACTCTCACGGCAGGAGTGAAGCATTCTTGAACGAGCATTTTCCAGGGAGAAGAGCAATGGATGTTGGAATTGACAATGCCTTCGCATTACTTGGAGAATGGCGACCGTTTTCACTCGACGAAATATTAGCGATTCTGAAAATCGGGCGATGCGAAATATGTAATGGAATCGATCCACGCCATCTTAGGGGTTGTGCGAAATTCCAACACGGACTTGGCAAGGATTAATTGGTAGTAAGTATTTAATAGACATGCCGTACAAAGATCCCGAGCAAAGGCGTGCCTATCGGAGACAATATCAAGCAAAGAATTTTCATAAATACAAAGAATATTATCGCCTAAAACGTGCAGAAAGATCTAGGCAGATTAAGGTGCAGTTTCACATCTTCAAGGAGATGTTGTCTTGTGCTTTATGCCCAGAAAATGACGAAATAGCCTTAGACTTCCATCACTTAGATCCGACAGAAAAGGAACTATGTGCTCACGATATGGTCAGTAATGGCATTGGTTGGAAACAAGTCGTTGCAGAAATTGAGAAGTGTATCTGTTTGTGTGCTAATTGCCATAGAAAAGTCCACAAACATAAATCATGGGCGAAGCGGATTACAAAGCAGATGTTGATCGTTGTACCAGACGACCTAAGGAACTTTAAAGTCAAGACAGCAGTGAATGGTCCCGTAGCTCAGTTGGTTAGCAGCAGCAAACTCATAATTTGACGGTCGCTGGTTCGAGTCCAGCCGGGACTACTTGAGATGTAAGCCGATGTAGCTCAGTTGGTAGAGCACTTGATTTGTAATCAGGTGGTCGTGAGTCCGAATCTCACCATCGGCTCTAAATACTGCCGATTCCCTCCACCGGCTCTATTTAAGACTAGCGTCTGTCGTGCTATAACATCGTTGGCTTGGTATGGTAGGGTAAGGTTCGGCGGGTACGGCGAGGTACGGCAAGGTTGGGTTGGGTCAGGTAAGGTCTGGGTGCCAATGGCACATTTACAAATCAAGAGGAACGTGGCGGGGCTTGGTACGGTAATGTTTGGTTCGGTAAGGTGCGGTTTGGTAGGGCTGGTCAGGCTCGGTTAGGTGCGGCTCGGTGCGGTGTGGTGCGGTTGGGTTTGGGTGCCAATGGCACATTTACAAATCAAGAGGAATGAAGGGCGAGGTCCGGTCCGGTGCGGTACGGCACGGCAAAGTTTGCTTGGGTCAGGTGCGGTTGGTAGGGCTCGGCAGGGTTTGGGTGTCTATGACACAGAAAGACGATCATGACAAAGAAATTCGTCCCACCACAAGTTAAAGCGAAGAGTGATTCGGCTTGGAAGCTGAACGACGGTGCGGCCCCCGGAGCGATTGTTCAAGCGGATGTCGAGAAGGCTTATCGCCGTGGGTTCGCTCAAGGTGTCCTGACCGCCCAATACTTCCTCGAAAGAGGTATTGATCCGGAAGACATGGCACGATGGGCGGCAGTCATTGAGAAGTGGCGGGAGTGTGGGTCGAGATGGATCAAGGGACAGCCGGTTCTGGCCCAATGGCCACCGGAACCCAAAATCAACAAGAAGGGCAAGAAATGACGGCTCACGAAATACTCGATCCCGACTCAATGTGTTCGGACCCGAAGAACTTCGTCGATGTAGTGACCAAAGACGGACGAAGGATCAGAACAACATGTAAGGTCTGTGGTGATTTCGTCGGATATCGATCGGTTGAGCAAGAAACCAAGAAGAAAAAGAAGAAATAATGTCACTCAAACGCCACCCGAACTTTCACGCCGTGAACTTCAGTACGCAGATCATGGCTGCGTATTATGAATCGCTACGAGGCGGTGCCAATCGACAAAATGTACCAGATATCTCCGACACTGTTGTCGAATTCGTCAGCATGATCGAGAGCAGAGTCGATGCTGCTGTTGATCCTACCAATCTCAGTATTGGCGAAGACTCGATGTTCGTCCCAGCTTTTGACTTTGCCGACGACAATATCGGTGATATCGACGACGAGAAGGAATAATGCCGGAAGTAATAGACCACGAATTCACTAGAGAAATTGTCTGCCCGTACTGTGGCTATGTTCACAGCGAAAGCTATGATTTCGGCAGCGGCGGAGAAGAAGACAGTGAAACTGAATGTGGTCGTTGCGAACGAAAATTCAACTGGTCGCGTATGATTTCCGTCAGCTACTCGACCTCCAAAATCAAGGAAGAAGATGAAGATAACCACGATGATTTTGATGAGGAAGAAGAACATCGTGATGACGTTTGGTGCCACGACCCCGATATGGGAGCAAGAGGGTAATGCCAAGAGCATTTTATAGATGTTCTTGTGGCAGACGGTGTGAAGTGAGATATGCCGGTAGATGCAGTGAGCCTCCCAAAGTTTATTGCATAAATTGCACGAAAGTGCGAATGCAATTGACAGGTTGTGTACCATCAGACGACACCAAAATCAAGCGAACAGAAATATGACCAAAGAAGACATTCTAAAAACCATCGAGGTTCTTGCCAAGACCAATGATTGGAGTACCAGAATCGTCAGAGATTCCGGGAGCATTTCTCCGTTCCTATTGGTCCAGAAAGAGCTATGCGAACTTATCATTTACTCTGATTCGGATAGAGATGACGTTTTGTGGGTCTGCTCATATCCGGAGATGGATGACAGGTTTCAACTTGATAAAGTCGGTGACAATTGGCTCATAGCGAATTCGCCCGCTAGCCCGGCATTAATCACACAATTACTAGAAGACCATTTTCATATGGTCAAAAAATATAACGAAAAACCAGTATGCTCCCGTAGCTCAGTGGATTAGCAGCAGCGAGCTTCTACCTCGCAGGTCGTCCGTTCGAATCGGACCGGGAGTACTTGATGAACAGTACATTTTTAACTTGCATACACTGTAATAAGAATGACCTTTAGGATAGTTGGCCGAGTGGTCTAAGGCTACGGTCTTGAAAACCGTCGTGGGCGAAAGTCCACCGTGGGTTCGAATCCTACACTATCCGCTATGAACGTATCTAAAACACATTGGTATTATTGCAGCAAGCTTGGATGTCGCTTGTACTATGTGGCACCACAATATCACCAAAACAAGCCAGTCCTTGGGATAAGGGTCTGGTGTCCTAGTATCGATTCTTATGTTTATATCACTCTGGTCGGAATCGGAGCAGAAGGAGCAAAGGAATTCAGTTGGTTGCCAGCCTTCCCTGTTGACTTGTTCCATAAGCCATATGAACTCGACCCACATCTTTCCAAGACTTGCAATCAGCATATGATGGATGAATGGGAACATTTGATTGCATCACTATTGGTGAAAAAATGACGCAAAGTGTCTCAGCAACAAGAACAAAGACACGATTCAAGGTGTTTTTCGACCGTATCAGCACTCCTCATCGCGAAGAAGCGATGAATAAGCTACTTGAACGTGTCGATGATTGGCAGTCGGAGGGTATCAGAACGGTCGTAGCGTGGAAGTGGCGACATATGGAAGAATCTGGAAATCCAGGCCGTATTTATGTCGAAGTTGAAATCATGTACCGCGAAACCACACAACTCACACAAGCACAAATCGATGAGAGTCTCGCTCACACAAGTGATTGAAGAGTTAACGCGAATTCGAGATCGTGCAGGTGATATCGAATTCGAGAGTATCGTCCATGGCGAGATTGTAGAGGAAAATACTGCACAGTGTTTTGCTACAGAGACCTTCCATGTTGTGGCGGTTGCTGATGCAGATGGTTATCCCGTTCTCCCTACCTTAGTCGTGACACCCATTAACAGGCATTATTAATGGCGACACTAGACACTAAGACGGAAGAATTCCAGCGGCAAGAACTTGCTGAGATATTGGAACTATGCTCGCCAGAACAGCGGAAATTCTTTCACGAACGTGTATTTCCGAATGGAGTGCCGAAAGACAAGTTAGTATCAGCTTACGACTTATGTGAGCGAACGTTGAAGAAGAACTCTCAGGGACGATGATGGAAAATGCAATCAAAGAGACGAAATTTTGGTTCGCTTGCTTCTACGGTAAAGAAGCAAAACTGAACTTGCTTGGCCAGATTGTGTTTTGCCCATTTATTGTGTTTGTTGGTGTGGTCATGTTTGTCATGGAGTTCGTTTTCGCGAAGAGAACCTAAATGGCGAAGAAGAAAAAGAAACCGTCAGGTATTAGAAAGCTTTCATGCGGCTCGTTTTCCAGCTTCAAACAAGATTTCTCGTACGATACCGATTCAATCCTGTTTCTTGCAGCACTACAACAATATATCAGGGTTGATATTGAGGAATTAGCAGTCCAAATGTCGGGTGAAAACAAGATGTGCATTCCGAGAACGACGATGGAGAAAGCTGCGAGACAACTTGGCCTTGGTGCTTGGCTCGACAAATGGCCCGATGAGAAACCGGGTGGTTGATAATGGCTGACGATGCAAAGAAAACAGAAGAATTACTCACTCGTGGCATCCAAGTAGGTGATGTTCTCGAATGTGAAGGTGGGTACGTGCTCGCGCATAACCAACTAAAAACACCGGTACTCAAAGTACAACTTTGGGCAATGCTCGATGGCACCGGTCCGCGATGGTTCGTGAGACAACAAGGCATCTATCGTGGGACCACGGCTTTTGTGCCTGACTTGCTAATTAAACATTACGTGAAGCCTGGGACTCGCTTCGAAGTGATCAAATCTGCTCGCATGAGCGTTACGTTGAAAGTGGTAGAAGACAAGCCACTTTTTCCATACAAAGGCAAGATGTAATGGCGACCATCACTGTATCAATGATTGGTAAGAACGAAGAAGACCATCTTAGCCGATGCATCAAATCGGTCAAGGGTATTGCTAAAACCATCGTCTATGCCGATACCGGAAGCACCGATTCATCGATCAAGATAGCAGAATCGCTAGGATGCCATATACGCATCATTCCATTCGAAGATTTCGCACAAGCACGAAATGCAGCAAAAGATGGGCTGACTGGTGATTGGATTCTACAGATCGACGCCGACGAGGTTCTTTTTAATCCTGAGGGCTTGTTGCCGCTAGTCGAGTCGAATTATTACGAAGCTTACGTCTTAGCCCAAGAGCATCTAATTCTTGGCGGCAACAAGACAGCGATGGGTATGCGGCTGTTTCGGAATCGACCACATTATCAATATGTCGGCTGCATCCACGAAATGCCGGAAGATATGAAAGCGACGGGGCCAGATAAAGCCATATCGCCTTATATGTTCGTTCAGGGCATATGCTTTGCACATTATGGCTGCATCGATGAGAAATTACGACGTGCAAAGGTATCGGACCGCAATTTGCAACTTCTCATCAAAGACTTGCAAGTCAATCCGGGCAGATCATACAATAAGTATCTGATGATCCGCGACTACATGAACATCTATAAGTGGCGGACACAAGCGAACGGGTTCAGATGCAAATTCAAATCGACCGAACATGCTTTACTTTGTGCAATTATCAGAGACTACGAACGATACAAGAATGACCTGCTGCAACGTTATCGTGGTCTCGCTCAAGAGGTCTGTGAAGCCGCTCAATCAGTACTGCAACAACAAGACTACCAATATGTTGAGACGAACCTTGAGTCAATTGCGCTACTGTCACTAGGACTGTCGCTATGAGAATCAAATCAGACTTCCACGACTACTACGATTGTGCCCAGGCTTTTGGTCAGGACCAAGAACTCATCTACATTCGCAAGAAGATCGATTTCCCGCTGGCGACCGAACTCAAAACAAAGCGGGCTCCCTTCCCAATGCCGGACACCGACCGCAGCGGCGGTTATACCAGAATCGGTGAATTACCAACAGGTATGCGATTCTATGTTGTCGGTATTGCTGGCAAGGTATATCCTTGCTTCAAATTATACTGGCATTATCCAAACACTTGTGAAAAAGATATCGAAGCCTACTGCTATAGCCTCGCTGATATCGACAAAATAATTAAGGCCAAGTGCAACAAGAAAACCCAAGAGACATTCAACGAAGCGACACTCAAAAAGGGTAAGCGTTATCGCCGGCGCTATTATATGTCAGCGAGACGTGCTGAATTTGAGCTTTTCTTCACTGAATGGGAGCGAGAGGATCAAGCAGCCAAGGTTCAGCAGCTATTCAGCCAGTATCCAATCTTCGTGATTGAGGCTCGCCGCGATGGTTGGTATGTCTGTTATAACTGCTCCCTAAAGGAATATAAATTCTTCAAGGTGAAGGATACCGTAACAACTTATCAAGAAATTGCGATGTTTCTAGGTGGGCTCGCGACTCCGCAGAAGCCGATACCGGTGCCATCAGATAAGGATATGGTCGGTATTAAAGGATTTGATAAATACAGCTTCCGCAAAGAGCCAAGCAAGAAGAAGAGAAAATGAAATTCGTTTCGAAAGACGCGCCGGTCACAGAATCGACGCTACCGATCGCGATGGCATTGTACATCGTGCGGCCAGACATCAAAGTGTATCCGTGGGATGAATGCGGCACTTGGCGATTCATCAACGGATCTGGAACAAATCACCCACAGCAAGTCGCAGGGCACTGGGCTTTATTTTCTGATGCCGTTGCTGCATTTTTACTTGGCGAAATTGGTGACTACTATGGTGATTGGGTTAGTAGAACTCTAGAGCAAGTTACCAATTGCAACAATGGATCGATTGTCAAAGTCGACGCCGCCATAATCAAGACCAGATCGGTCTGCGTAATCTCTCGCGATGAATTGGATATGCTTGTAGCTGGCGGATTGAAGCCAGTAAACTACATTCCAGATATAGCCTAAGGAATATGATGAACCTAGATCAACTCGAATCGCTATTGAAGTCAGCAAAGACAGCCCAAGATCTTTTCGGCGATGATGTCGACAAGACCTATCGCGACTGGGCGATGTTGTGTCATCCTGACCGTTTTGTGTCGAGTACAGAAGAGGTCAAAGAGAAGGCAAAACAAGTCTTCACTTTACTTGAGAAGCGATTTGCCGAATTGAAGACGCCACCGACAATCTGGACTTCTCCTGACTTCGAGTATCACCTTGGCCCGCAACTTGGTAGCGGTGAGATATCGAAAGTCTATCTCACAACACAAAAGAAAGGCGGCGATTCGAAGCCAGTCATACTCAAGGTCGCACATGTTAAAGAAGCTAACGAATACCTTGAGAAGGAAGCCAAGATATTGGCTGACATGCGCGTCCAAGCTGGTGATCGCAAATATAGCGAGTATCTGGCTAAACCGATCGAGCTCTTCACCCACGACGAACTCCGCGTAGCAGTCCAACAACATTATGACGGATTCTACACCGTCAATGATTTCATGGCCAAGTATCCGAAGGGCGTCGGCGGCAGACATGTCGCCTGGATGTTCAATCGAACGTTGACGATACTTGGTTTCGCACACGCAACCAATTATATGCACTGTGCGGTGCTACCAACGCATCTGCTGTTCAACAACGTCAATCGTGGATGCAAACTGATTAGTTGGGCTAATTGCTGTCGCATGGAACAAAAGCTCTCTGTTGTGCCATTAGCATTTAAGGCGTGGTACCCTAAGCCTGAAATCACCAAACAATATCCGGCGACACCGAGCCTCGACATCTTCTTGGCAGCGAAGACGATGTTGGAAATGTGCAAGCAACACGAACCTGGTGCAATTCCTTCACAACTGCTGATATTCCTCGAATCTTGTGTCAATCCGAAGCCGCTGCAAAGGGCACAAGACGCCTGGAAACTATTAGACGAATGGAAGCATTTACTCAAGAAGGTCTATGGACCTCCGCGATACGATGCTCTACCGATGTAACTGCGTTTCTTTAACCCTTACTGGAGTGATGTGCTATGGGTGGTACTAACTGGTCCAATGACCACTATAAAGACCGTGTTACGATGCGAGCCGCAACCGGCAAACCGACATTCGCCTACGACAGTGCGATGCGATCAGCGCCGCCGAGTGCCAGAAAGGTGAACGATCTGTTGAACCCGTTCGGCGTGAAGTTTCGCGAAAGCCGCGATAGCGAGGCTCATCCCACGAGTCTTGCTATCGGCGTGTTCTTCGACGAAACCGGCTCTATGGCGAGAGTGCCGGTACAGTTCCAAACCGCACTCTGTCAACTGATGGGCCTCTTGATGCGGAAGGGCGTTGTCGAACATCCGCAAATCATGATCGGTGCCATCGGTGACGCTAGCGGCGGTACCGAAGTCGCACCACTACAAGTCGGACAATTTGAGTCCGGCATCGAGATCGAAGACTGCTTGACCAACATCTATCTCGAAGCTCTTGGTGGTGGGCAGAATACCGAGAGCTATGAGTTGGCCATGTACTTCATGGCTCGCCACACGGCTCTCGACTGCTTCGAGAAGCGGAACAAGAAGGGTTATCTCTTCTTGACTGGCGATGAGTTGTACTACCCGCAAGTGAAGGCGGATGAAGTCAAACGACTCATCGGCGACACACTGCAGGAGAACATCCCTGTTGAGACGATCATGGAAGAGTTGCAGATGATGTATGACGTCTACTTCCTGATCCCACGCGGTACCAGCCACTACGATGCTCCGTGGTTGTTGGAAGGTTGGCAGAAGTTGCTCGGTCAGCAAGTTCTGCGGCTCGATGATCCCGACGCCATCAGTGAAGTCATCGCGAGCACGATCAGCCTTGCTGAGGGCTATGACCTCGACTCGGTTGGACGTAACCTCGACGATGCCGGTGTCTCGAAGGACCGACGTGCTTCGATCACCAAAGCACTCGTCCCGCTGGCCGATTCGGCTGGTCGCAAGCTGGTTAAGGGTTCCGTTTCCGGAACCGGATTGGCGAGGGTCTAACATCGTGGCGACTCGCCGTGCTGTTATCATCGTCGGCCTTGGGTTCGGGGATGAAGGGAAAGGTGCATCAACTGACTACCTTTGTCGTCAACTCAAGGCCGACCTTGTTGTTCGCTATTGTGGCGGGTGCCAAGCCGCACACAATGTAGTGTTGCCCGATGGAACGCATCACATTTTCAGTCAATTCGGCTCTGGCTCTCTACATCATGTACCGAGCTACTTAGGGCCTAATGTCATCATTTCGCCATTTTTCATGGTGAATGAGGCAAAGCATCTTATCGAACTTGGTTTGAATCCGTGGAAATTGCTCAGCGTAGATCAAGAGTGTCTTATCACAACGCCTTATCACCAGTCGTTAAATAGAACTCTAGAACGCAAAAGAGGAGATGACAAACACGGGTCTTGCGGACTTGGGATAGGTGCTACACGGGAACATTCCATCCTTCATCCTGATGATGCATTACGTATGAAGGATTTGCGAGTTCTGTCTATCAAAGGTCGTAGAGTTGCAATTGACAAGTTGAAGAAGATTCAACAATGGGCTTCGAAGCAAGCTGGTATGCCGGTAGGCGAATGTCTTGATCCGGACTCGCTCTACATCCATCTAATAGATGCTTCACTCAAGATCAACGTCGTCGAGAAGATGCCAGATTTCAAAATGGCTATTTTCGAAGGCGCACAAGGTATGCTACTTGACGAGAATCACGGCTATCATCCATATACCACTTGGTCGACTGTCACATTAAAGCATGCCGGTGAATTGTTACAGGGATCGGATACCGAAGTTAACGTCATGGGTTGCATCCGTCCTTATCTGACGCGGCACGGAGCGGGTACGTTCTTATCATATGACCAAAACGTAATGGCTCACGCGCTCAATATCGATGTTGGCAACCCACCAAATGAATGGCAAGGACACATAAGATACGGCCTACTCGATTTGAATGTCTTAGCCTATTCGAAGGCAGCTTTAGGTGGGCAATTGCACAACATCTCTTTGAGTTGTATTGATCACATGAATCGCTTGATTCCTGTTCTAAATGGCGAGACTAAGCATGTCGATTATATCGAACTCAAAAAGATGATTAAACAAACATTAGCTCCTGTCGTCGTTACCGGCAGAGGACCAACTTATGCCGACCGACAAATGGGAGAGCTATCGTGGTATCCGCTAAAGGAGGCGATTGAAAATGGCTGAACTTCGATCTGATCTAGCTAAAGCACGCGATACGTGGCTTGCGTCTGATGAAGGCCGACGATGTTGTGCTGGATCTGCAGATGGCGTGTTTCTACGCAATAGGATCGAAAGTGCCTTCCTTGCTGGTGCAAGATTCGCTGACACTCAGCTTGCAGAAAAGTTAAAACCCATTAGGGAAGCAGCAATTGCGTTGACTGACAGGATCAAGGAGCAATTATGACTCCGGGACAGCTAGTAGAACAGGCGTTATCATTATCTCGCTCTGTTGAAACTTGGGCCGACTTATCAAACGCCCTATTCAATCCTATCGACGGATTAGTCGTGCTTGCGTATCCGACCAGAGAAGCCAGGACTGCGTTCAGGAAATCCAACGAATATATAGCAATCAGACAAATCCTGAACGCCACTATCGAACGCACCGGTCTGATCGAGGGCGCAACTCCAAAAAAGGTCAAAGTATTACTCGATGCGACTCCGAACGGCCATTAAAATCCAACGAATCTATGAGGAGCCAATCAAACAAAATGGTCGGTTTCGACATAGAGGTATCCATTGGCCGTATAATAGGGAACAGTATGTAAAATCCCGTGTAATTTGCAAACGCCATTGGCGCGATCGCCGCGTTCCCTACATTCCATCAGACGATGAGCTAGCCGAGCGTGCTGAAATACAAGTTTGTATCTTAGCTGACGTTCTGATCGAAGATGAAAAAGAACGGGATGCATTCAAAGAGAATGCGTTGCTTGAGTTAGCTCGCGAATAGTATCATGGATGACCGCTGCCCATTGACTGACCCACGACCCGGCGATATGGTTGAGGCCGTTATCGCAGAAGAGATCGTGGTGTGTCTGGTAACGATGATTGTGGTCGAGGAGATGCAGCCGATTATTTTCGACATATTCAAAAACGGGGAAGTATATCCATCTCACAGAGCGACTTTCACATCTTGGCAGATGTGGTGCCGGACACACAGTGCCGAAGTAAGACATAAAAGCACTAATTAAAAGTTGATACTCTCGTGCTATAAAGAGGTAGAGAGGTTTCATATGTTATTGGAAGAAGCATTTCCGCAGACCGGTAGACGCAATGATCGTAGGTATCTCCCTCCAATGGGTAGATTGGTCTATGATTTCCCAAAGCTACAAGCGGATAAGTGTATCCAAGCAGAAACCGATTCTTTGCGAGAGTTGTTCGGTATGCTCATGGGTATGACTGGATGCAATCCGTGCAATGGCTGCCCGGTTTGGGAGCGAAAAGGTCCAGATTGCAAAGCTTTCCAAAACAATCATAGTGCCTACTTAACCTGGAAATCGGAGCACGACGCCGAGATCAAGGCTCAAGTGGCTCCACATAACGCACCGGATGGACACAAATTCGCCGGTAAAAACATGAAGCAGATTGCCGCCGAACTCGGTATAAGCCTCGGAGAAGCACGTCGGCGTAAAATGGAAGGCACACTTTTCACATGAGCATGACCGCCCCAGTATTTTGCCGTTGCGTCAAACGATGTGTAGAGGAAACATTAGCACCGCTACACGTCAAAGTAACCGTACACACCCCCAAGCGTCTTCCTGTTGGTGCCGCTGCATTCTGCCATATAGCAGTAGAGGCGTATATCGACTTACCGGGCGACAAAGGCAAACGCCAATTCGCAACTCTGACAATTTCGCCGGTTCGCAGCGAGATCACAGGTGGTGTAATGGTCAATAGCCATGCTATCTCACTGCTCAAGCAGGTCGTTAAAGAGTATGCGTTCTACATCAAGATGCACACTGACGCGATGGCAGAGTGCGTACAAGGTGCAGACCGTATTTTAGCCGAAATACGAGGAATATCATGAGCAAGCAGATCAATAAAGACGTAAAAGACCTCAACGAGCTCGAATTATACTTCCTTATTGAGGAGTGTGGTGCTTTTTGTTGGCGTATGAATCATGATATGGCTGATGGTCGCATCCCGCAAAGCGAACACGCCGGGATCGATGCCGATATCGTCAAAGTAAAGGCACGACAGATGGAAGCGATCAGAGAGCTTCCAAAATTCGGCATCGAGCAACCATTACAAGAAGATGGCAGAGGGACCGAAGCCTACTGGGTATGGTACCGCAAGTGGAACGCTTGGCATCACAATGTGAGCGACGAGCGGTGGCAAGAAGTGAATGCCGCCACTAGAACCGGCATCACAACGGAACAGATTGAAGAGTTTCGTAAAGAAGCCGATGGAATGGCCAAGGCTGCTGCGGAAGCGAGAGCAGCACCGAAAGAATACACATGAACATCTTAGTCACTGGCGGCGCAGGGTATATTGGATCACATGCTGTAAAACAACTATTAGATGCCAACAATCAAGTAGTTGTGGTCGATAATTGCTGTCGTGGCCATAAGCAAGCTGTCGATCCACGCGCTATACTCTATTGTTTTGATCTCGATCAAACGGTGTTGGTGCGTGATCTATTAACCGACCACAACATCGAATGTGTGATGCATTTTGCTGCACTAACATCTGTTGGTGAGTCTGTTACAAGTCCGCTCTATTATTACGATAATAATGTCGTCGGGACGATAAGCCTACTGCGGGCTATGCGTACTGCTAAAATAAACCGCATTATATTTAGCTCGACAGCAGCCACCTATGGCGAGACTGTCACGCAGATTACCGAATCAACCCACCAAAAACCGATAAACCCATATGGCCGATCTAAGCTGTTTATCGAGCATATTTTGCGTGATTACGCAGCATCAAATAGCGATTTCGCTTTTGCAGCATTGCGATACTTCAATGTTGCAGGGTGTGCGGCAGATGGTTCAATTGGCGAAGATCATAAGCCTGAGACACATTTAATTCCAATAGCTCTGCTTGCTTCGCTTGGTAAGCGAAGCGGGATTACAGTCTTCGGAACTGATTATCCGACAGTTGATTGTACCGGTGCACTTGACGGGACTTGCATTCGCGACTATGTGCACGTTGAAGACCTATGTGCCGCCCATATTTTGGCCATGGAAGCCTTGCGTCCAGGCGACCAGAGATTCTATAATATCGGCATTGGGCATGGCTATTCTGTGAAAGAGATCATAGAAGTAACCAAGCACATCACTGGTATAGACTTCAAGGTTGAATATGGCCACAGAAGGGAAGGCGACCCGGCTATTTTATTCGCAAACGCCGACAAGATTCGACACGAGTTAGGGTGGTCGCCACAATATGTCGAGATAGACGACATCATCAGAACAGCTTGGAATTGGTTTAGAGTTCATCCCGAAGGATATGAAAATAATGTCAAATGATCAAGAGCCAGAGACCGATTACTACGAGATGGCCAGAGAGCGGCTTGATAAGATGATGGGTATGCTCGGTTTGGATGATCGTGCATCATATCAGAAGCGCATGGAAGAGATCTCGATAAAGTCAGCCGAAGAAGCCTTACGCCGGACCGAGTTGGAGCGCGAAGTAGCCCAAATCAACCGCGATGCCGCCCTATTGAGCGTCGATGCGATGAGGACGAGGATTCAAGCAGAACAAGCCGAGTGTGCAGAACGGTTGAAGATGGCCCAACTTGCCGTCCGACACTACAAAGAATTCCAGCGGCCATCACGCCAACCCGGTGTGACCATCAAAGAGGTTGATGACCGCTGGACGATGGAGCTCGATGGAGTGTCAGCGACTGGCGATACTCCTGCGATGGCTGCTTCCGAATTCGACCACATGTGGGTGTTCGGCGAAAATGGCGAATGACAGATCGGTGCCAGATCACGTTTGGTGGTTCTCAGATTTCGCTGAGTTTGAGGATTTCGTCGGAATCGGTGAAGAACGCGCTATTGCGTTGGCTGAGAAACTAGACGATCATGGCTACTCACAAACTATTATAGCAAGGATGCTAGCGGCGAACAATGTACCACTCAATAAGGTATTTGTTGTGCCAAATCAGATAGAATTACCTGAACGAGCTATTCATCTTGATGATGTATCATGAAACCAAGTGAGATAAAGATCGGCGGAATATATCGCTGCGTAAATGGAACCTATCGCGGCGTTCTATTCTTCTGGCCAGGTAAGAGGGATACATCATATAAAGAAACCGAGCTTTCTTATATCACTCTTGTGAAGAATAAGGCTGGCCGCTTCATTCGCAAGAAATGGATTGATGGTATCTGCACCATCAAACACTTCGCTAGATATAGCATAAGGAGAGTGAAATGAGCGAATTGATTGTTGTCGCTATTTTTGGCGATGAACGCATAACCAGATTCATGCAAGACGCTGATTTGTTCGAGCGATTCAAAATAATCGCGAAGCCATACCACCTTAAGCTCATTCTGAAACAAGACTGCACCAAAACCCAAGCACTAAGCGACCTACGCGATCTGCTCGAAAAGAACGGCCAGCGTGTTGCTGCCGTGTTCATCCCAAATGATCCGGAGGGTGCTTGGAGAGACGAAAAGATACTGTCCGTAAGCGATGGTTCGAAGTGGTGTACGCTCGGCGAATGTCTCGATGCCTATGAGTTTGTTCAATCGGAGCCATCAGATGCAATTCCTGCTTAATGACGGTGGAAGAACCGCAGCCGGATTCAAAGGATCGGCTGGCGATTGCGTTGTAAGAGCAGTCGCCATCGCTTCTGGTAGGCCGTATCGCGAAGTCTATGACGTATTATCCGAAGGGACACGCACACAGCGAAAGACCACCAAATCGAAACAAAGAGCTAGTGCCCGTGATGGTGTGAATACAAAACGGAAATGGTTCAAAGACTACATGGCTAGCCTTGGTTTTAAGTGGTATCCGACCATGCAAATCAGATTCGGCTGCCGGGTCCACTTGCATGCAGATGAATTGCCAATAGGTCGGCTAGTGGTCGCAGTATCCAAACACTACGTTGCTGTTATTGATGGCGTAATCAACGACACACATAATCCATCACGCGATGGCACAAGATGTGTGTATGGTTATTACAAGTTGGAGAAATGAAATGTTCCCATGGCTCATCAGAAAAGTGAAACAAACTAAGACCGGCAATGTCGAGGTCCAATGGGATTGCCGTGGTTGCGACGGCCACCCATTAGCCCAATATACCGGCGAGCAGCCCGTTATTGTGATCGGTACACTGCTTGATGCGATGTATCAGCAAACTCCATTATTGGGAACGCATAGCCCAACTGGTGGAGAAGCTGCTGAGATCAGAGAAGCCGGAACCTATCTGGTGCGCGAGTTAGTGAAAATCATCGAAGAGCAAGTGGCACAGCTGGCAATACCGTCAGTCCGCGAACGCCTGAAAGAAATAGCTGGGAGTTAACATGAAGTTCGATGACCTCGACACTAAAATGCGTGTGTTCGAAACAGCACATGATTATTGCGTCCTTCCTGGCATTCACATGGTAGCTCGATTAGACGGACGTAGTTTCACACGGCTGACGAAGGAGAGCGGTAGGTTCGAGGCACCTTTTGACGTCGCGTTCCGTGATTTGATGATCGGTACCACCGAGCATCTGATGAAATGTGGATTCGACATTATCTATGGTTATACCGAGAGCGATGAGATTTCATTGCTTTTCGCATTAAATGAGCAGACTTTCGGCAGAAAGGTTCGAAAGCTGACTTCTGTGCTGGCTGGTGAAGCGAGTTCGGTATTTACATCGTTATTGATCGGTCTTTTCCCGGCGACGACCGGTAAGGATACGGTTGCATTCGATTGCAGAATCTCAGAACTTCCAGCCACGGCATTGGTTGTCGATTACTTCCGCTGGCGGAACGAGGACGCATGCCGAAATGCATTGAACTCGCACTGTTATTGGTGCCTACGGAGTGCTGGTAGGAGTGCGAGAAAAGCAACGTCCGAAATGCTCGGACTAACCGTTCCGCAAAAGAACGAACTACTATTCGACTACCACATCAACTTCAATGATTTGCCGAGTTGGCAGAAACGCGGTATTGGCGTCTATTGGCAGGAATACGAAAAACACGCGATCAATAAAGCCACACAGAAGCCAGTGATAGTGAATCGCAAGCGATTGCATCGGGAACTCGAATTACCGATGAAGGACGCCTATAGCACTTTCATCCGGAAGTTGATATCGCAAGAGAAAGATTAAAGCATCAATATCGGAGTTAATACTCTAGTTAACTCATTCTTCGATATTGACCTCTGGCCTACCGTATTATTATGTTCCCATTTCACCATATTGAGTTGCTGTATCGCCGTATCGACCCAGACGACGTTATCAAGTCTAATGTAGTAGTGTGCAGTAATAGATGGTGATAATTCACGAGATGCCTTACCAGCACGCATTCCGACTCGTCTGACACAAAAGTGTGCTTGATCTCTTTTCACGTAAGAGAAACCGACTGGCGGAACATAGACAGGTTTTGGTCTCAGGTACCGTTTACGCTCCCAAATCTGAAAAACGACTGGAACTTCTTGCGGCTCACCATTGAGCAAAGCGTTCTCTAATGGTAAATCTATCTGCTTAGTTAGATGATAATATCCTGGTATTCTCGCCTGCATACTCTCTTTCTTATATGAGAGCGGCAAAATAAAAGCGATAGTATCAGCTATCTCTGCACATTTCTTAATGAAAGCTAGTGCAAGCGAGCCGTTTGGACCAAAGGGAGGATTACCAATGCATAGTATGTCTTTGCGATCGATTTCACCATTATACTGAAACTTCAAAAAATCACACTTGACTATTGATGGATGTTTTGGGTCTATATCAAGAGCCCATCGATAACCTTCGATTTGTCTTGAAAACGATCCATTGCCAGCAGACGGTTCAATAATGAGCTTGAATCGTTCGGTATGTGTCTCATCGATCAGCCGTTTCGCTATCTCTGGCTTGGTAAAGAATGCACATTGTTTGCTTTTTCTTATGTGCCTACCCATTTAAAACCCCGGCAGCCAAATCGGCTGGTAGTAGTGAATTTTCCAACGACCTCTGGTTGAAAATAAATCTGCCACCATAACCAAAGCCAAGATCGTGCCAGTCGACGTCATTTAACATCTCACACGCCTTCCGCAGATTCATTCTTTTCTTTGGGAACACTGCTAAGACAGCACCATCGAAGTTCTTACACGGATGTAAGAAGAATGGCCTGCTGCTACGTGTCTTACAATTGACGTAAATTCTATCAGCATCATCAGAACAAAGCGACCGCCCCCATCTAAACCAATTATCATCGTTGAATTTTCTGATCCGTCTAGCTTTTAGCCGCTCTTTGGATTCAAGTAAATGATCGTCAAAGTGATCGTAGTAGACTTTTCTAGTCTTACCCGTTCTAGCTGTCCTCGAATAAACTATATCAAGGTTGCCTTTTTCATCAACGAACACTTTGTCGGCACCGCTAACGGCACCAACTTTGACATAGAACAATTCTGAAAACGGGACGGAATAGTCGGCTGATACGAACATCAACTGACCATTCGAATTGACCATCCTTCTAATAGAATCATTCACGAAGGTCAATTTGTGGCCCGTGTAGTCTTTCTCGAATCTCCATATCGCCAAATTGTGCGCGGTCGGACCTGTGAAAGGATTATCCTCACCGAATTCGAGCCAATGCGTTATATAACCAGTTGAAGCCATCAAGTTATTGATAGGGGCCGCAAGCGTGAGCTTAATGAAATCGCGTGGCGTGATAAATATTAATTCACCGTGGCGATTGAGATGTGCTAGGCACTTGGCAATGAAATGAATATAGAGATTCGTTTTAAATGGGAACAGTTTGGTCAACTTTGCTCTAGTCGACACACAAACATTCTTGCCAGCGACATATGGTGGGTTTGCTATGATCGTATTAAATCGATGGCTGACGTCATAATCGAAGAAGTCCATATTAAAGCAGTCTGATGGGCAATACCTCGGGTCAACTTCAATACCGACAGCATCTTCTCCGCGTAGATGCTGCCAAAAGGCACCATCGCCAACACTTGGTTCCAAGACGGTCCCAAGACGCTGCCGCAGTCCAAGCATACGAAATACTATGGATTGTGGAGTGAAGACTTGTCCTAAATGTTCTGTGTCCATATTATATGTTTACCTCGTATTTGAATTAAATACCGGCCACATCAATTATAACAAACTGGAACTATAATGAAACATACGGAAACACCCTGGGAAGTCAAGAGTACAGCAACGAAAAGCAGCTTTGCCAAAGATTGGCGAGAGATATTCGCCGGAAGACGACCGGTTGTTATATCTGCAGCATATGATTCTAGCAGCGATGGAGCAGTGTCAGGCGTTCAAATCAGTGAAGATGATGCGAACTTTATCGTCTGCGCTTGCAACTGTCACGAAAACCTACTGCAAGTAGTTATGATGCTACTACGCGATATTCAAGCAGACCCAGCAGCGTCTGCTTACTTCGATCTTCGGCATATTTTGGCTGCTAAAGATGCTATAAGCGAAGTTAAAAAATATACACGCCAATGAAGAAAATTACAATCACCACAGACCCATTATGCCTCGTCGGCGATCAACATATAACCGAATATAGCAAGACCGGTGCATCAAAAAGGAGAGTGCATCACTCTACCCTGATTGGGTACACTATCGTCGATGTAGAAAACAACGGTAGCGAGATCATTTTGGTGCTACGGAAGGGCGAGAAAAAGGCTTTGGATTAGAGCCCGCACCAAACGGACGATCGATCCGCCTCATCATAGATGTTCTTAAGTATGCGATTGACTTCAGCGATGCTCTTCGCTTGCCGTATTGTCTGAGCGAATCGTTTAAGTGGCCAAGCCTTGACGATCTCTGTCGCAATCGCCTCTTTCACTTCTTCTGGGCAGTCTTCCTCGATATGTGTGAGATCATGCTCTTCAGCACACCTGCACATTACGCTAGCGAGATTAATCTTATGTCGCCACTCCGTCATCATCGTACTCCCTGTGAAATGTATCGATAGTCGAACTAAGCAAGTCGGTATCAACTCTATAACCAGGCAAAATACCTGCCAGTGCCTGTAGTATTTTGCCTACTTTCATATCTTCATCGTTATCCCAATGTTTGAATGCTTCTAGTGCGATCTTCTGCACCAATTTAAGTAATTCTTCGACATTACGCATACCTAGATGATAGGCGTATGACACGATATCGGGAATGTCGCCAAAGGTGTTAGCTGCGCTCACGATTAAAGCACCGTTTGCTTCATTCTCTTCGCGTGTGCGCACAGCAGTACCAGTAAAGGCAACTGGTCCACCGTCGGCAGAACGAATATCAAGCATGCCGATGTCACCGAGCATATGTAGCGACCACGGCTTTTCTGATGTTTGCGGCTGTTCAGTGGATGGCGATTCGACGATAAGTTGAACAGCCATTTTAACATCGGTACTAATCTCGCACGGTTTCTTAATCATTTAATTACCATAGATATACGCTGGGAGACTATCACACAGTTTGTTGTCGGATAGTACTTGTTCAATTGTTTCGGCCATAAACCGCCATTCAGATTCTGATAAGATGCGCTCACGGCGTGGTGTCCGCAATGTGATTACTATAGCGTCAGGCTTAGCGATGATGATATCGAACTTACCGGCATTAGTTGAAATTCCACACACCTTAAGTCTAGCGACCTTACACTCCGCGAACGAACTATGCCCTTTCTGATCTGTTAGAACTATAGAAGCCATACCATTCCTAATTAGAATGATACGGCAATATAATATTATCTCATTGGGCAAGACGATGTTTGGTTGTGCAGTACATTCCTCGACCTCATTCTCTTCGATCTCCTGCTCTTCCGAATCCATACTATCTCCAGGCTTTCTGACACGTCAAACGTGGCGTCAAGATTCAAATACTCTATCAACACCACGTTTGTCTAGTGACGCAACGAAACTAAAAGGAAGCCCATCCTTGGCCAAAAGAAAGTCCATCAAACATCGTAAATAGAGAAGCAATAGGAGAGATGTCATGTGTAGGCTCTTTGGCTGGTTTAGGCGTAGACATCATCTTGGTGTACGTATCAATCGTTTAGAGGGTGTCGTCGAGGAAATATCCCACGATATCCGTGAGCTACCCTGTAATCGGAAGGCTGTATGTTTTCGGTGGCATATTGGCCCTGTTGAAACCTCACCGAATTCAGGAGAAGTCGCAATGTCGCTAATTCTTAAGGACAACCAGAGGGTTACCATCAATGTGTCACCAGTTGACGCTAAGGGTAATCCAGCGCAGGTTGATGGAGCACCGGTTTGGGCCGTTGTTGGTCCGGGGATCGTCACACTCGAACCGTCGACCGATGGTTTCACATGCGTAGCCACCACCACTGGCGAATTGGGCACGACCCAACTTACAGTGACAGCGGACGCAGACGTCGGCGAAGGTATTCAAACTATTTCGGGTCTGTTGGACGTCGAGGTAGTTGGTGGTGTGGCGGTTAGTCTGGCCATCGCTGCCGGAATCCCCGAGGACATCCCAGCCGCCCCCGTGGAAACCACACCGGAAGTTCCGGCTGATGAAACACCAGCAGCCTAAGCTGGCGAAGTCACTTACCGCCCTGTTGGTATCGCATCAACAGGGCGGTTGCGTTTCTAGCGGGTCATCAGCACGTATAAAATCCCAACCTTCATATTCGCAGTCCTTTCGATCATGTAAGATTTTTGCAATAGCCTTGATATCGCCGCTCCGTGCCGCCGCGATTTCAGGAACATCATCGTCATAACAGCAGAAATCATCAAGGATTTCGAATAGTTTTCTGAATGCAGCTTCTAGCCGTTCTTTACTATCAGCAAGCCAATAAACTTTTTCGTGCTTGCCGTGATATACCATGATTCTCATAGTTCACCTAAAAAGTACGAGGCAGTTGCACTACATTCTTACGAGGTTCACGTGTCAGGTCTAGGCCAGTATGTTCTCTCGGTTGCAGTTTAGTGAATTGCACTCGAACTTCGAGCATATCGCCTTTCTGCGGGACCTCCGCGAATTGCGATATGCTGTAGGACTGCTCAACCAGATCATCATTAATGCTCATCACGATCACAACTCGATCACCACAGACGTGCACTACTTCTGCTTCGCACGACTGGAACAATACAGGTTCTTCCCACGACCCTCGACGCAGATAGGGTTCCAAGGCACGCATTTCTTCGACGTGTCGCTCCAACGATGTAAGCGGCCTATCGCCGCCTATGCCAGCCTTGATATTTTGTGTGCTGCCATCAACAGCCATCAAAATCGCCAAGTATTGATCGTTAGGGTTGGCTTGTTTCCAGTGCTCGCGCCAATTCATTTGTATCCCTGGTGATTCTAGGTTTAATCTTGAGATATCGCCGCATCTCGTCAGCCAAGCTGATATCAGGACAAGATTTCAAGTCGTCTCGCAAGGCGAATATGTGGTCACAACCACATTCCTTCATCAAGCTAACCAAATATGCATCAGAACGCAAATCGGTGTGTAAGAATGCGCTGATCTTATCTAGACCGAGATATTCTCTGTCTTGTCTTCGTAATCGTAATATACGACGAAACTTTGCACCTTCGGGCGTTCCGTCCATTGTTAAAAATAAGAAAGTATTGACGAGGACAGCGTTGCCGACGATCTGGCAACCGAAATATCCGATCCTTAACTTTCTTGTGCGGCATTCAAGCAAGAACGAATCGCAACTATCATCTTGCTTGAAGATCACAGGGTTCTTGATCGAATTACACAAGGACATTAACGCCCAGTGTGAAGGATTGGCTACACTTAGCCGCTCGGCCATCCTATCGATTACATGCCGTTGTGCGTAGACGGGCAATTCCATCTTAGGGCCAATCGATTCGATATTCAGTTTCAGCCATGTCGATCGATCTCTACCAGGCCATGCGATAGCATATCCTATTCTATCACCATCAGGTAGCTGTAGCGTTTTGGTTTTACGATCTCGGCAGATGATAATACGCCAGTAATCATCGTCTTCGCTGCTATCGAATGAATAGATATCACCCAGTGTACTAGAGTCGATCAGCATATATGAAAGTTGTTTAAACGTATTGCAGTGTATCAATTCCAGATCGTCGCCTCTTGGGCAATATTGGTCACAAATCCGACCAGTAAGTTCAAATTGCTCTACCCATTCAGCGATCAGTTTCTCTCTGGCTCTTTTAGCATGCTGTTTTTTGTCAGCAGTACGATCAGCAATACGGCTAGCAGATCTACCTATAAATCGCAGTGCTGGATACAGCATAGCCCAGAAAATCTGAGCATTCATTTCATATCCATTTACCTCTACTGTTACGCTGTCGAGTAGCTTCTGCGCCTTATGAATTAGAGCGTCGTCAATTTCGCCGCTGCCTTTAAATATCTTGAAAACTCTCTCATGTGGGCGATTGAGGACGCTAGAACTCTTGTTGATGAATTTCCGAACCTTCGCAGACAAAAGCCCTAGATGGTCGAAATAGTTCATCAGTACAGACGTGGTACTGTACTGCTTACGTCTATCATACGGATTCTTCTTGCGCTTAGGCTTCATGGTACGTTATAGCACCAAGTATGAATACTATTAACAGGACGCAAGAAATCCATCTATAATCTGCTTTGCAGCAGCATACAGGTTTTCGTCGCCGCCAATCAGAACTTCCAGGACAGCTTGCTTTTCTGCCACATAGGTACGCGCAAATCCAGGGTCGTTCCTGATAATGTCGGGCACGTTGTGTAGTATGTCGGCAAGTTTAACAGTTTTGGCTTTCTGTGATGCCCCGGCTAAGTGCTGCTTCTCTATACCCTTACGATATTGGCGGTTTCCATCGGATTTCTTAGTGATGTTCGTGACGTCAGCAACGACAGAGGCGATCTCGGGACCAAATCCGGCCTCGATCATGTCGATGGTTACACTAGTATCCTCGACAACATCATGCAACCAAGCAGCAGCGAGCATCACTGAGTCGTCAGTTACCGATGCCACAATGTTGGCAACGGCCTCCGGATGGACGATATACGGCTCGCCAGTATATTTCCGAAATTGTCCTTGGTGTGCTGTTCGTGCTAATTGCTCTGCTTTTACTACAATCATTGTATGTATTTCCAAAATGGAGGAGAAAGATGGACGAAGGATTTGACCTGATACTCTGTATGGACGAAATGACAAAAATGCTAAATGCCAAAGGGCTGCTAATGGCCTCTCTGGTGTCGAACACCGCAAAACTGGAAATTCTCAGTCTGCGTGAGGCTCTTAGCTTGGCGAACTCGAAACTTGAGGGCCTCGGGCAACAACCCGTGCGGCTGCATTAATAGCTTCGAATTGAGTCGGATACCGTTTTTGCCAGCCATCGTCAGCCATTTCAACAGGCTTATGCTCTTTGGCGTGTCCAACAACCCAACCTGCTTCGTGAGTCGCGTCACCTTCGATCCAATTCAGGCTAAAACCAAGCGTTTCCAGTCTGACCCATGCCGTAAGCCTGTCGATCATCTCGTGGATTTGAGCGTTGATCTTCGGATCTTCCGGCTCCTGAAGATCAGCCCACTCGACCAGTTCTTCGGCAACTCTACGCATATGCTTCGGAGCGTTGCGGATATAGGTCTGTGCAGCCTTACGACAGGCCGCTGTGTGTTCTTTGTCGCTACCCTCCAAATCCAGACGCAGCACAAAATATTTCGCGTCAGGATTCGACGTACCATCGGCTTTGTTGACAATATAGCGTTGGTGCAATCCATCAGGATTGCTTTCTCTTGACGGTAAATTGGCCATGTGTACCTCGTAGTGTGGTGTCCAATATTCTATTATAGCACGAAATGCGCCAGTACGTAATTATTCAGCATAGGTCTTCGTGCTATAATGGAAAAGCATCGTTTAAATACAGAGTATTTCATCGATATGAGCAAACCACTTGGGCGTAAAGCGTATGGTAGCATCGGGCACCTGCCGAATAGTCGGCTTGGCCCTGGTGACCATAATGTCGATGAGGGGATGGCCGTCATCTGCACCAAGAAGGTACGCGACGAATTCGACCGGGTTATTATTCAGGAGAAACTTGATGGTTCATGTTGTGCCGTTGCCCGGCTCAATGGTTTGATTATGCCGTTGAATAGGGCCGGATGGCCAGCCGTCTCAGCCCCCTGGCATCATCATCGGATGTTTCATAACTGGGTGATGGAGAACGTTGATCGTTTTACCTGGCTCGAAGAGGGTGAAAGGGTCGTCGGAGAGTGGCTCGCATTAGCACATAGCACCCGCTATAAGTTGTGGCACGAACCTTTTGTGCCTTTCGATATTATGAAGAGCCGTAAAAAGCTCGACAGACGAGCTGTATTCAGCGAATTTTGCGAGCGCATCGCTGCCACGCGACTGATTACACCTTTCGTAATATCAATGGGGCCACCAATGCTCCCATCGGTCGCTCTCAAATTTGCTCAAGAACGAAATCATCATGGTGCTATTGATCCTATTGAAGGCGTCGTATATCGAGTTGAGAGACTTGGCCGAGTTGATTTCCTCGCAAAATTCGTCCGAGGCGATAAAGTTGACGGCAAATACTTCGCTGAAACTTATGGTGAGGACGTTTGGAACTGGAAACCAACATAGGATAGTATTATGAAAGTCTTTCAAGGAACAGTCGCTCAACTTCTCACTCATTTAGGGCAAACCACAAGCGTATCTGAAGGTCGCCGTGTTGTAGTCCAAGGTGCTGTTAAAATCAACGGTAAGATCGTTGAGGACTTGACTCAGGTGTTCGATTTCAAATCGTCGGACACCGTACAAGTCGGCCATCAAATACCCATCTTTGTGGGCAGCAAATTACCATTAAGCACCGGTATCCAATGAGCGAACGCCATATTTGTACTGTTGATAATCCTTGGAAGCCTGATATGGGTCGAGCTATTCACCCTGATGCTGTTGCAGTCGGTGAGCAGCAGAGTGGATGGCCAAGCGGTGACACCCAATCGTACAAGTGCCCGCATTGTGGCTTGCAATTCACTGTGGAGCTTCCGCAATAAGGTGGAATATGGACTACTGGGATTTAGTTAAGCCGACTTACATCGAGAATTGGGAACAGTCATTACACACTCTGAGCATTCCGTCTATTGATATCTTGCTAGAAGACGGTGCTGCTCGCCGCCTGGGTTCCAATATTATGGAATATGGCGAAGCTTTTTGTGATGATGCTACCATGAAGCACAACGAACGTGCAGCATCATGGAATGCACAGGCCGCTACTGCGAGAATGCTGCATCAGCCGGAACCGCCAGACAGAGTTGATTTTATTAAACCAACTGGCGATGCACGCTGCGATATTGGCGATATCAGAGCTAAAGTTTCGGAAGCCGTAGAAAAAATGCCAAACGGTGCTTTCATACGACTTGGTAGCAGATCGCCAAAAGACTCTTGGGCGTTACAAAGAAGCGGAGGCAAGATAATTTCAGGACAAGATCCGCTTCAATACCTGCTGGATTGCTCAGAACGGATTTATGAAGATTTGATGCTAGCTATCAAAAAGGATTACCTGCCGCATATCTGGGTGCGACAATGGGTTGAGATACCGAGATGGTCTGAATTCAGATGCTTCATGAAAGACAGGCAATTAGTCGGTATTTCGCAATACAATTATTTAAAAGGTGAAGTATTCCCGGAATTGGACCCCGGAATGTGTGAATGGGCTATCCGCGAGTTTTTCAAAATGTTTCGCGAAGCTACGGCCCTTCACGATCTCGTATTTGATGTATTTGTGAAGGTGAGAAAGGCAGGCCCAAATTCACGTGATATTGAAGTAAAGCTATTAGAGATTAACCCATTCTTCGAACTTACCGATCCATGCTTGTTCGCATGGCATATGGATTTCGATGGGTCTTTCAGATACAACAAGGTTAAATAATGAGCGAGCTTGGCGATAGAATCACCATTCAAGGTATCAACCGGCAGACGGGCAAACTTGATAAGGCTGGCGATCTTTTTCGAGTTATGTATATGGCCGCCGACGGCATGCGGCACACACTGTTCTGCAACACAATGCCAGAATTGTTGGTAGTTATTGAAAACATTATTAAAGATAGGATGAAATCGTGCAAGACGTCAAAGCCAACCGAGTTGCCGACTACGAGCACGCCAAAGAGCCCGGCGACTTCTTCATAATTAAAGAGGACAATTATCACAGAATTCAATTTCTGTGTCCGTGTGGATGTGGCTCTCTCGGCGGCATAAACATCAGCCAGACCGATCCGCATGCATGGTCATGGGATGGCAATGAAGATACGCCCACAATCTCACCAAGTGTAATGTTTCTTTCTGGTTGCCGATGGCATGGCTATTTGAAAAATGGCATCTTCCAAACAGCGTAATTAGACCGTAAAACACTTTTTGTGGCTTCTAGTAATAGATTTATCGAAGCCCTTTTGTGTTTTGTTTAGATGATCGATAATCTTGCCAGCATCATCTTTCGTCAAATTGCTCCAATTGCAGAGATACTCCTGGCGAATAAGTTTGACAATATCGTCGTCGTTCAACTTCTTCTTAGACATGCCTTTCTGCCAAAAGCCTCTAGTTCGTCGAAGACGTAAAATTGTATCTCTCTGAGCTTGAGTAGCCGGTTCTCCAACTGATTTAATTACTGTTGGTTCTGGTTTAGCCGGTTTAGTCTTTGCCGGTTTTTGTTCTTCTCCCTCGATACCTTCTCGCTTCATTGCCCGTTCGAACATTCTGCGTCCTCTCGACACAGCTTGCATGTAAGGTATTGCATCTTCGCCTGGAAACACTTTTCCAGTTTCAAGTAGTTGGTTGAAGAAATACGTAACAGGAATGAAGCCTTTACCGTTTTCTGACTCGACATGTCTGACGAGAAGAGCAAATCCGCCTTCTACTCTAAGTGAATCTTCGGCTCCAGCATTACGCCATACAGTTTTCATAATAGACTCCTATTTGGAACTACCGCTTAGTATATCTGGTATAGCACAACGAGAGGACTATGACACCATTATACCACATGGACAAAGATAAGTCAACCACCGCTTCCGCCCTCTCTGGTGTCGCAAGATGCTGGGGAGGGCGGTTTGCTAGGTAGGAATTATAGTGCTAAGTATTTTAGTTAAGCGTCATCTGTTTTTGTGCTATAATGGAGTGAGGAGATACCAAATGTGCGAGCCTAAACACAGCATCATCCAATATCCAGATGACGATGGCGACGATCAATCGTCTGGGACACCTACAGCGGTACGTATTTCCGGCTGGGGCGAGTGGCTCCGTAAAATCGGCCAATGGCTGCACTTGTCCAAGATGGGCAAAGGCCATAGCGAGGCTATCAAGACAACGAGCCTTGAAGCTGAGTTGTACTTGCCAAGCCCAACCTATTATGAGGTAGAGTGGTGGCGGCGTAGACTGCTTTTGGACGGTCCTTTCAGAGGAACTTTCAAGAGAACTGGCCACAACGCACTCGAAACCTATGCGGACCAGTACGGCCAAGAACGAATGGCGGCTCGACAACGAGCACGTGAACAGGCGATGGATGCAGCCCAGCAGTACGCACAGGCGGTTTCTATCGGAAACATGACCACTTTCCGTCGATTCCTAACGACCTCGTTACAGAAGACCGATGAGCCAACGAAATATGTGTTGCATTTTGAGTTGATGCTTAATCGCGTCGGTCGCGATCAACTCGCTCGACGGCTGAAAGAATTCACGATGCGATGTGGCCGCGTCAGCAAAACAAATGTTGATCGGATTACGAAGTTGCTTTTGGGTTTCACGCGAAAGCGTGAATTATTGATTCCCGAATGGGCAGACGATAAGGGTCTGTGGGTGCCTCCGAAGCCTTGTTGGGAGTAGGCGTCGGTCATAGTTGCCGATTAGTACCCGTCTCTTTAAAGCCCATTCTGCTGAATGGTTGTCAAAGAAAGGAGATAACACAACTCGGTTGCCATCTGGAAAATGATGGTAGTCGTGACCGACCAGAAAAGGTCTGTGGGGTCTGCCCACATAGGCTACTTAGATGCGTAAGGCCATGCTGATAAGTCTAGAATTATCGGCATACCAACCTCTCGAATCTGAGCCCTATCATCTGGCTGGTGCGATAATATTAAATAAAAATGATTTTAGTTGATGCAAGCGTGAAACATGCGTTCAACGGGGAGTCTTTTTCAAGGCTCCCCGTTTGATTATCTAGACTGCAACGCCCTCAAGGAATTCTCTGATCGATCTTATCAAAGCTGCGTTGCTGCTGAGATACCGTGTGATTGGCGTAGATTCACCGAGGAAAAGAACAGATATGTCACCATCTTTATCAAACTCGACGCAGCATCTCCTTAGCTCGTTGCTAAACGTGATACTTATGCCGCCATCTAAGATTGGCTTGATTCTCGTTGGTTCCAATCCTGAATCATCTAGAGTATCCAGTAAAAGGCCATTTCACTACTCACATCTAATCCGCCATACAGACGACTACAAAACAGATCAGCCGTCTATATGTGCAATCTATGGTATGGGTAGTTTACTGCGCCACAAACAACCGACGACAAGAATGTTGGTCAGAAAAAGCACACCAAACGTGATCAACACAATCTTGATCATTTATCGTTACCGCGTTGGAGTTGTCGCTTAGCATTTTTTCTGACTCGCTTGTTGACTCCACGCTTGCCATACCCGCCAGCATTGCGAGTGTGCTTCACCCATTCCTTAACGTTGCTGTCGTCCTTCCTCATAATCGTCACCTGTCGGACTATTGGAACAGTCGGTCGCTTTCCCGTCTAGTATATCTTTATCGTCGCTGGTTTGTCCCAACATCCTCATATCCGGTGCTCCCTGCTGGATAGCCTGGATTCCAAGGTCGTTGATGCGGTGGGTGAAGAATGCCTCAACAGCACCCTTGGCGTCGGCCACAACATCGTCCATTGCCTCATTAAATTGTGTCCCGATGAACGGCAGATTCGATTGCAAGTTCTGCTGGATACGGCGGAGAACTTCGAGAAGCTCCTTCCGTTCTGAGACCTTAATAGTTTTCTGGTTGAGGATAGCTTGCGCCTGTTTGACCAACTCACAGGCCATATCAGACGTCTTGACGCATGCCTGTTTGAATTCTTCCTCAAATACTTGTCGCATCGTCTCTTCCGGACAATCTGCCATGCCCTTCTTGCCGATACGGCGGATCGTGCACGGGACACCATCACCAACGTTCATGGTCGTGATGGCTTCCGAGAATTGATTCGGACTCATCTCGACCTCGATGATCGTCTCACCGCCATAATAACGGTCATCATGCAGACGCCGCTCTTTTGTTGCCTTCTTGATTCGCAGGGCGATAGTGTGGTGGTGGCAAATCGCCGATCCGAACAGATTTGTACCTCCCACGGCACCGCCATGGGAAATTCTGGAGAAGCCGACAAGACCGAAACTTTCGTGTTCTTCGCGTGTTGAGTCCATTGTATGCCTTTCGTTACGTCCTTATAGCACGATGAAATACAGTAGTTCATATTAACAACCGGGTCGCTCTGTGCTATAACCTAATCTTGACTGGTGCATTTCTGTATGATTTAATAGGAATGTATTTAATAAGATAACTCGCCTCTGGCGAAGCACGACTATGGCGAACACTATTTCTCTGTAAAGGAGCCACTATGGGCGGCGAACGCGAAACAACGGTATCTCCAACCAAGGCCAAGAACAAGACGACTATTGGCGACATTCGTATTCATGAGGCGAATGGAGAGGTCCATTTTCACGCCGATACTGCGAAATTGAAGGTGGCGGTACCAAGTGGCGTTTGGTATCGAGATTGGACACGCCTTACCGATCAGGGCGGCTCCTGCACCTTTATCGATAACGAGCGTAGCACACGCTTAACGGTCGAAGTGGCTTTGCGTGGCGACGATTTCAGTGAAATCGATGCAAGCTTATCGATCACCAAGATCGCAATGAGCGATACGTTCAAGGCACTACATGAGTTCACTACGGGGAAGAAGTGATGGAGCGGGAGCAGCCAAAACCGAAAATCTGGCAAGAAATCCATTGCCCCGTTAGTGGCGGTGGCTGCGGCGGATTCATCCTCGTTAAACTCGACGTTTCTATCAGCCGGATCGTAACAATAATTTGCCCAAAGTGCAAACACGAGCATCAACGCGCAATCATTGATGGTCAAGTTACCGAATCAGGCAGATATAACGGCAAGTCTCAGGAAGAGCTATGCCCAACGATTGCTGCTTGGTCCGAAACACCGCGAACGCGATGTATGCAGAAGATAATCAAGGATAAGGACCATAAAAAAGAAAGAGAAGGTGCTGTTATCAAGGACGAGCGGGACCTCATCGCCGTACCTTTCGATACAGCAGAAACGATTATACGTGAGTCCTGGACGGACAGATTCCTTGGGAGGACGAAATGACTACCGACTTTGTAGATGTTCCGGTTATTGATGGCAGCACTTCGACAGTCAAAGTCGCCATACCAAAACCGCTTCACGTATTAGATGGAGCTATTCCACCGCCGAACCATGGCGTCCTCCACATCATGAATCCGAAGGACGGCGATAAGCGGATCGTTTGGGATTCGGGTAGCCTGGCCGAGATTCGAGCAGCAAAAGAAATGTTCGATGACTTGGTTGAAAAAGGCTTATCGCCATTTCGTGTTGGAACGAACGGCAAAGCCTCATCGGATAAAATGCAAGAGTTTGATCCGATGGCCGAGCAAGTCATCTTTATACCAGTCAAACTAGCCAGAGCGGGATGAAAATGTATTATAATCCAACATCCGGTGGCGGAACGATCACATATGACCCATATGTCTCTGCTTCGCTCACATATCCGACCAAGGGCATCATCTACAACGACAATTCGACCGGCAACAAGTTTTACATTAAGAAGCTTGCCGATTGCACGACTGCCGCTTCACATATGAAAACATACTGTGCGTCGTGTTCCGCCACAACATCTTGGGCAGACAACATCGATGACACTTCCTGCTACAACCATTATTTCATCAAATCGAACGATTACATCATATGGAAGAATGGTTGGGGTGGATATAATACATGGCCAGCAGAGCCGATGGCCCCACCAGTGCCATTGAGCGACCGCTTTCGTCAAATCATCCAATCTCGTCAGGCTCCTCTTTTCATCGCTTCTCGCACCCCGATTAAGACCATTGCCGAAGATCGAGAAATACGTGCCCGTCAAACTCTGCGAAAAATACTTGGCGACGACGGATTTCAGCGTTTCTTGCGTAACGGCTTCGTGTCTGTTCATGCGAAATCTGGTAAGGTCTATCAGATCTATCCAGGGCACGGCATGACTATCGTGTATGATCGTGGGACGCCTATTGAGAAACTATGTGTCGTCTTGAACGGCGATTTCACGCCAACCGACAGTCTCATCACTCGCTATGTGATGATTTTACACAGCGAAGAAAGCTTCCGGGCGTTAGCTAATGTGTTCGCTGCACCAGCAAAGAGAATAGCTACCTTGAGACAACTTGATGCAAGACCGTTGACTCAAATCTTCCAATCACTCAAAGCTGCCGCTTAAGCGGGCAATCGGGTCGCGGCATACCAAGATTTATTCGTTTGAACGAATAATCCCAGAGATCGAATGTCGTAAGACCATATGATACAGCATTGAGATTGCCAGTTAATATTTTCAATGCTTCTGAGACCTGCAGCGATGCCACGATTTTGACGGCTGGGCTAATGATACCATGTTGATCCGGTGACGGCATTTGTTCTGCACCATCAGGGAATAGGCATCTCAAGCAAGGAGATTTGTCTTTGATGATCGGCATCATCATCCCGGTAGCACCACCACAAGCACCATATATCCACGGTACTCCATGTCTTATGGCTGTATCATTAATAATAAATCGCGTTTCGAAGTTGTCGGTACAATCGATAATGACACGAACGCCATCGACCAAATTATCGGCGTTGTTAATATCCATCTTTACATCGATGGCATCTATAACAACATCTGAGTTGATGCACGACAGTTTGCGGCTAGCAGCAAGATGCTTTGGTACGTCAATGTCTTTCTCATCAAATAACGACTGCCGTTGAAGATTACTTTCTTCTACGATATCATTATCTATGATGCGAACATTCACACCAGCCCTTACCAGCATTTCAGCAGACGCAGTACCAAGAGCACCACATCCAACTATTAGTGCTATCGAATCACATAATCTTAGCTGTCCGACTTCGCCGACAGGCTCAAAGCGTATTTGTCGCGAGTAACGCTCAATCTTCATCGTCATCATCTTCCGTGGCATGTATGTATTCGATCTCCATATCCTTCACCTGTCCATAATAATCGACTTCTTCTGTCTTCACGCCGCACCCATACATGTTGGCGTGGTGATGTAGTTTGCTAATCGTCCAGCCGTTGATGTCGATACCACGTTCAATGACGTAGCCAACCATATTCTCGATCCATCGCGGCCAGAGATTACTTGGCACCGATAGGTCTTCTTTGTGATCCTCCCACAGATCACCGTCATCATCAACGTAATCTTCGAGGAATTTGGCACGTTGCTCTTCGTACCAAGCTGCTCTGATCAACTCATACGCTTTCTGTTCTATGGCGTGGATCGGCCTTCTCATCAGCCGCTCCTTCTTCTTCGCCTTCTCCGCTTTCTGCTCCTCCGTCACGAACGAAGTGATGTTGTCTTCGAAGATGATAACGACGGTTTGATTTCTCCAAGTCAGATCGTCTGATTTCATAGCAATACCACGACAGCCTGACAGCCTGAAATGCAAATCGTCTTGTTTCTTTTCCCATCTGACGCGAACTGTAGCACATTCCGGGCTTTCGACGCGGCCTGTCATCAGCTTCTTCGTCATCGAAGCATGATATTGCAGGTAATAGAGGCAAACGCTCTCGTCCTTTGGATCAGCAGTTATCACAAGCGGCTTTAACCATGGCCTGCGACCGTTCTCGCGTCTTCCGTCAAGAAATTCAGACCATTCAGGTTGATTTGCAGCCACATTAGCCAACTCTGCCAACACGTAATCGGCAGCTTGCTTCCGCTCTGCATCGGTCAGGTGTTCTTGTGATCGTGCACCGACTAACCATTCACTCCATCGCGGATGGCTCCATACTAATTGCCAACTCTCATGCCGCTTATCAACGACAGTCCATTCTTTCATGGACGCGCGACGCACAAACACACCACAATCAAATCGGATGATGTTCTCGCCGTTTGTGGATGCAAGAACCGATCCAAGCTGCGTATCAGCGCACAATTTCCAGATCTCTTCTCGGACCCAAACGTTCTCGGAGTTCTCGCACCGTAGAACTGCATAGCTTTTGTCCGGTCGATAGAAAACCGCAAGAGTCATGTCGTCTAGAAGTTTTTCCACCGCTTGCTCGTGTGCTTCGGCCAATGCATCATTGTCGAGCAATTTCCGACGACCAAACTCGGCCACAATCATTCGCAACGCTTTAGCGTCTTCGGACAGCAAAGCCCGATGCTCTCGTGTCTTGAATTTCCACCATTTGATCAATGCGTCAACGCTTCGCTCGGCTCTCGCAAACGAGACATTGTGTTTTCCTGCAATGACGCCGATTAGCAATTGACGAAATGGGGCTTCTTCTTCTGCTTCCTTTTTCTTGATCGCGAGTGCGACCTTGAGCAGCGGAATCATATTGAGATAATGATGCCGATTCGTCCGCGACCGAATATAAAACTCGATATCGGCAACAGTAACGCTATCGATGTTGATGATGAAATCGTCGGCCTTGTAGATCAGATAGCTCACACGCGGCGCAGATTGATCTCGACCTTTCCAATTGTTGTGGTCCGATTTGTAGAGGAACCTGAAACTTCTTTCATCGACCTTTCTGTCGATGATGTGAATTTCATCACTTGACGGCCTATATGCATGTTTGGTGCCTTGCCGTTCATTCAGATCGCGTCTGCCAGCGTAATAGCCCTCAAACTCTCCGATAATTCTGCAGCCGACTTCCAACTCACCATTCACAGCATCCAACCATTTGTCGAAGTCGGGTCGTCCCGTTCCAAGCAGATTCTCAACATCGTATCGAAGCGTTACATGCTTCTGTCCTTCCAAGTTGCAAACGTTAATCGGCTCGTTGATCGGCAGTGGGTGGAACACCTTCGTTCGATCAAGCAGACCTTGGATCATGATTAAGACGGTGTAGAAACGACGCTTCTTAGCTTCCGCCTTGTCCATAGCCTGCATATACTTCGCAGATCCCGGCGTCAGCGGTTTTCTCACCTTCTCGTGCGTATCCCAATCGGTATGCGACTCGTAGAAGAAATGCTCAAATTCGTCTTTTCTCGGTAAGAACACTTCATCAACCCACAGCGTTGTATGGATGCGATATAGATTCTCACCGTTTCGAATCAGGATATAAAGGCATTTGTTTTGCCGGTTTAGCTCCGAATTGACGAACGGATTGTCGTCGTAGAATTTCGGATTACGACGTGGCTTAATCGCAACGACGCCTCTGATTTCAGGAAGAACTTGTTGTAGATGCTCTGGGTCGCTGATCCATGCATCGAACTCTTCGACCGCTTTGAAGTCGAGACCACCGCGTTTTGCGAAGTCTGCAGCTACCGCCGATTCTTCGTCCATGAATAGAACTTGCTGCCGAATGACGATTTTTTCGTCTTCCGATGCCGGTTCACCTGATTGGATTCGGATGATCTCTTCATCCTGACCAAGATAAGCGTTGATCATGTAAATGGCTTCCTGTGCCATTTCGATCTGCCGTGTTAGAATGGCCGTTTTCGCTTTCAGAATCAGTGCTTGCTCCTGAATAAGCGTTTGCAGTGCTGAATGACGTTTCGCTATCTGATTCTTCGTGACAGCGAACGCCGTCTTCACTCGTTTCAGATTCTTGGCAGCGACAGCCGGGTTCGTGCGACTCGCCATCGCAACGAGGTCAGTGCTGGTCGGTTGTCTTTGTGCTGGTCGAGTGTTATCGGCTAACAATTTCGGCGTCGAAGCCGATTCGATAAGATTATCTTGACGGTCGCCGACTGCATGCAAACTGGACATGAGATCGGAAAGCTCGTCCTGCCGCTCCCTAATCCCCTCTGGAGCATAGGCGAAATGGTCCAGAAAAGTGTCGAGTGAGAACGTCCAAGTACTTTCACCTTGGATTAACGTTACTTCGTCTCCCTCAATCTCCGACAAATACCATAGGCTTCCGACCTCGCACCGGTTGCTATCTCGGTCTTCGGATTCGTCGATACGCTCAATCAGTCTATAATATCCTTGTTCCATGATTAGTTATAGCACGATAGTATGGAACTATTAACTACACGACATGACTGTGCTATAATAAGCAGGAGGAAATAATGGAAATACCTGGTATCTTAGAGATTGACCACGAACGCGGCGTCATCTATTTTCACACGGCTGACGAGGAAGCCCTCGAAGCCTACCAGACCACCAACGTCTTGCGTATCTGCGGCCTTGGAAAGATGCCGGTAGGTCGAGTTGATATTACACTCCGACCGAAGAACCAGCTACCGAATTCTGATACTGCCGCAATCGTTTCTTACGACACAGTTTAATCGGCCCTTACAACGGCCCATCTCGCAAAGGTTGTAAGTAAACAAGAGCCGACACCATCAGGCCAAGCTTGCCAGTCGACTGAATCAACCGGTTCACCACGAACCATCTCACGATATCGACGGATTATGGCGCGATCGTGACCTGATACGCCGCGATAAAACACCATATCTTTAATGTCTGCTGGCTTCATTGCAAGCTGTCAGCTTGTTCCATCATCGCAACGAACTTCAAGAAACGTTCAGACCAGCCAGCAATTTCGGCAGTCCAAACGCCTTGATAATTGACGCCGTGCGAATGTGAAGAGACGTCAATGATGTAGTTGCTCTTGCCATGCGGCTTCGGCAGGCCCGATCCAGGTGCATCGCAGTCTTGCGAATCGCTGAAAATAAGCAACCGATCAGGTGCTTCTTCTTTGCTGCGGATGAAATCGCAGACTTGTCTGGTGAAGATACCTCCACCGCCGAGGGTGTACTTCGCTTCCAAGATTTTGTCGGCCAGGGCGAAACCACGAAGGGCTTCTATCTTCTTCGTGGCATGCTTTCGCGTACCATCGTTTCCAGCCGTAGCGTAGATGGAAACGTGGTCGCAGCACTCCGCTGCTAAAACCGCCATCGAAGCGGCTGCGTCCATCCGAGAAAATTCAGATTTGGCGGACACGGCACTTCCCATCGAACCAGAAACGTCGACGGCTAAAGTCGTCCAGCCTGAAAGTCTCGGCCACGTCTGAGCACATCGATACATCAACTCCTCGATCTCTCGGGTCCAATCCGGGGCATACTTACGGGCCTTCAAGAAATCGATTGGCAACAACATGTCCACTTTACAGTTCGCAAATGCCTTCGCCATCGACTCACGTGAGACGTTTACCTCCTGCATGTTTCGCAGGTTTTTGAGGAAAGCGAACGCCGGAAGCTTTCGGTCCTCGACCAACCGTTCCCAGACTGCTCGCTTTTCGGCAACGCTCTTAGCCGCCGACATACCAACTTCCCACGTATCGGGAGTCTTAAGCTCGTTGATGATTAGCCGCTTATAGAGATCCTGACGATCATCGGTCGGCTTTGCATGACATAAGAACAAGACGTCTCGCAGCTTCACAGCTTGATCCGTCTGGTTGTACTTGGCCAGTTGGTATTCGTCGAACTTACCAAACGCCTTCGCCAAGCCCTTCTTCACGGCAGCCGCAAGCGACTTCTTTTTGGCGTTATCAGCCCAATACATGGCGATGAATTCTGTCATCTCATCCGGACGGTTGCACACTTTCGCCAATGTCTCGGCCACATCCGGCATATGATGACGAGCCATTTCGCGGACAAGCATCAGCGGTACGTGTCGAAGCTTCTGCTCATAACGAGCCTCAACAGCAATCTTACCAACGTTCGGCACCTGCGGAACCAACGCCTTGATCTGATCTACGACAGCTTTTCCGTCGCAATAGGCGTTATCCTCCCACAAGAGACACGTCATGACAAGACGGCGTAAAGTTGCCTCTGCGTTCTGCTTGGCAGCCCTTGGACCATATCCACCCGCCAACTTTTCATCGGCGTAAACGTGTGACTTCTTCGTCTTCTTGTTGATGGCTGCCATGTGATATTCTCCTATTGCGTTACGTACTCGGCAATTTCTGTTTTCAGGTTGTTAATGTGTTGCTGCCGTTGCTCGATCGCTAATCCTACGTCTGGCGAGCGATTTAACTTTTCGAGATCAATTATCTCGGTCTCAAGTTCGGCAATAAGCTGCTCCACACTCTGAAATTCAGTGTCAGTCGCAATCATAACGCATCCAAATGAAAGTTGCTGCGGGAATGAGCGAAGTAGGTACGTAGCGCTCTATTCAACTGAGCTACATCCGATTGCTCGGATGGCCGGACTCAAACCGGCGACCTCTCGATTAGCATTCGAAGTATCCCACCTCTACGCCACGCAGCAATCTCTTAAATATTGTTCAAGTCGGCGGAAAACGCATATGCTCCGAAGCGAGACGAATGCTGTTTTTAATCCCATTCGCCGGATAGGTTTGTCGGATTGTCACCGATACCACATCTTGCATCGCTACGTAGCAGACTTGCTTCCATTGCGGACAGTACACAGCAACTACATCTATCTCAATCTGATGAAACCTACGCCTGGAGATTTTGCTATTGGTGATAACTGTCCGTCTTACCTCACACCAGACTTTACCATTCTTCTCGGAGACATACTTGACTTGGATTTTCCAAAACTTGTTGCCATCAGTGGCGACAAGATCGTATGGTGAAGTTGATGAAAGTGGAAGTAAGACATCGAATCCACGTTCCAACAAATCAGCCGTGACAGCGGCGACTCCAATATCTCCTTTTGCTCCGGTAGAGTGCATGTTTCAAAATGCCGCAGGAACAAGCGAAACGAGAAAGCCCCGAAGGGCGGTCGATTTCAAGTCGAAGTAACCCGTTTCTACGCCATGCGGCAAGTCGTAAGAGCACAATCCGCCGCAGTCGCATTGCCGCGAGTTCATGTGCTCCTTTATTGTCAAAAAGTGCTGTGGGAATAAGCGAAGTAGGTACGTAGGTGCTCTGCCAACTGAGCTACACCGGCGAACCGGTGACGGGATTCGAACCCGCGACCACCCGCTCCGTAGGCGAAGTAGCCCACTTCTGCGCCACACAGCACATTTGCTTATAGCACAAAACTGACCAATAATTAATTAAATACGTCAATGTTCTCTATGTCAAGGACATATTTCAAAAGTCGAAGGTTCACTTAGTGTGTGGGCAATAGCCGTACAAGCCGTAAGAAAAGTTGCAGTTATGGCAGAGGACGCGGAAACCATCAGGAAACTTGTGTTTGTAAAGCCAAGCGTATATTGATACTATCTTATTATTTTTCCTATGCTTATTCCCGCCACCATTAATATGGTCGATAGACAGGAATTCTGTATGTGATTCTCCGCAGCATGCACATTTCGGTACTTCTCCTCCGTAGTGTTGCAACACTTTTAGGCGCGTTTTACGCTGCCTCTCATGTGAGAGCTTGATCAGGCATTTTTTACATTTGTATGAATTTATATTACCATCTTTACGTGAGTAGAAATCATCAATTGTCCCTTCGAAGCCACAAATTGTACAGGTTATTATTTGTTGTTTTTGTTTGGTACGACAACCACAGCTTTGTCGCAACCCCCTCAACAGGTGCCATTTTGAGGCTTTTGTTGTTTTTCCGCATTCACAACGGCATAGCCAAAACTTACCGCCAAGAATCGGCTCAATAGCCGTCAATTTACCAGATTTAAAACCGGCTGAAACAATTAAATCTGCCATTTTGTCGTGCTATAACCAGATTCATGGTTTCGGAAGTGCAAAACGAGTTATCTTTGCTTGGAGAAAGCCGTAATGCAGATGCAAGTTGGAATCGGCCCGAACTTCTTTAAGAAATCGTTCAATGATTATCGCGATTGGCGATGGGCAATAGTGAGAGAAGCATTACAGAATAGCATGGATGCACCACATTCCAAGAACATCGAAGCCTGGATAGAGATCAAGGATGGCAACACGGTTTTTTCGTGGGGTAACGATGGCGACCCGATGAGCAAGGATATTCTCGTTAATAAGTTCATGACTCTCGGAGAATCAGGCAAGGATTTCCAAAATGGTGCCGTTGGTGGATTTGGAAAAGCCAAAGAATTGTTGGTAATGTGCCATCTACACTACGAGATCTACACTGGCAATTTTTATGTGGTCGGTAGTGGCGGCAATTACACCCTTGAAGAGCGCGACCATTACTATCCTGGCACTCTGACAAAGGTGACAATCGAAGGTGACGTCGGAGAAGTATTAACCAATCATCTCGTCCAGTTCCTCTACATGGCCCAGTGGAACGGAACCGTCAAGGTCAACGGCCAAATCTTCGAACCAGGATTACGTAAAGGGTCGCGCCGCCGCGAATTCGATTGGGGCGTCGTTTATACTAATAAGACGTTCCCAAATCGCATGATCGTCCGCATTCACGGCATCCCTATGTTCTATCGCTACGTCGATAGCAACAAGCGATGTGTCGTGGTTGAGTTGAAGGCTGGCGATGCATCTGTCCTTCAATCGAATCGCGATGCTCTCAAGCACGAATATCAGAGCCAGCTTGATGCCTTCATTGATGAACTCACCATCAACAAGCTTTCCGCTCTTCGCGATACAGAGCCTTCTTACATTCATTATAAGGGTGAAAAGCTTTCCAATCAACACATAAAAGCTCACGAAACGATGCATGAAATCGTAGCGGCTGCTTATGCCACTCTACCCGACAGAAAGGTTGAAGAAGAGGGTGAAATCATCGCCGAGGATCAGAAGACGAGTTTCGCACCACCGCCGAAATCGACCACACAGCAAGGGCGTCAATCGCAGATCAATCACGAGTTCATCATCAAGAACACGACCGGAATGGAGATTCCAACACATTATCTCCCCAGCGAGTTCAGCGATTACAGCAGAAGGCTTACACGGATTTGGATTTCGGTTATGCTCGCCCTGCATGATCTTTTCAACAAAGAGGCCACTTTCTCGGTTGGTTTTATTTTCGACGAAGATCGTGCGGCTGAATTCGAACACGGTGGCTACGGCGACGTCTATTATATCAACCCTATCCAAATCGTCAAGCAAGACAACAATAATAGCCGGTCGATGGCGAAACGGTGGAAATTTACACCCGCTGGGCGGTGGGCAATTCTGGCGGACGCTTTACACGAATTCGTGCATGGTGCTATCGGGCTTCACGGCCACGACGAGCTTTACAGCAGTCATCTTACAGAACTCACTGGCGTCGTTTTGAAGGAACGGCAGCGGTTCAATCGCTGCTTCGTCTAGTTATCAGAAGTATAATGTTGAGCAAAGACTTGCAAGTTTCTTATGCCTCTTGCTTCAATCTGTCTAACCCGCTCTCTTGTAATCCCAAGATCGTTGCCAATCTCCTCAAGACTCTGACCGTTTGCACGTCTCTGCAATATCTTTACTGATCTCGCCATCGGAGGCATTTGCCTTATCTTCGATTGTTCGGCGTAATATTTTCTATATGCATCAAGCAATTTGTCTAGAGGCACAAGAGGTTCTGGTGTTTTCGGTATTTCTTCTGGTTTTGAAGATGCATACCCGACGTTTCCCTTATCAAATCGCTGCGATTTTTGTATGGCGTTTATAGCACCGGTTCTAGCCGCAGCTTCGAGATAGTTCAACAGATGACGAGCCGATTTGAACTTTCCAGGCATTTGGTGTGTTGCTACATATGCTATAGCACGATTAGCAGCATCCTCCAAGTCCTCAATAGTCAAATAATATGGAAATTTGTTGTCGAGATAGAACAATAATATACCATCTGCAGTATCGACGAATTTCCTTAGTGCGTCTTTATCACCAGCACAGTATTTTTCATATAATCTCAACAGATTGACATATTGTGTCGGTTTTGCTACCCTTGGCCGTCTCCACGCTTCAGCTAATAGGTTTAATTTCATATTGTAACTTTGCTGACATTAATAATTACTCGTTCTCATGCTATAATCTAGTATGAGAGAGTTAGCATTAGAGATTGAACAGGCGATTTCTGGTCTTGGTGATAGGCCCGGCTTGTGCCTCTACTACGCTAAAGAGACGATAGCCGTTTTCGCCCGCCATGGTTATAAGGCGGTTATACAGGCTGGCTCCTTGCAGTGGCCCTGCTTATGCCCAGAAGACGACGATGGCGTTATCTCAACCCATTTCGCCTATATGTGGAGTCCCGGCGACTTTACCAGTGCTTTCTCAGTCGCCCTCGGAAACCTACCCGAAATGCACTGCTGGGTCGGCCTGTTGGAAGAGCAGGAGATAGTCGATTTCAGCATCAGGCACTTGAAAACGGCTGCGGCGATACACGGTGTCAAATGGACGGCAGCCGACCCACCTCCCTATTTCTGGTGTCATGTAAACGAAATACCAGACGACGTTCGATACATTCCGAACAGGGAAGCATCCATCTACGCTTCTATCATTCTTGAACGGTTAGTCTCCCAAGAAGTGCAAAGCTAACCCTTCTTTGAACGGTATCTCTTTTGAGTTTCGAATCATAGAACGTCGTATCTTCTCCACTGCTCTCTTTGAAAATTTTTCTGGTTTGATATCTCCGTTGCTTATTATTAGATAATAAAACTCTTCCGCTTTTACCATCAAGCGTACTAGTGATACATCAAAATGATATCCGTCGACACCAATACGACGAACAAATCCGATTGACGTCTTAGTACGCAACGTTTTATCGGCTTTGTAAGGCTCCGTCGTTTTCGCTATTTCACGCATCTCTTTTGACACCCGTCCCAGATGCGATACACATTTATATGGCGTCTCTATTTGCATCAATTTCGTTTCAAATGTTGCAAATTCTTCATCCCACTCCGAATACCAATCTGTGTTAATTCCTCTCACATTTAACAGCCCAGCTATTCGGTCTAGGATATGTTCTGAATATGATACGAAGAAGTCTCTACCTTTGAACCAAGTGTGATCGTCTTCAACCTTCAACAGCCTAATTCCCGCCGCAGCACAACCTTGGTCTACATCGTCCACCGGTTCGCCCAATAGTTGTGCTATCTGCAAACGCTCCTGGAATGGAACAGTAGGATCGAGAGGCATTTGCAGGCTATATTCTTTGTAATCGTCGACGATTGTGATTGCATCGTCGTCCTCTAAAATTGGCAGCAGTTCACTTAACGGTATATTCGGTATGACGTACGTATTGATGATGTCTTCCTCGGTTAAGAATTTTCAAACCCGGTTGGGACTTTCTCTACCAACTCACGATGAACAATACATCCCTTGCGATATCTGATGATCGGTATCGTTCGTCCTTTCCCTGTCCAATACAGAGCGAATGGTGATGCTGCCCGAATATGCGGTGAGACTTCAATATCTCGTCCGATGACCCACCCGAATTTCCCGTGTCGTTTCGCCTTTTCGATGTACTTCGGATCGAGAGTTTGTTTAAACTTCGCCAGATCATCATTCAATACATCTGGTTGAATGATCTCTGGGTCATTTTCCAACAACAAACAAACGCATACGATCTTTATCGCTGCGTCAAACAGCATTTTTGGTATCAATACTGTGTTCGATTTGGTCGGCATCTGCACCTTTAGCATCTTGTCATAGGTGTCGCCAACCATTTCACCGAACATTACACCCGCCTTTATTGGCTTGGTTAGGGCGGCAGACATGATGTTCCCAGGTTGCATTTGCATTGGTACAGTAGCACCGATTCTACCATACTCTATATCGGCATAGATCCCTTTATCATCATCTACATTAGCCATCGCAATGAGAACGCTGCGTAGCTCGTATTCTCCATCGACCACGCAACCACTTGGGATCTGAATCGCGAGCGTTTCTGTTGGCATCTTGAAGCAGCCACAGTCGACCTTGTCGATATCGACCCTTAAGAACGGCTTGATAACGCCCGGATACAGCCGATAGTAGGGTTTGTGTTCCTCATACCACCGATACTCAGAAAAAACTCCGTTCTGTTCAACACCGTGTGCAATTTTTAGAATCTCTTGGTAGAAGTCGGTGTAACTTCTAAAACGACTCCTGCCCATATTCGTCGTAAACCCTAACCATTCTGTAGTAGGTTCATACCATTTAGCCATGTTGTTCTCCTTATTACGTTATAGCACGAATAGCGGTAATTATTAACTTGACCAGGAATTAATGGTCTTCTACCGTCGTGCTATAAAGTACTATGGCAAGACAACCCAATTGGTTCGCTGGTATGAGTCGTGAGGCGATCGAGGCAGAAATCGAGGCCCGGAAAGCTCGTTTGTTGCAGATGATCCGGTCCGGTCAACCTCGTCCTAGCCGATATTGTGATGACTCGGACGAGAGAAGCCTATCCAGGACATTGGAGTCAGCTTGTTTGAAAGGTAGTGCCTCATACGACCTCTGTTTTGATATATCTATGCGCGCCGTCCCCTCGAATTGGTTCGACCCTGATAGATATATCCGAGGTAAGCAAGCGATGCAAGATGCCCTTCAGCGTGCCAGGAGCGGAGGCCCACGCCCTAGGCCAAAGACGGGTGATCCGCACGAAACAGCTATGTGCAGCCAAGTCCATTGGCATCAAGAGATCTTCTCCGAGATTCGTCCTGACTGGTTCGACCCCGACATGGATGAGCGGGTCGCCAAGATCAAGGAGGAGATATTGGCGTTGGCGTTGTCTGGGGCCAAACGACCAGTCAGGAAACACGCTGGCAGCATCGAGTTGGAGAGACTTGCCGAAGCCATCGAGCGATTCACTTCTCCTTCGCAACACGCCTACGACGCCGAATTTACCGCCAAACTCAAGTTAATTCGTCCCGACTGGTTCCGCGATACCAAGCTTGAACTCATGCAGCAGCGAGACGAAGAAGACAAGAAGATGTTCATCGAGATGGCTGCGAGCGGAACTAAACGACCATCAATCAAGGAACAGCCCAAGCTTGCCAGACGATTGCTCCGGCTGATAGACAAAGACAAAGAGTTTCATCGCCAAATAACAGCGGCGAATCCAACCTGGGTTGGTAAAAGTAGAGACATGAAAAGATTCTGGGATGGTCTCCCTGATTGGCTGGATAAGGAATATACACATGATGGTGAAACACTGTCGATAAGGAAATGGGCAGCCAAGCTACGGTGTAAAGAAAACACTCTTTACCAATATCTACGAGACCATACCATCGAGCAAGCCGTAAAGCTGTACACGCGTAAGGCACTCACTTGTGATGGCGAAACGATGACGCTCACTCAGTGGGCCAAGAAACTTGGGATCACACCTTCAAGTCTGTTTGGCCGACTGCAATTACACCCGCCAGAAATAGCGTTATCTCCAAAGAATTGGGAGAATCGCAACAATGTTTAAAATCATCGAAAACTCTAAGCTGAAAGTCCCATCCCTTACGCCAGAAGAGCGTAAGTGGGTTTATCGAATGAAGCGATGCCTGGAAGCATGCCCTGAACGGCTTGAATTCATGACCGAAGGGGACCAATTAAGCGTTGTAGATCGCACGGGTGCTTTCAATAGCGAACTACACAGCGGCCACGCTTACGATGACGGCGTAGTTTTGGCAAGTATGCCCGGCCCTAAATGCCACGGCGTCTGCTAGCCCCATCACAGAGGTAATAGTGGTGAAGTTAATAGTTCCCGCTCTTCGTGCTATAACCTTGTATGAGCATTCTAAACCCGGTTACGATTACTTTAAATGGTATTACACACACCATCAGGAAATGGGCTGTTGAGCTTAATCTGCCAGAGCCAACCATCCGAGGGCGTCTAAACCGTGGTCTGCAACCGTGTGAGATATTAGCACCTGCCACCGGGCAGAGCAGATGGACACACCCTAAGACGATCACTTACGACGGCAGAACGCAAACTGTTCGTGAATGGTCCGTCGAACTCGATGTCCCAACAGCCACCATTTATCGCAGATTATCTTATGGTGTTACGAACCCAGAAGCATTGCTGTGCCAGGACACTTTAGCAGCCGAGGGAGAGGGGATTGAATATAACGGCGAGATTCGGCTCACTAGGGAATTAGCCGAGATTGCCGGTATCTCCCCATCTACTCTTCGCGGGCGGCTCAAGTATGTCTCGATTGAAGAGGCGTTATCACCCGATTACGTTAAGCCGCCACAACCAAGGAAGGAACTGTTTTACGGCTATTTCTATACGATCAATGGCGAGACACTACGTATATCGGATTGGGCTAAGAAATTAGGCATTACAAGAGAGGGAGTCTGTCAACGACTCCAACGACACCCACCAGATGTTGCCCTCGACCCGGAGAAGTGGGCTAATCGCGAGATAAAAACAAACAAGGGCATCAAACACGGAGAAGGACATGGGCGAATTCGGAGGGCTTATGTCGAGCGGCCATCGGAATATACGATTACGGTTGGCGACGATACGCTAACTATCCAGCAATGGGCCGATAAGCTTGGCATTAGCACAAATCGCATGAGAAAACGCTTCAAAGATCTCACACCAGAAGCCGCGATTGCCGTCAAACCGCATAGTAATAGGCTAGTCGAATACAACGGAGAACAACGCACCTTTGACGAGTTGTGCATGATCCTCAAATGCACGAGATCGACCATCCAACGACGTCTGCGTCTCGGATTACCGCTTGGCATGACCCATTCACGCGACACGCTTATAAAACCTGGGGTTAAGCCGCATCGAGAACGACCAAAGCCACCAGAGCCTAATCGTGGCGTCTTAATTCCGACAAAGCCGCAAACTAAAATATTCGCACAGCCAAGTGGCACGAAAGACGGCGTTCATCTGACAATTGTTCTGCCCGATAAAACGCGGATCTATGCCGAGAACGAATGGTCGATCGTCATCTATCCCGATGGCAGACGGATACGTGTCAATGCTGGTATCAACCATCCTGTGAATCGTTTGGTCGACAAATGCATGACTAGAAAAATGAAAGAAATGACGAACGAGCAATGGTATGCACGTCAGAAATTGTTGAGGGCTCATCAATAATGTGGAAACTAAACGTGTAATGCGAAACGGCGTCTGCTAACTTCCAGATAAGATAGACCAGGACTAAAGGATCTTCAAATGGCAAATAAGCATTGTCCTAACTGCTTCAAACACGTTCCAGGTGCCGTATCAACATGCCAATGTGGCTTTGTTTTCTTTCGCGACGTCAACGGCGTTTTGGTCCATTATACGCCGGGTACCGGTCGTCGGATGTGTCCGGTATGCAGAGGATGGGTTAAATGGCGTGACCAAAAGTGTGGCTGCGGACACCAATTTCCGGATATCGGAGATATTCCGAAAGGCATGCGGCGTAAAATCGGCAAGCGTGAAATGGTGAAGATAGGCTTCGCACCGGAAATTGTTGAGCGAGCAAGGGCTAAGGTAAAGACCGGTAATTTTCGTGATGCATTGGACGAAGCCATTGACACATTTCTACCGGTTGTCGATAAAAACTTACAGTCTGCCGGATTTAGTCAGCGACGTGCTGATAATATAAGAATCTGGCCCGTCAGCATATCGAATATCGAAGAACTTGACGAGGTTGCATCGAAATATGGTGTTCCTCGCACTGATATCATAAGAGCAGTCATGACTCTTTTTGCCGATACTGATTTGCCATCTAAACCACAAGGACCAGAATAACCGGAGGACATCATGAGAATCTTGCTAATTGCGCTTTTTTCGTTATCCCTGCTTTCGCCCATTTACGCCGCCGACAAGCTTCTCCCTCGCCCCACCGACGACGAGATAACTAAAGGTGAAGACGAAATCCAATCGGCATATGGCTCCGACATCAAGGCAGCCAAGACATCAACTCAAAAAGCTAAGCTAGCCAAAGAAATGCTGGCAGTAGCCCTCAAGACGCCCGGCTATGAGCGGCTTCGCCTTTGTCAGCTAGCACGTCAATTGGCCGTAAGTGGCAACGACAAGATCGTCGCTTTCGCGGCATCTGCAGCCATCGCTGACCGTTTCGAGCCGGAAGACGACATTACCGACGCCGACGACCAATTCGAGGCAGGACAAGATTTATGGCGAGAAGCCGAAAAGATCAGAGGAGAGGCACGATTACAGAAACAAGCAGAAGCCGCCGAATGGTATAATTATGCCAGATCTTCAGTTAAGGGCCTGAAAAAGAAAATCATCGAGAAACGACTGGAAATAGAGGCAGATTCGTTGATTAAGCAAAATGAAGAAAACGAAAAGAAAATCCTGCTTGGAACATGGAGAGTATCGGGATCGAATGGATATCGTGGAGACTGGACATTCACCCAAGATGGAGCAGTCGATATTACTAACACTATGAACGGGGCAGCTAGAGGAGCCTGGACGTTAGAAGACAAGGTTGTCAGAGTAGTATGGAACGCGAAAGCATGGGAAACTCTTTACCGCCCACTCAACGCTGACGAGACTAAGGGTGATAGTCATATCGGAGTAGGAATCATGATATATAAGAAAATCATTGTCAAACCGATCAACAACAACCCTTTCGCACCTGATAAATGACTCTGTTAGTGTCTAAAGGTGCCTGATTCGTCTTCTCCGCACTAGAGTCCAATATAAGCTACGACCCCCAGGCCAATTGCTCCAAAACGGAGTTTTTCGTTATTTTGGGTCTGAAAGGTTTACATCACCCGCCCTTTCCCATCGTAGAGTCACTTTGGGAATAGGTCGACCTTCGCACATTTGGAAGTCTATTCTCGCGGAAATTCGATATCGGGTCCTCCTGTGCATTGAATATTTTGTCCGGGCGTGAAGTAAATGCCGAGCTTCCCCAGCTTCCCAATCTTCCCGGTCTTGGCGGATCTGAACGACCTAAAAGCGAAAAGTGAAGTCTGAAAGAAACACAGGCTAAAAACCATCATCTTGAAGGAAAGAGAGTAGTTAATAGATGCTTGGACTGAAAGAGGAATATATCAGCCTCTCACGCATGCGGAAAATATATTCGATACAGGGAGAAACCCGACCCCCATGGGCTTAACAGTAGTACTTTTGGGGCATAGTTACCTATACTCTCCCCATAGAGGGGTGGGGGTTCGATATACAGAAATACCCAAGATGTGCCCTGTTCAGGCATCGCGGGATTATTTCCGTGGTCGTCGAGATTGACGATTGACACGAAACGAACCTTGGCGTTTAGAGACGCCAGAAAGAACTATTCACCGGTGATCTCAGAACCCTCCTTGATTCTCGATCATCATAGCGTCAGCTAGACTCGATACGTCCGCTTCATTGTAGTCGTCTCCTGTTTGCTGGAGTTGTAGTTCGGCTTGGTCCAACCAGTAGTCACGGTTCATCTTCGTCCCTCCTACCTAGTTATAGCACGACAGACCAGCCGATTAAACTTCCGCATAGAAGGCAACGCTATGCATATGCCTCTGTTTGCAGATGTCGCGGGCTTCTTGCTCCACTTTCGCAGTCCACTTGTTGCCCTGGATGTAGTGGATGTTGCCTGCCCAACTAATGCGAATGTAAGACTTGCCGCGCAGACGGATCTTCTCCACGAAAACTTGAGCAGGCTGGTCGACCGGTCGAAAATAGGCTTCGATATACCGGTCGCCGGTAATCGCTGGGAACCTTGCCAATACTTCGTCATTCATCCCATGTTGTCGCATTCCGGCTATGACACGAAAGGCGAACAGACCTTTATGCCCCTTGATGGTCCAACGCATGCAGGCTTTGCCATTCTCAACGACACGCTTTGGATGCGCTATCGGCGTCATTTCGCCTCCTTCGTGATGGCTTCGGTCAAGTCCGCATAGTAGCGGTGATTCTTCCAGCCACCGTTGTCCAACTCGGCACACGCCCAACGAATCTTGCAGTCATGGACGCATTCCCAAATCCTGATTCGAGGATGTGGTAGACGCGAACGGCTGAAGATCGGCGGATCACCGACCATGCGTTGCGGTTCGACAGTGTAGCCAAGACTTCGAGCGAGTTCGATCTCTTTCTGATAACCCATCGTGGTTTCCTCCTACTTGGTTATAGCACGACAGGCGGTGACTATTAACGGCCAGACCCGCCCCACTGTTTTGTGGCGCGTCACCTTCTCCACGCCGGTACGTTATAGCACGAGAAGAGGGAACTATTAACCGACGACGGTGACGTTCCTACGAAAGGCAACCCGACATTCCTGTAGGTTGTCGTTGTCGATACCCCCATCAAGCTGCCAGCATTGATAGCGGATTGCCTTGGCTGCTTGGCGGATCGTCGCCATGATTGGCTTGAATCCTGGAAGACCGAAACCCCAAAAGCTGTCGTCGTTTTCACCCGACAGATCAACCGCTCTGTCGAATGCCAGTTTGCAGGCTGTCTTGAACTCGGCTGCTATCATTCGTCCTCGTCCTCCTCGTTTTCCCATTCTTCAACGAGGTAGCCGAAGCTAGTCGCCATCTCGTTGATGAGTTGGGTCTTGGTCATGTGATCGTAGCCAACGCAGCCATCACGCAGTAGGTCGCCGTAGATGTCTGCTCTGTCCGTGGAGCTACTGTCGATGAAAGCACTAACCTCGTTGTCGACAAGACGTTCGATGACGTCTTCCATCCCGTGCCGCTCGATGATTTCAGCAGCGGCTTTTTTCAACCGTCGTAGTTCTTTTTTCTCGTCTGGTGTCATGTTCTTTTCTCCTACTTGGTTATAGCACGACAGAGGGGAACTATTAACCGGCTCGTCGGCGAAGCGGGAATTAATGACCGGCTCGTGCCGTGCTATAACCAAGTACCGGGAGAGGGTGACGAGACGACCGAATTCGGTCCGGCCCTCATGACCCTGGTACTCACACAGGATTCCGCGAAATGACCAAGAAAGACCTGAACAAGACCGTCAGCCGCCTCGTCAACAACGTCGTAGCCAAGATCGCCGTTGATCGGGAACCGACAGCCGCCGACGAAGACCGTGCCCGCACGTTGGTCGACATGGCCCTCTGTGCCAGCGAAGACAAGCTGATGGCGGCAATTCCCGTCGTCTGCTCGATCTAGTTCCGCCATCCGTCCTCCCCCAGCAATGGGGGAGGGTGTCGGTTCTGGCTGTCCTCCACGTCAGCACCGGTGCTTGCACCCTCCCTGCCGTCACCGCCAGCCAGAACTAACACAGGAGAACGACTATGTTCGTGATCGTCCGCAACCAGATGGACTACCAGAACGAGATACTGGCCATCAGGTCGACAAAGCAGTTGACCCTGGTCCGTATCGCTGAAATCGCCGAACAGATGGTCAAGGAGGCTCAAGATACAGAGCCGCTTGAAATCGACGCCGACGATGAAACCGGTGAAGTCTATCTGACCAGAGCCGAATTCGAGAACGAAGACCCGCTTTACACCCTCAGTTATGTGGTCGTCGAGGATGTGGGCTAGTTTCCTAGCTGGAAAGGGAGAGCATGAGAAGCCATCAACGTGAAGCCATTGGCAAAGTGAAACTCGGTCCGGTTGCGGTGCCGAAATGGTCCGGGAAGAGCCGGGATGTTGCTGTCGTTCCTGGAACGGCTGAAAAAGCCTACCACAGAAACGGCATAACCGGTAACGGCTTTTGTGTCGTTACCTTCGATACCATCCTTGACGGAGAACGCTACAGGATGGTGGCGACAGTCTTCAAGGACAAGGGGAATGTGGCCGTATTTGACCGCGATAAGCTGGGTGCTGGTGTCATCGAGTTCGGCCTGAACTCGTGGCGTAGTGACGACTTTGAAAAGGAGCTACGCAAGATCATCGGCGAGTGGTAGTTTCCTGACTGGAAAGGAACGAATCGTGTTGAAAGTCCTCTGCACTGTCTTTTATGCCGACACAGGCGAGTGTCACAAGCGGGTCATCGACTGGGACGACCGAGACGCCCAAAGGGATTTCGCTAATCGTGCCGATTGGGCTGTCCGAAACGGCGGTAAGGTGACAACCGAAAAGACCGACTTGCCAATAGGAGTGGTTTAGCCCTTTCCTAAATGGAAACAAAACAGATTAAGTTGACTTCTAAGTTGACGAAGTTGAAGGACGGCGTTGGCAACACCCTAGGGATGGTGAAGCTGAACGAGCAAGGCGAGATAGTGCTTTATCCTGCTCGACCTGTTCGAATGTGGGACGGTCCGCCAGTCAACTACGAGAAACCGAAATAGTGTTCCTGTGCAACAGCCATGGTGGCTTGTCGTCGCCATGGCTGTTTGAGTATTCAGACGGTCCGGTTAATAGTTCCCGCTCGTCGTGCTATAACCAAGTACGAGGGCGGGGTACCGCTCCGACACACAGGAGAATCGATGATGCTAGATTACAGAGCTTGCTCTTTAGAGGGTGATGTTGGTGTCGCTCCCACAACTTGGCGAGATCGGCTTTTGCGAAAGCTTGGTCCAGAGTTCAAGATCGAAAAGGGCAGCAATCGCGAAATGCTGATGAAGCATTGCAAAGTGCATCTTTGGGAAGAGCCGCATTCGGGGACCGTCGAGGTTGCCTTCGTCTTCCAGAACGCGCTTGACAACCTGCCCGATAACGTCAATCCCACCCTGATGACACACAGCATACTGGACAAAACGCATCTGGAAGCTCTTCTCAGCAACCGATGGAAGGTGACGCCGAAGCCCTGTCGAGCCGGTTAATAATTACTTTCGCTCGTGCTATAATTAAGTACGAGGCGGGAGTACCGCTCCGACACACAGGAGAATCGATGATGGCGACGAAACTGACGATCGTTATGGAAGCTCTTCCGGATGACGAGACACCGGAACAATCCGAGAAGCGTACGGGGTCGATGAAGGGCTACGCGAAAGCCGTACGTGAGATGATGAAGACGGCAGAGGGGCGATGGGGCTGGTGCTGTGTCCGCATCAAGGCAACGCTAGGAGCACACGAAGGAACCGCCTTCTTGAGCAATTGCTCCTATAAGAATGCCGACGATTTCCTCAACAACAGCGGGTATTTTACCCAAATGGTCGAGGAAGCCATCGGGGAGTTACGCCGATAGCCTCGGTTAATAATTCCCTTTGTTCGTGCTATAACCAAGTATGAGGGCGGGAGGTCCGCCCCGAACACACAGGATACAAAGTCATGCTCTCTTTCACTGAACAGTTTATCGCTGCCCGTCGCGTAGGTGTCCCTCTTATCGGGATCGAATCGAACGATGCTGCTGCTACCATCAGCGTGTTGTTGAAGGAATGTAGCGAAATCCCCGTCCCGTCCCCCGTGATGGCATGGAATGCGGCAAGTGGGATTGTGGGCCATAATCAAGCGGCGTTGAAATCGGCGTCCGCTCTGAACGAAAACCCGCAGATCACACAGCCGATTGAGTTCTTGTGCCAACTCGCCAACCCGGATACTCTACCGGCAAACACGATCGTTTTCATGCTGGGTGCTTGTGATTGGCTCGAAAACCCGGTCGTCAAGCAAGCCGTCTGGAATCTTCGCGACAAGTTCAAGGCGTCCTGCAAGACCCTCGTCCTGCTGTCCGAAGTGATCGTCTTGCCGCTCAACCTCAAGAACGATGTCGTCATCATCGACGAGCCGATGCCCAATGAGGAACAACTGACGAAGCTGGCAAAGGGGCTTGACAAGTTGGCAAGTCAGTGCGACTGCACGAACCAGGGGAAGAATGCCCCACGTTCGTCCTGCAAGAAATGCGAAGGCACCGGTGTCAAGACGAAGCGACCGATGGCGGATGACGACGCGATTGGTCGTGTTGTCGAGTCCGTCAAGGGATTGCCTCACTTCGGAGCAGAGCAGGTTATTTCAATGGCCTTGCGTAGTGAGCCGGTCGCCGGTCAGAAACCGAAATTCGGCATCGATCTCGAACACTGCTGGATAGCGAAGCGGAAGCAGGTCGAGCAGACGAAGGGGCTTTCGATCCATCGGGGTGGTGAGAAATTCGCGGACCTTGGTGGTCTTGACCAAATCAAGACCTACTTGAGCCGCATCATGACCGGCAAGCGGCAGCCGAAAGTGATCGTCTGGTTGGACGAAATCGAGAAGACCGGCTTGGCTGCTCGTGGCGACACGAGCGGCGTCAATCAGGACCAAGAGGGTGTTCTGCTTTCCTGGATGGAAGATTTCGACGTCTTCGGCGTCATGCTGTTGGGTGTCCCTGGTTGCGGCAAGTCGGCCATCTGCAAGGCGGTTGGAGCCGAGTTTGATCGCGTCGTCATCCGGATCGACCTTGGAGCCATGCAGAACTCGCTAGTCGGTTCGAGCCAAACCAACATCAGAGCGGCGTTGAAGGTAGTGCAAGCCATCGGCGGCACCGATACGCTGTGGCTGGCGACGAGCAACAGCATCAGCGGCTTGTCATCGGCCATGAAGTCCCGATTCACCGACACATTCTTCTTTGATCTTCCGCCACAGGTCGAACGTCGTCCGATTTGGGATGTGTGGCTCAAGAAGTACGGTATCGGCGACGAACCTTTCACGGATGATGATGGCTGGGTGGCTCGTAATATCAAGAAGTGCTGCGACAAGGCTTTCCGAATGGACATTTCGATTGCCGATGCTGCCACCTACATCACGCCGGTCGGTCTGACCGATCGAGAGGAAATTCAAAGCCTTCGGGCGTCAGCAGACAACCGTTACCTGTCTGCCAGCCATGAGGGCGTCTACAAGATTCCGAAGAAGGTCGAGCCGGAACGGGCTTTGAACCTAGGCTAATCCTGTGTGTTTGCCCCTGGTTGGATGGCTCGTCGTCGTCCAACCAGGGGCGTCCTCTTTCGCTGCTCTCTGCAGCGGTTAATAATTCCCGCTCGCCGTGCTATAACCAGGGGATGGCGGTTACTATTTCTTCCTCTTGCCCTGGTGGTGTCATGCTGTACGCTGATATGCTGTCGGCTGTCCGTTCTCGTGGCTTGCTCAGTGAGGCTCGTGCGCTGGTGTTCCAGCATCGCGTGGACGTCTGGATTGTGTTCGACCGGCTCGTCGGGGATTATCGTTTGTTCACGGGGCCGCATGGCGATTACATGATTGGGGAGGCTCGCCGGTACCAGATCGTCAAGGTGGTCCGGTTCAAGACCCCCAAGAAACCGAAGTTGGCGGACCCCTCGAAGCGGTAGGGTGTCGGCGGTCGCCCCCGGTCGGCGGGGGCGATTGTCGGGGTTAATAATTCCCGGTATTCGTGCTATAACTAAATACCGGAACGAAATCCACATTGGAGAACAAAATGACAGCCATCGAAGAAGCCAGAGCCGAAGACAAGGCCGAAGTGAACATCCTCGACCTTACGACTTGCCTATTACTCCGGTTTCACAAGACCGGCCTGATTCGCAAGGGGAACATCGCCAAGATTCAGACAGCCGCCAACAAGGATCGTCTGGGTCTCAACAAGAAGATCATGACAAGCGAGAACTACGACGACATGCTGTTGATCGCTCGTGATCTCCGCCGCTATTGCAAGAAGCGGGAGGTACCTGGTTCTCCGTTCTCGGAAGGCACCCACCTGATGCCACTGCCGCTGGTTGACGATCTCAACGACAAGATCGACAATGCAGAGCAGGCATACAACACGTGGGCTGACCACTTCGTCGCCGAATACGCCGACTTGGTAGAGGAAGCCAAGATTGAGTTGAAAGACCAGTTCGATGCCACCAACTATTTCGACGTAAGCACCGAGATAGGTCGGCTGGCTCTTCGTTCCAAGTTCTGGGTCGAGCGGCGTTGGTTCGATTGGTCGCCGTCCAGCGACAAGAAGGTAAGCAAGGCGATTGCCTACCAGGAAAACAAGCGGCATACGGACGAGATCAAGGACATGGCTCTGCAGGTCAAGGCTGCTCTCCGTGTCGGATTCCACAAGCTCATCGAGCACCTTGTTGAGCGTCTGACCCCCGGACCCGATGGGAGCCGCAAGAAGTTCGCTGCCACGACCATCACCAAGATCGTCGATTTCCTGGAGCTATTCTCTGCCCGCAACGTCTGCGGCGATAAGGAGTTGGCTCTGCTTGCCGACGAAGCCAAAGAGGTTCTCGCCGGTCGCACTCCGGAATCAATCCGGGAAGACGAAGAGGCTTCATCCTTCGTTGCTTCACGTATGTCAGTGGTGAAAGAGAACTTGGACAAACTCCTGCAGGAGTTACCGAATCGAGTTCTTCACCTTGACGACGATGAAGATGACGACGAATAGTTTCTGGCGTGTTTTCTCTTGGCCATATCGAACGGTTCGAGCTATCTTTTACGGGTCAGATGGCTCGAACCTCAGCAATAGCGGGCTGTTCGACCACACAACCGACAACGAGCCGATTTACTTCGAACAGGGCACCGATACAACGACGCCTTTCACGGACTCGATGACGGCTTCTTGGGGTTCTGGGGCAACTGGGTACTATGGCGGTTCGACCGGATATTGGCCACCAACGACAGCTATGCCGATGGCAACGACACCCCCGCCACCTGATATACAAAACAAGCCGAAGCCCCTAGAAATACCCGACCTTGACGCCCCTAGGGTCATCAACCTCGATTAAAGAAATAGTCACCTCGTGCTATAACGAGGTACAGGAGAACCAACTATGTCGCACGTAGTAGCAATTCAACTCGAAGTGAAGGACCTGCAAGCCCTCGAAACGGCTGCGAAAGCTCTCGGAGCCGAACTTGTCAGGGACCAGAAGACATTCCGGTGGTATGGCCGCTGGATGAACGACTACAGCGCGGACAACGCCGCGTATCGTCAAGGCATCAAGCCTGAGAACTACGGTAAGTGTGATCACGTCATCAGCCACCCACAGTGCAGCTACGACATCGGCTTGGTCAAGCAAGAAAACGGCTCTTTCCGGGTCGTCGCCGACGAGTGGCAAGCTGGTGGTCTGACCAAGGTATTTGGTCAAGGGATGGCACATCTGAAACAACGCTATGGCGTGGCCGTCGCCACCAAGACCATGCGAAACCAGGGATGGGCAACCAGCGAGAAGCAAGACCAGAATGGCAATGTGCGGCTCGTCTGCACAAAACGATAAGGAACCAACCATGCAAGTCGTTGAAATCACAATCGCTCCTGACGGGACGCCAACCATCAAGGTGAATGGCGTGGCTGGAACAGCCTGCAAAGACGTCACGAAAACCGTCGAACGTGCCCTCGGCACTGTCACCGCCGACAAACCCACCCCCGAAATGTACCAGCAGACCACGGCAAACCATGTGCACCATTGAAATGACGATCCATGAAGACGGCAGCATCGGAGCGATTCACAACGACGCTCTAGCTGCCCTCTACGAGGAAGGCGAAACCACAATCAGCCGTGCAAGTCACGTGGAGCCGGTCAAGAGCATAACCGGTGACATTATGTGGCAAGCCGACATGTCGCCGGTCGGTGGTCCGAAGCTGGAACCTCGACGATTACGGTCAGACGCGCTTGCTGCCGAAGTCGAATGGCTCAAGCAGAATGGGTTCTGATGGTTTCTGGTTAATAGTTCCCTCTGTTCGTGCTATAACCAAGTACAAGGGAACCATCACACAGGGAGAACGACATGCAAGCCACCGATTTTGCTCCTATCCATCCGAACCCCAAATCCAAGCGGGATTGGAAGCCATGAGGAGAACCATAACGACCTCGATGCCAGAGATCAAGCTTTTCGATATCGTGCAGCTTTACGGTGATCGACAGCAGATGGTCGTTGTCGATATCAAACCGAATCGACCAGCCAACCCGTTCGTCGGCGTCCTGGTCAAGGGACAAGGTGCCCAATACAAATTCGGTCCGAAGCACCGCCCAACCGTCGTCGGCCACGCCAATCCTGACCATCCGGCTCTGATTGCTATGCGGCAGCGAAAGGGCATGACGACGCCACTAGTCGAGCCAGTCAACCAAGAAGCAAGGGCGGTATTTTTCCACCTTCTCGACGCCGTGGAAGCTGGCGACATGTCGAAGGCCAAGATTCTCGCCGCTGCTATCCGGACGATGCCGGGATACAGCAAAGGTTGAAGGGTGTAGCGAGTCGTGCTATAACGAAGTAGGAGAACCACTATGGCGATGACCGAAAACGACAAAATCCAGAAATACGGGCCAGTTGTCTTCCGCTTTGCGAGTCGTTCAAGCGGTGAGGAATACTTGATCCGGCTCAAAGAAGGCATTCACCATTGCAACTGCAAGGGCTTCATCTTCTCTAAAGAGGTTCCGAAGTCCTGCAAGCACATCAAAGCCTACTTTGTCGAGAACGGCAAGACCCAGAAAGTTGCCGAATTGACCGATGTGCAGATCGTCGAGAAGTGCTTACGGACGGCTGGCTGCTACGACCCCATCAAGGCGTCGTGTGAATCGTCCCAAGCCTTCCAACACAAGCTGTTGCGTCTCGCCCAAGCTTTCACGCCTTACTTTGGCGGCACCGGACCAGCCTTGGATACGACTGCCCTACCAGAAGTGGGCGTCATCCGGACTATTTACCTCGACTAACTATGCCACAAAGTGAGCTAGGGAAGCTGATCTACGATTTCCTCGCACAGGAATACAAGAAACACGGCATCGCCGACGTTTCGTGCGACGAGGACTATTGCACGATACACGTTCAGACCAACGAACAATTCGTGATCACCGTCAAGCCACTAGCCGGGAACGACTAACTTAGGCTCTGGCGGTGTGACGATGTTGGCCGCGTTGAATTTCGATTGGTATTCCCTCGCAAACGGTTCAGGTGCCACAGCATCAGCGGCAATCGAATCGACATGAAGGTTGAGGGGGCGAGATAGATCACAAGGCATCCACATTCTTAGTGCGATGCCTTGCTCCATTATGAGCACTTGGAGCGGCTTGTTGATAACAAGACACTGCCGCCCGTCTACTTCGATCTGCTCACTGTCTGTTTCGGTGATGATAAGCTCACCACTCGAAAGCTTAAACAATCTTACGGCCATGGTAGATGGTCCTCCTGACCCTTATCTACCATGTTCGGTTTCCAAAATGGAAACTAGCCGACTATCTCGTACTCAAAGTGAGGCGAGCAACTGGCCGCATCGAGCCGGTCATCCCAAAGTTGGTTGAGGACCTTCTTCTCAAGTGCCACAGCGGTCTCGGCCTGCTCCTCGAAGGCACCAAGATGGTGCTTGACCTTCTCCTCATCCAGGTAGTAAAGATTCCCCTTGAAGGTCGACAGGCGATGATTGACATGTGCACCCGAAAGGTCGATGGTGTGTGTCGGTTCTTCGCTGTTGATATCGGCCCACACTCGAAGAATTGGTCGACCGTTCTCGATCTCCAAGTAGACAACGGCATCGGGGTGGTCGTCGGCGGCTGTCTTGGTCGAATGCTGATCGACATAGATACCGACGCCGCAGTCATTGTCATTCTGAATGTCGACGCCGACTTCCCCAGCCTTCTCCGAATTGACGTCTCGGAGCCGGGTAAACATCGTTCCAGTGGTGGTGTGTACTCGCATCAAATAACCCAGTCTGCGACTGCTCCTGTGATGGTTTCTTTTCCTCGGTGCTTCTTTGTGGTGAGCGTAAACTTGGGACGCCCACGGACGATTTGGACGGCAAGGAACGCAATCCCGCGCTCTCCCTTGTCATTCTCTACCACGACGCGGCAGATGTCCTTACTACGGTCGTCCAGATCGCTGGACTTGATGGTGTGGTCGACTCGATCTTGAAACATTGTGTGGTTCTCCTGTAACTAGTTATAGCACGACTGGTGCCATGCCTTAACCTAGTGCTTCCCGCTCGTCGGCCCCATCCTTCATCTTCTGGATTTCGGTCTCGTCGTCGGGGTTGAGATCCCACGTTTCGATCTCCTCTCGGACGATCTTGTAATCGGCCAATTCGCCTTCATCCATGGTGTCCAGGACGGTCGATTCGGCAACGTCCATCCAATCGGCTATCATGCCGATCAAGCCCTCGATAGACGAACAAGTAATGGGCACCGTCTCGTCTTCGCCGCCCGCGTTGTAATAGACGGGGCTGTAATCGTCCTTCTTAACCAGCGAGTACTGTTTGTAGTGATGCAAACTCATCAAATTTCTCCCTTGACCGGTTTGAAGCCCTTGAATTGCGGTTTGAGAATCGCCTCGTTCTCAAGGAAGAAGCGAATCTCGCCACGAATGCTGATGTTCTGCATTTCGTGTTCAACGAGCTTGCCCTTGACCCGCATCTTGAACGTGACTTTGAGATCGCAATCCCAAATACGGCCATCCTTCATCTTGACGCCGCTGTAGTAGAAAACGTGGCCGCTGATGTTGAGCCGGTCCGGTCCGGTCCGCTTCACATAGCGGGCAAGCTTCCATCGACTATTGATGAGAATAGGCAGCCAGTTGCGGTCGAATAGGTGTTTGTTCTCCTTCCGCATCAGATAACGTTGGGCCTGGGCTTTTGTTACCTTGCGGTCGGCTGTCGTCATCTCGTCCTTACCATAGACCCAGTTCAGTGACAAGCAGCCATCACCGCTGTAGTAGCAGTGGATTCTGGGATGCACCTTCTGACCGCAGCATTTGCAAACTCGGTATTTCGACATCTGTGTGTCCTCCTACCTAGTTATAGCAGGAAGGCACCTTAGTATTAACCGAGCTTAAGGCAGTTCTCGAAGGCCATCAAGGACTTCACGCAGACAATCAAGGCTGATGATCTTCGTGCCGAGTGCTTCAGCCTTCATGGTCTTGCCGGACGATGACGTCGCATCTTTCTGGACCAAGTAGTTGAGTCCTTTGCTCACGCCACTCTTGATGATACCACCCTTAGCAACAACCTCATCAAGGTAGTCACGCGTGCCAGTGAAGCAGAATGTTGATCCAGCAATCTGCTTGGGGCCAATCACGCCGTCATCGGCTGTCGCAATGGTTGTAGTCTCCAGGATTTCGATGGGGACGACCGGCGAGACGACGATGCCAACAGAGAGCAGGTCGTCGATGACGGGACGCACCTTCTGCAGCCCTTCGATGATCGTCTTTCGCGTCACATCACCGGGGATTGCAGCAAGCTTCTCTTCATTCAGCCAATCCTCAAGAGTCGTCAGCCCTTGCTCTTTGGCGACGATCTCAACACGACGCCGACCAAGCAGCGAGATGCCGAGACCACCGAGGAATCTGGTGAGCGGAAGCTGTTTGGACTTCTCGATCTCTGCGAGTAGGTTGGCGGTTCTACTGTCGCCGAGCCGAATCGGTGTGCCGCTCTTGCTTGTACCGATCTGCAAATCGACCAACTGTTCGGCCTTGAGCCGATACAGATCGCCGGGTGTGCTGACGAGTCCGCTGCTCGTAAGAGCTTCGAGGATGCTATCGCCGACGCCCATGATGCCCGCACCCTTGTCGGAGTCGCCGATGTAATGCTTGATTTTGCGAACCGATGCGCCACCGCAGTCGGAATTCGTGCAATAAGTGACGACGCCTTCTTTGTCTCGGAGCATTCTGGTCGTCGGTGAGCCGCAAACGGGGCATACCTTCGGCTCTTCAATCGGCTGACGATCGGCTGGACGATCGACGACTCGGACGATCTTCGGGATGACGTCGCCTTGTCTGGCAATCTCAACGGTGTCACCAATGGCGACATGAGCGGCTGACGGAGCTTCGCTGTCTACATTCCAGTTGTTGAGTAGGACGTTGGTGACGGTGACACCACCGACGAATACTGGTTCCAAGATCGCTGTTGGGATGATGGAGCCGGTGTGGCCCATGGTGATCGTGACGCCGGTCACTGTGGTTTGCGCTTTGGCAGTGACGAACTTCACAGCCCGACCGTACTTCGGTCGTAGCTCGTCCTTACGGTCCTTCGTGATCGACCTCTGGGCCGGAATGCCATCGACCATCACCACGACGCCATCAATCTCAAACGGCAATGTGGGGCGTCTGGATTCGATTTCAGCGAAGTAGTCCTCGAACGATTTGATGACTTCATCGCGAGTGCCGCTGATGACGATGTGCTGCACAGGGTTGAAGCCAAGCTTGCTCAGAACCTTGAACTTCGTGCTCAGTGACGAGAAACTCGCTTTGGGGTCGACGAGGTTGAAAGCGACGAAGTTGATTGACTCACTCTGTGTACCATCTGTGCGACCGAGGATGCCGCTGCCGACGTTCCTGGGATTGGTGAGTGTCGGGTCGTTCTCCTTCATCGCATCAAACCAGCACTTATATAGGATCGCTTCACCGCGAATCGTGCCAGTAAATGTGACGGGCAAGCAAGTCGGGACGCCCATCCACTTTACAGCGTTGGCTGTGAGCGATTCACCAATCTCACCATTGCCACGGCTGATCGCTTCAACAAACTCGCCTTCGAAATAACTCAACGCAACGCTGTTGCCGTCCATCTTCAAGGAAGCGTTGACGGCGAAACTATCGACGCCGAGTAGAGCACACGTTTTGTCGTACCACGACGCAAACCCGCTGATGCCGCCATCGGTGTTGTCGAGCGACCCCATGGGAATCGAGTGCGTCCGCTTCTCTCTCATATCCTCTGGTGAGAACGGTGTACCGACGCGGGTCAGCCGGAAATCATCCGGAGCTACTTCCCGCAGTTCGCCCATCATCGCTTCGAATTCGTCGTCGGTGACTGGCGATTCGCAACCGGGCGTGTAGTAAAGTTGTGCCGCCCGATCGATCGCCGAGCGAAGTTGTGCTAACTTGTTCTTGTCCATGTGTTTCTCCTGTACCGTATTATAGCACGGCACTGTCGTGGCGTTAATAGCTACCTGGAGTTCAGATACTCTCAGGATTGGTGTTTCTGCCTTCTGCAGACTTTCTCTGGCATTCAGAGCAGACGTTGCCTCTGCCATCCACCCAGACAGGTGGGTGGCATTTACTGCACTTCGACTTGCCACAGACCTGACAGATATACTCGTCGTGATCGCAGCATTTGCTAAAATTAGGCATCTTGAAAAGCCTCCGCAAGTTCCGCCGCACAAGATTCGTGCAATCCACCGTCAGAGCGACCGGTTAGAGGCTCTTCGCACCAAGGGCAAAGAGGGATGATGATTTCGGCGAGTTGGTTTTCGTCAAGCTGGACCATTTGTGGTTCCTCCTGCTTTGTTATAGCACGAGAGCCATGTGGAATTAATTCCTGGCGACGTATTTAAAAGGCAGGTGCATATCAACGCAGCCAATCGGGATTAACCGCTGATATATATGGTGCTATAACCAAGCATCACCAACCACAGCAGGAGCTGATATGACAGCAACGAAGCCACGAAGGACGTCTAAAGATGCACCGGAAGAGAAGCCGGTCAAGCTGCCAACGAAACTGACGGAGGAACAAGTCCTCGCCAGATTAGGCAGGCCGGTCGATCTCCATGCCGTCGACGTCCATCGCTACGATACGGCACGGTGTCGTGTCAACGTGCGACGAGCAATGACCAAGGAAGCAGCCGCAGAGTATTTCCGCAGGCGTGGCGATAAGCAGCGAGACATCACCAAGATGCTGGAAGGTGTCGACCACTCGATGAGCAAGACGATTACGCTCATTACAGACAGCTTCTACTTGAAGACCAATTACGACGGATCGATCCGCAGCGACAACGAAGAGCAGATCGAAAGGCGGTACTGATGGCCAAGCAAAGAAAACCGAAGGTTGAGATACTGCTTGAGATCAGCTTTGACGGCGGACGTGTCAAGGTGTGTGATCTCATCGACTATCTCGAAGAAGTCCGCGACACGACCAAGAAGAATCCGGATTCGCATTGCAGCGTTCTAGATATCGAGGTCGAGGGCTTCATGTTCACTTTTTACGTGATCTATCGCAAGCTCGAAGGGGTAAAGCGAGTCACGGAGAAAGACATACAGTTCGCCATCAAGAAGTTGCATGAAGAGGAGTAAAACGCATCCGTCGTCCAAATGGCATGGGCGTTGCATGCAGCCTTGGGAGGATTCGAAATTCTTTCAGGACACCCCAAAAGGGAAATGGCTGTTCGATTCAGCCCGGATGCTCTTATGAATAACGACGATTTTATTGGTGTTTGCACGTGCGGTAATCCGCAGATGGGTTTCGACTGTGTTTGTAAGTGGGTTCGTGAGCACCCTGGAGACAAGGAGTACTCCTGTGAGTTTTGCGGCATCTATACCGCATCCGCTCCACGATGCAACAAATGCAGCGAGAGTTAATGACCTACGCCTCTCGTGCTATAACAAAATACCAAGGTTACGCCGACCTTTTTCAATGGCGGTCCCCGAAAGGGACACAGGTTACGCCGACCTGAACCAAGGGCGGCTCCTAAAAAGAGCACAGGTTACGCCGACCTGAACCAAGGGCGGTCCCTCAGAAGGGGACACAGGCACGTCGTACTGAACCACGACGAGGAGAGTTCTAGTCATGGCTAAGAAGAAATCCGAATCCGTTGCGAAAGCCGCAGCCCCCACCAACCTCTTCGCCGCCGCAGCAAAGAAAGCTGCATCCGCCCCGAAGAAAGAGAAGGGGACGATCATCGCACTCCCGAAGGAGTTGGACGCCGAAGGCAAGCTCATCGGGGAATCGAAGATCCTGAACGAGTCCGTCACTGCCGCCATCGAAGCCAAGGCGGAGGAAAAGACCGCAGCGACGAAGGGAACGCTTGCGAAAACCAAGCTGAAGACCTTCGCCCAATCGGAAGTCGTCAAGCTCTATGCCAAGCTGGGCGTACCGCCGACGACCCCCGTCAGCGTCGTCAACCACAACGGCGAATCGGTCACGTACGTGATGGCCGACAAATCCCAGCAGAATCCGATCAGCGAAGAGCAAGTCGCCTTATTCAAGGAACTTCTCGGCGAGGACGGAGCGGCGAAGGTCGTCCATGAGAAACAGATGTTCTTCTTCGATACGACGACGATGGAGCAGCAGGCCGCGAACGACAAAGAGCACACCGTGTTCGAGATCGTCTGCGAACTCATCAACAAGATCATGGCCACCGAAGCCCGGTTGAGCCAAGATCAGAAAGATTCGCTCATCAAGAGCGTCGTCAAGACGTACTTGGAGCCGAATACGCTCGATCGCATCGCGGTGTTGTGCGGTTCGGACGCGGCGAAGATCGCGCAATTCTATGACGCCGCAGGGACGGCTTGCGTGCGGTCGATTCAGGTCTAGGGTGGGTGGTTCCTCCTTGGGGTACCAGCGGCACGACATCCTCGGTCGTGCCGCTGGTTGTTTTTATCAAACACTACCGTAGCTCGTGCTATAACGACCTGGAGGACACGATGAATACTCACGAAGACGATCAGAGGCATTGGAGCCACAGTGCCCGCAGGTTACTGGCCGCTCAGCGTATCACCGATCCAGAGGAATTCTACCAAGAAGTGGTCGTCCCCTCTGGCCTATTCGAGCAAGCTTACGAACTATTCCCCGACTACAACAGAGGCCAATCTCTCGATGCTTCTGACTGGATCATCACGCAGATCGAAGATGCCGTGTTCGAACCCGGCGACCCCCACTGGGAAAACATGCGTGACGAGATCTATGACATGGTTGTCGCTGGCTTAACTTAACAACTCGGCCCACCGGTGCTATAATAAGGTGGGCGGGTAGTTCAACGGCCAAGAACGCCGGACTGGTACTACTAAGGTCCGGTAATTCGGGTGAGCACCTAGTGAGTCCCGACCCGCTCTCATTTCCACCTTGGAAACCTTTTGGAGACTATGATGACCACGTATGTCGTAAAGCTGATCGTTGAAGGACGCAACACTCAAGTTCGCATCGACGCCAATGACGCCGGTGCCGCTGCGCGGCTAGCCCGTGAGATGTACAACGGCAGCAGTGTCCGTGTATTGGAGACGAGCAAGGCTAGGTGAAAACGAGTTGTCGGCTATGGCCGTTTGTCGGCGATAGCTCCCTAATCTCGAATCCATCTAGCTCGATCCCTTGGTCGGCAGCCTTTTTGGCTAGAACGTGCATGACTCGTCGCTGCGTCTCTGTGGTAGGCTCTAGGACTTGACCGGATCGTGCCGCACTAACAAAATCCTGGAGGAGTTTGTCGAAGCACTTCATTGAATCACCCTAGTAGTGGTGTATTTAACCGTAGATAGAAATAGCGGTCTTCGCTATCTTTGCAGCGTGGCATGGTTAAGCCGGACCTAGATTCGTGCTATAACCCGGTAAGGAACCACCAACCACCTCGCTGACACACAGGATTATCATGGTAGCAGAAGTTCGGGATTATCAAGTTCGGCTCATAGACAAGACCGTTCATCTTTTCAATCACGGTTTCAAGTCTGTTCTGCTCAACTCGCCCACAGGATCGGGCAAGTCCTTCATGGGACTCGACATTGTGAAGCGTCTCCAAGAGCAGCATAATGTCGGTGCCGCTTGGGTTGCGATGCGTCGTAATCTGCTCAAGCAAATCATCGTCGAGAATGAGAAGCTGGGCGTCGGAGCGCAAATCGTTCCATTCTCGATGTTCAACCGTAATCCACCAACGCACGACCAGTTCGGTCGTCCTATCCGAATCATCGTGCTGGATGAGAGCCAACACGACCCGGCTGGGAGCATGACGAACATTTATAACGTCGTGCGACCGAAATGGATTCTTGGAATGACGGCTACACCCTTCCGCACTGATCGGATGCGGCTTAGCTTCGACAAGATCATCCGAGACATCGGCATCCACCAACTCATTCAGCTTGGCTATCTGTCGCCCTACCACCAATACACGATTCCGAGTTGGGACGTCGATAGCGTCGTCGATTGCTACCTCCGTGAGCCGGAGCGTTGGGGCAAGAGCGTGTTCTACTGGTTCACCTACGAACACGCTCTCGAATGCACACTGCGACTCAATGCCGCTGGTGTCCGGACAGAGTTGGTCACTGCCAGTACTGATCGCGACGACCAACTCGCCCGATTCGAGTCTGGCGAAGTGAAGTGCCTTGTGAACATGCAGATTCTCACTGAGGGATTCGATTCGCCGTCGCTCAAGACCGTTTTTGTACGTGACTCGCAGCGAGGTCCAACCATCCAGATGTGCGGTCGCGTGTTCCGTATCCATCCGGGTATCCAGTTCAAGCAAATCGTTCAGAGTAAACTGACTCATTGGCCAATCCAGCGGACTGCCGCACCGGCCCATGCATCCGTCTGGCTACCGGAGGAGAACGAATGGCGGAGCTATGCACAGAGTGAAGCCATCGAGAAGGTGTCGATGCGAGTCTGCATCACCCTGGCCCATACAAAGACCGAAATGCCTGCTGGACTCGTCAAGAGAATGGCGAAAGGTCGGCGACGTCGCCCGCAGCGGGACGATGGCCGCGTTGATCATACCACGGAAAGTGGACTCCCGCGTCGAGACGATAGTGGACTCGACAATCCGCCCCACGGATGGGTGGGTAACTTCGGTGGCGGAGCCATCATTCACTAGACCTCACTATTTCCCGACTCATAGGAAGCCATATGAACGTATTTGAAAATACCGGTGGAGGGAAATCCACTGGATTTCGATTAACCATTGCTGCCCGCCGTGCTATAACTGGGTAGACTCGAAACCTGTACCTTTTTCTACGAGGAACACACATGACTGCGACTGCGATTGCGAAACCGGCCCCGAAGATCGAGTACTCCACGGCTCCTCTCCGAGCCATCAAGATCGAGGAGGTCGGCGAGAAGGGTGTCGTCCAATGCCTTAGCATCGAAGATCGGAAGTTCTATCCGACCAGTCGATTCTGGACGTCGCTCTGCTCCACCTACAGCACCCATGGACTCTCCACGAAGGTCTTCAAACTGTTCAGCCACCAAGAAGTGCTGCAACGCTTGACGGACGTCCTGGGCGGCGACGACAAGGCTCGTATCCGTTTCACCTTCGAGGACAAGGGCACGACTCCCGGCAACATCCTGGCAGTCACGCTCCCCTCGAAACCGGTGATTCCCTACGAGCGAATCAACGAGACGTTGAGCCGCTTCAATGCTCTCACCATCGATTACAGCGGTGGTATCGTGCGTTCGACGCACACGCCGAACCACATGGCGGATTTCAAGATTGCTGGTGACGGTTTCGCTCACCAGTACGTCCTGGAGACTCCCATCGACGGTTTCGGCTCTCCACTGATTTACTTGTCGCTCTTGCGGCAGGTCTGCAGCAACGGAATGATCGGCTACAGCCGTGGCTTCCGAAGCGAAATCTCGATGGGTCGCGGCGACAATCAGAACGCCAACGTCATCTTCTCGCTCGAACGTGCACTCGACTCGTTCAGCAACGAAGAGGGCTACTCTGATCTGCGGCAGCGATTCGAGAAGGCCACCCAATCGTGGGCGTCGATTGCCGAGTGCAACCGCGTCTACAAAGTTCTCGCCAAGATGGCCGAGAAGGGAATGTTCCTGCAGGAGCCGACCGAGGGTGCGAAGCTCGTCAATCGCTTCGCCACTCGTCGTGAGGCTGTGATCGGCGACACCGGAACCCCGGAGGGTTCCAAGACGTCGGCACAAACGGTTCGCATCATGCGGGCTTATGCTGGCATGACTGGCGACCTCTGCTCGATCTACGGCTTGACGCATTTGGACGCGCTCAGCCGCAAGAAGATGCAGCAACTCCCGGCTCACTGCTCGATGTACGACTTGCTGAACTTCACGACCGAGGTCGCCACGCATCACTGCGAAGTGAAGAATGGCCGTCTGCTCCAAGCAGAGGTCGGCAACTTCGTGAGCAGCGAGTACGACTTGGAGGGGAGCAAGGAATCGAAGGAGCAATTCGCCGACTGGTTCACCGACGTGTCGGACATTCCACCCACGAGCGAAAGCTAGGTTAGCCATGGAGACGGCGCAGCGGACGGTTTTGGCCGTCCCTGCGTCGTTCTCCTTTTCCTGGCCGAGTGGCGGAATGGCAGACGCTAGGGATTTAAAATCCCTTGGGCTTCGGCCCGTGCGGGTTCGATTCCCGCCTTGGCTACTTGGAGGACCGTCATGAACGATTATACCGGCACAGAAGACACCGAAGACTACGATCCTTTCATCCATTTGTACCCGATGTTGTTGGGCACAGAGAAGGGATTCGTCGAAATTGTCATCGCCTTCGTCATCGTCAAGGGCGAAGGCGATTTCGACCGGATGGGAACAGCGATTCAACTCGAACCAGACGATCACGTTGATTTACCGGTCGAGACCAAGAAACGCTTCGAGATTCCAGACGATTTCTTCTCTGGGCAAGCTAAAACGACAACCAACAGCGGTTTCTGGATTCTGCCCGCTATTATTTCCGCCCGCAAGCTGATAGGCCCACCGGAAGAGAACATGCCGGGTGGCGAGGGCGGCGAACCAATCTCACCCAGAGAACTTGGGGAGATTATGGTGAATGTCGATTTCTTGGAGATCTTCACAGAGTTCCGAGAATGCATCATCGAATCCAAGTTTGTACCCAAGAGGCTGATCGGAATTATCGATCGCTTCATCGAGAAGTATCAGAACTAATTATTTGCGTCTGTCGTGCTATAACAAAGTGGCGAAGTACATCCACACAGGAACCATATCATGCCCCATGACGACGAATTCGACAAGATGGAAGATGCTCTCCAGGACCTCGCACCTGGCGGCGACGAGAATCCCCTGGAATCTCCTCCACTCAAGTACAACCCACTCAACCACGCCTATCCCATGGTGGCCGATACGCCGCTTGGCATCATCGAGGTCATGGTGAGATTCACGGTTGTACGCGGTAATGGCCTTCCGACCGACATGCTCGCTTGTGCGAAGGAGTTGCGAGTACCCGCATCTATCGAAGACATTCCGGTCGTCGCTACCAAGAAAGAGATACAATTTTTCGGTGGCGATTTCAGCGGCTGGCAGAACTCCGCAGAAGACAAGGTGGCGGAAGCCTCTTTGGTCGATGAGTTGAGCAATAGCGGCCCATTCTATCTGCTACCCCTGGTTGTCCGTGCGCGTCGCTTGATGAGCGGCGAAGAGGGCAACACCGATTCCTGGCAGTTGCTCACTAAAGAAGAGACGGCTGCCATCGTCCCCGGCCCTACCTTGCTTGACCTGATTTTCGGCTACGCTGACAAAGTGGACGCCGATCCCAACGCCCCTGCTGGTCTCAAGGACCTACTAAATCACTACACCGGACGCGGCCAAACTCCTGATCCGGATGAAGAATGGGCCGACCAGGAATGGGATGTGGGTGTGGATGAGAGTCTCAACTAACCACTATTTATAAGGCTGTTCGCGATATGGACCAACAACTCATTCAAGAAATTGCATCCCTTTACGAGGGATCACGCCACGGCAATAGCCGCTTCATGAAGCGGATGATGGGGCATTCACCTGAAGTACGGGCGGCAGTAGATCAATACTTGGTTGCGAATGGAGCACCCGCACCCGCTCCCAAGCCTGAACTCAAGTGGGAAATCAAGATGCCACTTGAGGAATTGGTCTCGATCCATCTGAACGCCGCTGGCTATCCTAATACTTGGTTCGTCCAGAACTTCAAGAAGTTGTCGGCGGCGAATCAAGTTTTGGTCAACAACAAGCTGGTTGAGATCGGCCATCAGCCGTATGGCGTCAAGGTTGGTAAGAAAGCCAACGCACCGAGGGCACAGCAAGTATCGAGGGAACCAAAAGCGTTGAGCGACGAGGAGAAGCAAGCCGAAGCGACCCTCGTCCACACTTTGGACGAAATCCGGCTGGATCGAGATGCCCTCAACCAGTTTACGGTTGAGCTTGGTATCGCCGAGGACAGCATTCGTGAGCAACTTGCCAAGCTCCGAGGGGTCAAATATGACGGGCCGTTGCACGATCCCTACCAAGCCTTGTACAAACCGGCTCGCAAACATTCCCAGCACAACAAGGCTGAGGTTGAGGTCAGTACGAAATGTGCTTGCTTCTTCTGCCGAGCCGTTTTCGATCCGAAGGCCATCATCATCTACTCTGAAGGCGACACGGCTATCTGCCCGAATTGTGGTATTGATGCCGTCATCGGCGACAAGACCGGGTTCGACCTGTCGGAAGAATTTCTCATCGCCATGTTCCGCCGTTGGTTCAGCATTCCCATTCGATTACGTGCAATCCGTCCCATTGGGACGCCCAAACCGACACCTCGACCGGCGCAATTGCCGTCGACTGAGATGCCATTGCTGGAACCGATGAAGGAGCAAGAATTCGTTGTTCCGCCGCATCTCGAAGAGGCCGTCCCCGTTGGGATCGGTGCCGCCTTGGTTGGTCGTCTTGCGGACGATGACGATGATGACGAGGAGGAAGAACCCCGTCGCACCATTCCTATTACTCAGCCGCGTCCGATAGCCGAAAGTCCACGCGAAGAAGACGAAGACGAGGATGACGAGGATGACGAGGACTGGGATGAGGATGACGACGATTACGACGATGATGAAGAAGATGAGGAATTCGACAACTAGCTATGAGTCAGCTAAAGTGGAAATGGTGGGTCGATCTGACACAGCCTAAAGACAACTTCGATGACGCTGAAGTTGCCGATGAACAGGTTGGGTTGCGACAAGCTATTGCTGCTGGCTACGGTTGGACACGAGAAGAAGAACGGATTGGGCGGTGGCTCGGGCTATTCATCGCTGTCGTCTTCTGGGCTATAATGATCTTGGCTTTCTTCGCATCGCATCCATTCCATCCGAACGGCACCGTCGTCATGCCGGATGGGCAAGTGATACTGCCGTTAGACGACGCTAGTAGAAATCATGAGAATAGCAGAACTCGATAAACTTTCGCTCGCCTTTTATACCGGCAAGTGGTTCTTACTCTGGAGCTTTAAGTTCCTCTGCTTAGGGCTCATGGCCGTTGGTGCTATAACTACGTTCCTGCTGGCGTCGTGTCATCAAGCCAATCGTTCAAATAACTAATTTCCTGTTTGGAAAGGGCGGACTATGTGGCGATGGATCTTTCTTCCGTTCTTCATTCTTCAGACTACATGGGAATTCTTCACGACTCCCGTCAAGGAAGACGATATGATCCTGTTTGAGCTAAGTCCTCGAAATCGCGAGATTTGGAAGACTCTCACGCCCGCTCAGAAAGAAAGATTCCGCAGTGCGTTGAAGGTGTAGACGACGCTGGGCAAGTAGATAGGTTGAATTTCCATCCTGGAAACCTTTCTACTACAGGCACAGCATCATGCACGAGCGAATTACTAAGCCAGCACCAGGAACAACTTGTCGTCGTGAAGTTAGGCTGGACCCGGCTGGTAAGCCCGTGTATTGCCCATCTAAAGCTATTATGGTAATCAGGGGGATTCCACTCTGTGCTAAGCATGCCCAAGAAACAATGACGGCCATCAGTTTGAAGTCCTGATGACCGTCTTGAATTTCCAAGATGGAAAGTTCGACTACTTGGGCAGCTTCTTCCGCTGGGCCAAGTCGCTCCGCATCTGGGCGATGTCGTCCCGACCGAGCTTCTTGGCGATCCGGTTGGCGACGGCCCACGTGATGCCGCCCTTGACGTAAGGAATGTCCTTGAGTTCTTGGGGCGTCTTGGAGAGATTCACCGAGTAGCGGGCTTCGCGCTTCTTCTTCGCCTTCTTGGTCGCCACGGCCTTCTTCGCCGCCTTCTGTCCCTTCTTCTTGACCAATTCAGCCGCCTTCTCGTTGGCGATCGATTCCAGGGCCGACTTCACCTTCTTCAACGGCCCTTCCGCCTCCGACGTCCACCATTCCATCGGCTTGCCAAGTTGTCCGGCGATCTCCGCGATGATCCGAATGGGAGCCCGTTTCACGCCGTCCTTCGGAGCCGCCGACTGCTCCATTGCCCGCTCCTTGGCCAGCATCTCCGAAACAGTCCGTAATTCCACCGCCGAATCGCAGTGGCACGTCAAACCACGCAACATGAAGTGATACATTCGAGCATATCCTAGAGGTTAGAGAAAACAAATAACTACCGCTACAGGCGATAGGTCACTCACTGATACCAAAATCAGGATTCTCCTGATTGTCTCGCAGCTATTCACTGCGTATAATTAAAGTAGGACTCGACTGTGCGGGAATTTGAAAGTAAGGGGACTAATCAGTCCCACACTCACCACAACTCCCAAACCAGCCGGGTCCTCTAATTTTCGAGAATATTCCGAGGAACATAAGTCATCGTGGCATCTTTCGCCACAACTCCTTCAAGCTTTAGCTTCCTCACTAAATCAGCATGGTCATCCGAGAAGACTATAACGATCTTCTCGATCCCTGGCAAGTCCGACCGTGGTACAACGAGGAAGCAGCCTTGTCCTGATTGAAGGGCATCTAACTGTGAATCGGCAACGCCAAGTGCGAACACCGGGATAGTAAAGCCCTCTTCCGCTGCTCGCTCCTTGACCATCGCTTCTATCTCCGTCATCCTGGGTGACGGCAAGCCGTTAGCGGTCATGTAGAGGAAGAACAAGCCTGGGTAGCCAACATTGGAAAGACGAGCAACCAACGGGTCATCCGCCTTTATCCGCTCAATGTTCTCGTTGCCAAGACCTAAGAAGACACGTAGGCCGTCGTCAGTCTTGGCTGCCATGTAAAGCATGTGTCGCCCGTCTACAACAGTGGAGAGAGACCCAGCAAAAGGGTCGTAACGAGGTTCTTAAGAATTTTGAACCAGTTCTTATTCTTAAGAATTTGCTGAAAGTGCCTCACGTTTATGAATCAATTCCTCGTACTGTGGTCAATAAGGCTCGAAGTGGGTCTTGGGAGACGTGTTGCTGAAAGGACGCTAACGTCCGAACATTATCACTATTCCCTCCGCCAAATCGAGCCTCTGTTCAATGCGGCAAAACGTATGGCAGGTGAACGCACTAGGCTATGCACCCTTTACGACCGCCTAAAGGCGTCTGCCGTGAACACTTAGTTATAGCACGACAGGAATAATTCCTAAATTGAAAACATACTCAAAATATTTAAATAGCCTGAAAGAGGGGTCTTATACTTAAGGCGGGGTATCCCGAACTTGAGAGGTAAATATTAACGGGCATTCAAAATTCGGGTGGTGAGGCCCATATGGTCTCCGCTTGACACGGAAGGCATTTCCTTTAGCTTCCGTTGCATTCTGAATAGTCTAGAGCGATCGAAGAGATATCAGCAAAGATGCTTCACACGGGCACGGGAAGGCCCTTCTTGAGGGCGTTCGAGCTGCCTTTACATCTTTTTCTCTTATCAATATTTTCAGGAGAAGACTTCTAATTATGGGTAGTTCTGGACCGTGAAAAATTATTTACCTGTCCGCTATCCTAACTCTTTCAGGCCCTTTAGACTACCTTCAGCCCGTCCTACTTTGGGCTTAGCAGATAATTTGTAGAGCTTGTTCAATTATATCGACGGCTATCATTCGGAGCAGAGCTTGGGACTAAATCATCCTTATCTAATGCTTCTATCAGCCTACGTGTCCTCTCCGCCTGGTCTCTCGCTCGTATCTCCACAGCCCCTAGCCTCACTGCCAACCTTCTCTTGGTAGCTGTCAGATCATAGTGTGGGTGTCTAGGATGATTCTGAAACCACTCCCTCTTCATCCCTACCCTCTTAGCAAGCTCATGTAACTCTTCTAACGTATCCGCCGTTAAATGGCAGGCTTTAACGTATCTCCAATTTGGCGTCTTCTCCGTTACAAACAACTCATCTACATAAACTGCCATTTCGATTCTCCTCTCCTACGGACACTCTACGCTTATAATGTGATGAGAACGACTTATATAAAGCATGTTGCCACATCGTTATCATGTTATAAACAGACAAAACACTATTTAAGGGTGAAGGTCCATATGTCTTATTTTTATCTTGGTTTTCTGTTGTAGTCTGTTGTGTCATTGGAAGACTAAACCTCTTTCGAAAAAGCTAGAGTCCTTTTGCATCACTCTTCTGTCTTCTCACTAAGAGCCAAACAGCGAGATAGAGATATCCAGCCCAAAGGACGCCACAGAATTGGGTGGCAACCGTGCGAAGGATTCTCCCGAATAAAGGGCCGGTAAGCTCGGTGCCGAAATAGCTATCGAAAAGCGAGCCAAAGATGCCGAAGAGAACGCTAAGAATAATAGGGATAATGAGGAATAGGACGAGAATCTTTATGGTCATTTAGATAATTCCTGTAGGTTTTTGATGATTTCTCGGTCTATAGGCTCTAGAATTTCTTCGCACATACGGACATAGGCGGCACATCTATCACAGAGCATAATCTTATTACCGTGGAGCATAACGATCTCGGTGGTAGCCTCGTTCTTGCAATACTCGAACATATGGGTAGTTTGACATTTCATATCTCGATTACCTCTATCCCTACCTTCTTTGCTATCTTCACCATATCATACGTTCCTCGTCCTCCTGGGAACGCTACGACGAGATCGGGGCTGCATTGTTCAAGCATAATGCGGTTTCGTATAGGTCCTGCTCTCCTGCCGAGACGTTGCCAGTCGGCGGGGACGGCAATGATAGGTATTCCTCGATCTTTAGCCCATGATCCGGCTAAGGTATCTGCTCCGGCTGCGTCTCCGTGGATAACGACAGAGATAGGATAATCTTCAGCGATCTCATCCAAAATCCTATAGAGTTCCTCTTCGTCCCAATAGGTTCGTCCGCCCGTTACCAGGAGTCTAACGGGCTTGATTATCTTAAGGTCGACCCCCATCTCTTTCATTCTTCGGCATGTCCTAGTTTCAAAGTATTTGTGGATAAAGTTGCCGATATAGGGTGAATCGGCCTTTTGTCTTCGGGCTTTCTCCTTACCCTTCATGGTTTCGCTGCTTCTCGATAGACTTTACGGTTATGAAGGGATGCGGAAATAGGTAATACTCGATTTTTTCGAATAAGCCGACCTGTCTCATCTCGAAAAGCGAGAGAGAGGGTAGGAAGAGGTGTTGAGAGGTGCCAAGGATTCTCCGGGATTTCGACGACAACGGCTTCGTAGATCTTGCCGGAAGCTGAGATATACTCTACCTTGTCTCCGTGCTTGAATTCCTTAGACTTCTGGATAGCTGTAACGACGACCTTTTGGTCTTTCTTGGCCTCTTCGAGTGCCTGCTCTCCTCTATCTCGAATCTCTTGGTATGTCGTCATGGATCTATCCTCCCAAACCGTTAATATTGCAGGGATTATCGCAATGGCAGCAGCACAATGGTCCGACATATGTGAACCTCTTAACGACCTCTCCTCCTATCTCGACCGTACCCTCAAATAATTCCTTGGGACGAACCCAGAGCTTGAAATCGTCGTAGTCTTGCTGGTAAATGACCATCTGCTCCTTGGTTTCAGTATGGGTAGCCTCACCTATTACGATGTATTCTTTACCCTTGTAGTGCCGGTAGCGTCCTGGTTTAATGGACATAAGGTTGTCCTTTAATGAAGCTTGATCTAGACACTTCTGGAATACTAAAGTTCATTCCAACCTCATCTCGTGCTATAAGGAAGAATGATGGCCATAACGAGCTTTTCTGAGGAGAATCGGTTCTTGTCGAACTTCTGGCCTTGTGTGGTCAAGATAGAGGGAATAGAATATCCATCTGTAGAGCACGCCTACCAAGCGGCGAAGACGTTGAACGTGGCCGAAAGGGAAGAGATAGCGCTACTGACAGCAGGACAGGCGAAGAGGAGAGGGTATAGAGTACTTCTGAGAGACGATTGGGAATCGATTAAGCTAGGGGTAATGGAGGATCTCGTCCGTCAGAAGTTCATAGATAGGGTGTTAAGGGAAAAGCTGCTGGCAACAGGGGATGAAGAGCTTATCGAAGGGAACGACTGGGGAGATAAGTTCTGGGGCGTCTGCGACGGAGAGGGCGAGAATTGGCTGGGCAAGATACTTATGAAGGTCCGAAGTGAAGTTTCTTCACAGTGAAAGCTTTCACTTCTGCATGATCTTACGGGCTTTGGCGATAACGAAATTGGCGTCGTTATCCCACTTCATGAACTCTATAAGCCACTTGATCTTATCGCACTCTAGATAAATTGTCCTGGCCAAAGTGGCTAGATTCTGCTCGGGATACTCGACGACGACGATCTCCTCGGAAGGGAAGAAGAGATAGTCGCCCTGGCAATCATAGTTGAAGCAGAAGAAGAGGGCCTTGTCGCCCTCAAAGCGACAGAAGAACCCCGTCTCGTGGCTTCCGCGACATAGGATGTCGTAGAGATGTCCGCTCTGGAGATCCTCTATCTTGTCGGCTAACTGTATAGAGCCGCTGTTTGAATCCGGATAATCCTCAACGGCTTTCTTGAAAAGCCTGGACCAATCCTCTTTAGTACCCTGTATTACTATAGGGTCTGCTGTGCCGTCATAGATAGGTTTCTCGGAGTCTAGTCCGACAGATCCATCAGGAGCTTCTGGTAATATCATTTCTTCTTCCCTTCATCAACAATGCGGGTGAAGATGTGTTGTTGAAGAGCGTCCAAAGCACATTGGACATGATGAGATGCTCTAGGACTGGATTCTCCAATACAATCTAGAGCAATAGCAAGAAGAGATTCAACGGTGGCTCCGTTAAGATCGATGGAGTCTTCATCCTGGATGAGAACGTTTCCGAAGATCTCGGAATCGGAAGAAATCATATAGGTTGAACAGTCGTCGTGATCCTCAACACAGACGGATAGTTCGTCGTTAAGCTCAGCAAAAAGCTTCTCTTCACAAGTGACGCGGTGGCTTGTAAGCTCTCTCATGTTCAAACCCCTTGTATTCTTGGATGACTCGTTCAAGTAGCTGGGCTAAGGAAGGCTTTTGCTCTTCTTCCAAGATCTGGATGATGAGCGGGCCTCCAAAAGTAGTTTTAGCCCAAGACACCAAATTGGCTAACTTTTGTCCTTCGAATCGACGAACGAAGGGAGCAGCCTCAGTTATGGTGTCTCCCTGAACCGTAAGCATCACGGTGAACTTAGGGCAGGAGAAATAGAGCTTTAGCGTCGGGCTTGAGTTGAGACTATGAATTTCGAGAGGTCCTTGTCTGAAAAGGATACGATTTCAAACTCGATCTTCTCGGGATTCTCAGCCGTGCGTAGTCGCTCCATCGTCGCATTGACGGTGACGTCGCGGCGAGTGATGCTGGCTTCTCCGAACGAAACCCATTCACAGCCACCTGGAGCGCATCGGAAATAGAGATCTTTACCGACCTGCTTAATGACATGAATCATAATAGCCCTTACCAAAGAGTACTCTCGATATCGTCTCGTATATTGCCGTTAGGAATGAGCCATCCTGCCGCCTTCTTTACAGTTAGACATTCATCGCAAATGCCGAAGACGAACTTGTCGGTATCATGACAGCTACCATAGCCACAGGAGAACTCACCAGTATTTGCGTCATCAAAGTTCTGCCGCCAATAGTCCTTGACCGGGTATTCCTCATCCAACGGCACTAAAACCTTACCACAAATGAGACACTTTATCTCGGTCATGGCTTTTCGCCTTTCTTCGGCTTCTAGAAGGGCTTGGGCGTGTCGTCGCTTCAGGTATTCCTGATATGGACCATGGAAGAAAGCTCTAATATCGAATTGGACGGTTGCGTGCAGTTTATTCTGCGCAATCTCTTCAAGTGGATTATTCGTCTCGTCGCAGATGACTTTAACCGCATCCATTGTTATCAGATTTGTTTCGGATCATCAGAAACGGCGGCTTTAGCTTCCGCTTCTTCGAGAGCCTGTGTTACTCGTTCTTGCATCTGCTTGTGAAGATCAATGCACCCTCCACCAATCGCACATCGACGTCCATACCAGTCCTCTCGCTTCCTCATAATGTCGTTGAAGGTGGAGAGGCACTGTTGGAGATAGAGAGCGAGGAGGAAGTCAGGGGTATTGCTGCCGTTCTCCAGCGAATGCTTGTTGATAAGCTGGCTAAGTTCTTCTTGGAACGTCGGCTCTCTCGGTTCAATGGTTAGCATTATCCTAGTCCTGCATCAAATAGGTTAGAAATGTTTCGAACGGGATTCCACGATTTCGGGTTGCTATAGCTTGTCTTTAACCTAGTGGCTTGTCTGATGATGTCGTAATCTTCGAAGGTGACTATTTCCATGACCATATCCTTCGACAGGTCATCGCTAAACTGCTGTTGGTCCTGCATATGGAGGAGGACTTGTTGGGCTACCTCTATGCTGTTGGTAACGCTAGCATCTCCGAAATTCGTGAATTTATAAGCCCCGGTATCAGTAAGCTGGAAGTAAAGGTCCCTACCCATCAATTTAATCATGTGGACCTTCATAAATCAACCCATATCGATGCTCTGGGTACCAATGTCTAAATCGGGCTGGTCCCCGACGAATTTACACTTCGCTAAAGGAGTCTTGCTGTCGCACTGTAGTGGGTCTTGGTGCCAAACACTGTGCTGTCCATGATTCTCGGCTTTGGCGATAATCTGTCGTAAGACACATGTAATATCCCACGCTGTCTTACCAATCTGCGGCACTTTCTCGTTGTAAATGCCGAATGATGAATCGCGAGTGAAACCTAATGCCTGCTTGATCTCACCACACAATCCTCTGACCTTCTCGATCTGCTCGGAGCTATACACTCCCTCGGATAAAAGCTCAGCAACTATGTTAACTTGGCCCATATGAATCCGGGCAAAAGCATCTAGTGCGGCAACAACGGCGTGGGCCTGATATCTGTCTAGTTCTAGCTGGTACATTTTACGCATCCGGGTCTGTAGGGTCAATGGTTATAGAGGGAGCAACTTTGCTCATATCGACGTCAATGATACTATCGATCCCATCAGAGACTATTTTGTTCTGACAGGTCATAGTTTCGACGACTCGGCCATCTCTGATGATTTCGGCTGTCATAGTCCCAACGATTTCTTGGCTTACTGGCCCGTCTAGAGGCTCCTCGTCCGGGAATCGACCGTCATCTTCATCGTCCGGGAACGTCTTCACCCATCCTTCAGGTGAGAAGCCAGAGAAGAGGAATTCACGGTCGCCAGCCGACAAGCTCCTGAAAGCATCTTGAAGCTTGGCACCTTTTCGGTAAGCGTATAGCTCACTTCCTAGGACAGTTACGCTGTAAGACTTCCCGGTCACAACGCATGGGCCGGTGAAGGTATAGGTGTGCACGCCGCCCTCGAAACCTTCGGTATAGTCGCAATTACTGTCCGCATATCTCATGGATTACTCGCTTAGTAGATGGGGTTCTTCATCCCGGAACACTTCCCAAGACTCGATAGCCGCCTTAGCTATCGACTCGTGTAGTCTGAACATATTTCTGTCGTGAGCTATTTCGTGCTCTGGCATCACATGGACCGAAACCCAGTTGGGGCCTTGTCCATTAGCCTGACCGTCGAACAGAGTGCGATCTTTCTCGTGGATGATCTTGGCCGGATATTCTATTATACTACAGCCGTTGTCAGTTACATAGTACCTCTTCTCTTCGTCCATCACTTATCGCTCCACTTCGTGATGCTGATGAGATAACCGCCAATGATCGTGAGAACCATACCCGGCATGCAAGTCCACAAAAGGACGCCCGCTTGCCATGTGAATAAATTGAAGGTATCGCTGTGACATCTCCACCATAGTTCTAAAGCGAACGAGGTGAAGATACCGGCCAACCCAGTGACAAACACAAGACTGGAGATGATCTTCATTTTATTCTACCGGTCAGATACGCGAGCAATAGTATTACAAGTCCAGCAGGATAGCAGAAATAGTCAATCCATCGTCGTGGTTTCATGACTGGCGACATGATATACCATGTGGCAATCGTGAAAGAAGCGAACAGATATGTACCGATTCCAATGACAACCCACCAATACCATTCCATGATCTATCCCTGTCGCTTTAGGAGCTGATTGACTCTCGTCTCATCAACGAGAATCCTATCGAAATGAATCAGATCGAGGCCGAGAAAATTTTGCCGGACCTTCAAGAAGTGAGGAGCCGGGTTGCCGATATCTTGCTTCAGCTCGGTATAGAGGCTCCTGAGTGCCTCAACCCTGTAGTCGTTTCGACCTTCTCGTGCCTTGATGTCTAAGCCAAGTAGGATAATTCGGTGTAGCGTGTATTCTCTTGGTGACATCTTCAAATACCTATGATTTCTCTACTTGCTCGTAGTATGGACACATCTCGATGAACCCCAAACACCAGCAATCAACCAGCTTGCCATTGCTGTCGTCGATCTCTTTCTTTGCACTCTGGTGGCGACATCGATAGTTATGGGCAAGATCGTCCTGTGTAAAAGTCTCAGACCATTTGCAGCTTCTAATTCTGTTTTGGGTGGTATTCATCGATTGTTAGCTTGTACCCGAGTCTTATCAAATCCACTACATCTCCACACAAACACATCGGAAGATACTCTGGAACGATGATCTCTTCAGGTCCGCCATTAGCTTTCCGCCAATTCAGCGTTGTCTGCTCGAATTTGATAGTGACTTCTGACGGAGGGAACTTTTCGGCAACTTTGCCGACTAGAGAACCAGAACCCATTCGCTCGAACTGATCTTTTGAAACCTGTATGATATTCATAATGTTTTAGAGCGACGTAAGTCTCTTTTGTGGGCGATTCTTCGTCTGCGACGTAGGTCTTTAAAGTATTTCTTCAGCTCAGAGCTGTCCATAACCAGCATTGCATTGAAATCGGAGTTAAGAGATCTATGGAATTCGTTGCGTCTGATGAAGAGTCGATACCACCACAGTAGTAACCGCTTATTCCAAATCCTTCTACGCAGATCTGTCAATTCTTCACATATACTCGTCCAATAGCAATGCATGAACTTCTCCGATATGTGAAATACCATTACTTATATCTACGGAGCGTATTGGAAGAATATGTCGTTCAAAGAACTTAGATATTGTCGGCGTTGCGGAAAACCGTTCGTAGCCAACCATAATCAGAGTGTCTATTGTGGTTATGAGTGCCGAAAACGCAAGAAGGATAAGAAACCAGATATTGAATGCCCGTGTGGTAAACGATTCATTCGAAAAACAGCTAACCAGAAATACTGCAGCTCTGATTGCCGAAAGCAGTTTTGGGATGGTGTGAGTCCGAAGTCAAAAAAGCCAAAATCTCAAAAGCCACTGAAGCCGGGACCACGTGGTCGGTATGTCTATGTGTGGTTTAAGGACAATGAAGTATTGCCTTTTTATATTGGCAAAGGAGTGGGTGGAAGGGCTTGGGAAAGACATAAAATAGGCTGTGGTGAAACAGCGAGACCGGCTTATTGCCAACGTCTCAGAGAGCAAGCTAGTGCCTTTAGTATCAAAATAATCAAGGATAATTTAACCGCCGAAGGTGCTAGACTGGTTGAATCTGCTTTGATAGGATTTCTTGATTTGTGCGGCGTTATGTTATCTAATCAATGCGAACCCGAACGACGCACAGAAAAGGGCCTTCTTACGCTAGGAGACGCAAACCCTCTCGAACTACATTGAAGTTGCCAGAGTGCAAAGAAAATACTAAGGAAACAACAAGAAATACCAAGGAAGCCTTCGATGCCCGACGAGATAAATAAAGAATTAGCAGCATTTTTCTCGGAACGCCTTAAGACTGACGAATACTTACGTAAGCTTGTCTCGACCCCCAGTGAGATACCAAACCCGTTCTTCGATATAACAAATCATATAGCTACAACCGACCACGAATTCAGACAGGAATATTTTGGAGAGTTCATCGATGATTCGGCAGAGAAGTGAATATCTGCTTGTGCGTCGTCCCTATCAATATTAATTCATGTAATTGTTTATGCTATAATAATATATGAGGCTCAAGATCAGAAAAGGTCTGGAATTGTCGCAAATCTGTCGGCTGTTGCCGGTAGAATGCGGCCATGAGCTATTCGGACACATAACCAATACGAGTGTCGTCTATGAGCATGGCGGTTGCTCTTATTGTTGGCCTAATCTCGATGAGCCGATATCTTTTCATACCCATCCGACAAAAGATGTCACCGCTCCGTCAGATCGTGACATCTATAATTTTTTGGTTAGAAAAGGCAGCATCCATATTGTCAGATGTGACAGGTTTGCGTGGATCTTGCGCCACACAGTAGTATCAAGAAAAGTTGGTCGCAAACTAAATAGCACCAGATATAGCGGTTTTAAGGAATGGTCAAATAGCGACAATTACTGCTTTGATGCTTTCTTCCAACGAGCATTACTGGAATTTGGCTATAGAATACCAAAAGCGAAAGATCTAAGCACATTTACCACAAATCTACGCAAACAGATTGAGAAGCTCGGCCTGGAAGTGGAAATCATCAGAGTGGTATAATAGTGCAGCCGTATGGTTCAAGAAGCTCGGCTAGTAGTATGTCGGTTGGCGACAACACGGAGTTGACATTTTCTGTTATCATTGAAGCGACTGCCTCAATTCCCTCTCGCGTCCCCCATCTTCTCCGTTCTCCGCCAGTATACATGACGCGATTGCCTGATGACGCGACGAGCCACTGCCAGATGACGAATTGTGCCTTCTCTATGCTGTCGCTGCTTCGAATGTCGTTGACGAATTTTTCATAGTTTGCTGGCGACAAACCACGACCAACATATTGCCCAATAGCACCATCAACTAGAGAGAGCAATTGATTAAGGTCTGTGGCTGCTTTTAATTCGCCTGATATCTGCTTCAGAGCATATGGCGCAGTGCCAGGAACTTCTGTCAGATCTTTTTTAGCTTCTTGAATCATGATATCCTCCATAATAGTTTTGCACCTATCGTCCAAAAATATATTCGGGTGGCGACTATGCCGAGGAGAAAATAAATGCGTAACTTCGATAAATTACTAGAGTCTGCACTATCAAGTGTGAAAACATCAAAGTCTCCACGGACTGAATTATGGCGGCTTGAACAGGCATTAAAACAAGCTGATGCTAGGTGCTGCACTCAGAGCGGTATGGGTGAGAGATATTTTCATGCCGCAATAACACGCATGAATATCTTACGCAAGATCTCTAAATATAGGCCACTCAACGACTGGGAACAGAAAGGTGTTGAACAGGGCGAGAAGATCATTAGAAAATACCATCCGCAATCAGCCAAGCTTTATGGGCTGACCGAATCAAACGAATCACGGTTAATGGTATCAGTGCTTCAAAAGCTAGATGCCATGCCACAAAATATGCCATATAACTCGATCTGGACCGGCATTGATGTTGTGATGAAACGGTTTGGATTGACTCCTGAAGAAGCTCGGGCTCTAAGTGCTAGCAAAGCATATAAAAGAACCACCAATGGCTACGAGGTAGATAGACCTACCTTAAAACTATTGGCTACAAGGCCCGATGTTCCGGTTTCTAAGGCTAATTTGAGACACACGGCCTTATCTAGTCTATCTGACCGTGCTCACGAAGAAATAGGTAGTTTCACTGGGCGGTAGTATTTTATTGCTGAATGGTAGTGGCACAGATTGACTGTGCAACATTTAGTAGTGTTGGCTCAAGATTTCAAGTTGCCCGTCTGTGGTGACACAGAGATGTATTCGGGGTGATATGGCGGTTACAATGCGACCGAGCCGGACCCTAGTTGAAACGATACTAGCGGCAAGCCATTCAAGGGGATCTACTAAAGGCGGCGTGTGCAGGTTAGATCGTCGCTTTACCGAGCCTAGTTGGTGTCGACTCCAACCTACCATTTTATTAAGTAATTAGTTCCTTGGTGCTATAAACTTTTATGGGTAGGTACAGTCTACGTGAACGTCTATGGCTAAAGGATTCGCATTGTTATTGGTGTCGGCGTCCGACCAGGTTAGTAATTCCCGCTAACCATGAAACTACACCAGACGATACTGCGACGGTGGACCATCTGTATAGTAAGCTTGATGAACGAAGACAAGAGCGTGATCTAGGCATCATCAGAAGAAATAAACGTGGTGAGCTTCAAGTGATCCGCAAAGTGATTGCATGCTATGCTTGCAACCAAGCTCGCGGTAGGATAGAATGTAAACTTACAAAGGCTGATAAGCATCTCGCTTCGACCAGAGCAGGTCTGCCACTTTCAAATCACGCTAAAAGAGATAAAAGACACTTACACGAACAACCGTATCATGAGCGTAAGCGTCGATTGAAACGATTGAAAGACCGCGTAGAAGAGGATATCGAAGGGCTGATATCGGTCATGGGGCTACCGTTAACGAACTATCTTGATGATTTCATATTACAACAAAAGCAACGCTAATGGCTAGCAACGAAACACTGCGTACTCTCACATGCCTTGAAGAGCTATTCAAAGAGGACGATAACGGCGAAACTCTTTTAGGCCGTGTCGAGGACATACTCTTACGAGCGGCTGGTGACGGCTCAGCAACGACGGCTATGGTGGGACATTTGCCATGTGAGAATGGCGCGATAACTATGTCAAAAGAGTACTTGCAATTCAAGTCGCTCGAAGCCGCACAAGATTTACTGCATACGTTAGCTGGTCAGATCGAAGTTTTTCGCAATCAGCTAAATATTTCCAGGGGTATGCTGTCTGCTTGTGTAGAGGATAATAACGATAAATGACAGATAGTATAGACTACAACGTCATCATCAACTCTGCCATCGGATTCATTGTCGGGTTCTTTTTCGCCCGATTCTTAGCATTTCTAAAGCGCCGAAGAAAGAAATAATGCACTACGACGAAGCTATTAAGCATTGCATCTTCCAATTCGTATCCGGTTCCCACCAATATGGAACGAATCGACCCGACAGCGATATTGATAGACGCGGTGTTTTCATTGCACCGCTCTCTTCCGCCTTCGACATTTTCCAGACGAGTTTCGTCGGCTCTGGCACCATCAAACAAGCGTTACATAGTGCATTAGATGCTATTGATGCCGCCGACCCACATGCAGTCAGAAACTCGATTGAAGCTGCTCTGGCTACTGACCGTGGCGATCTGTCGTTATCTGTTGAAACAGTCCATAAACCGGGTGAAGATTCAGAATTACAAGAATTACGCAAATTCTTGAAGCTGGCTGCTGATTGCAACCCAAACATTATCGAGTTTCTGTATGTCGATCATCTTATCGATGTCAGTACACCAGAATGGGAACTGATACGATCTCACCGTGACTTATTCCTGTCGAAGAAGGCTCGCTGGACGTTTGCTGGCTATGCTATTCAACAACTCAAACGCATCAAGACGCATCGCGGCTATCTGATCAACCCGCCAACCCACCAGCCAACTCGGCAAGAATTTGGGTTGCCTGAAAATAGCAAGATTCCAAAGGAACATCAGAACGCTATCTTGTCGTTACCAGACGAGTGGGCTGCCGATGGTTCGAAAGATCAAGTCGCCCAAGAAAGGCGATATGCTACAGCACTGCAAATCTGGAACTCATATCGTAAATGGGACAAGGAACGCAATCCGGCTCGTAAGGAGCTAGAGCGTAAGTATGGTTATGATGTAAAGCATAGCATGCATCTTATTCGGCTATCTCGTATGGCCGAAGAGATTCTACGCGATCGTAAGGTCTTGGTAAGACGTCCCGATGCAGAAGAATTGCGAGGGATTTTGAGAGGCGAATGGAAGTATGAGGATATTGAAGCTATTGCAGACGGATTGGATGCCCGATTGGATGCTCTCTGCAAAGCGTCGACACTGCGAGATTCACCAGACCGCAAAAAGATTGCGGCCTTGTACAAACAAATCTGTGAGTCTAGATACGGTATCACACTTTAATTAGGAGAGCCAATCAATGGCGAAGAAAGTTCAGAAGTCCGCTACCAAGCCTGCTAACAAGCCCTTCGATGTCGATCCAACCGAATACATGGTCGTCACCATCGACGTCGATTTCTGTGACGAACTCGCAAAGTTCATCAAGAAGAAGCGTGGATCGGGCATGATTGCCGAGTTCGGCGAGAATCTGCAGAGCCAAGTGATGGCACATCGCAGTGGCGTTAGCATCAACCTCTCGACTATCGAGAAGGAAGTCGAGAAGTACACTGCGAAGGCTGATAAGTTCGTCAAACAGGTCGACAAACAGGCCAAAGTGGTAGCGGCGAAAGCTGCGAAGGCAGAGAAGGTCAAGCGGGAGCGGCTAGCTAAGAAAGCGAAACAGCTTCACGCGAAGGGCAAATCGTTCAGGGCAATCGGCAAGGCACTCGGTGTCTCAGCTATCACGGCTGCTCGATACTGCAAGAAATAACATGAAGAAACTTCGCGTCTGGTGGAATCATCCACCGAATAAAGAATCGTTCTATGTCCCTGTTGTCGGGCTCGTTGAGGCTAAGAAGGTACTCGACGCCCTCGCTGACTATGACAACTTCTTGGTTGCCAACGGCACCATTGGCGATGTCAGCAACTCAGGAGGCTTAGAAGAATTCGACCCGGATGATGACACCGATGGGCCTGACGGATCGTGGGTTGAATGGGAAACAGCCGAATGCGAGAACATAGGTGACATCGCGGTAGAGGAAGCGTGTCGTCTTGATGTAATGAGAGTTAGGCATGGCGGAGAATGGTGATGCCTGAGAAAGTCTTCTCGCTTATCGTCAAATTCGATTGGGGAACAGTTGATCTTGGTTTTTATACCGAAGGACAAATTCAAGCGTTCCGTGATGAGTTCACGGGACCGCAAGAAGATATCACTGTCTTTGACCCATTACAATTTTCGGAGTTCATAGCAGTATGAAGCGTCTTTTGTTATATTACCTTCGACAGATACACCCATGGGCACGATTCAGACGTTTTTGGCATATACTGTTCCATTTGCACTGTGCTATTGACATCATCCACGCGGACGGATCTACCGTGATTATGTGCCAATGCGGTAAATCATGGGGCGGGGCACCAGCGGAAGACGAGGCTATACTCAAATTATTGAGACCAAATGATACATCAAGTACTATGTGAATTGCGGTTCCCTGTTGTGTTCTTGGTCGCTTGCATATCTGCCGGTTATATTAGCAGAACACTGCAACTCGGCACTGTTGTCGGTTTCATACTTGGTGGGTCGGCGGCTGCGATGGTGATATACCTACATAACAAAGGCAAGCTATGACCGAAAAGTCTAAATCGATGTGTGATGGGTGCCACGACGACTTCTATAATCGTAGCGTGTCTGGTGGCTGTTGGTGTTTTGCGGATGCTAAAATCGTTGTGAGGATGCGTGTCGGCGTTTGGCAAAATCCACCATACGAGTGGAAGCCACAAGAGTGTTTGTCGTGTTATAATCCTGATGGCTCTAGAATGATCGAAAAAAGCGACCCGAGAGTGGTTGACCCGGAAACCATCGAGATTCGCACCGTTCATGGACTATGAGACGTAGAATTGCAATCAAAATCATTCGCAGTTGCACAAGCATATGTTTAGCGTGGAAGCGCTCTACATTAGAAGAAATTAGACGCAAATGGTATCCCTGGGATGTTTCGCCTCTCGGACACGACCCATGGCAGGATTTCTTTGATCTTGCGAAACGTGGTGGTGATACTGTGCGAGGTAGAAAGAACTACGCAAGAGAGCCTTAATATGTCCTACTCTGATTATGGCGGATTGTGTTGGAAATTCAAAGACGGTGAAAAGCCTGAACGCTTTAAACCTGCCGAAGACGCCAGCTTACACTCAGAAGGCCCCGGCGATGATAGGCCACTAGAAAAAACAACAGGCTTCAAATTCGACGCTCTGTTGAAAGCCGATCCGAACTTTGGTAAAGCAGAGCCGAATCACGATCGATCGATAAAGCTGGATACTGATCGAGATCCATGGCTTATCGGACACGCACATCACGTCGTTGTCGGTAATCTTAGTGGCGTCGGTCTTGTCAATCACAAGGGTTATGTCAAGATCACGCTTGATGGTGTCGAGATAAAAGCGTGTGAGTGGGATGATTCTGAGGACGGACCTTTCTATCACGGCGGCGTTACGCCAACGCCAGACGACATACTGAAGTGGATCGAGAGCAATGCGACAGAAGTGCGTTGGGCGGTACAAATGATGACCGACCCATACGTTTCATTCAACTGGATTCGCTACCCCGATGGCACGAATTATCTTGCAGTTGGCGGCTATGGCGTCGGGGAACACTGGTGGCTCGATGAAGAGAATAACGCCATGGAAATGGAAGGAGACGAGTGGATAAGCAAACCAGATGCTACACACTATCCGACCGAGGACGAATGGTTGGACAAACTCATTGCCTGGCATAAGGAACTACCGTCGAAAATTACCGTATATGACGAAGCCCTCAGACACCATTGATAAGTATCTCTTAGCCCATAGTCTGAACTCGCATTCAGGTAGATGGAGTGGTGGGCCTGGGCAAGTCGTTCTCAATGCACCCGAATCTGATCGCGAGCAGTTTCGTAGGCTCCGATCCGCCGATATATCTAATCCAATCGACGCAGAGTTGGCAGCGTTTCAAGCTATGAGTGGTGCAGATTTACAAGCATTCAAACAAAGACAAGAGAATAAACGACTACTTAAGCGATTTGATGCCGAGTTGGCGAAGCACAAGAAACTCGAAATCTAAACAAGTCGCAGCGACCAAAATGATCGCCTTACCACGAGAATGCCTCTATCAATCGCATGCTGGAAGCGATTGTGTAGGGCGGTGCATAACTCTTTTGCTTCAGATTCAGTGCAGTGGCAACCTAGATGCCAACTGCCACAGCCACCACCAGAGTCTGTCAAATCCCAATCTGACATGAGGGCTCTAACTTCGGCTGGTAATGCACCAAACTTTTCCATGTATTTATGCCCTAACCCTTGTATGGCATCTTCTTCTAATTCTGCCACAAGTTCTGGCGAAACGTCGCATTCGGTTTGGTGCCCGACAGCATCAACCATCCAACATTGGACATGTTCAAAAGAATAAGGATGCCCCAATACTGCCTGCGTCTTGCGTCTCAATTCAGTACGCAACTCATCAATTTTCGGATATTGTTCAGTAACCGGCCCTTGCGTCGGTTCTATAGCATTCAGTGCTTCTTTTGTTTCTTCATACTCTCGCCACAGATCCTCAAACGTCATATGTTCTCCCCGAAGTGTTTTTCAATCTCGTCTTGTTTATAGACTTCAATCGCGCCTGGTAGCGCGTCTTGTGCCCATTTGCAGCCGCCAATCGCAAATCCCAACAGCCATTCTAAGCCAGTAGGATAAACAGTGCGACCATTAGATAGTCGCACTGCTGGATGGATCACATCCATTAATCTATCACCATCGCTGCGCGTTGATAACATACGTCAAGGGCACCAAATGAAACATTACGACATAGAAAATCGACGGCTGTTTTGATCTGGTCTGCCGAATCGCTTTTCAGAGCCATGGCATCTCGCAACTTGCCTTTTGCGTGATAATAACCGGGAAGATACCAGATCTCCCAAAAACGCCCATCATTGCCACGGCGAGAGCGAAGGCACTCGAAGCCGTAGGACTGCAACCTTCTGGCCTCAACCTCGTATGGCGTGTTGTTATAGCCACACAGATACTTTACTATAATGGCTGGATGGTCGTATTTCGGTTCTGGCTCGTCTGGTAGGGGCGGTTGGGGATTACAAAGAAATGGAGCTTCTTTGGTCCAATCAATTAGCGGCACCCACTTGGGCAAAATATGCGGATCTTCAATCGGACCCGGCAACTCCGCAAATCTCTCTCGTTTCTCAAGGCGTCCATCCTCAGATACTCTAATCCAGCAAGTACCAAGTGTAAATGCTTCTATCGTCTCCATCTCTTCTGGGGTCAATTCGCCGACAGTAACACTACCTTGATCGCGCCCGCGATGCTGCGTACCAGACACCCTGATCTTCTTCAATTTCTGCTCTTCCATGATTATACCCTCTTCTCGGCAGCTACCATCCCATCAACGACTTGCTGCACTAGCTCTTCGCTTGGACTTGTTATGCCACAGGTAGATCCCTTCGCGTTATCGACCATAAACTTAATGGCCTTATAACAGTCTAAACACAACATCTCTTCACGATGTCGAATTGGGACATACTTTTCCCAGTCGGCGGTAGGAACTCCAAACATGGCTGGCCATAGTTGGCCGCAACGGCGACAAATATTCGGGAAGACGATATATGGCACACGACCCTTCTCGGCGAGAATCTTCTTCCACTGTGCCTCCTGTGCCACTGTTAGGCCATTAGAAAAGGCCCATGTACCTTCGCCATGGTCAACACTGAGTAGATCGTAGCAACAACCGCATGATATGAGTTGATTACCACAAAAGGGGCATCGCTCCATATCGCAGCCATATTGATGAAGCTCGCCTTCAGAGACACCGCAGTCGTGGCAAGTATGTTTCTTAACCTGGGGTGGATGTGCTTTGATATCAGATTCGATAAGAGCAGCAAAAGGAGCTCCTTTTTCATCCACTGCTGTTCGTAGCATATCTTGCATTGCAAGCACACCAGCAGCGACATCACATTCGTCCTTTGCCGCGTCTGCTAGAATAGCTCTTTGAACTGTTTTTGGTATTTCCATTATTGCAGTTTCCAGGAACGATCATCGTCGTCCCATCGATAGAGGACTTGCTCAGATCCGTCTAAATTGAATCTGATGATACACGGGTTAACGCCACACGGTATTGACTCTAGAATCTCCTGCAACGATGGTGTTGGACCATCATACATCCCGAATGAGCCGGGCTTCTCTTCGTAGCCAGCAGCATAGACAATTTCGTTACGTTTTTCTACTGCAGGTGGCCCATAGATGGACGGTGTGTAACTTGCAGGTAATTCGTTCGTTTCGTCTGTGATCACGTCCATTGGCACAATAAAAACTACTGGCTGAATTATTCGATCAACAACCGCCTCGCGAAACTTCTCTATTCGCTTCTCAGCGAGTTTGTATGTCGCGAAAACAACTGTATTGTATATCGTTATTGTCCGCTCACAACCAAACGTGTCTTTACCACGTGCTTGTAGCTGGAAAACCTGCATTGGCATCACGATGGCTTTTTCTTCTCCAACCGGCGTATTTTGGCTCGTGTCGAACGAATCAATTTTGTGAATTCGCTCTTTGTCGCAGGTTCCGTCACGTGGTGTGCACGTGCTAACGTCAAACGATCAAGTTTAGCTTGTAGCTCTTGTATTGTTTCAGCCATTTTGTATGCAAGTAGTTAAGAAACCAGTGATTTGACGCTTCTGATGTGGATGAAACCGCCATTTGTTGATGTTCTTATAGGCCCATTCAGCGAGATTGGTACCTAATTCTGCTGACATAGCAGCCCAATCAGCACACATTTCAGCCAAACTGAGCGTATCCATCGCAGTGGCGACAACGATTGTTTGTTTCGCCTCCCATTTCGGCCTTATTTTGGGGTCGTGTGCTTCTGGGTGATGCTTGTTGGTCGTGATGTGGTGAAAAGTAGCTTTGTCGATTGCAGCCAGAATATTTACTGGTGATTTGAAGCCTTGCAGTCTACACTCAGGCATATCTTCACAGATTTTTGTGAAATCCATATTGTTTCGTTTGCCCCATGTCAGGTAAACGTATGGAATGTATTCTGGTGACTGATATTTGCTAGCGTCGTGCTGCCGAGCGTTAGTGACCAACTCGGCACAGATTTCGGGAAACTTGTAGTAAATGATTTCGGCATATTTGTTAACCAGCGCTACGTGATGGTTCGTTCTGCAATAGAACATATCAACCATCTGATCCCATTGACTTTTCGCTGGCTTCTGCTCATTGAACGCCTCATCGAGTCTGATATCGATACGCCTATCCAAGCCGTATCGACTCAAATCTTTGGGTTTCTGCGACTGTGACTGCGCTTCATCTTCCCATATTTCGTCAATGGGTATTCCGGCAGCTTTAGCAGTTCGAGTAGCAACACAATCAACCGGTTTCCTGTCTTCCATATTAGTCTGGACACTCCGCAATCAGTTCTTCGATCAAATCGCGCCACCGAATCCATTTTTGAGTTTTGGCCTCGGCATTAGCGATATATTTCGGGTCGCTACTCCACACACCGGTTTGATGCTTGTGGAGAGTGTCTTGCGTCCGATGCAACATCTGCGTTGTATATGGCAGAATTTCTTGTAGTGTCTCTTTGCGAGTCATATATCCTCCAAAAAGCGGACGACGACGAAGGATTACCACAATCGCGGACACCTTCCGGATGCAACCGCTGTTAGCCTTAGGGGCACTGGGACTTGCAACCATCCCTCGACCCGCAATAGCGTTTCCCGCCCGGATAAGGGCCGTCGTCCAAACCAAGTGATTAAAGTTCGTTCTCTGTTGCCCGCTGCAGTCCTGCCCTTTCTACTGGCGTCTCATTATCATAACAATCGTGACAGAGCACAGGGTAGCCGTGTTCCGTAACAAAGAATGTTCCACAATGAGAACAACAAAGACCAGTAACCATATCTTGCGATATCTCGCCCATGATAGCTCCGCTTCGTTATCCTAGATCAGGCTTAGCCTCGATTTCGTCTAATAGCTGATTGAGTTCGGCTCTCTCCGGTGGCGGTGACGGCTCAACAGTCTCCGGTGGTGGTGACGGAATAGGCTCCGGTTCATATTCATCGTCCGGCACGACTTCCACCAGCTTCAAGCATCGCCAGTCCTTCGTCTCCTCTACTTTTATGGCGATACCGCGAGTATCCGGGAGGACTTCGACGACTTTCTGCCAAAACAGATATTTAGGTAGCAGCCGCCTCAAAGTGATAGTTGGGCCAATGATAGAAATGGATGACATCATATCATCATAGAGCTTGAGAATATCAATCAAGCTATCCTTTTGGAACGACCATTCCCGTGGTTTTCTCTTCTGTCTGACCGGTTCAGTCTGCTCCTGCTTTTTACGTCGAAACCACATGAATACTCCTCACCTTCAGCAGGTTATAGCACGATCATAATAGTTTGTTAATAGCCAGAAAGATCAGTCTTACCGAGAACCGGACCTGTTATCGGCTTCTTGATCTTCGGTTCGTGTAACCTGATGATTGGGTTGGCGACGAAACTGCCGACGAACGCCGTTCCTAAACATCTGCCTGTTAGCGAAATCGTCCGCACACGCTCCACCGCCGCTCCAGAGAATGCCTGCATAAGCATTTCCGAAGTAAGTGTGTGCAGGTGATATGTATCTGTTGGTGTATTGAGCCATTCAAAGATGCGAATTCTTCTACCGATTCTCCTGGCGTTTGCAATCACCAAGAGCGGGTCTTCGACATGTTGAAGGCAGTTATAAATCCATACCTCATCGGCCATCGGAAGGTCGCCGATCTCTTCACCGCCCTTTTGAATGAACTGAATATTATAGGTTGCATACCTACGCAAGACGGACGTTGGCCACGGAATCGGATCGACTGCAATCAATCCACCAGAGTTGTAACATCTCAGAAGCAATGACCATGGTCCCGATCCGATATCCGTGACCGACGCGCCATCCAGGTCGATATCGCCGCCCAAATCGCCATACTCATCAAAAATGCCCATCTCAGTGGCATAGGTTGTTTGCTTGACGATTTCGCCGAGAGCGTTCATATCATAACAGTTGCCCCAAAATTCAGCTTCTGCGGCACGACGTTTCTGGATATCTAACTGTTTCGCGGCATCTGTTATCGGAGTGTCTGACATTTGATATGCTTTCTTGTGTATGCAACAGTGTTTGAATTTACGCCCACTACCGCATGGGCACGGATTATTTCGACGCTTACTCACATGTGGTTCGATTGGAAGCACACGGCTCATTTTCTATCCACTTTTCTCGGCATTTTGGTAGCTCTCATCCCCGTTAGCCCGTCCGTCTTTGTGATTAGATTCTTGAAAGCATCATCTCTAGCCTTCTTCGTGGCGTACCAGTTATGACATTCCCAGCAGCCGAACCAATTACTGAAATACTCTATTCCATATGGCTTCTTCTTCGGAGCCTTCTTCTGGTGTCTCGGGATTTCACTCGTTTCGATCCGGCTCTCTTTTCGGCTCATTCTGGTCATTATTCACCTCTAAGATTGCCATAGTCCCTACTATTTCTCTTATCTTATATCTCCGAACCCTGCAGAAGTGGTTAACGGCACGCACTACGGCCCTAGCCAACGTCTTTCGCAACGTTCCTCTCGCATAGTCATGGACAGCGATTGGGCATCCAGGTTTTATCAGTTTTTCACTAACCTTAAGATCGTTGTAGCAAGCGTCATAGGAATGGTCGCCATCAACAATTATTAGATCAAAGACGCGGCCTGTTTTCAATACTATCAGGTCAGCAGATGTGCCAGTAAGCAGGCGCATATTCGGTTGCCGGTTTTCATACCATTTTAACCCTGCCCGCTTCCAAAATAATGGGTCGACGCTATAAAATAGGACGCCTGGGTTTTTGATGGCTAATTGTGCAACAGTAGCACCGTGAAATGTTCCAATCTCCAGAACTATCCCATCTCTCGGTACTAGATTAAATAGTGCATTCAATTCCTCAGGCAACATCAGAGATTTACTATTGATACTTAGACCCAACAACGGGTCTGGTGTCTGTTGGAACATTGGTTATTCTTCTCTGATAGGTGCGACTGGCGTTTTTGACCGTCTTGGTGTTTTTCAGTTTTTCTATTCGTTGCTGCTTGATTGCTTCTTTCTCTATCTCGATCTCTTCTGCGGTAGGTTTATATTCGTCGTAGTGCATACTATATCTTTCAACTACAGTTTTACATACGTTATCGCTATAATTGTTTTAGGTATTTCGATAGTGTTTAATAATAAGGGAGAAACCATGGCCAAGATAGTATTTGAGAGTGGCAGTTTGGTTCGTCTGAAGTCGGGCGGACCTATTATGACAGTAGATCACACAATCAACGAAGGCTCGGTTGTCTGTTGCTGGTTCGACGAATCAAAATACTCGTCAGCTATCTTGAATTGTGCGGCGATAGTCGCCGTATCAGCAGCGGAACAAGCGGTGCGCGGAATAAATGTCGAATCACCAAGGTAAAACCAAGAAAATAGTGCCGCTGTATCAGATAGATATAGGTAAAGTCTCTTTCCGATTCTGGTCACATACTAAGCGAAGAGGATCGTGTATAGAGTGGCAAGGAAGATGTGATAAAGACGGATATGGTAGATTCTCGATATTTCACGGCACATATGTCGCTCATCGGATAGCTTACTTTCTATATTATGGAGTCGACCCAGGCGACAATTTAGTATTACATCGCTGCGACAATTCTCGTTGTGTTAATCCAAGACATTTATTTTTAGGGGATCAGAAAGCTAATGTGGATGATATGGATTCTAAAGGTCGTCGTGGCAAAACATATCAGAAGGGTGAAAGTTCAGGGAAATCCGTTCTGTCCGAAGCAGATGTTCTGACAATTCGTAAGAGTGACAAAAGTACAGCGCAGCTCGCTAGGGATTATTTAGTGAGTCCTGCCTGCATCGATCATGCACGTCGTAATTTAACATGGAAACATCTACCATATGAAGCACGAAATAATAAACGGTAATTGTCTTGAATATTTAAAATCGGTGCCTGATCGCAAATGGGATACTATAATGGCGGACCCTCCGGACGGGATCGATCTGAAGTATGACACATTTTGCGACAAGATAACGAGTGACGACTATATATCGCTGATGCGTCAATGGTTAAATAATTTTGTACTTCGTGCTAAAACTGTATGGCTTTCTTATAATGCTCTATGGACGTTCCAGTTAGGGCCAATAGTAACCGATTTGGTTGGCCAATTTGGTGGAGCATTAGAATACAAGCATTGCGTGCAAGTATTCACTTTCGGCCAGCACAACCAGAAGGATTTGGGCAATAACTTCAGGCCAATACTACGAATTCGTTGGCATGATGCACCATTATTTCCGGACAACATCAGAGTTATGTCTTGGCGTCAAGCGAATGGTGATAAACGTGCTGATCCTCGTGGTAGAGTGCCTGGCGACGTCTTTCATTTTCCGCGAGTAACAGGCAACTCAAAACAACGTCGTAGATGGTGTCCTACCCAGTTACATGAAGGCTTGATTGAACGATGCTTAAAGATGACAACGCCAGATGATGGCACTATACTTGATCCGTTCGGAGGCACAGCTACAACGCTCCGTGTCTGCAAGCCTCTTGGTTATGCTTGCACAATCGTCGAATTAGAGCCGCTATACTGTAGTGAGATCGCGAAAGAACACAATCTCGAAATTGAGCGTCTATGAGCAAAACAAAAGCCTCTATATGTCCATATTGTGGTGGTGAGGTGGTCTGCAAAGACTCTTCCATCATTTATGGCAAATCATACGGCAATGTTTGGATTTGCTCTAACTGGCCGAAATGTGATGCTTATGCCGGGTGCCAGAAAGGGACAGAAAAGCCGCTTGGGCGTTTAGCTAACCCAGAACTTCGATATTGGAAGAAACAAGCACATGAGAAATTCGACAAGCTCTGGAAAGGCGGGATGATGAATCGTAGCCGCGCTTATGCGTGGCTGTCGCGAACGCTAGATATACCGCTTGATAAGTGTCATATCGGTATGTTCGACGTCGATCAATGTAAAGCTGTTTGTAGCGCTGTGCAAAAGTTTCGCAAATCGGAAGGATATTAATGCGATTAGCCTGGGCCAGTGATGTTCATCTGAATTTCTTAAGCAGAAACGAGCTTCTCGAATATATTGATATCATCAGAGATAAGGCCGATGCTCTCGTCTTAACTGGTGATATCGATGAGAGTACCGACATTTGTGAAACACTTCATTATTTCGACACAAAATACGACAAACCGGTCTATTTTGTGCTAGGGAACCACGACTTCTATCGAAGTTCCATCAAAGATGTGCGTCGGATGGTTTCAAGGCTTGCCTATTCGAGTCGCAATCTTCACTATCTCAGCAATATACCGACCATCGAGTTGTCTGGCGATACTGCATTGCTCGGACATGATGGATGGGCCGATGGCAGGTTCGGCGATTTGTCTGGCTCAAGCGTCATTCTCAACGACTTCACTCTTATAGAAGAGTTAAACTGTTGGAGAAGGGGCAGCCTCGACAAAGACAGACTTCGCACAATGCTCGAAAAGTTGGGTGACGAAGCAGCAAAGCATCTATCTCTCGTATTATATCCAGCAGCCGAGAAATATAAACATGTTATTGTCGCTACACATGTCCCGCCATTTAAAGAGGCGGCATGGCATGAGGGAGCTATGTCTAGTGATGATTTTCTTCCGTACTTTGCATGTGAAGCTACTGGTAAAGTCCTACTCGCCGTAGCGTCAGAAAACCCTGAATGTCAGTTGACTGCTCTGTGCGGGCATACTCACAGCGGCGGCGAAGTCGACATAGTGCCAAATCTAAAAGTCATCACGGCACCTAGCCAATACGGCAAGCCGCGAGTACATCATGTTTTCACGATATAATCCGCTAGAGAGGGATGTGGGTAAATATAATTCACAAGGCCCTCTCATTGTGTTATAATAGACCACGTGGTTAACCAGTTTCGCTATGTCTCTTATCGTGAGGATATTTCATGGTCACTATGCCGACCACCATTCCGTCGACCGACGAGTGGATCTGCCTCTATCAATCCGCAACGAAAGCAGATCGAATCAGAGCCGGAAAGTCGATATCAAAGATGTCGCCAGAGCAGATCGCTGATTTGAAGCGAACTCTCGACCATCGCAAAATCGAGATCAAGGGCAGGCTTTCAATCGCCTTACAGAACACCAACGGCTCGCTACAACCGGCGATTATACCCGTTGGTAATCATGAAGGCAATGGCCACGCTAACATGCGTGTGAATACCAAAAAGGTCTTTTGGGGTGAAGACGAGTGGGAATTCTTAGTGTCGAGGGTTTCTGCTCTATGTCTTAAAGAGCCGACAACTGGGCTAACCAATCTCGCCGCTCGCATCATGAAAATGATGCCGGAAGAGCAACGTCGTCCAACACACGCTGGCCTTGTCACCGAGTTGAACAAACGGCTGATCGAATATAATCGCCTTAAGTGGTTCGATGTTGAGCGTGAACTGCAATCAGCGAAAGCTGAACTCGATCGCCGGAAGGCGGCACCAAGTCGGCAAGAAGTCATCGATTCTCTCACCGATGAAGAGATTCAACATCTGACGACCAAGGTCATCGATAATCTGTCGCCATATGATCTCTGCTCTCGCTTCTCTGAGCAGACGATCCTTGACTGCATTTCGCCAGATGCCATCATCGCCCAAGCTTTCATGCGAGTGATTTCGCACACTACGCAGCATTCTAAGCTATTAGAAGAGAATCTGACGATGTTGTCCCGGCTACTCGCAGAGTTGCCGACAGAGAAGTTACGCCGACAACAACAAGAAAAGGCTGCGGCCCCTGCCAAGCTTCCTCAGGTTGCGTTCGTCGGTTTTAAGGCCGATCAAATCGCAATCGTTGTCGACTCTCTGAGGGGCAGGATCAGGGTCGACGTCATTGACAAGAACCGCAGCCGGTTCGATTCTTCCGCAGACATTATCATTATGTGGAAGAAGTTCATCTCTCATTCGTTCCAATCGCAGATTACTGCGAACATGAAGAAAGGTGCACGTTTGATCCGCTTTGACGGCGGATTAGAGAATGCATCAAAAGAAATCGAACGTGCTCTTGTTTCTTAGGTCGGAATCATCCAAGCCGCAACGCCGTCAGTCACTCTTAATATATAGTCACCATCTGTGACTGGTGTTTCTGGGAGTGTCGACGGTCCTGTTGCTCCAGCTATACCCGATGCTCCAGCTGTCCCAGATGCTCCATCAAGTCCAGATGCTCCATCGATTCCAGCGGGTCCAGTCGCACCAGGATCACCGCCTCCAGGGCCAGTGGAGCCAGTTGGACCAACTGGACCAGATGCACCGCCTGTGTCACCTTGAATTCCAGTTGCACCGGTATATCCAGTAGCGCCAGTATAACCAGTAGCACCATCGATAGCTAATCCAGTCGCGCCGGTAGCACCTTCAATTCCGGTAGACCCGGTTAAGCCTGCTCCTGTCGCACCTTGTGGGCCGGTCGATCCTGTTGCTCCTGATAAGCCGACAACACCAGTTGCACCGATGAATCCTGTTGCACCAGATGCACCAGATGCACCTGTTACTGATGCACCACTTGCTCCTCTAATACCGGTGCTTCCGGTAGCTCCTGTCAATCCTACAGATCCTGTTGCACCAGTTAATCCCGAAGCACCTTGAACGCCTGTGGCACCAGAAGCACCGCTAGCACCGTCAATACCGGTCGCACCAGCTACGCCTGTTGCTCCTTCGATGCCAGTAGCACCAGTTGAACCAACTGGACCAGAAGCACCACCAGTTTCACCTTGCGGGCCAGTTGAACCAACTGGACCAGATGCACCGCCAGTTTCACCTTGCGGGCCTGTAGCTCCAACTGGGCCAGACGCACCGCCAGTCTCGCCTTGCGGGCCAGACGCTCCGACCGGACCCGTCGATCCTTCTGGACCGGTTGCACCAGAAGCACCAGTGGCACCAACCATTCCGGTGGCACCAATTCCAGTAGCACCTTCTGGGCCTGTGGAACCAGTTAAACCAAGATCACCAGAAGCACCTTGAACGCCAGAAGCACCCTGTTCTCCTTGTACTCCAGATGCACCCTGTACGCCCTGCGGTCCTGTCGAGCCTGTCGCACCAGCCGAGCCGGAGAGACCTGTTGCACCAGTCGCACCAGAAATACCAGTAGAACCAGCAGGACCAGATGCTCCACCAGTTTCGCCTTGAGGGCCTGTGGCACCATCAACGCCTTGCGGACCAGATGCTCCACCAGTCTCACCTTGAATACCTGTAGCACCAGTATAACCGGTAGCACCGTCTGTACCAGAAGCACCACTTGCTCCTCTGATGCCTGTGGCACCAGCAGGACCTGTTGATCCTGTCGGGCCAGTGTAACCGGTGGCACCAACAGGCCCTTGGCTGGGGCCTGTGGCCCCAGCAACACCAGTTGCTCCAGTGGCACCAACACCAGATGCTCCACGGATGCCTGTTGCACCTTGAATGCCTGTAGAACCGGTCGCACCAGATAAACCGGAAGTGCCGGTAGCTCCAGATGCTCCAGCAGGTCCTGATGCTCCACCAGTTTCACCTTGCGGGCCTGATGAGCCTGTTACACCTGTTGCGCCGGTAAGGCCAGTAGCACCTGGTCCTGTCGCACCAGTTAAGCCGACACCACTAGCACCAGTGAGGCCAGTAGCACCCGAAGCACCAACAGGACCAGTCGATCCAGAAGCACCATTTAAACCGACAGGACCGGTAGCTCCGGTTTCACCTTGCGGTCCCGAAGCACCGACAGGGCCTGATGCTCCGCCTGTTTCTCCTTGCGGACCTGTAGAGCCTGTTTCACCAGTTGCCCCAACAGGTCCTGTTGATCCTGTTGCACCATTAACACCGGTACCTGTCTGGCCTTGTACGCCGGTGGCACCAGTAAGTCCAGTAGCCCCAGAAGCACCGAGACCGGTAGCGCCAATAGATCCTGAAGCACCTTGAACACCCGTTGCCCCTGAAGCACCCGAAGCTCCAGAAGGCCCAGATGCACCGCCAGTCTCGCCCTGAATGCCTGTAGCACCGATTTGTCCTTCAGGTCCTGTTGCGCCTGAAGCACCTGAAGCGCCACGGATACCTGTTGCGCCTTGAACTCCAGATGCTCCTGTGGGACCTTCAGGTCCAGATGCTCCACCTGTTTCACCTTGGATACCTGTAGCACCCGTTGGGCCAGTAGCTCCAGTGACACCAGCACCAGTGGCACCTTGTGGGCCTGTGGCTCCAATGCCTGTAGCACCTGTGGCACCTGAAGGACCAGATGCTCCGCCAGTTTCACCTTGAATACCAGTAGCACCGGTGTATCCAGTCGCGCCGGTATATCCAGTCGCACCATAAACCATCGGATATTCGACAAGTTTTAGCTGGCCGATTTCCGCAAACCAATATGGCACACTGTTATATTGATGATAGTATGGATATGTACATTTGGTTACGTCGATCTTGTAGTAGCGATAGGCTACACTGTTATAGAATGTGAAGTAATCAGACCATGTTACTGTCGAGCCAGGTGGTTCAACTCCCGTTCTCGCATCAAGCACCGTCCAATTTGAATTATCATTGGAACCTGATAACGTCCAATCGCGTGGCAATGCTGTATTGAGTATTCTTGCATAGAATGCATACTTGTTAATGACTTTCTTCTGTCCATCACTAAAGTCGTATATCACCCACATCGCTGTTTCGAACGGATCGCCTGGTGTGTATCCGGAACCACCAATACAAACACCCCAACCAATCGATCGCGTTATCTGGTCGAAAGCATACCAACCATATAAATAATCGTTGTCTATTTCCTTATAGATGATACCAGTAGAGCTAACAATCACCTCATAAGGTGCTGGTTCTGTCATCGATGTCATCTGGCCAGTAGCAGTCGTTGTGCCGGAATTATAGGCACCATCTGCAGTACCAGGGCCTGACGCACCTACTGTACCTGTTGCACCAGAAACACCCTCTGAACCGGTAGCACCAGTGGCACCTGAAGGACCAGATGCTCCACCAGTTTCACCTTGTGGGCCTGTAGCACCAGATGCACCATCAAGACCGGTTGACCCTGCAATTCCAGAAGCACCGTCGACACCAGCACCAGTCGCACCAGCAGTACCAGAAGCTCCTTGTACACCGGTTGCACCTGAAGCTCCATCGATACCTTGTGGGCCGGATGCACCATCAATACCAGCACCAGTAGCACCTGTCGCTCCAACAGTACCAGAAGCACCGTCAACGCCGACAGGACCAGTAGAACCAGCAGGACCAGATGCTCCACCAGTTTCGCCTTGAGGGCCTGAAGCTCCCTGTATACCTGTGGCACCAGATGCACCATCAAGACCAGTGCCAGTAGCACCGGCAGTACCTGAAGCTCCTTGTGTACCTGTGGCACCTGATGCTCCGTCTACTCCTGTAGCACCAGACGCCCCATCGACGCCAGTAGAACCATCGATCCCAACACCAGTGGCTCCGATAGCACCGCTAGCACCTTGGACGCCTGTGGCACCTGAAGCCCCATCAATACCCTGTGGGCCTGTAGCGCCGTCGATCCCAACACCAGTGGCTCCGATAGCCCCGGATGCACCCTGGGTACCAGTCGCTCCCGATGCTCCGTCTGTTCCTGTAGCCCCAGAGGCCCCGTCTACACCTGTGGCCCCGTCTATACCAGCTCCGGTGGCTCCTGTTAATCCCGTTGCACCATCGGCACCGGTGGCTCCAGATGCCCCGTCGACACCAGTAGCCCCGTCGATACCAGCTCCCGTTGCTCCGATGGCACCAGAAGCACCCTGAGTCCCAGTGGCTCCAGAGGCACCGTTGATACCGGTAGCACCATCGACACCAGCGGACCCAGTTGCACCAGAAGCACCAAGACCTGTGGCACCGGTTAAGCCTGTGGCACCGATTAAGCCAGTGGCTCCGTCTGCTCCGGTAGCTCCAGAGGCACCGTCGATACCGGTAGCACCGTCAATCCCAACGCCGGTAGCACCCTGCGGGCCTGTGGCTCCGTCAGCCCCAGTAGCTCCCGATGCACCTATACCAGTAGCACCGCTAGCACCAGAAAGACCAGTGGCTCCATCGATACCAGCACCGGTAGCACCAGTTAAGCCCGTGGCTCCATCAGCCCCAGTAGCACCTGAAGCACCTATACCAGTAGCACCGGTTAAACCTGTGGCCCCCTCTGCCCCTGAAGATCCCGTTATACCAGTAGCCCCACCGATTCCAGTCGCACCAGTTAATCCAGAAGCACCGTCAGCCCCAGTCGCACCGGTAGCTCCGTCGACACTCTCTATAACATCGGTTCCATCAGAATGACGATAATGGGTCAAAACATCAGTTCCGACAACAGTAGCCCATTCGTAGACTACCCCCGGAGGTGGATTATCGCCCTGGGCGGGTGCATCTGATAACTTGATGCTTTGAAATTTTACGAAATCCATAGTTATTACCTACTATTGCTTAATGCAGGTCTGCTATCATATGTTTGATACGCCGTTAGGCAGATGCTCCTATAGTACTTACAGAACAGCACGGCCCGCGAATTGCGGGCCGTGCTGGTAAGAATCTAGTTTTACGCCGCTTGGCGTTAGGCAATCAAGTCACCGAACAGATACCAAGTGTCGGTAGCCTCTTTCTTGAGAGTGACCTCCACATTAGTGGCAGCTATTGACTTATTGCTTGCCTTCGAATTAACGACGACGCCAGATGCACCGGCAACTGTTACCTTTCCAGCTCCGCCTTGAACTAGGTCAATGCGTGTACCAAGCAAGAAGCCTACTGTACCACTGGCTGGTATAGTAACAGTAATTGGATTAGCATTTGTCAGGGTGACCATCTTACCGGCATCGCCAATGGCTAGTTCGTAGGTGGTACCTATTTGTGGATTAATCCCCTGGATGTTGTACGAATCAGAAGAACCACCAAAGGCATACTTCCAGGTTCCAGCAATCGCACCATTATTGTATAGATCGACCGTGATCTGGTTATTGGCGAATCTAACGGCAGTCGAATCAACCGTCACATTATCACCATTGTTGTCGGTGATAATGAATGGCAACGCGACATTACCCTTGGTGTGGCTGATTGTTAAGAGGCCGGTTGCCCCGACAACCAGATCGTCATTGGTGAACGTACCTTCGATGTACTCTGTGACACCAGTTGCACCAATAGGTCCTGTTGAGCCTTGAGCACCAGTAGCACCAGAGGCTCCGTCAATACCGGTCGCACCGATACCGGAAGCTCCGTCAATACCGGTAGCACCAGTAAGACCAGATGCTCCGTCTGCTCCGGTAGCTCCAGAGGCACCGTCGATGCCTGTAGCACCAATACCAGAAGCGCCTTGAACGCCCGTAGCACCAGAAGCACCGTCAATACCGGTAGCACCAGTAAGACCAGATGCTCCGTCTGCTCCGGTAGCTCCAGAGGCACCGTCGATACCGGTAGCACCGATACCGCTAGCACCTTGAACACCTGTGGCTCCTGATGCTCCGGATGCTCCATCAACACCAGTGGCACCTGTTAAACCGGTGGCTCCATCTGCACCAGTCGCACCTGATGCTCCGTCAACACCGGTTGCTCCTGCGATACCTGAGGCACCCTGAACGCCAGTTGCGCCTGAAGCACCGCTAGCCCCATCAATTCCTGTAGCTCCAGTTAAACCGGTGGCTCCATCTGCACCAGTCGCACCTGAAGCTCCGTCGATACCGGTAGCACCGATACCAGAAGCACCCTGTACGCCAGTAGCCCCTGATGCACCACTTGCCCCGTCGATGCCTGTAGCACCGGTTAGGCCCGTAGCACCATCAGCTCCGGTCGCACCTGAAGCTCCGTCAACACCAGTAGCCCCAGCAATACCAGAAGCACCTTGAACGCCTGTGGCTCCTGAAGCTCCGTCAACACCAGTAGCTCCAGAAATACCAGTGGCACCTGTTAAGCCAGTGGCTCCGTCTGCTCCTGTAGCACCTGAAGCACCATCAACGCCGGTGGCCCCAGAAATACCAGTAGCACCGGGCACACCAGTCGCACCGGTGGCACCACTGATGTTGCCGGTTACGTCCGTTCCGTCTGGTAGGCGATAGTGGACAAACACCTCCGTACCTACGGTAGTGTGCCACTCATAAATCGTACCAGCCGGTGGATTGTTGGTTGGTGCGGTGTCAAGCTTGATATTTCTATACTTCAGGAAGTTCATGTTCTTGTCCTCTTATTGGGGCTACAAGATTTTTGATTGCGGATTAGCCCTTACGTTTCGGACACCAAGATACCGTTGATGAAAGTCAACTTCCTAGTTGGCGAACCACCGCTCGTATCAGCAACGTAATAAATCTTAGTGCCGCTCAACCCAGATGGAGCGGGTCCTGTTGCACCCGGTGCACTTGAACCACCAAAAGCATACTTCCAGGTCCCAACCAACGCCCCAAAGCCAGTAAAATCGATAGTAATTTGATTGTTGCTAAATATGACTGCCGTCGTATCGAATGCTATATTATTGCCGTCATCATCGCTTACTATGAAGGGCAATATTACATTACCTCTGGTATGTGTGATCGTTAAAATCGTACCAACTAGATCGTCATTAGTAAATGTTCCGGTAATGAAGTCAGCAATACCGGTAGCGCCTACTGGGCCGGTCGCACCAGATGCACCATCTGGGCCAATAGAACCAGTCGCACCAGGCTCACCTGCACCGGTAGCACCTACTGGTCCTGTGGCACCAGAAGCACCATCAATCCCCGTTGGACCTGATGCACCCTGTACACCAGTTGCTCCGGTAGCTCCAGAGGCACCGTCGATACCGGTAGCACCGATACCGCTAGCACCTTGAACACCTGTGGCTCCTGATGCTCCGGATGCTCCATCAACACCTATTACGCCAGAGGCACCTTGAACTCCTGTAGCTCCCGAGGCACCTGATGCTCCGTCAACACCGGTTGCTCCGATAGGCCCAGTAGCACCAACCGGCCCTGTGGCACCGTCTGCACCTGTGGCACCAGAAGCACCTAAGCCAGTGGCACCTATTGGGCCGGTCGCACCAGACGCTCCATCGACGCCAATGTAACCAGAAGCACCATCGATGCCTGAAGCGCCCTGAACACCAGTTGCACCTGAAGCACCGTCGAGACCAATCGTTCCAGATGCACCTGCGATACCTGTGGCCCCAACAGGTCCAGTCGCTCCGGCGACACCTGTAGCTCCTGTGGCACCAGTCAATAGACCTGAAGCGATTTTACTGGCAAGCGTTTCACCAATATAAACGTAAAGCTTAATTGTTGTTGGTGTTGGTGATGCACTAGCGGTCTGCTGGAATAGCACGCCAGATTCATATTGATAAATCCAATTTCTTGCATCACCACCACCAATTAATGTAGCACCGGCATACAACTGTGCTTCATATCCGGTGCCATAATTCGGTGCGATTGCGTTCTTAACTCGTTCGCCAACATTCGGATGGCCAGTGGGATAAACTGCAAAGAATGCCTGGCCGTTAGATGTTGGATCTGCAACAAGATCAGCTTTGGCATAGTTGCCAGAACCGCCATCAAGACATGAAACTATAGCTGTATCGTGAGCAGGTGGCGTAGTCGGTATAATATCGACCCAGACCTTAGATGCAGCGATAATAAGATTATACGCCTCGGCCTCGTTATTCGGACCCTTTTGTGCATAATTGGTGTCGCTCTTCCCGAGTAGGAATTTCAACGCCATCTGGGCCATTGTATCGGTTGACAACGCCATATTAAACTCCAGCGAAAGTGATGCTCGTCAAATTCCCGGTCCACGCCTGTGGCACTCGAATTCGAATAAAGACCTTGCCATTAACCGATGTCGCCGCTGTATTTTTCGTGCCAACAGTGAGTGCTTGCAATGGCGTATTCATTGCAAACGTTCCACCCAACAAACATCCATCGCCGTCAGCCCAGTTTCCACTGATAAATAATGCTGTCACATCTAACCAGCCAGTACCTTCCGCACTGCCATTGGGCAGCTTGATATCGACTTTCAGATCATCAGAGCCATTAGTCATGCTGTAGCTATTAGCTCTGATCGTGCCAGCTCCATTCACAGAGATCATGAAATTGGATCGACCAGTTGGCGACATATCGAAGAATCGGTAATATGTCCTAGCGCCACTCACTCCTGTTGAGTAATTGACGTTCGACGGCGGACCATTCGGGATGATTGAGTAATCCGCCACCGGATAAACTAGTTGGCTAGTTATCTCTTGCAAACCATCGGGATAAGATCCACTATCAACCAGCGAAATTGTGGAATCCCAAGAGCCAGTTACAGCCGTGCTGGAAGAATCAAAATCACTGCCGGACGGTAACCGGTAGTTCTCATCATCAAATCCCTCCAAGGTGATAGTTGATGTTGCTGCTACGTTATCCAACAAGATTCCGCTGATTGATGCGCCGGTTGAAGTTTGTTGTGTCTGGACCGTCCGTTTAGCAACAGTTCTCACGGTCATAGACTGGCTAATCAATCGTGTACCAGAAGCAATGAGATGAGCAGTCTTACTAATAACAACTTGTTTGGCTTCATCACCAGCACCGGTAGCCAAAGTATCGCTGGCAATCGCTTGGGCATTAGTGACCGTGTAAGCCAATGCATCGCTACCAGAATAATACGTGTTCCGGTAGAGGTTATCAACGGTGTTGTTGTAGGTGGCAGACCCACCAGTGTAGAATTCAACGCCTGACAGGTACTTACTGCCTGTTCCGCTGAATCCCGACATCGATTCGCTGCTGAAAGCTGTAGCAGTCGTATTCAAATCACGAACGAAGTCGAGATAAAGGTTGACTACTGGCCTGCTGGTGCCGACAGTGTGGGTGATGCGAATGTAGTTCCAACCTTCTCGCAAATCGTTACCGCCGACGACCCACGTGCCAGTGCGGTACTTGAATAGTGTGAAGTCAGTCCCGTTCGGGAATTTCTCGCTCGTAACAGCAGTCAGCACAAATCCACTGCCATCGCCATTAACATAAGTGCCAGAGCCTTGGTTGGCAGCGAGGTCGAGGCTATAAGTTGGAGCAGCGTCGGTGTTGATGTATAGATCCAACGTGCCTTCATCGCCATCCTTGAAAGCGTAAGCCGGATATGCCGGTGTCGGATCACCAGTGCCTTGCTGAACATTGGAAGCAAGCTTGCCAGTAAAGGTTGTTGTAGAAGCACTGAATATGCCTCTTCGCATTCCAGTCAATGCCGCTGCTGTGAAGGCTTCATCAACATTTACGGCGGTGAGATTGCCGATGCCGTCAACACCGTAGATGTCAGTTATGATATGCGAAGCATCATAGCTCATCTTGCCGGTAACACCAAGCTGCGTGCCGTCATACATGCTGAACTCCGGTGCTAATGGTGGTGCTAGTGCTGCCATGAATTCATTCACAGACTGTTCGGCATCTGCTATAAGTGTTGTCGGCGTCCACGGAAATAGACCACTAGTGTAATCACCAATAGTCGGCGTGCCGATAACCCCGATAGCACCGGAAGCACCAACAGGGCCGGTTGCACCATCAATACCGGTAGCACCTTGAGGGCCTGAAGCACCGACAACGCCAGATGCTCCCTCAAAGCCAGTAGCACCAGAAGCCCCAATGCCGGTCGCACCGATCGGGCCAGTAGAACCAGTTGGTCCAGATGCACCGTCAACTCCAATAGTACCAGATGCACCAGAGATACCAGAAGCGCCTTGCACGCCAGTGGCACCAGAAGCCCCATCAATACCAGTAGCTCCGGGTCCAGTTGCTCCCTCTGGTCCTGTCGAACCTTGAGGGCCGGTCGCTCCATCTGCGCCTGTTGCACCAGAGGCACCATCAATGCCTGTAGCTCCTGGTCCAGTCGCACCTTGAGGACCAGTAGCTCCGATGCCTGTAGCACCAGAAGCTCCGTCTACTCCAGTGGCTCCTGCCCCTGTAGCACCTTCAGCACCACTTGCTCCTTGAACACCAGTTGCGCCGGAAGCACCAGACGCTCCCTCAAGACCAGTGGCACCAATACCAGAAGCACCTTGGACGCCTGTTGCACCGCTAGCACCTTGAGGGCCTGGGTCGCCTTGAAAACCAGTGTAGCCTGTCGCACCAGAAGCACCAATACCAGTTGCACCTGAAGCACCAGGTCCAGTCGCACCCTGCGGGCCTGTTGATCCTTGTACCCCAGTCGCACCAGATGCACCGTCGATACCTGTAGCACCAGTGAGGCCAGCACCAGTAGCGCCTTGTGGTCCGGTTGAGCCAGTAAGACCGGTATATCCGGTCAAGCCTGATGCGCCTTGAACGCCTGAAGCACCAATGCCGCTTGCTCCTTGAACGCCTGTAGCTCCAGAAGCGCCGCTAGCTCCGTCGATACCTGTTGCTCCAGTCAAGCCAATAGGACCAGTTGAGCCTGTCGCCCCATCAATACCTGTTGCACCAGAAGCCCCGATGCCCGTAGCACCAGCTAAGCCACTTGCTCCTTGAGTACCGCTTGCTCCCTGAACACCTGTTGCGCCAGAAGCACCCGAAGCACCGTCGACACCTGTTGAACCAGCTAATCCGGTAGCACCAGTGAATCCGGTTGCACCATCGAAGCCGGTAGCACCGCTAGCACCAGATGGGCCAGTTGCACCAATTGGGCCACCATATGGGCCTGATGCACCAGGAAGACCAGTAGCACCAATGAAGCCCGTCGCACCAGATGAACCAATAGGGCCAAGTGGACCTGTTGCACCAATGCCACTAGCGCCAGAAAGGCCAGTAGAACCGGTCAGGCCAATCGCACCTGTTGCACCTCTTGTGCCTGTGGCACCACCCCAGCCCGTGGCACCGGTACCGCCAGCAGTTCCGGTTGCACCTGTCGCACCAACAGGACCGCCAGAAGGACCAGTAGCACCAGGAGGACCAGTGACGCTCACGCCTGTGGCACCAGTAGCACCAGAATAACCGGTTGAGCCACTGATACCGCTTGACCCTTGTGTACCGGTTGCACCAATTGGACCACCAGAAGGGCCAGTAGACCCATGTGTGCCTGTTGCACCTATTGCACCGCTGGCACCTGGTAAACCAGTGATACCTATACCAGTCGCACCAGTCGCACCTGTAAAGCCGGTCCAGCCAGTTGCACCTGTCGCACCATGTGTGCCAGTTGCACCTGGTTCGCCACCACTTGGACCAGTAGCACCAGGCTGTCCTGCTGGACCAGTAGCACCTTCAGCACCCGAACCTGAGGCACCCATACCGGTCGCACCGATTGCGCCAGTAGGACCGGTCGCACCGGTCGGTCCTCCACCAGGACCAGTAGCACCGGAAAGACCAGTTGCACCAGTAGAGCCGTATGCACCTGTGGAGCCTGTTAGACCAATACCAGTTGCTCCAGTTGCTCCAGTAGGACCACCAGCAGGTCCAGTAGCACCAGTTTCGCCGGTGAAACCTGTTGCTCCAGTTGCACCAACAGGACCGCCAGAAGGACCAGTAGAACCTGGAACACCAGTTGCTCCAGTTGAGCCAATGTCGCCGATACCAGTAGAACCTCTCGGTCCTGTGAAACCGGTAGCACCAACTGGACCAGCTTCACCGGTTGCTCCAATCGGTCCACCGGCAGGCCCGGACGCTCCAACCGGACCAGTAGAGCCAGTAGCACCTAAACCAGTGGCACCACGAGGCCCGATTGGGCCAACCGAACCGACCGGTCCAGTTGAACCAGTAGCACCAACTGGTCCGCCAGAAGGACCAGTAGCACCAGTAAGTCCAATGGGTCCAGTTGCACCGAATACGCCATTTGACGACCACGACAGATGCCGCAAGCCATCAGTCACCAACACTTGACCTGTAGTACCGTCAGTGTTCGGGAATCTCAGATTGCTAATGATGACATGCTTGTTAGTACCCCAAGCATCAAGTAACAAGTCTTGATCCGTTTGGGAGTGGACACCGTTGACTTGTAGCCCATCAGCAGCACTATATGATAGCCCTGTGCTGTCAACTAGGCGACCACGTGTTCCAGCAAACGGTATTCTGTTTGGAGTAAGACGAGTACCATCATTCAACACGAAGCCTTTTCTAGCTCCATCTGTAGTAATGGTGAAATAAACGTCGTCTCTAATGAACTCGACTGCTCCTGGCTCCGGAACAGCTAGCACATCGCCAGTCGTTAACTTGAGAGGTGCCCCGCCCGGTGCTGCCTCACCTGCTTTGATGTGCAGACGAGCCGTTGGATTATACAAACCGATTCCAACTTGCTCGCCGCTGATTGTTACCTGCTCACCATCTCTGCGCCGCTCAATAAGATTATAAAAATTCGTCAAACGGTCAGGATTATAAACCGGCGTCCCAGCGTTATCGTCCATGACGATAGTGCCGAGCCAGCGATGTCCCTTGTAATCACCAGATGGCACATAAACAGGAACGCCATCTAAAGTCGCAAGACCGTCCGAATCGACCTGAATCCATCGACCGGCTGCCAGATCGGTATCAAAATCGTATGACACGTGGCTGCTAACACAAGCATAAACATATGAGTGTGATACTCTCGTACCAACACCATAATGCACGCCGGACAACCAAGTATCGATACGGCTTTCTGCTACAGCATTCGACTCGATCAACACGATCTCGCCAATCGTAGCTAGATAATACACATACCAATATGAGCATTGCCATGGATATGTGCACGCCGTGACATCGATACGATAGAACCTATAGGCGATCGCATTATTGAACGTGAAGTATTGCGACCATATGCCAATGCCCGGTGGCGGATCAATACCAACTTTCGTATCGAGTATTGACCAGTTAACATTGTCGTTCGATCCAGATACCGTCCAGTCTCTCGGCAACGATGGATAGTATTTTTTCGCTTTCCAAGCGTACTTGTTGATGACCTTCTTGGTGGTTGGCCCAAAATCGTAGGTGATCCACATAGGCTGTTGGAACGGATCACCGGGCGTGTACGAATAACCGCCAATTTGAACTGCCCAACCGACGTTATTATTTAACTGGCTAAATGCATACCAACCATAATAATAAGTGTTGTCAATATCGGCATATGTAACGCCGGTTGAGCTTGTGATTATAGCATTTGGCGTCGGCGAATTGAAGCCAGTCATCTTCGCCGTGCACGTGGTCGTACCGGGATTGTATATACCGTCCGATGGAACAAACTTCCAAGGAGCGAATTCTAATTCAAAAACCGTATCGGTGCGGAAGAAACCAAAGACGTCATAAACTCTATGCGACATCAATGGGGTCGCGTCCATATCGTTAACGATGTTCGATGCAGATGGTGGCGTTGCACATCGTACAGTCTGCCATGAATTTATAGAACCATTGAACAACCGAATCTCATTGGATTCTACGTAGTTCCATGTCAGGTTAGTTGGGCTAGCAACATGTAAGTTGCCGCCAACAACGTCGGTGCTTAGTAAGTCAGCACCGTTATTAACCCAATTTAAATGCCCAGCACCATCAGTCTCAAGGACTTGGCCTGGAAGACCATCGCCACGTGGAAAATCGATCGTGCCGAGCACCACATTGCCGAGAGCACCAGTCTCGACTACAACATCTCCATTCTCTTTATTTCTATCAATTGGGTTGTAGAAGTTGCTTATCAGCGAGTTGCTGAAATTTGCTGCGCCTCCTTGCGTGTAGAGTGATACCATACCGAGCCATCGATAGCTGCGATATACGCCTGAATCTGCATAAACCGGTACGCCTTCGAAGATACCAAGCCCACAAGGATCGCCAAGAACCCATCTACCGCTGGCTAAATCAGTAGCGAAATCATCAGCGGTATGAGCTACCAAGCAGATGTAGGCGTCACCGTGAATGACACGATCGCCGACGCGATAATTTGTTCCGGTGATCCAATAATTAGCTCTGGAATTCGATGGTAGACCTCGAACCAACTTAACCGCAGTTAGCTCGACATACATCGCACCGTAGCCAGCATCAGCAGGGCAATTCGTTACTAGCTTATAATAACGATAAGCCGTACCGTTATTGAATGTGTAATACGTCGTCCATGCGTCGTCGCCAGGACCGACAATGCCCGTTCGCGAATCCAATAACGTATAATCGATGTCGTTATTTGATCCAGCAAGTGAAAAAGTAGTCGGGAATGCGATGTTCTGGTTTGACTTCAATGCATACTTATTGACGATTGTTGGAACGTTGAAGTCATATTTAATGAATGCGGACGTAGCTAGCGGCGTCGGTGTAGACGACCAATATCGTACTGGATCGTCGCTGAAAGCATTCCACGCACCATATAATTCACTACTTGCACTCACAACCTCTGGCACAGGTGTGACATCCGACGTCATCGTTGTCGTGCATGTTGTTGTCCCTGGATTATTGGCTCCATCAGTCGACACGATCTTCCATGGTGCAAACGTGATGTCAAATGAAGTCAGCGTCGAGTTATAGACGGCGAAAACGTCATAAACGAGATCTGCCGCAAGGACATCACCACACATGTCCTGGTCTGTGTTTGCGGCTGTCGGTTCTGTACCGACTTCGATTATCTCCCAAGCTGAAACGTCAGTATTATATAACCTGATATGGTTAGATGAGTAAAACTTCCACTTGAGAGTCGCACCGTTGATAGCGCGAAGTACACCACAAACAACGTCGCTACTCTCACCGCCTGGCTGGATCATGCTGTTGACGTATCGGACAGTCGCTACGTCGTATTGCAATGATGGCGAAAGAGAATGGTTGTTGACAAAAACGTTATCTGTCCCGAGATCAATAGCCGGGATACGATAAGTATTATGATTTATTCTATTGCTGCTGCAGTCGGCATCAAGAGTAATCGATGATCCTACAGTCCGCTCAAGAATCGTGTTGCTCTCCACCGTATTGGATGAAGAAGCAACCATTTTGATCGCGTCGAGGTTGTCGACTACTTCGTTATAGTGGAATCTATTGTTCGTTGAGTTCTGGAAGTACATGCCGATATTATTCGACTTTGTTGTGCATTCCGAGAAGTTGTTCCCAGAAGCATATACAAAGGAATAACCGGTGTTGACGTTTCCAGTGACGTTATTCTCTTCACCGACATTGCCGGTCGAATTATTGACTCCGATACCGTCAGCGTTGCCAGTTGCAATATTAGCACTTACAGTATTGTTGTCTGATCCGTCACGCAACAAGATACCGAACTGTCGATTGCCAGTTAATACGTTGTTGCCAATATTGTTGTTCTTGCTGTTGTTTAGCTCGATGCCGTTCTTATTCCCAAAGCACGCGCATCCTTCGATAAGGAATGAATCAATACTGGCCGAATTATCTAAAAAGATGCCTGTCTGGTTATTCGATAAGGCGGTGATACCGAACTGCTTGAATGCTCCACCTGGGGCGGTGATATGGACAGCAGGAGTTACGCCATCGCCAGTGATGGTCGTGTTGTCGCTATCTTCTGCATAAATCGTTAGTAGTTTGTTGACTACCAGATTTTCATTATACACACCCGGCTTGACAAAGATGACGTCTTTATCGACCGCATGGTTGATAGCTTCTTGAATTGACGTATATTCAGAATCGGTTGCGCCTACTCTTATAGTGTAGTCGGCGGCTGCTTTTGTGACCAACCTGTCAGTATTACTTAACATTATTCTCCCTCAGCCGTTATGTGAACGACGACATCATTGGTCGCACACTCACTAAAGAGAAGGTCTCTAAGATCCGTCAATTCAACCTTATAGACCTTGATCGTCACCGATGTTGCTGTCAAACTAACAATTTTGTGCGATATGGGATATATGCTGTCAGGCAGGTTATTTAGCTGCACTCCTATACACACCACTGGAGGATGTTCGAATGGCATGTCGAAAGTCCATACAACCCCACCGCTGGCATAATTTATCCTGGTGTCATATATTGTATTCATATGCGGTCACCCTCTTATTTTTGCGGCGTTGATAGAAACCAAGACAAATCTGGGACACCAATAACTTTGTGTAGATATCGCGGAGGCCGGAATGGGTAAAGTAATTGGGCCAAACGTGCGAAAGCTCATATGCCATCGCATGTCTTCAATTATAGTACCGCCGAACGGCGGTCCAAAAGACGTCTTCGAAGCGATAACAACTCCGAATAAACTGACTCAGATAGCGAAAGAGTCAGCCGCGTGGATTGATAAAGCTCTCGCCGCAGTCAAGTCGGCACCAGATAATCCATTTGGTGGCGATGATGAGGCTATAGCTGGCGAGATATTGAGACGTTTAGAAGAGAGAAAATTAAAGCTGGTAGATAGACTACAGCAAATCTAGAATAGATCCCTCTTGAAAGAAGGCTGAACGATGGCTACACCAATTCATATAGCACAAATTGCGTTATTGCCGGTCAACTCGCTTGGCGTGGTGATCAAGAAGAATGAAGCCACAATTGGCCAAATGACGCAGGCTTCAACGGAGCCTCGCGTTATTGCGGACTCCTCGATCCCGAATACGGCGACGAATCCGACGCCGAAGACATACTTAGAACTTGAGGCGACAGACGACTTCATCTTGAAGCATATGGATCAGACGCAAATCATCACGTATTTGCTAGTCTGATCACTCTGGCTGCGTCGGCGTATACTCTTTAATTCTACTGGTATCTAACGGTGCGATTGCGTCGTGGTAGAGTACGAACTCTTCACTAATTAACGCCGCATAATCGACGCAACATCCGATATCTCCGCCGTAATCGCAGACAACCAAGATTACATTCCTTGGTCCTGTGGTATGCTCGATCGTTTCTCGTTCCGCATCGGTAAGCTGATAGATTTGCATTGTGAATTCCTTGTCTTAATTATTTACCTATACAGCAACGGCGTACTGGGATCAGTACGCCGTTGTATGTGTCGATCCGGACCTGCAATTACTTGCTGGGTACCGGAGGCGCTGGACTGGTCATAGGGCAAGTCGGAGCGGCTTGAGCACAAGCTGCCGGGGCACAAGCCTTCGGCTCCTTATGACGACGACGCTCAACCTTCACAATCTTGACCTCGCGGACCTTAACCTCGCGGACTCGTTCGACTCTGGCGACTCTTTTGGCACAAGCCACTTCGGTGCAAGCTGCCGGAGCGCAGGCCGCTGGAGCACAAACTGCAGGGGCACAGGCTGCTGGAGCACAAGCCGCAGGGGCGCAAGCTCTCTTCGCTTTTCGCTCTTCGCTTCTCGCCGTACGGGCTTCCTTCCGATTCTCGTGGATACTGGCCAAGGCGGTGACGATCTTACGAACCGGAGCTCGCACTTCACGGACCTTCTCGGTAGTAGCACAAGTAGCGGCAGGGGCACAAGCGGCTGGAGCACAGGCGGCGGGAGTGCATGGTGAACCAAGCATCGCCACAGAAACTAGAATGGAACTCAACATGTCAGATTCCTCCGAGGGTTAACGAAACCTGTAATCACTCCTGTGTCATCAGGAACTATACCATTAAAATACACAGAGGACTCCCGTGCAATGGTATATTATTTTTGGCTAGGGCTGCCACAGGCGCAGAAATCACCTATTTGGTATTCTAAATCACTATGGAAATAATCGCTTCTGATACATTTGGCCGGTCAGTCAAGTTAACGTACCAGAAGATCCTCCAAGTTCTAAATAACCCATACGAGGGGACGGCACACGTCTTCGCCCACGATCCGAAGCTTGTATGTATCAGTCGGATGAAAAAAGGTAAAGAGTGGGAAATAGCTGTAGAAGAATCGTGGGATGACGACCCAGAATCGGGTAAGATGCCTCTCCCGACTATTTATTACGTTACATTCAAAGACGAAGATGTTGACGCAGCCATAAAATTATTCCTCGATCTCTTAAAATCGCCCCGCAAAGAATACGAGGAATCTATGCGTCAGAAGATAGGGAAATATATTATCTTCTCTAATCCAGGAAGCGGCGATATTCAAATATACACGGATGAGACACTTCGACGCAGTGCTAAACGCAATTCTGGTGGAAGACGACAAGAATCTGTTGCCGGAAAAGGCAAAAAGATCAATCGCAACCGCTAAGAAGCTTGGTGTCGAAAAGCTCGATCCTGATGAGCAGGAAGAAATAGAGCACGAATACTACGCCGAGAAAACCTGAGTGCTTCTATTCAAAGCTACCATAGAACAGGAGATTCGATATGGCGACCGCAAGCATACCAGTATACGTTCTTGGCAACAACTCTCATCAGCCAGTTAGCATCAATTATCAGGCAGGTGATGCGGCTGCTGTCGGTGATGTGGCACAGACTGCTCACGGCCTACTGACCATCTCACCAGGTAAGAAGGTCGTCATCGAGCAATCTCGCGTCAACTATGGCCAACTCCACAATTTGGCTAGTCAGAATCTGCTGACAGTCGCACAGAGCTATGCATCATGAGCTTTGAAACAATTACGGTCGTTCGGCAAGTCCCAGTGATTAATGGCTTCGTAGTTCTAGCGAACAACCTGCCATCCAAAATCACCTGTGCTCCTGTTTCTGAGTTTGTTGGAGTGACTGGCGGTGTCGTGAATCGCCTGTCAATGGCGAGCGGCATGGGCAGAAATGGCCACAGGTTCGGCAAACAAGAATGGGTCGAGTTGACTGCCGCCGAGCTTGAAGTAGGTAAAACCGCATATCAGACCAACGTGCGGTCGGATCAGAAATATCCGTGGCAGCCCTAAGTAGTCTTCTGCCTTCTCACGAATTCTAAATAGTCTTCGAGAGTATCTATTCCGAACGTCGGTTCATCTACAACACCGACAGCTATTGGCAAGCCAGCTTCTATGACTCTAAGTTGCTCCAGCTTCTCAATCGTTTCTAATCTACCTGGAGGCATAGCAGCCATTTGTAATAGGAATCTTCGTCGATAGGCATAGATGCCTATATGCTGGAAAAAGGTAGGCAATGATAGGTAGGCGTCGTCCCAGCATCGCGGATAAGGGATAGCACTTCGGCTGAAATAGTACGCAGTCTTGCCTATAACATCGAATATCACCTTGACACAAGCAGGATCATCAAGATGCTTCTTGTCTCGAATCGGAGTAGCTATCGTGCTCATATTGATGTATGGATTCGCCAACATTTCGATAGCTAGATCGATGGTCCTGGCCGATATCTCAGGCTCGTCGCCTTGCAGATTGACGAAGATGTCGACGTTTGTCATACGCCTTGCGACTTCTGCTACCCTATCAGTGCCGCTATTTGGTAGCGAGCTAGTTATAACAGCTATACCACCAAACGACTCGACCTCATCAAAGATTTCCTTACTATCGGTAGCTACACAAACGCCTGATGCACGAGTGGAGCCGATAGCAGCTTCCCATGTGTGTTGGATGAGAGGTTTACCGGTTGCCCGCAGTAAGAGCTTACGTTCTAAGCGTGTCGAACCGATCCTAGCGGGAATCACTATCTGGCAATTCATTTCTGTTTTCTGCTGCTTCGGCTGCTATGTTGAATTGTTGGCGTATGTAGCTTGACGCCAACACCAACAGCGTATTGAGGTTGAGAACGATCTTGGTCTTGCCATGCTCAAGATGTATGAGCATCTCTTCGTTGATCTTCCTACTGCCAGCCAGTTCCACGGCACCGACCTCGTTGCTCAAGACCTTACCGCTTGTGTAAGCTGCGATGCCGGAAGTATCAACCCAGTCGTTCGATATGCCAGCCTCCGCCATGAATGCCAAAAGATTTCGGCTTTCTGGAAGCCTAGCAAGACTTGATGCCATACCAGCAATTTGAGGCAGCTTGACTGGTATATCTCGCTGCACCGGCTCTTCATCATCGTCGAACTTGACCGTCCAAGTCTCGAATGGCGGAATCGATGTGTGATTTTTCCGCACTAACTGAATGAGAGTAGCAGCACCCTCTATTTCAGCCACAGTGCCCATAACAGCCGGACGATAAATGTCGACTCGTTGCCCTCTTTTCAAAACCGTTCTCATTGTTGCCTCTCTAGTCTAGCATGATGAATCGTTCGCAAACTGGCCTTTGCCTTGGCCTATTGTATCGCGGTTCCTCAAGCCGCACCTTCCAAAGGCATCGCGGGTGTGGGGTCTCAAAAGGCTTACCCTCTTGAAGCATCCTGGTCAGTGGATTATCGCTCAACACAACTTGCCTATTGTTTGTATCGAACGGAACACCTTTGGAAGTGGCGTTATCGTACCTGTAATATTTAACGCCAAATGACATCCCTTGAATACATTCGACGAATTTCGGCCAGATGTCTTGCATATAATTTCCTCTGATTTATTATAGCATCACGAGTATTCATCGTTAATTAAGAGAGATCGATCGTCGTGCTATAATAAATCAGAGGAAATCATGAAAATAGCTCAAAGATACATCTACCCGCCGCGTCCGATGAAGGATGCTATCCCATTCTCCCAAGTTCAGATGTACTCCCAGTATGGGTGGGTCGGGCAGATCAAGTACAACGACAAGCGGACCGAGATCGCTGTAAGCAACAGTGGTGTCGAGATATTCAACCGCCACAACAGCACCCATAAGACGTTCAAACTCACCGCCGAACTCCGTGAAGAACTATTGACAGTCTTCCGCGATGTTCTTGGCCTTGATATCTCGAATTGGTCCTACCTCGACGGTGGCCTTCTCGACGGCAAGAATAAGCATATCTCCGGCCTATTCGTCATCTGGGACATCCTGGTTCGCGAAGGTGATTGGCTGATCGGCTCGACCTACCAAGAACGCTACAATTGGTTGCTCGAAAAAGCGGTCGCAGCCGGTGGCAAGTCGTTCATCGTCACAATCAACGGCAAAGAGTTCGATTTCGGCGTCCGACTCAGCGAACACATCTTTCTGCCGCGAGTTTCCGAAGACTTCAACAGCATTTGGGAGTTCACCCAGGCCGTCAACAAAGCCGCTGGGTGGTCGACTGAGACTGGTGGTGAGCCTGTGCTCGAAGGCATAATTGCAAAAGATCCGCAAGGCGTATTGAAACCAGACAACGGGCACGAATCTAACAACACAGAGTGGTCGGCGAGAAGCCGGGTGCGAACTGGAAGGCACCGAAATTAATAAATGGATTTCAAACGCAAACGAATCAAGGGACAGAGCCAGAAACACCATAAGGTGTGGCTGTCCAAAGAACAATATCGCATAGTGTGGCGAGACAGATGCTACGATGTTGAGGTACTACCAAGATTTCAAGCTTCGGTCAGAATAGTCTTGCCGAACGATAGCGAAATGTGGGATTTTGTGTCGCCAAAGCGGCTATTTAAGACGATGAACGCAGCAAAGAAAGCATGCGAGAAACATTATCGGTTGTGGTCGCAGCCGAGAAAGCCATCTAGTAAATTCGGTCGTCCGATTTGGTTGATGCTGAAATGACTGAACACGAAGAAAACTTGAAGCAATATGTCGAACAGATGGCGAAGCTACAGCGTGATCTGTTCGCTAGCGACTGGATATATCGCGGTGTCGAGGATATCGTGTCGAAGATCGGCAGATTTGACGTCGTAAGCCCGCTACCGGCAGACATCAAGCGTGGCAAAGCAAAATTGTGCTTCATGAATGCATTCAGGCTCATGAGCAATAAGGGCTATATCTACGTCGAAGGTATAGCCATGCCAGCTAATACCCTCTTCCCGGTTCATCACGGCTGGTGTGTCGATGCTTCAAATCGCGTCATTGATCCGACATGGGATGAGGGTGGCGTTGCGTATCTCGGCGTCCATCTGAACAAGTCTTTCGTCTATCAAAGAGCGCTGCAGAGAAAGAAGTATGGTGTGTTCGGTGATTTAGACTCATTCGATCTCTACGAAAAAGGGCTTCCTCAAGACGCAATACAACCATGAACACCCATTTTGAAATCAGGATTCGAGTTGGCGTTTCGGAATCTGCCGCTGACGGTAATCATTACCTAGCACTACCGTTCACCAAGAAATTCGGTGATGAAAAGCAGGCAAGAGAGTTCTTGGTTGATCTGCAGATAAAGGCTGCAGATCATCATGACGACAGCTTGTTTGATTTTTTGCAAGAGAATTTCGGGCATGAGGAGTTCGATGTCTGCAACTTGCACATCGACGGTTTGTTCAAAATCACTGAGGAGAAGCTGCTATAATGGACGATTTGATTGAAGCTCTGACGATCCTGCGAAAATACGGCAACCCGTCGTATCCGACGAATTGCACACATGACGAACTCATGATTGCCGTTTCGCCAGATGGTGTGTCTCCAGAAGACCTGAAACGACTTGAAGAATTGGGTGTCCAGCCGAATTCAGATGGTGATAGTTTTTACTCGTTCAAATTCGGCTCCTGCTAACTATGAAAATGAAAGCTCTATTCGTTGTTGGAACCTTCAGCGATGCTGGTGGTCGGCCTTCATCTTATGGCGATGCGTTAATTAGCCACTTGCTCGCTAATGGCCAATTCAAAAGCTATAAGGTATTCAATGGTGGCAAATTCGATGATTTGGCCAATATCGACTTCACCAAATTCAACACCATCTTATGGTTCGCTGACGTTCCGAACCATAAGCCGAAGTTGGTCAGAGAGATTAAGAAAATCAATCCAACATGCATGCTGATAACGTCGAAACGCAACGACGGGAACAAGTATAGCTGTCTAGAACTCATCGCCAGAGCATTGCAAACGAAGAGCAACCTGTTAGTAGAGTTCATCAAACAGAGAGAAGGCGTGGACGCCAATCTTCTCGACCCACTTGGTAACTGTTTTATAAGGTCAGCCCACGACCCCAAACAGTTGGCCCTGGCAATTTCGGGCAGGCTAAAACAGCTTCGCGAATTCACCAGAAAGCCAAGTATGCAAGTTGGCGAAGCAGCACCAATTCCTAATTTGGATGAAGAAATTACCGACGAGTTCATGGCATTGGTTGGGATGTATGCCGCGAAGTTTCATAGGCTGATACACGCTCCAACCAGTAGATTCTTGGGTAATGCATCGTTCAGATGCGAGGTTGGATTTTCATCATTTCGCAGCAAAGACAAGATCTACGTTACGAGAAGGAATATCGATAAACGTAGCCTAGGCATCAACAGCTTTGTGGCTGTCGAGGACACCCCGAAAAGTGTTGGCTATTACGGTAGTAACAAACCATCTGTCGATACGCCAATCCAACTAGCTCTATATAAGACCTTCCCACGAATCAATTTCATGATTCATAGCCACACCTACGTCCACGGTGCACCTACGACTAAGAAAATCATTCCTTGTGGTGCAATAGAGGAAGTAAATGAGATATTGTGGACCATTCCCGATGGCGACCTCAACTGGTTCTTTGTGAATCTGCTGGGGCACGGTAGCATTTGTGCCGGTGAGCAGTGCCGTATGTTAGGGAACATCAAATACTATGCACGAGAAGTACCAGAACTGCACAGAATTGAAATATGAAAAAGTTGGATGCTGGCGAAAGAGCGGTGATTTGCGGCCATTTCTCAAATGAAGTTGCAACATGTCGTGATATGTTGCAACCAATAATCGATGGCCTGATTGAACGCGGGCACTGCCCAGCAGGGCAGCAAGAAGCATATGGCGGCAAACCCGGAAAACGAAAAACTACGTTGGCTGATGCAAGAAAAATCGCCAAAACCATCGTGGTGCGACTCAATCATGCTATAAACGAATTCGACGACGACATGGAGGCTGACTTATAATGTTCGGATTAGATGCGAAACAAGCGGAGCAACTTAGAGCTTGGTCCGCTGAGCAGGACAAGAAAGTCATCGAGCAACAAAAGGGGACAAGCGTGGAGCATGAGGGAGAAGCTTATTATGGGTGCTCTGGTGGGGCTTTGACCTATATGTTCACACCAACGTCTCTCGGACTCGTTACCGAGGTCAAGAATAACCTGACCGGTGAAACTATCAACCTAACGGATTTCGACGGGTGGTGATATGGGGCAAGTATACAAGTTCGTGTTTGTTATTATACTTGTTCTCTCGACAAATTTGCATGGGTGCTTGTTCGCGTTTCCTATAAGAGAAATATACCATTGCGTGCAATAGGCCGGAATAGTATAATAGGAATATGTGCCGCCAGTGTCGGTTTCTGGAGCGTCGATATCTTCAAATGGTTGTTTTACTAATATGAGCCGATCTGGTAGAGAAGAGAAGGTTAATCAAGGACATCGAAAGTCCTACTCCAGAATGAAGAAATATGGTCGGCATCGAAGCCGACAAGCGCTACAATCTACAGATACCACTATCAAAGACGCTAAGGTCGCCAAACATGTCCAATAGTATGACTGCCGAGAAGCTAGTTGGGATGTATATGAATGGTGCCGGTCGAGTAAACGCTCAATTCACACGGCATATTCGAAAAGTATCAGAAGAAGTTCGAAACGCAACGTTAGCTCTCATCAAGGAGCGTGGGTTGAAAGAATACACGCTCAAACCACCGAAGGCACAAAAACCGCCCAAAATAGGTACTATCAAGCTGGTACCGATGGAACGATCTGAAAAGCCTCCGAAGATCACTGCTGCGATGGTCCGTGAGTTATTGGAGGAAGTTCGAAAAGAACGAAAAGAGATTGCAGAGCGATTGAAGACTCTTGATATCGTTGATGATTATTACATCAAGAAACTGACAGTCTTAGAGGCACAAGAGAACGGCGATGAAGACGAGCCGATTGAAGCCCCTGACCAGTCAGATTATGAAAAAGCACACATTCACGCAGTCAATAATCGCAGCGAAGTTATTCGAAGCACTAATTGCGGGTGTTTCTATTGTGGAGAAATATTCGCACCATCAGAGGTCAAGAAGTGGGCAGATAATTTGAATACTGCTATCTGCCCACGATGCAACGTCGATGCAGTTATCGGCGATAGATCTGGATATGTGTTCTCGAAGGAATTTCTCTCCGGCATGTATGACCGTTGGTTCGATAAACCTTCCGGGGTCGGCAGGTGCGACACGTCAACCGAAAACCAAAGTGCCGGTCCAGCCGTCAGCGCAACGGCCCGTGCGGCACATAGCCCAGCATAAGTTAGGGCTTTCAGGTATCACGGAGGCGTGATTATGGGTTCGACTCCCATCGACTCCCGCTGCGACGACATGAGATCGCGAGGCTGTGTGAGATGTGGTTTTTGCTGTAAGCAAGGGCCATGCCCGTGGGGTGAATGGGATAAGGATAAACATCAATGCACTTTTCTAGAAGCGCAACAAGATGGGACTTATCTATGCGGTCGCTATGCGGAGATCATTGCTCATGTAGAAGACTGCGGACATAAAGATGACTGCCCCGCTTTTGGTTGCGGTTGTAGTTCAACGCTGTTCAATAGGGATCGCAATGAGATTATTGCTAAGATTTTGGAACGCACTACCACACCAATGGTGGGTTAAAGAGGGCCATTGGTGCAAAACAACTTGGCGATATGTATTGACAGGCCAGCACATAGGCCAAACTATCAGGCTGGGCAAACCATGAATAAATGGCGATGGCGACTGATTTGTGCCCTTTTGATCTTCATCGCGTCTTGGACAATTGTGCGGTCGTCGTTGATTGTAGCTGTTTATTATTACGACAACGAATTACAAAAACTCGACAAGCCACAAACAGTTGACAAGGAGTTGGTTGAGCGAGTTAAGAAACATTACAATTTACCATAGGTGTACATATGTTCCCGAGTCAAGCCAGCCTAGAAGCCTGCAATCTAGTTAGTGAGATCGTCAAGGATAGAGCGAAGTCTAAGAAAGAGCCGCTTACACTTTCCGAACGAATCGCTTTAGCTCAAGTCTGCGCTACTCTTTCTGTTGGCCACGAAATCAGCGAATTGGCGAAGGCGGCTAACCAGATCTCGCATGGTATCTCTGCACTGGCGAAAGCTGTTGATAAGAAATGAAAACATCCCAAATCGTTACGATTATCGCTGGCACTATGATTATGACTGGTATAGCGATATTCGGCTATTTCATTCTCAACCCACACAAACAAGCAGCCCGAGTCGAAGTCAATACGACGCTTGTGAAACAATCGTCATTTGACTTCGAGGGCCATCGATATATGATTATGGAGTGGACCCTCGGACGTTCAGGCCCAGAATTATCCGGGACACAGCTAATGCACGATCCAGATTGCCCATGCAAGAATAAGAAATGACACCAGAACAGCAGCGGACAATCTACGACTGGGCGTTGATACACGAATACGCCAAGGGTAAAGTATCTGGTGAAATGATGGTTGAAGTAGGCAAGATGGATCGTACCTTATTCAGCTTGGTCGAAAGTGATGCAATGCCAGATGAATTCACCAGATTCATGGCCGCAAGAGCCGATCCTGGGTGCAGCCATTGTTGGATATCTAGCAAGATCAGCGGCACTCACCCAGAATGTCAAACTAAGATCAAGGAATGGTTCGACGCCAGAGAAGCCCTAATAACGTTCGGTTTGAAATTGGACCGCTCTGACTTGGCAAAGATGCGATAGTCACTCAAAGGATTGAGATATGATTTTTCTGTGGGTTGTCGCTGGTATTGTTCCACTAGCCGTCTTGCTCGTCTTAAAGCAGGCTAGAAGTCAGCAACACAGGAATGCCCAAATTCTAGAGGGCTATTCCGAATGGCTTAAGGCACAACCGCCACCGCAACAAGAGCCGAGATGGCGTCCAGATCCAGAGACGATTAAGAAGCTGCGTACAAAATATCGGCACATAATCGATCCTGATTCGAAGCCAGAATTAACACCTACGCCGGTGGATGTCGAACGTGTTATCAATTTGGATTAATTATGCTCGACCCACAGACGATCAAATTCGACAAATACAATGTATGGGCGAAAGTCTGGTATATCCCGACATCGAGTGAATTATATATTACAGATTACGATGGCAATGTAGTTGCCAAGTATTACCATATATATCGTAAAGGCGAATGGCCGATGTGGATATTCAAGTGCATCGCTAATGTCGCCGATGTGAAGCATAAAGCTGCTATAGATTCAATAGTTCACGCATGGGAGACACGAGTCACTGACTTGGTAGATACTAACATTCAATCACAGCGCCGCAGAAGCGCTATACTGGATGAATGATTTAAGTATTCTATAAGTCATGATAAGAGTAAATGGCGAGGATATCACTGTGACCTACACAACAAGCAAAGCGGAAGTCTATTCGTGCAAGACACGCGAAGAGCAGATGAAGTTCATCGTTGATAATCGCCCGATTGTAATATATCAGTTCTGGATAGACATAACTCCAGATGGCGACCTTCAAAAGATGCTCTATAGCAAGTGCATTCCCGAGCCAGCTTGCTCCTCAGACTTATAATCCTAGCTCGTCCAGTTTGGTCGGTAGCCAACCTTCTTCGCTCTCTGTGAAAAGGTATTCGCGGTTGTTCGCTAAAAGATCAACGAACATATCTTCCGTGATCGTAATTCCTTTCATAGAGCAATAGCCTTGGAATTCCTCGAACGTTATGGCTTCGACAGATTCTAAATATCTGTCGAACAATTCTTGTGGCTGTTCGCCTATCTGTTCTGAAATTGTTGAGGCAATTCTGGTAGTATACATGAGATCTCTATGCGTTTGTTCGTTATATGTTTGCCTATGAAAGATAAGTGGTTGGTAGATACGATGAAGGAAGAATGAGTACTATGCAAACAAACCCGCACATTCCCACATGGGTTCTGCTGCCAGTCAACAATAATCGCACCGCGTATCGACCCTTCGGACTCCCGATGATTTTGATGGAGACTGATCGCAGAGATATCGCGGGATTGCCTATAGATAATTCTAGCATTATCGTCCAGAACTGCGATTGTGGTGGCGGAGTAGAATGCGATTGTATGGGTGTCAAAACGACCACATGCAACGAATTCTGCAGTGGTGCTGCGGTAAGAATCGTCATAGAAGACGTACCACATAAGGCATTGGTTGCTGGGCAGATACCGATAGGGCTGATGTCGCCCGATCACGAGCTATTCGCGAAGAATGTGTCGATGAATGAACTCATCGACAGAATGATCCATCCAGATTCACAACAATTCTTCAGGATTGTAGCTACTGGCAACCAATATCAGAATGACTCCAATCCTTATCTGTACGCCGATTGTACTATAGAAACCGCTATTCTAGAGACACTACAGCCGATTGATTATTCAGAGGCTGTCGGTGGCGACTTGATGCAATACACTACCGCGTCAGGATGCTGTGGTCTGATCAGATATTACCCGACTGCTAACTACTACGATCTCAGCGATATCAAGATCGATACCGAACAACTGCCACCAGATTGGTATAATATCACTTATCAAGCACAGTACTATGCTAGAGTCGAGAGCAGATCAACACCAGGGCAGCTAAATTGCATTGATCCGACCAGAAAAGCCACGTCGGTCAAGCGGTTCAGAATGAATCACCCCGGTCAGGTCATGCAGGAGACGGTTAATCTGACTCCTGCTCCTTACATGACCAGCGACCAGAAGAGCATAGATACGACAATCGAATTCTATCGCCCTTTCACCGACATTCTACAAGACATTTTCGACGAACAGTATTTGCTTGGTAGCGTCAACTGGGTCGATTGGATAACACCGCAATTCGTTCCATATCTTAGCTTCCTGCTTGGCCTTGATCTACCATACTTCCCACAGAGCCTTTATCGTCTGCGTAAGACGATGCTACGCAATGTTGTAAGATTGCAACAGTTAAAGGGCTCACGGAACGCCATCTACGATCTCTTTGAGTTGTTCGGTTATATCGTCTATGTCAACAAGCTATACTGGTCTAAGGACGGCAAGAGACTAATACGTCCTGGGGAAAAGCTGCCATCAGCCTACGCCAACCAAGAGATTAAGATAGAAGAGAGTTGCCAGATTGAGCCTGTGCTTGTCGGCTATAACACAAGCGGTTTCGGTGAATTAACCATTCCGCTCTTATATCGACCAACATTCACTGATGAAGTTCAAGGTATCGTCAACACGGTTCAAGAAGGCGATATCACATTAGATGCGTACCTGGTGCAGAAGAACATCATAGGCTCTGGTCAAGTCTCTACAAACCAGACTATCGATCTTTTCGGCGATTCAGACACACAATTCACGAATGATTTCGTAGTAGGCGATACGGTATCGGTGGCGAACGAAACTACCAGAATCGTAGCCACTATTTTAGATAACCATCATTTGACTGTTACGATACCGTTCCAAAACGACACAAGCAATACTGGATCAGATAGCCAATGGACGACCTATGCTTATGTCAGTAGGGCATACAAACGCCTAGAAGAGATTTCGTGCAGCATCGGGACAGCCGCAGCGAATTGTAATAATGATCCCGGTAGCTGGAAAATACCGGGTCGAGGTACCGTCTCTACCAACGAAAACACGAATCTGTATGGCAACAGCAGCACCTTATTCTTAACTGACTTCGAGATTGGCGACACGGTTATCGTCAATGGTGAAACTGAAAGGACAGTTACGGCAGTCCTTAGCGATTCTCTCATTACGGTTTCAGTACCGTTCCAAAACATCGCTCAAAGCTTGTTATATACGCGCATCCCGAAGGTATGCAGAACGACGACGCTGCTGAATGACGAGACTGCTGGTGTTGTAAGCTGGTCCAGGGTTGTGATTGATCGATCGGCTACGGTTGGTAATGGTGACGATCGATCTACCGGCGACCAGCCACCGTTTGTGTCGAACGGTGTCAGAATTGATAGAAATGCCAACCTGCTACATCTCACATTTAACGGTTCGATTCAATTTGACGACAAGTACGGTCAGAAAGGGCCACACGCTGCGGATAGTGAGCTTCTATTATATGCCTTCGCTACGTATAGCCGCGAAGAGTTGATTGTTCCTGATAGTATTAAAGACTTATATAGCAACCGTTTTGACATACAATTGCTGACACAAAATGGCGAGCAGATTGGTGGTGATATACTTGAGTTCTTGATCGATTATCTGTTCAAGATCAAAGCATTCCATTCATTATTGAACACTCTTATCTATCATTCCAATCTAGATGAGACATATCAAGTCACTCCGTTCTGTGTCGGTGGTGATCTAGAGCAACGCTGGGATATCGATGCCGGTAAGTTACAGGTGCCACCGGCCATTTTACCAGAAATTCCAACTGGCGAATGCTCAGTTGATCCAAGTGATCTCGGATATAAGCCAGAAGATATTGCGCTACGTAAGAGAATACTGGCGAATCTTCCGGAAGAATTTCAAGCATGGGTTGACGTTAATCGCTATCTGGAAAAGCCAGCAACTATCGATTCTCCCAACCCGACTTGCATTGAGAGAATCGTCACACAGATTGGTGATGAGAAGCTACCGCCTACACCACCGGCAGATAGTTGTGCATGGGGTGATCCATCTAAGCCGTGTGTAGATGACATTGATAATCCTTGCTGCAAATTCACCTATCGCGGTCAAGATAGACTTGTACCGGGTCAGAATACCGAAAACGAAAGCATTGTATATGATCCAACCCCGATATCGAATACGCCAAGCATAGCAAGTCAATCAACAACTGATTTGTCTCCTATCGACAATATCATTCATGGCAGCTTCTATCCGACCGGTGCTGATGCTTCGACGAATAACGATGCTTCTGAATATGGGCCATTCACGAAAGAATTCTCGGTATTTCCCAATCGATTCTGTAAGCTTGATGGTATATCTGACTACTGCTATAAAGGTCGCGTTGAAGACGAAATACTTCGCAGAATGACGATGGTTAGCACGGAGCAATACCAGGCTACTATCTGTAAGATAAACTTTGGGGATGGCGTCTATTATTCATTCCAGGCCACATCTGAACTGACGAATTCAGTGCAGGGTCCGGCATTAAAACAATCATACAACGAGAATCTGCCTTCGACCAACAATAACTTCTTAGGACGACTGTTGCGAGGATACGATACCGTCGATGGCGAGAATGTCCATTTTACTAACCGGCCCTATTTAACGGATGGAGCTTGTGGTGAAAAGAACATGCTCGCATTGCAGAGGCGTAGTCTTGGTATCCAAGTACCGCTGATGCATTTTCCTGGCACTAGATTCGCAACAATCAACAAGCTCGAATCCGACTTCACACATCCAAAATGGGTAGCGAAGCCTTGGGACGATCAATACAGCACAAATTGCGGACCATATGACCAAGCATGTAGACAGCCGACTTATCTACACGCGAAGCTTGAGACGGCAACATCTGGCGACCAATATCTGGTATTCGACTACGCTCCGTTTGTTATTGTCGCGAATGGATTGCAACCAGATATTCCAAGCTTCGGTTCACATATCCTCGGCACAAATAAGAGATTCGACGACAGCGATGTTATACATTCGATTTATTCTACTCAATCGACTGGCAACCCAGCCATCACGCTAGAGACGATGTTGCCGCCATCGAGATCAATAATCTCCATAGCGAAAGATTACGTTGTCGGTGGCGTCAGATGGTCATATGGCTACACTTTTAGCCGGTTGCCAACAATCACAATCGGTATCGAGCTTAAAAACCTACCTGACAGCATTTATTCTTTATCTGCTAAGATTATAGAGGCTACTGAGAGTTACGTTACCGTCAAAGTGTATAAGACGGTTCTTGACTCGGCTGATTTAGTGTTCAGCGAGTGCGACACAGATGATGTAGTGGTTAACATCAGCTCTTGCACGGCTGATAATGTGATAAACGCCATGACAACGCCGCTGTTCTCAACAGCAGCGAGATGTCAAGGAACGTCACCGTATTACATTGATTATATTGATGGTTATCCTGCTGCACACGGCTACCAGCCTTACGTGCCGGATGATTTCGATAGAAATGGTACGTTTACAGAATTATTCAATGAACTAGAAATCGATAGATCTATGCCAACAGGCACAGATGTGTTATTCTTCTTTATCAGCGGCATACTTTATACAAATGGATATAGAACAGATTGTGGATGTGCAGCTCTGCTATGCGACGGCGGTACATCACCAACAGCCGGGACCGATGTTCTACTCTGCCCGATACACGACTATCAAGACGATGCTTTGCCATTTACCTTCTCAGATGGCGAAACGAGATACGGCTATGACTTCAATCCTGATAAAATAACAATAGATACGATGCTGTATGCCGAAGAGAAGATCGGTGTCTCTGATCTCGCTTTTGACGGCCAGCTCGTTTGGGATGAGTACCCCGATGGTCAGACCTTCCAACGACAAATAAACATGTTCGAGCTTTGTCTCGGCTCATTGTCATGTCAGTATGGTACTGCTGTGGCGATTGACAGCCCCGGATATACACCAGACTATCTGGTGCCTCCGGTCCCGATTTACACTCTAGCAGTCGAAGCACCAGAGCTATTAAATCCAGGCAGCACTCTAGTTGCATCGGCTTTTCTGCATAGCACCTCTGCTTATCAGACACCTGCACCGCCTAGCACTGCACGAATTACATGGTCAGCGACGATCGATGGATACCTATGCCAGCTACGCTTTGCTGGCCAGGAGTCTTATATTGATTCTGTTGAATCACCTTACATGTTCATAAATGGTGCTTGGGGATCGGTAGTCGCACTAGATATCGACGTCGGCCCAGGAACAGATTATGGTCGAACTATAATTCTGACTGCTGATAGTGAAGTTATGGGTGCTCGTGAAACGACAGAAGTCACGCTCATGACGACATCGCCGTCACCATCTCCGTCGCCGAGTTTATCTCCGTCGCTGTCTCTTAGCCCGTCGCCATCGACCTCGTTATCACCGTCTGCATCATTAAGCCTATCGCCTTCGCCTTCTGAATCGCCTGAACCTTCAGCTTCAGCTTCCACCTCTCCAGAGCCATCACCTGAACCTTCATCTTCCATAGAACCATCTCCTGTGACTGATGAGTACACTGCAGAGCTAACGGTTGCAGCAACACCATCTGGAACGCAGCCTGATCCAGAAACAAGCCGATATATGGCACTTAATTTCGGGTTGCAATGGAGCGTTGATCCTTTCATTTATGATCCATCGCTATTTTGGTCATATCAAGGAGACGCGCAGTGGATAGAAGCATTCTCATTAGATGAACAGGGCGGGAGACAGTTTTATTACATGCAAATGCTTGAGGAACCGCCGTGGATTCAATTCGTGTCAGTACCAGAGGCTGGAACAATTATCTGGAATGAAGGCACAACGACATGGAATATTACGGCTAACCTAAGTGCTAATACAAACGCCAACATCTTTTACATCAGCCCCTCGGTCTATGTTGATGAGAGCGGTTATGGTAGATTGTCGGTACAGCTTGACCTGAATATCAAGAAAAATGGCATCTCCATCGGCACCTATACTACGACCCGCGACTCCACGAATGATACCACATGGGCGATGATCAATACGACAGATGGTACAGTTACCATTTATCCGTCACCGTCGCCATCACCAGAGCCTCCAATTTGGACATGCGAACTAGAGGGACAGTGGGGAGATCTCGACCCTGGTATTGGTGCTGGTGTCAGAGCAGATTTCAACAGCCCATATAATACCGGACAGCCTGTTGTCGCTGGAGTCATTGCAGTTTATGACGAGTTCGACCAATGGGTTCGATTTGATCCCCTCAACACAAACAACCAACCAGGTAATTTTTCTGAGACAGGAACAATAAACTCTGGACTCATATCGGAACTGACCGGCAGCACGAAGGGAATACATGGTTATGGCACTTGGCTTGGTACTACCGGTAGTAATGCCGATTTTACGTTCCGAATCTACCAGAATGGTGAGTTGAGCGAGACACACACAAAAACCATCCTAGACGGAACCTTCTTGGATCAGTTGTGGTTGATATTCAACTCGTCAACAGGCGAGTTGAATATTATTAACCCCTAGGCACAGGCAAATTTATAGTATTGGAGGAACATCATATGGCAGCGGCTAATAGTGTAGTTGGCTTTCTTTCTGGAGTAATTGCTTACTCCAACAACGACGTTGGCAACTTCCATTGCCAGATTGAGTCCCGCGATCTAGTCAACGATCTACTCTGGAGCGTTGATGAGGACGGCAGCAAGATTGCTACCGGCGAGATGTACAATCTGGCATGGTACTACCCGTTAGCCAACCTCATCGCAGGCGTCGGGCTGTCAGAAGGATTCTCCTGGATGAGTACGCCGCCCGCTGACGCGAGAATCATCAACGATGTCGTGATTCACCTGAATCTGACATTCACATTGGACGACAACACGACAGTGCCAATCTCGGTGACTTACGAGAACGGTGCCATCGTCAACCATTCCACAACGACACCATTGGCGACATTGCCGACCAACATCGAGACGATGCTGACGGCTCTGACCGCGATGATCGACAAAGCCGTTCTCGCCTGCACGTTCGAACCAGGCGTCTAGTCGCGCAAGTACAAGATAAACAGAGCCGGGTTAGTGGATTGCTGACCCGGCTCTTTTAATGCGCAAGCTATCTCGTCGACTATCGTACTAGCTAAGACCTTCGCGGCATCGATATTATGTATCGATTTAAGGCTTTTCAGGTCTTCAATCGATACCGACGCCTCGATCATCGTCAGATCCTGACTCTGATCACATCAACGTTGTGGCAGCCGTCCTTCAATACGATCTTCGCACCGCTGCCACCATCATCGGTGATTTCGCAGATCGCGTTGACAAACTCTAGGACTTCAGCCTCGAAGTCGAGGTCTGTGTTCATCTTGCCGTTGCGAAGCGGCACGACGAAGTGTGGATGGCCGGGGTGGAGAGTCGCCGTCAAAGAAGCAACGATATCACGGACTTCGTTTGGCGGGAGATTGCCGACTTCGACATACATAATGGTTCTGATCGGCGTGCTCATGTCGTCGACTTCCTTCGACCGAGCCAGCACCTCCGGAGAAACCTGCGGCACTTCAATCTTCTGCTCTTCATCCTTCACCGCTGGCGGAACAGCACAGCTGCACTTGCATTTGTCCATGTTTGAACTCCAATTAGGGAGATGGTTATATTCTACGTGAACCTTTTAAAATACGTAGATGCGTATTTTATTCCTAGCCTGTAGTAGTCGTATCTAAAAATGTAATCGCACAACACAAACGAGGTGACATCATCGCAACAGTAATTCCTCAGTTCCCGATAAACCTCGTCATTCCAATCGCTTCGGAGAGCGAAGGTAAGCTAGTAGAGAAAGTCTTGGCCGACGCTCTAACGGCTAATGAGTTCTTAGCGAAAGCCCATTATGTGAATCCCGATGAATCACAACGAGCGCGGCTACTCATCAATGGTGAAGAAGTCAAGAGAGGCACCGTCGAGCAGATGAAGGAAGCCTTCAGATTTCAGGTTAATATCAACCCGAAAGCGAACATCACAGTTCAAGAGTGGCAAAAACCGATAGCTGTCGATAAGCCAGCCACCTTTGTGATGATTCTACATCGCGGAGTGCGAGTACTTTAGCTGATAACGAACGACGTGCTAGCGTGGTTATAATGCGGGTTGGCCCCGTCCCATACATATCCACAAACATACCAGGTCCCCGCCGGGATAGGCGTACCATTAGTATCACACCTATCCCAATACCACATATCTCCACCATTAATTGCAGGGATAGCACCAATTGAAACCCATCTGACATTGGTGAAGTCTGTGCCCGGTGCAACTCCCAAGCATACAGTATAACCATTCTGCATGCCGTACCCGTCCCAGGCAATTCGTATTGCACATCTGTAAAGATAACTTATGTCGTCGCTACCAGCGGAGTTTGAATTCCGTAAGTGGAATGTCGCAGTAGAATAATCATATAAGCCGACGCTATCGTAGCCCTTCTCATTCCAGTCACCAGCAACAGGCTTCCAAGAACTCGGCGTACCGAACACAAACGTTATGTCGTCACCACCAGCAGAATTCGAATTCCGCAAGTGAAACGTTGATGTCGCTGGATCGTATAAGCCGACTGTATCGACACCATCGCCGTTCCAATCTCCTATGATCGGTAGCCAGCCAACATTAGGTGTACCAAAAATGAACGTGATATCGGCTACGCCGCCCGTGTTCGAATTTCGCAGATACCAAGTTGAAGTTGCAGGATTATACAAGCCGATGCTGTCGTAACCTTTATTTGTCCAATCACCAGCTATCGGCGTCCAGTTATTTCCAGCACCACCATATCCGAACGAAGTATCAGCAACACCGCTTGTGTTCGAATTTCTTAGATAAAACGTAGCATTTGCAGGATTATACAAGCCGATGCTATCATAGCCCTTATTCGTCCAATCGCCAGCTATCGGTTTCCAATTGCCAGGACCATAACTGAGACCTATATCGGCTCTACCTGATGTATTCGAATTTCTTAAAAAGAAGCTGGACGTAGTAGGTTCATAAAAACCAGCAGACTTCCAGTGCTTACCAGTCCAATCGCCAGTGATTAATGTACCCTGTCCGTATGTGCCTGAGGTAGGAGCCGACAATGCCCATGTGACTGCTGGTAATGGGTTGCCTGCATTCTCCGCATGCCATATTCCTAATATGCCACCAGAGGGTGCTCCACCTCGATAGCCCCACCAAGCTGTGACCCATCGGCCACTACCGCACTTGCGGTCGACAGCAGGGTTATATTGATGTCCAATGCCGCGATGTGATAGATATGGGTTGTTAACACAATATTCATCTGTCGTCGCACCGCCAGCAGCATTAAACTGACGTGCAATAATACCATAATCTGTCGTAATGGGATCATCGGGATTATTGTAGCTATGCCATGCGATTGTAAAGTTACCAGCTCTATCGCATCCAACATCCGGATAATACTGATAGCTTGTTTGATGTTGGTTTACTATGAATTCATTTGTCGTTGCACCACCACCAGCATTAAAACATCGAGCATAAACACCGAATCCACTAGCGTCCTGATATTTATGCCATGCGACTACAAACCTTCCATCAGCAGCAACCGACACTCTCGGCATCATATAGTCATCGCTGTCCATCATAGACGGATTTTGGCAGATTTGGAACTCATTCCCAAGCTGACTACCAGAAGCGTTGAAGCGAATACCATAAATCAAGAACGTGCTCTGGCCAGATCGCCAATCGTCATCCCAAACAACGACAAAATCGCCATTATCGGCAACATCGACATCTGGATGGTATTTATGGAACCAACCATAGCTGCTGTCGGCACCGGTGTTCGGTGAGATTTGGAACTGTCCACCTTGTTTTGTGGCACTAGAATTAAAACGCTGCCCGTAAACGCGCACACCTGGGTTATTTGTGCTGATGTTGTAGTATTCGGACCATACAACAACAAAGTCTCTAGTATAACGCCGAATACCAACAGATGGCGTATAACACGCGGCATCCGCTAAAGCACTAATACGGAACTGGTCGCCCATCGGAATACCATTAGCAGTATACATGCGACCGCAAACATTCCATCCCGTGAAGTCGTTATCAGGACCGACCCAAACTACTACAAAGAATGAGCCGTCATCGGCCATAACAATAGCAGGATTCTTACTTAATGGATTACCATAACTCGGGACAACAAACTGCACTGAGACTGGCGTTCCGGCAGCACTAAAAGCTTGTGCCATAACTATCGGATTTGACGAGCTTGTCATATCCATCCAAGTGATTGCAAATCTTCCATCATTTGAAGATGCGACACGCGGGTCTTCATAGTCATGCGATGTTGGATCTGGGGACGGCTCCGGTGATGTCGATGTAGATGGCGACGGTGAAACACTTCTAGACGGTGATAACGACGGAGATGGTGAAAACGACGTACTGGGTGACTGCGATATACTAGTAGATGGCGATAATGAAGTTGATGGTGAAAATGATATACTTGTTGATGGAGATATGGATATCGAAGGCGACAACGACTTAGAAGCTGATGGCGATAAGCTGATCGATGGTGATACCGATGGCGAGGGCGAAACAGATAACGAGGTTGAAGGTGACAAACTTACAGATGGTGACCTACTGAGTGAAGGCGACGGCGAAAGCGACGGCGACAGCATTGATGGCGACACTGAGAAGGACCGCCATGCGGATACTGACGCTGAAGGTGATAACGATCTAGAGGTTGATGGCGAAAGCGATACTGATAGAGATGGCGAAATTGATAACGACGGTGATCTAGAAGTTGATGGTGACAGCGAGAGTGATGGACTTGGAGACCTCGAAACCGATGGGCTTAAAGATCTCGACAATGACGGACTCAACGATAACGACAAGCTAGCAGATGGTGATAGCGATAGCGACGGACTAAGCGAGGGCGACATCGATGGTGAAAGCGATGGCGATAAGCACGGTGCTGGCGACAATAAAATTAGAGTGTCTGGACCCCACACATCAACAAACCAGAATGATTCTTTATCACAAACTGGCCGCAGGCTACCATCAGGCAGCACCCATTGGAAAACGCATGCAAAATCGGAATCACCTGGACATGTAAATCTCGGACCAACTAAGACTGGCGAAGATTCATTGCCAGATACAGCGTTGTCCATGTGATATCTGAACCGATCTGTCGGCGCGATACTGCAATTAAAACTTGTCTTGAAATAGCACTTAGATTGCGAATTGTTCTCAGCGATTATGTATCCGATATATCCAAGTGCACTTGGTTCGATAATTTGCCGTTCTACCGTACAGATACCGCGTCGATAGACATTTTTCGTGTCCATATCGATCCTACCGTAGTCGATTCCCATATCGACTTCAGTGACCGACATTATTACGACCTGGAAACAATAATATCTGGCATAGATGATCTGTTCGGCTGCATCAGCATTCGGAGCCTGCACACGAACGGTGGCCGAAGAATTGTTGACGACGAACCTAATATCGTAGGTTCGCATATCGCCCCAAACGTACGGCATCTTCGTAATAGTGGTATAATCCACTATGTTGATGCCGTCTACATTTAGTGTCTCCCACTCAGTCCAATACAACGTGCCATAGTCATCTCGGAAAAATATTGATCCTGTGGCTGGTATCATAGTGACTCACTCTTGCGATAATTATACATTCAAACGGCCTCACCAGCCGGGGCGACTGTATAAAGTATTTTTGTAGAATTACAGGTCTGCAACTTTCACCTTCGGATCGAAGTCATTGAGTTGGATCATGCCAACCAATCGCTTGCCATTCTGTGTCTCATCGATGAATTCATCAAACATCAGACCAAACGCTTCAGATAATGGAGTATGTAGCGGTAACATTGGTTTGTGCTTCGAAGTGCTAGCTACACTATCGCGGTAGTCCGCCATGGCTCTGAGTGCATCTGATATACTACCAGAAAAATCGTCTGGAAGCCTGAAATAAGTCATGTGTAGAGTTAATATCTTCATACTGGTACCTACCACAAGAACAGATAATTAGGATTTCGAAGCATCTTATCTTGTGAATCGTTGAATAGTTGTAAAGTGGTGCTAGGATTATACTGCTCTACTAATGCTCGTCTCTCATCCTTCGGGACATAACAAAGCATCTTACGAGCTTGGTTTAATATGTCGCCTGTCGGCATCTGAAAACTGTTGAAATTGTCGTCAGATATAAGAAGATCAACCTGTTGGCCTTCTAGCCAACCGAAATCAGCTCGTGTTAAACTAGATAACCCTAAATCAAGTGCTTTCTGGAATCGCTCATCTCTCACCGTATAATATGGCAACCCCATTATAGCACAAGCAAGAGCTTTTGCACCGTGACCGGGATGCAAGTCGCCGACAGGCCCAGTGATTTTCAGCGCCTTAAATAAGGCACAATATAGAAGAGGACTTATTATTCTTCGTCTGCTATACCATCTAGCGACCTTCCGAACATTTGATGAATTTATATGTAATTTCTTCCTGCGGCAGACGAGCCTTAATGCCAAACATAGCGTACGGCTAAGATGATTCCCGCCAGGATTGAAGAAATGTTCAAGTATTCTGAAATGGAAGTGCGGGGATCTGCCGTATGGAAAACACGTCAACGCACCGTTTCGCATATACTTCTCAGACGGATATTCTAAGATGCGTTTCCAATCTTCTTCTAGAATCTCATCAGGATACCAGTCTGGGTCAGGCTTCGTATTTAGTATCTCACGCAGCAAATGGTGGAACGCTATGCGTCGTTCCAACAGCGTCGATTCATTGAAGTGATTGCGGTTGATACACCAATGATAAGTGGGTGAATCATCTAACGGATCATGGCGGAATTCCTTAAATATTGGAATCTCATGCCGTATCGCCGCTGACCTTGGTGAGACGTTGTAATGATTGTCTGGTCTCTTTTTCTTACGTCTCTTTATCTTGAAATTATAGGTCTCGCGTATACCTGTCTTGTAGACAGCTTGAACAAGAGTTTGTTCTACATATACAATCTTAACTATGTCACTCTGATCCAACTGTGACGCAAGGAGTTTCACCCACAGCGGTACTATCCCAGGGTAAGCCCACCTTCGGTGCATTTCTCGTTCTTACCTGGATTTTGAAGCGATTTAGCCAAGTCGTGATGCTGTCGTTTGATACACCAGCGGCTTTTGCACAATTCGGAATGGTCCAATGCTTTTCGACATAATGCTCATTCAGCCATTCATAATTACAACACGGATTAGCAGAAAGCCTTTTTCCTTTTGGATGTATAGGGATGTTATGCTTATGCAACTTCCGCCATACGGTCGGTATGCTAAAGTGAGTGATTTTTGATAGCATCCGAACGCCATATATCCGATAATAATGCCGCCACCATTCAGCACAATCCCAACCGGGTTCTAGCTTAATATCAGGTAGTGTCTTGATAGTCTTGGTAATCTGACGTTTATAGGTAGTACGCTTAATATCAGTTCTATTCTTCATCTTTCTGATATATCTGCCACTTACAGACAAAACCTGCGCAAGGTCGTCTGTGCTGAAGAATCTATAGCGGATAAAGAAATTGCTCAACTGGTCCGGATTACGCTTGTCAAGCAATTGAAATTCGTCACGTACTATCTGACAATAATCTTCCGCCATGATTAGCTAAATAGGGCGGTTGTCAGCTTCTGGTCAAAGGACTCTTTCTTGACGTGCTTCGGAAGGCCCTTCGTTTTCGTCGAAGCAAAGTCCTTGGCCGCTTTGTCCGTCATGCTCTTGGCGGCTTTCTTGACTGCTGGCGATGCCTTTCCGCCCTCTTCCTTATGCTTGTGGACCATACCCATGAAATTTTGCTGCGCTTTGCTAACGGCTGGCATAGGTCAGATTCCTTATGTTAAATGGACACTCACCGGACAATTTTATATTTGTCTAAACAAGGCTAAATTCCATATAATATGCGCTATGCCCATCAGAATAAAAATCTCGTAACACCTCCTTGGCGACAAATCCATTATCTTTATTACCGAGGAATAGCTGGGCCTCTAGATTATATTCGCTTACGTACGCCGAGATATATTCCTTAGCCTCAAGATACGCCTTGATCTTGAGCATATTGATAATGAGAGAAGCTATTTTGCGTCGGCGATAATGACTATCGACAGCCAGATTACATAATTCAATGTGGTCTTTGTAATATTGAATTATGGCATACGCCACAATAAATCCATTATGCTCGACGACGTAGCAAACGACGTGATCTTCGCACAGCTTAGAATGAAGATCTTTAGTAGTCCAGGGATATTTGAAGCTGTCGCGTTCTATTGTTGTAATTTGTCGGAAATCGCGACCGGAAACAAAGCGGATGCTAGCAGGAATTGATTGGATGAGATTTTTATAGGTTTTGCAATTACTTTGAGCAGGCTCTCGTTGCATCTCCTTCTTCATCAGGTCCCTCCATGAATGAAAGAGCAGCCAGACCGACGAAAGTCGTCGATGCAGCCAGTGGCGGATCTTGTAATGCATATTAAAACACAACATGCCTCCGCTTGCAAGATCACTTTTGTCGATCAGTTCATTATGATCGACCAACGCACGACGATCATGAAATCTGTGGACTTCTTGAATGGCGTCTTTAGGATGCGATGAGAGAAGATTCGTAGCGAGTCTCTAAACATCCCTATTGTGCCGATAATTGGGTCACCGTTTTGATCAACTGGTGTTCGGTCTAACCCAATATCACTGCCACCGATCAATTTGGATGTCACCAAATAGTGGTCGTTGATTTGCGATAGCACCGAGCCATTAGCTGCAACCAACTTGATCTGGTCGCCAACATTAACGACATCGGAATACGGTAAATCTTGAACGGCAATAGAAACTGTCGAGGTGCCGCTAGCATTAACAGTTATAGGTGTCCCATCAGGTTTACCCTGTAAGAATAGAGTTTTCGGGTCGCATTCGCACTGGCCCACATCGTCATTACCTAGCTCTTTACCGCCAGCCAATGCAACTTCGGTTATGGTGAAATAGTCGGTATCGGTCAGACCGAATCCGTTGTACTCATCCTTAGTAAGAGTTGTCTCGAATACGACAATGTTGTTCATCGCACGAACATCATCTTGCATTAACGGCGTTCCAGCAGGCTGATATGTCGCCTGGTAATAAATCTGTTCGACCCTCTTCAATGGCCTTCCTGGGTCGGAAAGTGGAATGGCGTTGATGAGGCCACCCTCATATTCAGCACCAACACCGAGAGTGATCGGCACCGTCAGACCCGTAATCGGGTCTGTTGTATAATATCGCGGGTCCATCGTGTCGAGCGCAGCGAGAGTAACAGGATCGAACGAAGCACCAAAAATAATATACTTCGGTGCGTAATCAGCAGCATTGAGTCCGCTAGCTACCCAAGCACCGGCTCCGCTGCTTGCATTCGGGTCCCAGATCTTCTCGTAAGGCAAACGGTGCGCCAGTATCTCTTTGGCCCCGATCTTGACGATGTTGTGATCGCACATATGCTCAAGCACTCGCCCATGCCTGTCCTTGACGATTATCTCGATCTTACCGGCATAAATGTTGCCAAATGATTCATTAAGATTTATGACGTTTTCCATATCAGATCTTTCATCGTCTAGGTACAGGACGCGCTTTGGCAAATCGTCCATTACTTGTTGAAATCCTTGAACATCCAGTTCGACATTGCCTGCGAAATGCGCTTCAGGATTTGCAGGTTGAGCAGTTCCTCGAAAATCCAGATGATGGGCTTGCGGACGCAAACCCACAAAACGTTCCACGGCCAAAGTATCGCCCACGTTAGTAGTCGTGCTTTATTGTCGTGGTACTGCGGCGGAGTAAGGACGCCATCATCGTTAACCCGCATACCATTGTATCGACCGATCTCATAGACGCTTGACATCCAATTCTTGAACGCATCCTTGTTCTTTACAAAATCAGCGAGAGCCAAACTGTATTTGGCAGATATTTCTTCTCTTGCCGTCTTCACTCGCTTACGCAAGCCATAAAGATACAATGGCCAGCGGATGAAAATTGAATAGATACAACCGGCAAGAAAATAGCCGCCAGCGTACAGCGCTGCGGCCCATGGCTGTGCCCATGCAGCAGGACCGGCTTCCGTGAAAAGCGCAGCTAGAACCAATACAACGAGCAAAACAATACTGGAGCCTTGCGGGCTTGGCTCATCAACGGCAGACAAGACGATAAAGATGATGCTGAGAACTGCCAATATGGCTAAAAACGCGATGCCATCGATTGCTAATAGTATGGTAATCATTAAATCACTACATCCGGGATTGAGAAGTTGGCTGGTAATATGTTCATAATGACGATAGTGAATCTGTCGTCCTTAACGAGTTGAATCGGATTCACTAGCTTAATGGTCGTCGCGGTGTAGTACTCAGCTTTTCGTGGATCCACCAATATACCGTTGATATAGACAAACGGCCTGGTCTTAAATGTGTCAATGTTGCCTTGCAGAGTCACTGGTACCGGAATTTCTGTCGCTGTGGCAGATGTTACGCTACCACTGAAAGTGATTTGCGGCGAACCGCCAGAGAGCTTATTGTTCGTAGAGATATACCAGTCGCTCAGCTTGACTGGTACGCCCGATATAGTTTCAAGATCAATAACGCTACCTAAGCTCATCCACGAGCCAGTTATGTTCTCTAGGCTGCTACGCCAGATCTTCAGAGTCAGAGTGTTCAAGTCGAACCACAACGTCCCATCGCGATATTGTGTCGGTTCTTGATAAGACGCTTGATTCGCCAGGAGGCTGATATACCACATCAACATCCAATCCCATCGCGGTTGCGCGTCGGGATAGGGAAATCTCTCATGATCCTGCCCAGTTAGACCAACTTCGGCGGCAAAATCAATGAGCGGTGCCGGAAACCGAAGCCTATTATCTGGGATTGACGGCGGCATTCTTATCCCCTGCTACTGGTTGCGGTGCATACTTGCCGGTGATCTGATCCACCAGTCCAGAAATTTCTTTCTGGTGATCACCTAATTCTTTAGCACGCTGCTTGGCGGCGTCGAGTTCAAGCTCTTTGGCATTCGGTGCTTTACCCAACGCCACGGACCAAAGAGCCTCCATCGTCTTCTCAAATACTTTCGTATCAGAGAGCGTCATGGGCTCCACTCGCCACTTCTCATCGCCATTCTTACCCTTGAAGACGACAACATGAGAGCCCGGCTCCGCAACATGCCACACGATACCTTGTTTCTTCAATGCATCCTTTAACGTCATGCCAGATCTGGTTTTGGCAGCCAATGCTTTGTTGAGCATTTTGACGCCAACCCCCGGCTGCGCAGCACCATCAGGGACAGCGATACCGTCAAGAGCCTCATCAATACTCTTGGTCAGCATAGCTTCGCGGTCTTCGAAGAAGCGGTCCTTAGCACGAGGTGGTTCGTCCTCGTCCGGCTCCCAATCTTTCTTCTTCTCATCCGGCTTATCCTTGTCATCTTCCTTCTCGTCCTTCTCGTCCTTCTCGTCCTTCTTCTCCCACGGCTTGTCGAAAGCCTCGTTGAGATCGCGGTAGAACTTACCGAATTTGTACTCGGCAGCATTCGCGATGGACGATATGCTGAGACTTGGATTCGACGTTATGATTACCATTGTGCCAGACGGCATAATCCTCGTCTCTGCGATAATTCCACTAGCTACTGCAGCTTTCCGAAGACCTTCGGTTATTTTGGCTAGCGGCTGTCTGACGAGTGCGACTCGCACATCGTCTTCACTGACGAGCAATTCAGCACGAATTCCAGCATCAGAGCATGCTTGATTAAAATATCTGTGAACTGTGTAAAGCTTATCCACGATCAGCTCCTTGGAATTCGAACGGCATTATACTTAATTCCCTGAGTATCTTTGACAATCTATGGTACGCTATCTAATTGGTGCATCCGCTGGATGGAAAACTCCTGATCGCCGAAACAATTGTCTGCGAACATGGATGGCAGATTGCGATTTGCTTGGCATTCCATCAATGTTGCTGTTCGGCGTTGAGAAATTATCTACACCAGAACTTTATGGGCACGCACTATTGTTACCGTGTCCTGATTCCTACGAAACGTTACCGCAACGAACAAGATGGTTTTGTAAATGGGCATTAGAGCGAGATGACTGGGATTACCTATTTAAATGCGACGACGACACCTATGTAGCAGCAATACGTTTAATGGAATATTGCCCAAAAGGCGAGTACGTTGGTATCGATTTTGGCTCATTCTGTTCTGGTGGAGCTGGCTATCTATTATCGAGGCGATGTGCTCAGATCGTAGCTGAGCATATGACGATCACGCATGGTGCCGAAGACGTAATGGTCGGAGGACTGCTGCGTGCTAGTGGGATACCAATTATAAATGACAAACGATTTGTTGCCTATGGCAAAGAAGACGAGCGACCGACCGCTAGTAATAATATAATAACTGCCCATCATATAACAAACGAGATGTTCAACAGAGTCCATGTTGAAGTTGGAATTAAGACGAAGTTTCGCATTTAGGGATAATAATGCTTCAAATTGGGTTGTATGACGCAAATTTTGCACATGTCTATTCGTCAAGTGGATGGAATATGCCAAAATATTTCAATTGGTGTCGGACACCGCAAAATATCTGTTTCTTCACAGACCATTACCTCAATAATGCTGCTTCTACACAAGCAGCCAGAAAGATAGCTTGGTTATTAGAACCACCAGCCATATGTCAAGCTAGTTATGACTACATACAAAAGAATTCAAATCAATTCAACTATATCCTGACATATGACCGAGCGTTAGTCGACGATAAGAAATTCCTATTCTATCCATACGGTGGTTGCTGGATACCTGGCGTAGGTGATCAGCGTGCACGCCAACACACTGTCGGCATTCACCTAAAGCGACAATTAGTTTCAATTATAGCATCGGATAAGACTCAGACACTTGGACATCAACTACGCCACGCAATAATTAGCCGATATCCATGTATATCTCCATTCGGACCACAATACCGAGCGACACAATATAAAGAAGATGCATTAATTGATTTCATGTTCTCTATAGTAGTGGAGAATTCGAAATTTGATGACTACTTTACAGAGAAACTGATAGATTGTTTTGCAGTGGGGACTATCCCGATTTATTGGGGTACGAAGAATATCGAACGATATTTCGACGCAGGCGGCATATTTACGTTTAACGACCTCGACGAGTTAGATAAAATTATTATTAGGCTTTCACCAGAATTATATAATAACCACACACCACAAGTACAAAATAATTTCCACAAGCATCATCAATACCGTGTAGCTGAAGATTGGATATTCGAACAATACCCTTATTTGTTCAGCGTCTAAAAGCATGACATAGGGAGCGTTTCTATTATGCCGCCAAAACTGTGTTTCGTAGATACTTTATGTCAGACAGTACGCGAAAACGTCGAGCTGCTTGGGTTGCGGCGGGTCTATGTTCAATGTGTGGTCGACGCGAGCCGGTCGACGGAGGTAGAGCTTGTGCTGAATGCAGGAAACGGTATCGTGGCTATAGAGCAAAATATCGTGAAAAGGGACTGTGTAAATGTGGTAGACTACCGGCATCAGACGGAGAAACCTGTGTATTTTGTCGAGAGGGTGTCAAGAAAGCAAATCGTAGAATCCGCCATCAAGTGATAATGGCGTATGGTGGTTATAAATGCACCTGCTGCGGCGAAACAACCCCAGAATTCCTACAAATTGACCATATTGACAACGACGGTGCAGAACACAGAAGGCATATCGGCAAAGGCTATAGTGTGATTTGGTGGATAATTAGAAACAACTTCCCACCTGGATTCCAGGTTCTTTGTGCTAACTGTAATCACGCCAAAGCTATTTATGGTTATTGCCCACACCATCGCGAAAAGACAGTTAACGACCATCCGACGCAACATACCAATCCACCTCCCATTGAGCAGGTTGGTGTTTGCTCGTAGGAATCAAAGATAATATTGTTTAACATGGAGAGAACATATGCCGACAATCAATCCCAGCCTGGTCCCAACGGTTGCACCTGGAAATCTTTTCCAGGCACTAACCGCTGATTCGACCCTGAACGTTCGCTGGATCACGCCAACAGACCCAGTATACTACGAAGCAATGAATCGCCCGATGGCGGACATCACTCTCCGACAACTCATCCTTGCGAAGACCCTCGATTCGCTGAGCATCAGCATCGGTCACGAGGCAATTTTCCCATTCCTTATCCAAGCAATAGTAGTCAATTCGACTACCAATGCCCAGTTGCCGAATGGCTGGATTTGGGACTTGCATATGTCGACGCCAAAGGATTGGCATGACTTTAGACTGGCGAAAATCAAACGCGAAACTGGTACTAATCCAGGCACAACCGGCACCTATAATGGCATTCTGCGCTTGATCTTCACGGCTGTCAAAGGCGACAATCCGACCGAGATCGCTCTGTTCACCGCCGACTATACGATTGACAGCGAGTTGACCTATCAGAGATCGCGGTTGACCGTATGCACGGAAGAGCCGATAAACATCGATATTAGCGAAACGGCGACTATCGACGGATTCATTACCTTCCGAACTCTACCGCAGAACGACCCACTTGTCCAGGCGTTCTACAATCTTGTCGCGCCTGGATCAATACTACCGACAGTCTACCAGATCGCAAATACTGGCGCTACGCCGTCCGAAATCAACAGCTATTCTCCGATACCGGTAAGTCACGGCACTGGTATGTTAGTTGATAGTTGCAATAATGCCATCCCGAATATCGCAAGCGATGCGTCGTCGTGGTTAAATGCATTCAACTTCCCTTTCGGTGCCGAAGCCACGAGGACGTCAAGCGGCACATTCGTCGTAACAATCCCAGCCGCGATATTCCGCGAGTTCAACATCGTGGCACCCGCTGGAGATGAACCGACCGGCGACACAAGTGGTACATTCTTTCCGGTGTGGATCAGTAGAATCCAACCGGTCGGAACGACAAACGATCAATTGCGGTTCTTCTTCGCAACGCATAACGTCACCAGATTAAGCCCGTCGCCAGACCCAATCGAATTTGCACGATTGGACTTGATGCGGAATATGGTAACTGGCGACATCGTGGCGATTGAACCAATCAACGACCTTCTACTACAATCTGGAACTGATTTCGAACTTTACTTCCAGGATTTCGGTAGGGGACACGTGGTTCTGAGCAGCTTGTGGGGTTCGACGTCGAACGTCGTTGACCTCTTCTTCAATGCTTTCGAATCACTTCTGCCGGAACAGTCTGCAACATTCCTGCAAACCGCCACCAGATTGAGTTCCTTCTCGATTAGCCGAGTGCCGAGATGGACGCCTACGGACGGTCAATGCAGAGCAATGGTTGGGTCAACATCCAGCCTTACCACACCAATTCCTCCCTCCGAGGAAAACCGGTTCGTCTGCGAGCGAGATCAAGGTCTTGGTAACACGATCGATCTCGACTCGCAGACGGGAATCATCCCCGTTGAAGGTATTAGCCGATATGGTAATACTGGTGGTCTTGTACGTCGAACGGTCCAACTTTGTATCGATTACACGAAGCTACCTCCCGACACTGACACAGCAGCAAACGCATTCTACGAGGAATATGTTCTTCCGCGTTTGATAATTCTACTCGGTGGAAGAAGCCCGATTTGGGGCGACGAGTGGTATAACGGTACGACGTTCTTGCGGTTCAACGGCGATACCTGGCAATCAATTTAGTCCGGATGCACTTTCCGAGCAGCGGACGACAGGCTTGTTATATGTCAAAATTATTTTGTTATGGCATATCAAAAACCACTAGTCGAAAAAGCTAACTCTATAAGCTCGTTAAGTAGCGGAGATATGCTGAATCATGGCGACTTCCCTGCATGGGAGGTGAATAAGCTAGCATGGCAGCAAGTACAGAAAGCCGTTTGTGCGCGGGTCGGATTAAATTATGCTTGTTCTCAAAGAACGACCTCTCAGATTTCTACCGCTACCGGATTCCAAGGTGCTGTATTGGCACCTAACTCATGCATCTATGGAATACCGTCTACAAGTGCAGTAGTACTTAAGATTGATACAACCACAGATGCCATTACCACATTCGGCGACCTAGGAGCAACGACATATAAATGGGCCGGTGGTTGCTTAGCGCCAAACGGCATGATTTATGCTGCACCATATGGATCGGATGCTATATTAAAGATCGACCCAACGACGGACACATGCACAACCTTCGGAACTTTTAGCGGCAGCTCTAAATTTGTAAGCAGTATTCTTGCTGCAAATGGAATGATTTATTCGCCACCACGTTATTATGCTGGTGTGCTAAAGATCGACCCTACGACCGATACATATACGATATTCGGTGATTTAGCAAGTGCCGATAATTGGTATGGTGGTTGCCTAGCTCCAAATGGCATGATTTATGCTATTCCATATACCGCAACGACTATATTAAAGATCGACCCAACAACTGATACAATAACGACGTTTGGTTCTGTGGTCACGGGGACTTATAAATGGTCTGGTGCTGTGCTGGCTCCGAATGGAATGATTTATGGAATACCGTCCAGTAATGCAGCAGTGTTGAAAATCGATCCTACTACAGATACGGTGACGACCTTCGGCTCGCTCGGCACCACTACATACAAGTGGTTCGGCGGGTCTCTAGCTCCAAATGGAATGATTTATGCCGCTACGAATAGTGCTTCTATAACAACTATTTTAATGATCGATCCGACAACTGATACAGTTGTCACCTTTGGTAGCTTAGGAACTGGTGCAAAATGGAGCGGTTGTGCTCTTGCTCCAAATGGGATCATTTATGCTGTGCCGAATAACGCTGGAACGACGGTTATAAAAATTGGCACGGAAGCAGATGACGTTCCACTCGATTTCTGCTTATCTCGGCATTTCAACAAGTACTGATGTACTTTGCCGTTTAGTAGGTATGGTTAACGATAATTCAAATTTATCGTAAACCATTTCGTACTACTACTAAAAGAAGAAATTGCCATGGATCTTCATTTACGCGGCAGATTTTCCGTTGAGCACTGGTATAATGGCGAGTTGATAGGCATCTATCCGTGCAAGAACGATACAACAAACGAGGGTAAGAATAGATTCCTCGACATCGGATGGAATGATACTCCGAAGATCACCGCTTGGTATCTTAGTCTGATCGACAATGTTGGCTATTCCGCATTAGCCGCTACTGATGTTTATCGGAATATCAATCTGACTAACGGCTGGGACGAATTTGACAGCTATACAGATACAAATAACGCCGATGATGCGACGACTAGGCCGATCTGGGTCACTGATGCGGCGTCTGGTCAAGCTACAACGAACACGACCAAAGCTTTATTTACATGTACTGCTGTTGGCATCGTCAAAGGTTTGTTTGTAGTTGGCGGCTCTCCGAATGCACAGTTCAAAAACGACCACACAGGCGACAACAGCATTCTTTGGGCAACCGCTCTGTTCACTGCCGGCAACATCCCAGTGTTCATTGGAAGCTTACTTAGAGTCGTCTATACCGTAAATGCGTAAAGGGTAGTGTGATGGCTTTACTTTGGATTGATGGATTCGAGGGCTACGGCGGAACCGGCGGTGTCGCAGCAGCTTTAATATATGCTCGCGGCTACACGACTGTCGGCGGTAGCCCAAATATTGCTATCGGCAGACTTTATGGTTATAGCCTATATTGTAATATATCAAATGGCAACACATTGATAACGCCAATCCTAACAACAGATAGCACACTTATTTCTGGTATCGCTTTTCAGGTTGGTTCAGGTATAGGACTACAGTTTTATTACAATGGCGTTCAAGGTCCAAACATTTTGATAACGTCAACGTCTTTAACAACCAAACTCGGTGGTACTACTCTCGACACAAATACGTCGTTCACTCTTTCTAATCCCTGGTACTATATAGAAATGAAGTGTATATGCCATCCAACAAATGGCAGCATAGAAGTCCGAATAAATGGCACTACAATTACGCTCATAACTGACATCAATACTCAAACTGGTACCGAGGCTTACTACAACATTGTCAGAGTAACAGGTGGCTCAACTGCTCGAATAGATGATTTTTATATTTGTGATGGGTCTGGAGACACGGCTAATGATCTCTTGGGAGTTTGCAAAATAGCCGCCATATTTCCGAATTCAGACACAGAAACAATACAATGGACACCAAGCACAGGCACAACGCATTATAATCTGGTTGATGAAAATCCAGCTAATTCGACGGATTACGTTTCGAGTGGAACGCAAACCCAAACCGATTTATATGGATATCCGAGTTTAACTGGCGACAGCACAATCTTAGGATTACAGATAAACACGCAAGTATCAGTTCAGTCAGGATCTTCTGTCTTGATTGAATCGCCGATATTATCTAATGGCGTGACAGACGTTGGTGATGATATCCAGACAAGTGGTGCTGGATATGTTGATATTCGACGCACCAGTACAGTTGATCCAGGAACAGGTGAAGCGTGGACAGTTGATACCCTAGCAGCAGCCAAGATCGGTGTAAGGGTAATGTAATGGCACTACTTTGGATAGATGGATTCGAAGGATACGGCGGAACCGATGGTATCGCTTCTAGTCTATTAGCTGCACGTGGTTATGGTAACACAGGCGGCAGTTATTATATTGGCATAGGCAACAAAATCGGCTATTGCTTATATTTTAACGTAGGTCAATCTAATGTGCTAATAACGCCAGCATTGACAACTGATTCTACCTTCATATTCGGTTGTGCTGTTTATTTTGGCTCTAGTAATTACATCAACCTTGGAATGTATGACGACGGAACGTACGGCATGAACGTTACGTTTCAGCCAGGTACGCCAGCAACAGTGACAGTTAGACTTGGCAATTCTACGATCGCTTCGGACTCGTCGTTTTCTACTATGCCGAAATGGCATTATATCGAAATGAAGGTGTTCTGTCATGCGTCTAGCGGTTCCGTTGAAGTACGAATAGACAATAAAACGATAATATCGATCACCGGCATTAATACGAAAGCTGGTGCTCATGACTATCATAACAAACTTAATTTCAACGCTGCCACAAATACGTATGTTGACGACTTCTACGTCTGCGACGGCTCTGGATCGACATGCAACGATTTCCAAGGCATTTGCAAAGTCGTTGGTTTATTGCCAAGCGGTGATACAGATACAGTGCAGTGGACACCGAGTGCAGAATCTACTCACTACAGTCTCGTAGACGATAATCCGGCAAATGGTGATACCGATTATGTCTATACGAGCACACAAACGTTGATGGATCTATATGATTATCCTCATCTAATTGGTACAGGTACGATCAAGGGCTTGCAGTTAAACACGCAAGCACGATTATCTGCTGGAACGTCGATTATCCTACAAACACCAATCATATCAAACGGAACCACTGAAATTGGGCCTGATACAACACTGACGAGTGCTTCATATGCCGATTATCGGCATATAAGCACTACAGATCCATATACAAGTTCTGCATGGACTATAGACGGTCTAAACGCAGCACAAATTGGGATAAAGGCGATATAATGGCTTTACTTTGGATTGACGGATTTGAAGGATACGGCCCTGTTGGCACAGCCGGATTATATGCTAGATTGGGAGTCCGTGGATATACTGCATCAGGCAGCAGTTATATGGAACTTGCCGTGGGCAGAATAACAGGATGTGCATTCGGTCACACCGATAGCACAGCAACAGCTACATTTCAGACACCAGTACTGACATCCGATTCGACGCTCATAGTTGGTTGTGCTTATACTGCATTAAACGCAATTTCTACATCAACACTTGCATTATATGATAATGCGACACTAGGCATAAATATAACATTGACTCCAACTACCCCAACATCAACAATTGTGCTTAAACGCGGAGCTACTACGTTAGCAACTTTCACAGATTTCACATTCATACTCGGTACATGGTACTACATCGAATTTAAGGTTTTTTGTCATGCAACTAGCGGTACTGCAGAAGTCCGTTTAAATGGTGTCACTATTATATCGTTAACAGGTATCAATACGCAGTCTGGTACGAATGCTTGGCATAATATGGTTAAGGTTTCAGCATATCAATCACAGCGCTTTGATGATTTTTATATATGTGATAGTACAGGTACATGCAATGATTTTCAAGGTGCTTGTAGAGTCCTGGGTCTGTTTCCAGATTCAGATACCGAGACAGTACAATGGACCACGAGTTCGGGTACAACACACTATAATCTCATTGATGAAAATCCTGCGAATACAACAGATTATGTTTACACAAGCACGCAGGGCGACACCGATCTCTACCATTATCCGTCATTGATTGGTACCGGCACCATTATCGGCCTACAAGTAACCTCACAGATCATATTATCGGCTGGGGCGTCAATAATTGTCGAAGCACCGATTGTGTCAAATGGTATAACCGATCTTGGCCCGGATTATCTGTTGTCTAGTGCAAGCTATGTAGAGATAAGACACATAAGCGAAATAGACCCCAATACAAACCAACCGTGGACAATAGCCGATCTCACAGCAGCACATATCGGAATGAGGGTGATGTAATGGCACTACTTTGGATCGAAGGCTTCGAAGGATACGGCACAACGATCGGTAGCAATGCCTACATACCAGCAAGAGGCTATTCATATGTTAATAGCTCTACTTACTTAACTACTGGAAGAATGTTTGGATATGGCGCGAAGCCAAATATATCCAACTTTGGGAGTTTGCTTACAACTCCAGCACTGACCACTGATTCTACGCTGATAGCTGGCTGTGCTTTTTATTTTCCCTTTAGTGATCGCTACGCTGGTATCAGTTTTTATTATAACGGCACATTGGGTGTGAATGTCGTATTTAATCCAGCCTCTTCATCAAGTATTACGGCGAACTTGGGCGATACTGCGCTTGAAACCTTTTCTGGTTTCCAAGTCTTAATTAATACAAATATCTGGTATTATCTAGAAGTTAAAGTACTTTGTCATCCAACTGACGGTACAATTGAAGTACGCCTAAACGGCACGACAATCATTTCACTAAGTGGTATAAATACACAAACGGGAGCTGAGCCCTATTATAATATGGTCAGCTTGGGAGGGAGTTATCACAGTCAATGTGACGATTTTTACGTCTGCGATGGCACTGGTGCGACCTGTAACGATTTCCAGGGAGTCTGTAAGGTTATTGGTATCTTTCCAAATGCTGATACAGCCACAATACAATGGGCACCGAGTACCGGAACGACTCACTACAATTTGGTAAATGAAAATCCGCGAAATACATCAGATTACGTCTCGACTGGCACACAATCGGATACAGATCTATATTCGTATCCTTCCCTGACTGGCGATACTACAATCATTGGCATCCAAGTAAACACACAAGCGAGTCTGCCATCAGGTACATCCGTTATTATCGAGTCACCAATAGTGTCAAACGGGATAATCGATTTTGGACCAGATACCCAAATTTTAAGCTCATCTTATTACGACGCTCGCCATATCAGTATGACAAATCCAGATACGGGAACAGCATGGACGGTTGCGGACTTGGCAGCAGCCCAAATTGGAATAAAGGCAATGTAAATGGCATTACTTTGGATAGATGGATTCGAAGGATACGGAGTGGTTACTGGTAGCTATGTCAGCTCTTCTATTTTAGCCGCACGTGGTTACTCAGACGTTTCTAGCTACACTTATATCGCAGCAGGGAAAATGTTTGGTTATAGCATACGTAATAACGTCGCACATGACAGCCTAAATAAGGTGATATTCACTACTCCAGCACTAACAACAGATTCGACATTGATAGCAGGTTGTGCTTTTATGTTTTTTGGCAATAACACATCATCGATTAATTTCTATGATGGAGCGACACTTGGGATAAATGCTATATTGAGACCGACTGCACCGTCGACACTCACATTAAATCTTGGCGCAAGTACAATCACTACATATTCTTCTTTTACTATGCGATATAGTGAGTGGTATCACCTAGAAATGAAAGTGTTCTGCCATCCTACGAGTGGTACAGTAGAGGTACGGATAGATGGAGTTACGGTCATATCACTAACAGGCATTAACACACAGACTGGTGCTCATGCATATCACGATAAAGTGAGCTTAACTGGTGCCCAATTTAATTATCTTGACGATTTTTATGTTTGTGATGGTTCTGGTACGACAGTCAACAACTTACAGGGCGTTTGTAAAGTGGTCGGCCTACTACCGAACGCCGATACAGACACTATCGAATGGACACCAAGTTCTGGGAGCACACACTACAACCTCGTTGATAGCAACCCACCAAATACCAGTGATTATATTTTTAGCAGTACTCAAACCAATACCGATCTTTACACATATCCAGATCTAATCGGTACTGGTACGATCATTGGATTCCAATTGAACACACAAGCGATGCTATCGGATGGTACTTCGATTGTTCTACAAACACCGGTAGTATCGGATGGGACTACCGATTTAGGTCCTGACTATACGCTGACGAGCGGCACCTATACGGACTTTAAACATATCAGTACGACAAATCCGCACACCGGTTCTGTCTGGACGGTAGATGGACTGAACGCAGCACAAATAGGCGTGAGGGTGATGTAATGGCTTTACTTTGGATAGACGGATTTGAAGGATACGGGACGACTGGTGCTCTCGACACCAAGCTCTCGCAGCGTGGCTATGGCGTCTATGGCGGAGCATATGCCGGTGTGGGTGTCGGACGGTTATCTGGATTTTCATACCATAACACAGCAAATAGTACTGTTACTGGATTTTGGACGCCACCATTAACAGAAGATCCCACGCTTATTTTCGGTGCCGCATTCATGTGGGACGCCACAACTTATACTCAGATTATTTCGTTTTATGATAATTCACAGCAAGGCGTCAATATTAGACTAAGTGCAAGTAGCCCCTCAACTATCGTTGTAAAAGTAGGAGGATCTGTTGTCGACACTTTCACCGATTTCACATTTTTAATGAATGTATGGTACTATATCGAAATGAAAGTGGTATGCCATCCAACAAACGGTAGCATTGAAGTTCGTCTAAATGGCACAACAATCGTGTCTATTGCTGATATCAATACACAAGCAGGTATAGATGCTTTCCACAATATAGTTAGATTCGACATGACACCACATTCGTGGACAGACGACTTTTACATCTGTGATGGCTCTGGAACTGCATGCAACGATTTTCAGGGTATATGCTCAATTATCGGTTTATTTCCGGATGCTGACACAGAAACAAACCAGTGGACACCAAGCACTGGGATAACACACTATAATCTGGTGAATGAAAATCCACCTGATACCGCAGGTTATGTATTAGGTAATGTGCAAGCACAAGAGGATTTATACTCTTACCCAAGTATAATTAGGACCGATCCTATTCTTGGAATACAAATAAGCTCTATGGTTATGTTGAATAGTGGTACATCAGTGATTATTGAGGCCCCGATCGTATCGAATGATATAGTCGATTTAGGACCAAAATCTGTTTATTCAAGCTCTAGCTATCAAGAATTGAGACATATTAGTGAAGTAGACCCCAACACAGGAGAACCTTGGACAATAGAAGGCTTAGCTGCAGCGCAATTTGGAATAAAGGTGATGTAAATGGCATTGCTTTGGATAGACGGATTCGAGGGATATGGCCCGCCACAGATCTCTTCAGCCATAACGTCTCTATTGCAACAAAGACGCTACGGTGTACAAGACGATCGCTGGTATGTCGGAGTTGGTCGGGTTGGTGGATATTGCTGCTATCATTTTACTACTGGTGCAACAAGTGCCATAACAACACCTGCTCTGACAATCGACCCAACACTAACAATCGGATGTGCGTTATCGTGGCAGGTTGTCGAAGCTATAACAACGATTGAATTATTTGATGGAGCTACTAAAGGCATTAATATAACGATTCATCCTCACAACTATCCATCCATCATAACATTAAGTCTTGGTGACACGACACTCGCAACATATTCTAGCAGCACGTTGCTGCTTGATACTTGGTACTATTTGGAAATGAAAGTGTTTTGTCATCCAACAAGCGGTACAGTAGAGGTACGGATAGATGGTAAAACAATTATACTGCTAGCCGGTATTAATACTCAAGCTGGTGCAAATACATATCACGATAAGGTCAGAATATCATTATATCTGAAACAATTTTTAGATGACTTCTATATCTGTGATGCCACTGGCTCTGGAGTAAATGGGTTTCAAGGTATATGCAGAATAATAGGTTTATTTCCAAGTGCAGACACTGAGATTGTAGATTGGACACCAAATTCAGGCACCACTCATTATAACAGAGTAGATGAAAATCCAGCAGATGGCAATACTACTTATATTTCTAGCAGTACACAAACTGATACAGATCTTTTTACTTACCCAAGCTTGATTAATTACGATGGTAATGGTGAAATTCTTGGTATTCAGCTTAACACAGAGGCATCGTTATCTGCCGGTGATTCTATTATTCTTGAGTCGCCTATTGTATCAAATGGGGCGACTGATCTCGGCCCCGATTACACTCTAACCAGTAGCAGCTATTATGAATATCAACATATAAGTGAATTCGATCCGAACACAAATCAACCATGGACGGCGGCTGGATTGAACGCAGCACAGATAGGCGTGAGGGTGATGTAAATGGCACTGCTTTGGATAGACGGATTTGAGAGTTATGGCGTGACAGTAGGTGGTACGCCGTCTTCTAGTTTAACTTTCAGATATCCTGGCTCTAGTACTAGCAATTGCTATTTAAAAGCCGGTCGATCAACTGGCTACAGTATGCAATCCTATACCAACTCATTTACGACGCCCGTATTAACAGGCGACCAAACACTGATTACGGGCATAGCATTATACTTCGAAGGTACCACTACCACAGCAACGCTAACGTTTCTAGATACTGCAGTCATCGGCTTGAATATAGTTATTAGTGCGACTGCTCCTACATCGACTATAGTAGTGAAGCTAGGTGGTACAGTCATTAATACTACTAACATCGTTCCAGCATTACAGACTGGCGCTTGGTACTACTTCGAGCTTAAGGTGTTCTGTCATCCTACTGCTGGGACTGTGGAAATAAGAATAAATGGTACTTCAATTATATCACTTACAGATATCAATACACAAGCTGGAACAAACCTGTGCCATAATAAGGTCAGACTCTCATCATCTAATTGGTGCTGGTACGATGATTTTTACATCTGCGACAGTTCTGGTACAACTACAAACGATTTTCAGGGCGTCTGTAAGATACTTCCATTATTACCAAAAGCTGACACCGCAACCGTCCAATGGACTCCAAGCACTGGTTTAACGCACTATAATCTAGTCGACGAAAATCCATACAGTACGACAGATTACGTCTCTAGCGGCACACAAGCACAGATAGACTTATATAATTATCAGATGCTGAGCATAGCGAACACTATAATCGGGATTCAAATTTCGACCATCTGCAAACTTGCATCTGGAATAGGAATAATTATCGAAGCACCAATTTCATCAAATAGCGTAATAGACCTTGGTGTCGATACGACATTAACAAGTACTACTTTTGGAGAAATACGCCGAATAAGTGAAACAGACCCGAATACAGGAGCAGGTTGGACAGCAGCAAATCTTGCAGAAGCACAAATCGGTCTAAAAGTTATGTAGTGAGGTTAAAATGGCATTGATCTGGATAGATGGATTCGAAGGATACGGGACAAGTGGCAGTGTTGCAAATGCGTCATTACAATATAGATATCCCGATTCTTCCGCTAGTAACTTATATATTGCTGCTGGCCGAGTCTCTGGTTATTGCTGGAATTCGGCCTACATAAATTGGAGCTTTATTACGCCAGCCTTGACAATTGATCCAACACTCATTGTTGGCTGTGCGTTTTACTTTCTACAGACAAATGCTTTTGGAGCTATTTCGTTTGTCGATAATGCGACTGCAGGTATAAACGTAACATTTAACCCAACAGTACCATCAACCGTCGTCCTTAAACGCGGTTCTACTACATTAAGTACAACAACATTAGCGTCAACTTTATTAACCAATACGTGGTATTATGTTGAAGTCAAGTCGTTCTGTCACGACACAAGCGGAGCTGTAGAAGTACGCATTAATGGCGCAACAGTCGTGTCGATATCCGGCATAGATACGAAGAATGGTGCTGACGCTTTTTGTGATCGAGTTAGAATCTATCTTGAATATGGTTATATTGATGATTATTATATATGTGATGGTACCGGCACCAGCTTGAATAACTTTCAAGGTGTCTGCAATGTCGTCGGGATTTTTCCTAAGGCCGATACGGCGACAGTACAATGGGCACCCAGTACCGGCTCAACACACTATAATCTTGTGGATGAAAACCCGCCAAATGCTGCTACAGATTACGTCTCAACTAGCACACAAGCAAACACAGATCTATATGAATATCCAACACTAGTTGGTTCTGGTACTATTTTAGGATTACAGGTTAATTCTACTGTTGCTTTGTCTGCAGGCGTATCGATTGTGTTCGAAGCACCTATCGTATCAAACGGCGTCACTGAATTAGGGCCTGATACAGTACTAAGTAGCTCGTCTTATGGCGACGTGCGACATATCAGTACGATAGATCCAAACACCGGACAACCTTGGACGATAGCTGGTTTAGGATCGGCATTGATTGGAGTGAGGGTGATGTAATGGCTGGAACAGCACGTGCTACGAGACAAATAATTGAAGTTTTGGTGACTGGCAATATACTACCGCCATATACTTACGGAACATCGAGAACGACCAGACAGATCGTTGAAATTCTAGTCAGCGGCGGCAATGCGTTGCCTCCATATACTTATGGCTCATCATCAGCTTGCAGACAGATAATAGAAGTCCTGACCGCAGACCCATATTATGACCTCAATGGATCAAGCACGATAGTGCTTAGTCAATTGGCTGGCCCATTGTCGGTCGCTACTACAGCAGAATATCAAGCACCACTTGTATCTGGATCTGGCAGAATACAAACACTACCTAATACAGACGTTGTAAATCACGGCGACTTCCCGCTTTGGTCGACGGATAGCCTAGCCTGGACACAGACACGGCAGGCAATCGATGTCAGAGCGGAAGCAAATGCAGCTTGCTTTAATCAAATCGCAACAACATTCGGAAGTTTTAGCACTGGTGGCAATAAATGGGCGGGCGGTGTAATAGCACCAAACGGTATGATTTATGGCATACCATATACCAGTACTTCAATATTGAAAATCGATCCGACCACAGATACAGCGACTACCTTCGACGACTATGCTGGTAGTGCGAAATGGCGTGGCGGTGTACTAGCTCCTAATGGTTACATATATGCAGTGCCATTTACTAGCACTGCTATTCTAAGGATCGATCCGTCCACCGATACGTCAACAACATTTGCTGATGGGATCGGTACCGGTGCTAGCGACTGGTCCGGTGCGGTACTAGCGGCCAACGGCATGATTTATGGTGTCCCATGTAACAACACGTCTATTTTAAAGATCGACCCAACAACCAACACGGCCACAACCTTTGGTAGTCTTGGTGCTGGTTCAAAATGGGTGGGTTGTTGTCTCGCTCCAAACGGTTGCATCTACGGAATTCCATATTCAAGCACAACGGTTCTAAAAGTCGATCCTTCGACAGACACGGCAACGACTTTCGGATCATTAACTGGGACATTCAAATGGTTTGGTGGTATGTCGGCCACAAGTGGCTGTATCTACGGAGTTCCATATTCAAGTGCGACGGTTCTAAAAGTCGATCCTTCGACAGACACGGCAACGACATTTGGCAGTCTCGGTACAACAACATATAAATGGAGGACTGGTGCTCTAGCGCCAAACGGAATGATCTACTGCGCTCCATACTACTCTTCAATATTGCAGGTATTGAAGATCGATCCAACGACTGATATTGTTACCACTTTCGGAGCGCTTGCCGCTGAAGATTACAAATTTACCGGTATGATATTAGCACCAAGCGGCATTATATATGGTATCCCTTTTGGAGCCACAACAATATTGAAGCTTGGTAGCGATCTCGATGACGTTCCTTTAGATTTCTGTTTATCTCGGCATTTCAATAGGTTTTAATCATGGCTGGCACAGCACGAGTCACACGTCAAATAATGGAAGTTTTGGTCTCTGGCAACGTTTTGCCATCGTTTACGTATGGGACGACGCGAGCCACGAGACAAATCACAGAAGTTCTGATAAGCGGTGGCAATGCTTTACCGCCATATCTTTATGGGACGACACGAGCTACCAGACAAGTCATTGAAATATTGACAGCAGAGCCATATTACGACTTAGATGGATCGAATACGTTAGTGTTAGGTCAAATCGCCAGCCCTCTCGTAGATGCGGCTGCACCAGAATATGAAAAGCCAATGGTTGTGAAGTCCGGTACAATACAAAAATTGACTGACGTTGATGTTGTAAACCACGGCGACTTTCCACTATGGGATACTAATAGCCTAGCTTGGACTCAAACACGACAAGCTATCAATATTAGAGCTGAAGCAAATGCGGCATGCTTTAATCAAGTTGCCACAGTATTTGGGTCATTAGCAGGTGGAAATAAATGGTTTGGAGGTGTACTAGCAACGAATGGTTACATTTATGGTATTCCGTACGCATCAAACTCGATCTTAAAGATCGATCCAACCACAGATACGGCAACGACGTTTGATACCTATGCCGGTAATGCAAAATGGTATGGTGGTGTGCTCGCTCCTAACGGTTACATCTATGCCGTCCCTTTTACTGACAGCACCGCAATTTTGAAGATCGATCCGGCCACGGACACATCAACGACATTTGCCGATGGGATCGGCGCTGGTGCTAGCGATTGGGCGGGTGCGGTTTTGGCTGCGAATGGTATGATTTATGGCATTCCGTGCAACAGCACAACAGTCTTGAAGATCGATCCGACTACAGACACAGCTACAACATTTGGTAGTCTCGGTGCCGGATTAAAATGGGTCGGCGGTTGTCTCGCTCCAAATGGATGCATTTATGGTACACCTTATACAAGTGCAACAGTCCTAAAGATCGATCCAGATACAGATACGGCTACGACATTTGGTAGTCTTGGTGCTAGTGCAGCAAAATGGAATAATGGAGTTCTAGCACCAAATGGAATGATTTACGGAATACCGTGTAGCGCCGCAACATTCTTGAAGATCGATACAACAACAGATACAGCCACTTATTTCGGTGCTCTTGGTGCTACAACATATAAATGGATGGCTGGGGCATTGGCTCCGAACGGTATGATTTATGCTCCACCACATAGCACAGGTATAGCCACAGTACTGAGAATCGACCCAACAAACGATACAGCTGCAACTTTCGGAGCTCTTGGTTCTGGTGCCACAAAATGGGCTGGCGTAATCTTGGCTCCGAGCGGTATTCTCTATGGAATACCATTCACCGCCACAACGATCGTGAAAATTGGTTACGCACTGGATGACGTGCCGGTTGATTTCTGCCTGTCAAGGCATTACAACAAGCTCTAAATGACAAATTTATATTATGAAAACACAGTCGAGTGCTGAAAATTCCGTTAGGCCGAGAGGTGAATTCTTCGTCGAGCATTTACGCCACGGGAAGGTAATTAATTCCTACCGAATCCCAAACGGCGTTCTAAATGCTGGTAAAGACAGTATCCTCGATGCCAATTTTCATGATGGAGCACAATATTCCAAATGGTTTGTTGGCCTGATCGATAGTGTCGGCTATTCCACACTCTCAGATATCGACACATACCAAGCGTTGAATTTATATTCCAGCTCGTTTTCTGGCCTACCAGTTTGGAGATATTACTGGAAATACCGCAAACGAATCACCATCGACAACACAAACGTCGGCGCTGATGATCTGGTCAATTTTCCACTCTGTGTCAAAATAAACGCTGATGTTGATATGACAACGGCGCTGGCTACTGGGTACGACATCAGATTCAGTGCAGTTGACGGCGTTACTTTGTTGAATTACGAACGTGAATATTGGTCTGGTGGGAATGGCTCAGCCGTCACTGCTGTCTTTTGGGTACAGATCCCGCTCATCAGCCACACAGAGCCAACGGACTTTTACATTTACTACGGTAATCCAAATGCACCAGATGGAGAAGCGGCAGCTAGTACCTGGAGCACAGATTATAAAGGGGCATGGCATCTCGATGAAATAGGGACTGGTGTAGCTGGCGACTATCATGACTCCACCATTAACGCGAATAATAGCACAAGCACCACCAGACAACCAGAAAGAAATACTGGCGTATTAGGATATGGTGAATATTTCGACAGTAATAAAAGTATCACGATCCCAAACAACGCATCACTGACCGTGGCAGATGTTACAGTAGAAGCATGGGTCAATCCGACCTACAATACAGACGCGAATTTAGTCGGTTTCGATAATGGTTATGTCCTAGAAGTTGGTCGCAATACTGATAGCAAAATTGGAGGTTATATTTATCTCAACGCCGGTTGGAGGGCATTTGATTTTCAATATCCGATCAGCCTATCAACTTGGACGTGGCTGGTAATGACATATAATAGTGCCACCGGCGATGCGATGTTATACGTCAATGGTCAGTGGTATTCAACAATTAACTATGCTGGCAACTATCCGATAACGCATTCAACCGGAACTGGTAATGCGATTGGCGGTTATACGACGAGTCTTTTCTTCACCGGGTCGATGGACGAGGTACGCGTGTCGTCCGCCGTTAAGACGGCCGATTTGATTAATTTCGAATATATCAATATCACATCGGCCACAAATGAGCTAACATGGTATCCGCAAGCCGAATTGACGGCGTTGCAAGGTAATAATTGGTTAGAGTGCACATCATATATTGACACCACCAGTAATAGTACTTATACGAGGCCGATGTGGAATAAAAATGCTGCATTGGCGCAAACAATTACGAACGTTGTCAAGTCTCTTTATACTATCACCGCTGATTGTACAATCAACGGACTATTTGTGGCTGCCGGACCTACAGCACAAACAAAGGCAGACAAATCAGCAAGCAACATTCTCTGGGCTACAGCCGTATTCACTGGCACTGGTATAGTCTTGGAAGTAACAGACCAACTTCAAATAACATACTCGATTTATGTGTAATTATGCCATATCAAAAGCCGTTGGTGGAGAAATCGAGCTCAATCGGATCACTAGCCAGTGGTGATATGCTAAGCCATGGTGATTTTCCGGCTTGGGATAGCAACAAGATGACGTGGCAGCAAATACAAAAAGCTATCTGTACTAGAGTTGGTTTAAATCGTGCTGCTTTTAATCAATCTTTATCTTCATTTGCTACAGCAGCATCGCATTGTCGTGGTGGGGTACTTGCTCCAAATGGATACATCTATGGCATACCAGAGTCAGGGATCGAGATATTAAAAATAGACCCAGCCACCGACACATCTACAACATTCGGATCTTTCGCAAGCGGCAATAAATGGTTTGGTGGCGTCTTAGCTCCGAATGGTTATATTTATGGTATCCCAGGAGGATCAACAACAGTACTTAAAATCGATCCTGCGACAGACACATATACAACATTTGGTACTGCAATTGCATATTTAGGTGGCGTAGTGGCTCCAAATGGCTGCATTTATTGTATCCCGGCTGCAGCAGGACCTATTTTGAAAATCGACACAAATACCGATACGCTCACAACATTTGGTAGTTTAACAGCATATACATATATATCGTGGGGCGGCGTCTTGGCTCCAAACGGTATGATTTATGGGATGCCTAGCACAAGCCCGTCCGTTCTCAAAATCGATCCAACCACCGATACTGTCACGACGTTTGGAAGCCTCGGTGCAACGACATATAAATGGAATGGTGGCGTCTTAGCTCTGAATGGCTGCATCTATGGCATTCCGTATAATGCAACAACAGGAATAAAAATTGACCCTTCGACTGATACTGTTACTACGTTTGGTAGCTTGACTGGGACAGGAAAATGGGTTGGTGGGGCTTTATCTCCAGACGGCATGATTTACGGAATAGCACATAATAGTACAGCAATTTTAAAAATTGATCCAACTACAGATACAGCAACTACATTCGGAACTGTGTCTATTGGTGGAAGCTCGGCTGGCTGTGTTGTCACTCCAAGCGGCATAATTTATGGGATACCGAATGGTGCAACTTCGATCTTGAAAATAGGCACCGCTTTGGACGACGTTCCGATCGATTTCTGCTTGTCTAGATACTTCAACAAATTCTAAGACATGGCATACCAGAAACCATTAATATCGTCAGACAACAAAATACAAACATTGCCTAGCAATGATATTGTTAATCATGGCAATTTTCCGCTGTGGACGATAAACAGTCTTTCTTGGGCACAAACGCGGCAAGCTTTCTCTATGCGAGCATCGATTAATGCAGCATGCTCGCAGCAAGTCGCCACCATATTTACAAATAGTAGTCTGTTGACTGATGCAGATAAATGGATGGGTGGCATCTTAGCACCGAGTGGTTTGATTTATGGGATACCGTACAGCAGCGCAACAATACTAAGGATAGATCCATCTACCGATAGTGCGATCACATTCGGCAATTTAGGATCTGATACTGCTAAATGGTATGGCGGAGTTATGGCGTCAAATGGCGTAATTTATGGTATTCCATGTGACAGCACTGTTGTATTGAAAATCGATACCGCAACAGATACAGTCACAACATTCGGGAATCTACAGGGCGCTGCAAAATGGCTAAGTGGCGTCTTAGCTCCAAACGGCATGATTTATGGAATGCCGGATACTGGTGCTACCGTGCTCAAGATTGATCCAACCACAGATGCCATTACGACTTTTGGCGATCTAGGTGCTACATATTTCAAGTGGAACGGCGGTGTGTTGGCTCCGAATGGATGCATCTATGGAATACCGTTCAATGCCACAACAGTATTGAAAATCGATCCAACCACAGATACAGTTACAACGTTTGGTAGTTTATCTGGAAATTATAAATGGACTGGCGGTGTCTTAGCTCCAAATGGCATGATTTATGGCATACCGCAAGAAAACACGGCTGTGTTAAAGATTGACCCAACGACAGACACAGCCACAACATTCGGCAATTTTGCAGGTTCAGCTAAATGGGCCGGCGGCGTACTTGCACCAAATGGGATGATTTATGGTATGCCATGGAATATCGGAACAATTTTGAAGATCGATCCAACAACAGACGCAGCTACAGCATTGACACTAGGAACTTTCTCTGCTAGCTATAAATGGCATGGTGGCGTTTTGGCTGCGAACGGTGTGATATATGGTATACCAGCGAATTACAATTACATTTTAAAACTTGGTGCACCAGGCGTTGACATCCCAGTTGATTTTCCACTCTCACGACATTTCAACAAATTCTAAGATATGGCGTACCAGAAACCATTAATATCATCTGATAACAAAATACAAACATTGCCTAGCAATGATATTGTTAATCATGGTGATCCACCGGTTTGGAGCATAAATAGCCTCGCGTGGATACAGACGAGACAGGCATGGTCTATGCGTGCCGCCATTAATATGGCATGCACACAGACAGTTGCTACAACAATTACAAATGGGAATATAACGGCGGCAACAGAGAAATGGGTCGGCGCGGTTCTGGCTCCAAATGGATGCATCTATTGTATGCCAAAAGACTCTACGACGGTTTTAAAAATTAATCCTATAGACGACACCGCTATTGTGTTTGGTGATATCTCAGGCACATCAAAGTGTCAAGGAGGAGTATTAGCCGCCAATGGCATGATTTATGGCATGCCTCGTAGTAGTACAGAAGTCATGAAAGTAGACCCCGCTACCGATACTATTACAACTTTTGGTACTCTTGCTGCCGGGTCAGATAAATGGATGGGCGGTGTTATTGCCCCAAGCGGAGCCATTTACTGTATACCACACAGCAGTACAACCGTTCTTAAGATAGATCCGACAACAGATGTAGTAACAACCTTCGGCAGCATAGCTGGCTCAACAAAATGGCAGGGTGGAGTCCTTGCTCCAAACGGGTCCATTTACTGCATACCGTATACGAGTACAGTCGTTTTAAAGATTGATCCAACAACAGATACAGTCACAACATTCGGTAGCTTAGCTGGTGCCGATAAATGGCAGGGTGGGGTGTTAGCGTTAAATGGTATGATTTACGGGATACCTTTCACAAGCACAACAGTTCTGAAAATCGATCCAACAACAGACACAGCTACAACATTTGGTAGCTTAACAGGATCTGGAAAATGGGTTGGTGGAGCACTTGCACCAAACGGTTATATTTATGGCGTACCTTTCATAAGTGCGACCGTATTAAGGATAGATACCACAACAGACACCGCAACCACCTTTGGTGCACTTGGCGCAGCAAATTACAAGTATACAACTGGTGTCGTAGCCCCTAACGGCATAATATATTGCGCACCTTTTTGGAATGCTAGTTTTCTAAAAATAGGCACATCAGCCATCGATATCCCAATAGATCTACTGTTATCGCGGCACTTCAACAAATTTTAGTACGGATTATCGATAGGTGCGCTATGATACCAGCAGATATTCTACAGAACGATTTGATTCTGATATCACACCACGTAAATGATGCCCTCGAAGCTCTTGAAGGTGGCGACGATGCCGTCGTAGAAGCAAGCCTTACCGATATAAATGAAATAGTCGATGAGCTGAAGGCTTATATACCGAAAGAACTTGCTCTAGAAATAGAGGCCAAAGAAATGGGTATGGATTCAATGGTAGAAGAAATCGCCAAAGACGTTTGGTGATGTATTTCATGCAGTAGATAAGTTATCGTTGCGGATACGATATCGCTTGTGGCGATGAAATCCGTGTGGTAGTCGTCGTAGTAGTCGTAGTCGTAGGAGGTGTCTTATGGCACTAAGTTCTAAGCTAGCCGGTGCTCGCGCCATTCTTGAGGCGCATAATTCTCAAAGCACCAAACCCGTGGATGTTGACACGTTCTTTCGTAATCTAGACGAAATGGGCGGATCAACAGAGGATGCACTTGATGAAGCGACATGGGAGGATTTGGAGAATTGTGGTGCTCCAAGAATCCTAGCACGCAAAATCGCTGCATTCTTTCGTGGAGACAGACCACAAGCGGGGCAGGGCGTCCAGAAGGTCATTTTAGAAGACAATGATCCGGAAAAGCTGGCGAAGGCAATGACGCCGGCTCAATTGCTCGATGTTTATGATCCGAAGCAATTGAAAACTCCAGTTGCCGAGCGTCTGAAATTCCATTCAGAGGGTAAGAAGTTCATCGTTTTCAATGACGATGGTACTATCAACAAGGAAGTTTCATTGAAGCTTCTGAGCGAACTCGACGACCACGGCGAGATGCCGACATTCGTGACCCCCGATGGCGACGTTAGACCAACCTACGCTGTTGGAGAACGTCCAGATCAGGTAGCGAATGAGCATCCTCTATTCCCTGGTGTCGCACTACGAAATGGTGTATCCACCATCGGATGCGATTGGGATAAGGTCGATTGGAAGACCAAGAAGACTTTATATCTCGCTGTTACCGAGACGCTTGAAATAGACATGAGCAAGATGCACGAACTCGATGTCTATGGTCTTGCTACTACTGGCACGGTCGGCAGGCGTTGCATTGAAGCGGCTAAGTTATATAAAGAACGCGAAGCACTTGGGAATCTTCCAAGCCTACGCGCGAAGCTTGGCTCTGCTAAAGTGACCGAGAAGAAGGGTAATAATCCTTTCAACCTCGGTAAGAATCGTAGTCTCTAATCATCAACTGCATGGCGAACCTCAAAGGAGGTTCGCCATGCCTTCTTCTATCGGAGATCGTTATGAGCACAAGAATGGAAATTAACGGCTTATTCGCAGAAATCAATATGCCTCCGGCATTAGCTGGTGACGGGCTGCACTCTTTACCGCCGCATTGCAAAGTCCAGGCATATCCCGTCGATGAGTTCCCTGCCTGCCCAGAAAACTGGATGCACGGGTCGGGTAAGGCAAGTTCGTATTTCGTCCCAGCTACCGTCAATAGAGGTATGTGGTTCGACTTCACCATGAACTCGGGACTCAGCTACGATTTGGCAATTGTAGTGAGCGTCCAAGGCATCAATCCCGTCACCGGCAAAAAAGTGACACAACTTAACCTGGAACAGTATCGCGAAAAGTGTCCAGTACATAACGTCGCATTCCTGCAAGATCGTTTTTGTCCAGAGTGTAATTATGCCTGGCCAGCACAGAACTATATCTCCACAACAACCGGCCAAATGTTGTGGATTGACGGCTTCCGCAATGAAAAGGGCGAAGTCAGACAATACATCATCACCGAAGACATCACACGTGGCGTTGCAGCGCAAGTGATCGGTGATGATCGCGTCTGGGCCATCGGATTCGCTTTCTATTTGAGCAAAGAGTCACGCAAAGGACCTGCTCATTTGGGAAATCCGCACTGGGGCATGAGTTCATTATCGATGGCTGACTCTGGTGAGTATGGTGCCGATATGGCCAGTCTTGATTACGATAGCTGTGTCAGTGGGCCATCTGGACCAACAGGACCGTGTGGTGCAGTTGGAGCATATGGTCCTTATGGCGATGGAAGCAAGTCTCTTTCATTCAATATGGCGAGCACACAGCATGTCAATTCTTGCTCCTGCTCAAAAGGCGGCATGCATCGCAGCCTTAAGACTGGTGGCGGTATCATTCGTGCTCAGTCGATGATGGCTCCTCGCACTACGCCAGCCCCGATGACGCAGCAGAAGATGCTTGAAATCGGGGCAGGTGCCAGAATCGACCAGGAGATCGGGGTTGACCCAAATCCGATTGACTACTGGCAAGCTGAGCCAATTGGCCTAATCTACTGTAACTACGTCGATGATGTAATGTTCAGACAGATATTAAAGGCCGGGCAGCGTCAAGTGAAGAAGGAAGGTGCCTTGGCTGGGTTGAACGTCGGCAATTAGCCGTAGATCAGCTTTAAGCTACCAGGAACAGCTTCTTCAACTATCATGCGGCAATAGGATATGTAAAATTCGGATATGATTTGGTAGTCGACTGAATCATATCCGAATTCTTCTCCTATTTGCTGCTTCAATTGACGGGCAAGATCGCCAATCTTGAATTCAGCGCTGCCTCTCACTTTTGAGATCCGAGCACTAGACACTGACGGAACCGGATCACCATTTTCATCAGTCGTTTCAAAAACGTCGGTCCATAGATATACGTTCTGTTCTTTACCTATCTGCTTTTGACCGACTAGTGGATATCCAGCTTCAGCCCACTTCGACTTCCTTCCTTGTTCGTCGATTTCTGGGTCCTGTGGTGTGCCTTTTTCAGGGTAATCACTAATACCGTACAATCGAAGCGCTATTCGGTATTCTTGTGGAGTAAGAGAACCCTCTGGTGCAACGAGTCTTGTATCTTCTTTCGCTACCTTCTGTAGATCGGCAATGTCGCGTTTGATCTCTTTAAAGCCATCGCCCATTTCGATGGCACCATTTAGGTTGCGCAATACTTCGGCGATTTCTTCTTTCCATTCGTCGCCGAGGCTTGGATTCAGATTTTTCGGCAAATTCTCGATAGCCATGACTGCATTGGACGTATCCTGCCCGCCTGCTTTCGTTTTCAAGTAGACGTCAATAGCAGATTTAATACCGTCCAGCGTCTTATTCGCTATCGAAGCACGCTCCTTGCGTTCGAGCGAATCGTCACGATACGGCGATAGTCTTGCCATGGCCATGGTGATGATTTCGCGGTATTTCTGAGTGATTGCACTAGTCGCCTGGCCGACATCGGCAAAATCAGACCGCTCTTCCTCATCGTCATCGTCACCACCACCAACATCAAGTTGAGTGGCTTTTGATGATTGTAACTTCACCTGTTCTCTGTCGCGAATCAGTCGCTCTTCGTCTTGGCTCATGGTAATGAATTTTCTTATTTGTTCTTCGTTTTTGCTCTGTAGTGCCCTAATTAGCTCTGTAGTGATAGCTGCCAACCCTATCGAACCCCTAACGCCACGCAGTGCTTTTTGTGGTTTTTCGTACGGCGAAACGTATACTGGCTCTTTTTGATCTTCTGGAGCGATATTGGGGTCTGGAATCCATTTTTTATGTTTCGGTGTTTTGAAGGCTTTCCACTGTCTACCGGCCTCGTTTGCAAGCTTGTCCAACTCTTCGGCATTACCTTCTTGTAGTTCTCTAATCGCTTTCTCGGCTAACTCCCTCTGCTTATTCAAGAGTTTCGATGCTCTCTTATAAGTATTCAAGGCCCCGTGTTCACGGGCTTTCTTGCCAACAGAGCCTGTAGTAGTAATGCCTCCAGATGAAAATATTTCCCCTTCTTCTTTAATCTCTTCAAATTTGGTCTCCATTTTCTTATAAGCGTCCTCGATAGCTTTTGGGCTCCCAGATGTTATAGCACGAATAACGTAATTTCTTACCTCTTCTAATTTGGGCAATAGCTTACCAAATGGGTGATTGGGGCCTTTTTCTATATGCTTAGTAGTCCCTTTGCCACCACATTTTTCGCATGGCTGGTTTTCGGGAATAGTTTTTCCATTCTTTGTCTTGACAACCTTTTTAAAACCTGTGTCGTTCCCGCTGGCGTCGAGAACTGGTTCCTTCTTCAAGCCCGTTATGGTCCCGGTCCCCTTACAAGCTGGACATCTATATAATTCGTCGAACTTATCCTGCACATCACGAAGCGCTTCATCCATCGGTTTGCCCTGTCGAGCGGCTAATATAGCGTTCTTCACAGCCGGTTCAACTCTGCTTCTCAGTCCCCTGGTTCGTCTGTATTCGTCAGAGTATCCAGGAGGAGTTCCAGCAAACATGGCCTGCTCAATCCAATTTCCGACAAATGCGGTAAATCTTGTTCCTGGTCGATTCTCGTCTTTTGGTAACATCTGCAGAACCGCCATGGCACCGAGCATCACAGAATCTCTGACATCGTTTTCGTCGCGCTCTTCCTTACCAGCCATTGCCTCTGAGGCTTTTGTTATTCTGCCTTTTTGTTTGGCAAGCATACGCAATAAACCGTTCGGTCCACCCTCTCCTTCTTCATCGTCTCCGTCATATATAAGAGTGGCTATTATTTCGCCCTTCGACCACGGCCTAATACCACCATGGTTGACGCTGTACGGATTTGGTCCGATGAATTTTACCTCATTATAATCACCGGGGACCAGTACCCCATCCTTTCCTGTGTCTTTCGGGCCTATCTCAACGTTCGACCCAGCCTCGAAGTGCATTGGAGGTTGATAATCTCTTCCAGCAGCATAATCATCCCAGCCAATATTCGGACCTCTGCAATTTGATAGCCCGTACATTCTAGCTGTTTGGTCAGTCATATCAATGACCTCACCAGGCTGGCCCTTTTCTTTCATAGGGCCAGCTTCGTTAATAAGTTTTTTATTGAATGCGGAATCGATGCGCTCCAAAATATTCATAATCATTTCCTATCTGATAGGCAGGTAGCCACCCCATTATATTTGGCCGCTATGGGTGAAACTATCGGCAGTATCTTATAATTACATACAATGTCTAACCTTAGCCAAAACATCGATAATGTTTGTAGAGTCACATCGTCACTTAGCAGGTTCTATCAGCCCAGAAACTATTTGGGAGATTATTAGGAACTCGGATGGATTTGGGGTTGCCGACTCACTCTTTGACGTCCAGCAACAAGTACGTCTGATGCGTGATGACGGCGACTTCGAATATTTCTGCACTAGGTTCGACATTCTTAATAAGCTCCGGTGGGATGATTGGGCTCTTAACCTTGTAGCTCATCAAGTCTGTTCAGATATAAAAGCAGAGCAAATTGAGCACGCCACACTTACCGTATCTCTGAATAAATTCGCTAGGTCGGGCAAATTGTCTGCTGCTGGTGATCGTTTCTTCAGCATATTCAACATAGCAGCCCAAGAGATTGGTGTTGATATCAATTATCTGTTATCTGTTAGCTACGGCTGGCCAATAGAACTGCAGATGCGGGCTATCGGCCTCATAAAGACGCTCGACAGATTCATGGTAGGGATCGACTTTGTTGGTGATGAGTCTGTCGCTAATTGGTCTAATTATATGGAGCCACTTGAACCGTGGCGGAAAAAAGGTAAAACAATTCGTGCTCATGTTGGCGAAAGACCGGGCACAGCAGCCAATATAAGTAAAGCTATACATGAGATGGGGATAAACAGGATAGCCCATGGCATCTATGCCACAGAGGACCAGCAGAAAGAAGCTATGCGACTAGGTATTGTATTCGATATGTCCATCCATAGCAATATCTGCACACATACTATAGCGCTGATGAAGCATCCAGCAAAGAAAATGCAGGCGTCCGGTTGCAAGATTACTCTTGGTGCAGACGACCCAATACAGTTTAATTGCACTATACAGACGGAATATGCCCTAGCCGAAGCAATGGGCATCAATAAAGACATATTACATCAAACAGCGATGGAATCGAGAATACTATGAGAAAGCTCAAAGACTTAATAGAACAATTGCGCCAATATAACCAAGAAGCTGAAGTATCAGTAATAGCACATAATCAACGTGAAGATTTCTCGTTGGTATTTGGCAGTAGTGAAGGGGTCACAAAAGAAACATGCGAAAACGTCAGCTTTTATGTTGATAAGCTAAACGGCGATGACGAAGAATATGAAGAAGAACGGGATTTCACGGACTTCGACCCAATATGAGTACTGACCAAGAAAAATTCTGCGGCAAGCTCAAAATCCCTGAAGAGGCTTTCAGAACTGATATAATCTCATCGGAAGGCAGAAAGCTAAACGGTACTTGGACTAGTTATATCAAACCATCATTATGGCATTGGAGTTTGCATATAGGGTACTTCAAAGTCAAACTATGGCATTACTTACTACCGCCGTGGTTCCCGCCAAGGGACTAGTATCGGCGTTTAGCTCTTTCTATCAGGTCCAGCACATTGCCGTATAGCTTCAAGCCCTTCATCTCTTTAATGGTGAAGAATCCCAACGATGCAAATTCGTGGTTGGGCTTAAGTGTCTTAAAATCAGTAGTATTGGTGCTGCAAGGTACAAAAGCGACGAAACCCTTGCGTTTGTCCTTAATAGGACCAGAGACATAGTGACATTTTACGCCAGTTTCTTCTCTAGTCTCTCTAACAGCCGCTTTCTCTGGTGTCTCACCTGGCTTGATGCCGCCACCCGGAAAACACCATTTTCCGCCTCTATCGTCTTCCGATTTCGACAGCCCCAACAGCCATTTGTTATGGCATCGCACTATACCTACAGCAGCAGTAAAATCGTCTATACCTTCAGTAAGTAAACTTAGTCGCATGTTATGGTCTCTTCAAGATTATGGTGTTAAATAATTCTGATCGAGGCTCTGGAATTCCATCAAGAATAATGAATTCATGGACCAATGGTGCCGACATCGCACCAGTATCATAGATACCACGCATTTCTATAGTTATAGTTGTGCTATCATACACCTGCAAATTATTAATTTCGACTTGACCCTTATCAGAAGCATCAAGCGTTGCGACCGGTACACCATCTGCTAGCACCTGTAATTCACGAGTAATTATATTAGATGTCTTGAGTACGTCGGGAATAACTACTACAAGGTCGATGGTTCCATTCATCATCGTCTCCAATGAATTTGTGGGTATCACAAGGCACAGTTCCATACGTATATTTGTTAATCCGATTTTAACCAATGGTCAAAATTATATGTGGAGACGGTCTATCGTATGCTAAGTCTAGTAAGACAACCAGACGGCAAGAAGCGTAAGTCTAAGAAGGCGACTCCGTGGGAACCAGAATATCGCACACCGAAGAAAGATCCAACAGGTCTTGGTGATGTGAATGAGCCCGGTCTCCCAGGAATTCACAGTATCAAAAAGACATCTACTCTGCCTAAGGAATTATCCTGGGGCCACATGCGAGAGGACAAAGCGATGCTATCAACAACTCTAGAAAAGAAATTGAATCGAGCCTTGGAGCCAGTCACGGCTCATGCCAGATTCAATGACGACAACACACAGTTGGCTCTAGAGGAGATGATGCGCATTACGTCATCTCCCTGCCGTTTTGACGACAAGAATCAGTTCTCGCAATATCTGACGGAAGGCGTCGTCCTGAATGTTAACAGATTAGTCTCACAAGGCATCGGAATTCCACAAGGCGAGTATGTCCTGTATAGCATCACCAACGAAAAGGCGATGCTTGTGCCAACGTCCGATATAACGGTCCAAGAAACAGACTTCAGCAAAGCGCCTAAAGCATTTGAAGTCCATACCAGCAAATTGCTTGGTTGCTGGAATAAAATCGAGGGGACTATTACAGAAGACGATGGTGCTCCGCCACGACGTTATGGGCACAAAGAGATAGAACAGAAGGCTAGATCAAAATATAAGAACGTGCCGGAAGTTGTATCTGCCTTGGAAAGAGCCGGGAAGACACAAGAAGAAGTTGCCGATGAAGTCGGCGTACATCCATCTACAATCAGTCGCTATAAACATGCCACTAATAAGAAAGGTGGGCGTGTTCCTAGTCTTGGTGCAGCGTTAAAATTAGCAGATGCAACAGGTTCCAATATCGAAGCGATGTTCGGTAATGTCGAGCCTCCGACCAAGCGCAGACCAACAAGTGGTAGCGGTGGCGGTCGGAACGAAACCTTTAGACAGGGTAATCGGTAATACTCTGTCTAGTTCTGAATAGTAAATAATACATTGGCGATCTAGCGAGGATTATATGGATATAAATGATAAAACTGATCCGGCACCGGTTGCTGACGTTATTCCAACAGCATGTTCTCAATGCGGTAAAGATGCTGCAAATTGTATGGTCGTCTTACTTGACGGTCAGTTCTATCGCGTACATCCGGGCTTGTGTACTGCTCAATTCTATCTAGCACATCCTACGCTAATGGAACGCAATGGCCTGACTCCTGAATATCTAGAAGAATACGTAGCGAGACAACAGTAATTATGTATATAGAGCCAGTGCCGATTGGTGGTGATTATGACGAATCATGCACTGTCTTTGAAATAAAGATATACGACCATCTCGATCATATTGACCCGGCTGAATTCGGGTTATCTAATGTACCTACACTCAATCCAGAGATGTACTATGTCACCAGCGGTGACGCCATCTGTAAGACGCAACAGCTCCAAAAGGATCTATGGATATTAGTTGGTCAAATCCAGAAGCTTGCTGGTAAGAAGCCGCCAAAAGAACTGGCGGCATATTTGAAAGTCTTATATCGGTGTGCAGCTAGATCACAAGTCCTAATTAATAAACTAAAAGTTGCTAGGGGTGATGCGATTTTCTTGGAAACTGAATGGCGTGACCGCCGAGTAATCGCAGTCGCCAAGAATCCAAGACCTAAGGTAAAGAATCCTGAGATCTAGCCGCGTATTGGAAAAGAAACGGCACCGCTAACCATACAAGTAGAAGAGAAAAATGCATCAAGGATTGTATATCGTATTCGAGGGGATGGATTATTCAGGAAAATCGACTCTGGCCCATATGGTTGTTGAGGAACTGAAAAACACAGAGCTAAATTGCATTCTCACTCATCATCCTGGAGCTACGCCGCTCGGCAAACACCTACGTAAGCTCGTCAAACAACCGGAACTATTCTCTACACCAAGCGGACCACCAATCGAAATCGATAGTATGTCGGTCCAAATGATGATGATGGTGGACCATAGTTGTTTCGTCAACACCCAGTTAATACCGCACCTTGAGCAAGGCGGTGTCATGCTTGCCGATAGATCGAATTATATCAGTTGCATTGTCTATGGTGTGTCTGAAGGTTTGAAACTGACCGCAATTAACAAATTACTCGGTCTTGTGCAATCGCCTGCACCAGATAGGGTCTTCATCATATCAAATCGATGGGAGACGATCGTCGAGCGTATGAACAAATCGACTGATCGTTCGAAATCTGATAGATATGATCACAACGTCGATCTACTGAAAAGAGTCGGCGACCTGTATGATAATCTGCTCAAGTTGAGCCCAGAAGCACTAATGATGCTATCGAGATATGTGCCTCTCGAACACATCAAGTACTTAAATGGTGATACGCCAGCCATAGAACTAGCAAAGCAAATAGCACAGCAAATAGTGCGACTCGCCAAAGAGAAATCGGAGAGTAATGCCGCCCAGTAAGGCCACGCAGTTGCTCACGTTTGCGTGCCTTGAATCTCGACAATTTTGCTGCTGCTAGAAGCTCTTCTTCTGGGATTGGCTTGGCTTCGATAAAACACCAGCCCTTCTGCTGCAAATCTCGTCGTATTTTATTGAATTCTGCGTAGACGCGATCCGGGTCGATCTCTGCAGTGAAGGTCTGTATTTTATCCTCAGTATCAGCAGCGACACATCGCCACCATCGCAGTTGAGAAACATCAAAATCATTTATATCATCCATACAAGCTGAAATACAAATGAATCCAACGCTGGTATTTCCTCTCGCCGACAAAGCAATATTACGTCAATGGCCTATCGATTACGTACGTCTTGAATATAAGCTCGTCGATCCAGAAGCACGAGTCCCATACCGCAAACGCGAGACGGATGCTGGCTACGACATCTTCTCGATTGAAGACGTAACGATCAAGCCACATAGTACCGAGAATATCAGGACGGGAATAATCGTTGCTTGTCCTAAGGGATATTATTACACCGTCGAAGGACGATCAAGCATGTGGATCGCTGGTGTTGCGCCATTCCACGGCATAATTGACGCGACATACACAGGCTTGTTGTTTGTTCGTTTGATGAATATTTCGGATGTCGAATATCATGTCAAGAAATTCGACAGGATTGCGCAAATCATCTTACACAAGACGTACAGTGCTGCGTTTATTGAAGTAGATGAATTCAGCACTGAATACAATCAAAGAGGAGAAGCTGGTTTCGGTTCGTCTGGTAGGTGACTACAGGGTGAGCAAGGCAGTTAACTTTGGCGAGGAACGTAAATGCTAGTAGTGATATATGGTAAGGCAATCGATGATAAAGAAATAGGGATATACATCGAGGGCGTTTTCTTCGGTGGTGTCGCGGAAGATCAGGAGGAAGCTGATCGACTAGCCAGAGTCGCTGTAAATTGTACAGTCGGAGGCACGGCGATACCGAAGATAATACCTATTGGCGATAAGAACCTGCATCAGATATTCAAAGAAGCCAAAACGCGATTCGACAAGATTGAAAGGGAAATGATGGAAACGGAAGCCATCTTATTAGCGAATCAGCAGCGATGTAAAAACAAGAAATAGACCGCCCAAGCTCTTCTCTGCTACTTCTTTTGCACGTTTGCTGTCTCTGTGCCTTCTGGGAGGTCCGAAAAAGAAGACCTCAAAGAAGGCTTCCAAAGGCCACGGCGTCTATGCTAGTTCTAACTGGCCATGAACATATTCGGAGAATGCTCGATCATATCCACGCACTACGATACGGCGTAGTTTGCATCCAGGGAACATTCTCATACCAAACTTGCCCATTGGAGTCTCACGGATGATTGGGAAGTATGGGGTAGAGACTGCTACTGGTGTCGGAAGAATCCCGCTAGCATCCGTACTAGGCGGAATAAGCAATCCATTCCACCATATCCAGACTTGACTACCACGTTGCATAATTTCTAATTCGTTCCAATATTCCACATTTCCTGTGGTACTTGGAGACAAGCCGTAGCCACCATCATAGACGATGAAGCCAGGTACATTAACTCCTGGTGCTGCTCCGCTGCCGTTGTAAGGTGCATCTTGGATATAGGTGCCGCTCACAGCATATCCAGGTGCAAGACCTCGCACAAAGTCGTCGGCGACACTGATAGTGTCATCTTCGTAGTCCCTGCCCATGTCGAGCGTACCAACTTTGAAGTATAACTCAACCTTGTTCGCGGCTGTCAATGTGAAATTTAATCTGACACAGGGGCTATTATATTCCTGATGTAAAACCTGTGCAACCTCGGTAATCAGACCAGTGAATGGTGTCGATCCTATCAGAGCTACAACATCCTCGGCATGCAGCGAACATATAGCCTTGTAGTCGTATCTCCAAGTGGTTCCGGCATTCAAACCAGTCAGAAGCCGAATATATCCGCTCTGTGGTAAGTCCTCGAACGTAGCACCACGGAATAGAGCATAATAACCAGTATCGTTCGCTAACGGACCTGTCTCGACAACGTTCAGGAAGTATTCTTCGTTACTGTCGATTGGTGCGTTAAGAAGAATGTCATACGGCGGATAGACACCGGTTTCATTCGGCCTGCCAAGATGAATATTCACAAGGCTTGAGGAACCGATATGTCTATTCCACAAACAAACAGGTCGTTGCCGGTATGTTTCTGTCGTTGATTGTCTATCAACCCGCAGGCCCGGCAATGACGTATCGATATGTGCGATATACTGGTCGTTGACATCGAAAATCATGATCTGTGATCCGCCAGTCCCACCAGTAACCTCGGTGAGCAGATATGGCGGATCAATACCGGTCATACCCCAAATCTTGTGCTCAAGATTACGGACGTCATTGACTAACTCGTAGTCGAATGTGGCTGTCGGTGTCGCTGGTTCAGTTCTCGCTGTAAGTTGTGTGCCGAATTCGACACCACCAACCTCTGACCAGACATTCTGCGCATCGAGAGTCGGTTTGCAGTTGAAGACGTATTGCCGAATCGGCACATCATTAACAGATCCGACCTGGAAGAACCACATATCAACAATGGTTCCGATTGGCAGAATGCCGATTGTCTTATCGAGAATCAGTTGTTTGCTATTGATGCCGCCTTCTGGATAGCTATATTGCCATACGTTCGTTGCTATAAACGACGCATTATCTGCGACCGTAGCCCCATGAACATCCCACCATTTGCAGACGTACTGATTAGTGGCCAGGATTTGTGTTGTGTAGTCGGTGATGACCGCTGAACGCTTCGTTAGCAAGTTGCCGTTATAGAGTAACCCACCAAGAATACCGGGGGCTGATTCCATATTCAAGTCGAAGCGAACTTGATCGCCATTACTATTGCTACCCATGAACCACACACATTCAGGAGTAGCACCGGCACCAGGCGTGAAAGCCCAGCCGACATTCGTTTGGGTGTTATTCGAAGCAGTTCGCTTCAACACCATCTCGAATTCAGCAACTCCAGGGGCTACAGAGTCGTCGTATCGCTTGAAAATCAACGACGGATAGTTCGTCTTCTTATTGAGTGAGGTGGCCGGATCTGCTGGATCGATAATCATCGATTCCGGGAGCAGATAGACCTTCATCTCGCCGTACGAGCTCGTCCCAGGTAGCTTACCAGCACAAGAGGGCGGGCGAATAGATGCAACCTCTGTTTCATCTTGGACCCAGAATATCGATGCACATGTCTCCACATTGCAACTCAGCGGAATAGGTGAATCAACCGTCCATCTAATGACGTTACCGAATCGCTCGATAGAGACAAACTCGCTACCAGCCGCAAGTATAACGTCGCCCTGTAACCAACCACCATCGTCAGGAAAGCCAGCACCCTGGAAGCCGACGATACCAAGTCTCATCTGTGTAAGTGCGTCGAGCTTACACTTATCGTCTGCCGCCATCAACCCCATAGTATCGCAAGTTGCGGTTGGAATGGGGTCAGATGATATATGGCTGGTACCGTGAATACCAATTTGGCTGATTTGACTGTCACGACCCCACAAAGATCTGGTCTCAGCGTCATAGGCAAATCCGCTGATAATGTCATCAGGCCCGCTAACCTGAATCCACTGCTTATCAACCAACGATGTGTGTAATGGTATTTTGGTCAGTGGCATGCTTGTTTCTCCAAAAAGTCATTTATATCTTTGGGCGGTGATAATTACTCTTCAGGCCAAGGCTTCCCACAACGATTACAGATACCATCATCACCGCGTTCTAGTCTGGCTCCGCAGTGCGGGCAGCACTCTTCTGGATGTTCTGGATCGTAGCTTGGATCTTTAAACCTAGATTCAAGCAATATATTTTTTACAGTGCTATTTTTGAAACACTCAATAGCACGCTTCATGGCGGTATCGGAACAATCTGATCTGACAATTAATTCATTATCAGTTACTTCGAATAATACAGTATGATCGTAGTCCCATCCGGCATCGAAGAGCATTTCTGCGTGGTTTATAACAGAATCAACAACAAATTGCTCTGATAGCACGTCGAAAACAGCGAACAAACTCTTATGCTTCGCCTCTGTGATTAACTTGGAGCCAGGCTTATGGCTTCTGATATAGGATTCATATCCCAAATCATCTAGATGGTATTCAGGGCCATAATCACCAGTTCTGCGTCGACGTCTATCTTCCGGTGCTTCTGGCTCCTCCGGCTCTTCTGGTTTCCTGGATAATTCAGCCTGCCTGCGTAGTTCTCTATCTATAGCTAACTGACGTTCTAATTCCTTAAGTTTCCGTCTATCACGCTTATATCTTGCATCCTTGGCTTTCTTCGCTAGCTCGCTGCCAGCGATACCGATGCGTTCCGGTGATGTTCTGCGTCTCTGTTTTTCCGGCTCGTAAAGCCTTCGCTTCGTCTGCCACGTCTCACGATCTAGCTCGTCAGAGCGTTGGTCTATATCCTTTTCTGGTTCTTTAACATGTGCTGCTCTTCCAGTATCCGATGTCGTCTGTGCTTTCTCGTCCCTCGATGTCGGCTTAGCCTTGACATATGAATCGAGTGCGCTACGTTCTATACTCTTGATGTACTTGGAATCATACGTCCGATAGTACATCGCGACATCTGGTAACACTGACTTTAGGAATCTATATCTTGAACGTAACGAATCTCTTCGGAAAACTTTATCAGCTACCTTACGGAGTTTTTCTAGCTGGCCGCTAGATAAATAATTCAAGTTTATTCCGGCAACTAAATTATTCTTAGTTCTCGGATGTTTCCAATCTCCAAGGACGAGAATGTCAGGCTTGGGGTCGGTATTATATGATAGATACTTGAACGACGACCTGGGATATTTATGCTTACCAAGACGGCGACTGCCAGTATCTCTGAGACTTTTCTCTGCTAATAATTTCATAGAACTGATTGTACCAATATCTTATTAGGTATGAAGTGAGTCTCAGCACCATTTATCGTAACTTCGCCAAAGCCACGCGATTCCAAGGTGTACAGAAGATTCTCGATATCTCGTGTGGCTCCGAACATATTCAGATTTCTGATATCATCGATCGCTATGGTTCCTTTCGATTGCGATAACTTAGCTATAACTACGAATAATTCCTTCGCAACTGGTGGCAACTTACGAAACAATTTAGCTTGATTGCTTTGCTTGCTTTCGATGATAGGAATCCTAATAGTACGCATAATATATCTACCAGATACGACAAAGGCGACAGTCATGCGGTGCGTCAGCCGCTATCTGTCGCCTTTGTCGAGAGGTCGAAATCACACCCGTCGCGGCATCGGTCTCCGTGGCTGAAAGCCTTGGTCGAAATCAAGGTAATCGTCCGATCCGGCGAGATTTTCGTCTGGTCGTGCGCCGAGTTCGAGTTCTGGCTCTGCTGCAGCTCTTCGCTCGCCGCAGCCGTAGCATATGCCGTGCTCGTCTGGCGCTTCAACCGATCCACAATTCGGGCACATATTACCTTCTGGATCGATGTTGCCGGGTGCACCAGCACTGTATTCTGGCTCATCGTCAAGCCCTGGTTCAACTTCACCACCGATGTTGTCACCCCATTGGTCCTCATAACCACGATGGAATGCTTCTCGCTCTGGCGTGTGAATTTGGGTTCCCCAGGCTTCAGACATCGTTTGGAAAGCTCGCTGCGCGATTGGCCAGCTGAAGGTGCCAACCACAGCAGCACCCCAATTATGGTTCTTCACGCGACAGGCAACACCCTCTGAAACAACTCGGTCTGCGAAGGCGTTCGCAACCTTGCCGGTCTTGAACAAAATCTTGCCTTCACAGGCAATTGGATCACGCCGCTTAATTCTGGTAAGCGGCAGGCGATGCCGGTGGATAACTTCCTTCTGATGAGGAATGGAGTACAGGGCTTCAAGTACAACAGCCTTGTTGTCGCACACCTGCAGCAATTCTTCGACAACAGCCAGTGCATCGGTGAGCGTCGGGAAAATGGCCTTTGATCCTTCGGCTGTCACACCGAATCGAACCGTATACTTGCCAGCCCTTCCGATCTTTCTAGCACCACGGGTGATGGCTTCCTTGACTACGTGCGACAGACGGAGAATATTCTCCTTCATCGTCCCGGAGCCACCCTTGAAAGCAGCTTGCCCGCCCGTATTCTTCATCTTGGGCTTCAGCGGAGTCTGCTTGCCGGGGATTTCGCTTGTTATGCCGTCAGATGCCGCACCAGACGTGCTTTCGCATGTCTCTTGTGGAGGAACCTTTTTGCCGAGTTCGCCTTGGCCCTTCTTCGTCTTGTCAGACGTATAATGGCCATTCTTATCGGCCTTGGCGTCTTCGCCATTCATTTCGCCGATGTCGCTGCTCTCACGCAAGAAATCGCACATGACGCAGCCGCTTTCGTCCAAGGTCGTGCCGCATTTGGCACACTTACGAGATTCGACCTTCATCTTCACAACTTCCTTCGATGGGTCGACAGCGTTCTGCTCGTCCTCTTCACGACCCTTCATAGCGACAGAAGCCGCTTTGCCTTTGACGCCAGAAGCAATCTTGTTGATCAGACCACCGGATTCAGCCGAATCACCGACTTCCTCGCCAGGGGCCTCTTCACAGACCTCCTCGGTGCATTCAGCCGTTTCCTCTTCACCGCCTTCGATCTCGTCAAAAGGGCGGTCGCCTTCGGCAGCCTCGTCTTCCGGTGTCTCGGCTGACTCGTCGTGCCCAGCCATCATGTTGGCGGCTCTCTCGAAATCGACGCCGATTTGCTGGAACACATCAGCCAGATCGTCCGGTTGCTCTTCGACTTCCATACCGGCTTCGATTTCGCCTTCTCCACCCGGAATCTCGGGGACTTCAGCGACTTCGGGAACTGGTTCATCGACCACTTCTGGAGGCACTTCGTCTTCTTCGGCTACTGGAGCAGCAGCGACAGCACCAGTGCCGACCATCTCGGATAGCGGACGTGGCTGCCAGAATCTACCACTGGCATCATTCCCTTCGTAGAACATGAACTTGCGGCTAGCGGCCATAAGGGCTTTCAAGTTCTGCTCAGAAAGAATGGTTTGAACGCCGTGGGCATTGCAGAGCTGCTGGAAGTCTTCCAGACAGACGTAAGATGAATTCTTGCTGAAGGAGTCAAATAGGTCCTGGAGGTTGATGCTATCGCCTTCCATGATAGTAGCGATATTATCAAGCGACCATTCCTCGGCCACGCTGTTGCCCATCGTGTCCCGGCTGCCCTTCAGAGGCTCGAATTGACCACCCTTATTCTTCTGCATCGAGTTCTGGCCAAGCTCAGCACCCATCGTCTTGATAGCAGTCGTGATGCCGTCGTCGGCACTACCGGCAGAAATGTTCTGCGTCTCGAATGTCCCACCCGTATTCTTCTGCTTGGTCTTTAGGTTGAGATCTTTGAGCTTGGTAGTGATGCCATCGGCAGCTTCACCAGAAGTGCTTTCGCCAAACTTCTCGATACCGGCACCGGTATTCTTTTGTTTTCCACCGAGCTTATCGGTCTTACCACCCATACTGGTCATGAAGTCGCCTTTGACTCCCTTGTAGTCTTGGACAGCTTCGGATAGACGTGATTGTGCCATTGCTAGCTCCTGTAATCGAATTGGTGCCTCAATATCATCGCGGCACTCTGGATCAAGCTCGTTAAGGACCCTCTTGACCGGCTTGCCGGGTTGTTTGACGATTCGCTCCGGATGACCCATAACATTGATGTCATCCGTTTCATCTTTGTCTACATCGGCAGCGTTTTGAACGTTGCGGGGCTTATCGATCATAAGATATTTTTGAGCGTCATATACTAGAATTCTTTTTGAAGGCTCTAATTTGCCAATTCTTCTCAGGTATCTCCGATTTGTGTGCCGCTACGTCGTGTGAGATGTATTCGACGTAGGCGCGGTCTTCTACTATAATCCACTCACAGTAGAATTGTCTAGCGCAGAAGTCGCGTACTTGTTTCTGAAGATCGTCACTGGAGAATATTATTCTCCTGGGGAATGTTGCTAGGGACGGATCATAATAAGCAAAGACGCTATGTTTGTTATCTACTTCCTTGTTTTTCTGTGTCGTCTGTGATGCCTTAGAATCATCAACAAGCATGGCGGGGAAATTTTGCATTAAGAATGATTCTAATGCCAAAGCCCATTGCCTATTCTTGATAATGGCTTGCAATAAGTCGTACATCTTAGCTCTGTTTTCAGTACATCCTTGTCCGCTCATCAAGAAATTGATCAAATCTGTGTGTATTGTAGAGTCGAGGCTTTTCAGCCACGTAAGAAATAATTCTGATTTAGCCAAATAACAAAATTCATTCGAATTTATTTTCTTCATATTATCGCTCTCTGACTATCAATAACGCAGTTGTCCGCATCATAGCGGAAACTCCACTTGATCGGCCACGTTCTGCAAGTTGGCATCATAGTATATCTAATAAACTTATCTTCATTGAATAAACTAGCTATCTGCCAGCCGAAGCATCTTAACAATGGGTTACACAGCACTTTTAATAGGCTGCGATGGTTGATTATTTGGCCGTTCTTCCACACAATCCCAAGATGCATTTTCATACTAAGACGCGACTATGACCGGGAACAAGATTATGCCAATATCTACATCTTTAACTACCGATTTAGCAATTGCTTCAAGCTGCGGCACACGTTTAAACAAAACAATCCCACTCTCAGGAATACTTGTAAAATGCATGCCGTCAAGCGTTGGCCAGGCGAAACTGGGATGGCTGTACTTCTCAACGCAAGCCTGCATACCATCTATATATTGTTGCATTATGATGTAATCTTGGCCAGCAAGATCGACAAGTATGCCATTATGCTCAGATAAATGCCACCCCTCTAGCATCTTAACTTGTGCGTAGCTTATTGCACATGTGTCTTCTAATTGGTGCGCCTGAGATTCATTTTGAACAAATGAATCTTTTTCAGTAAATCTGACACTTACCTTGCCGCTGCCATCTAACAAAACCGGCGAAACAAGCTTTGCATTAACCGCTCCGCCTTGATGATCTATTTCAATAGTCAAGCCACGATAATTCGATCTAGCGACATCCTCATCGGCGTAGGCTCCCAAATTCGGGAAGCGTTTCACGACTCTACCATTGATAGATTGATATTCTATTTCAACATGGCCAGTGTGTTGCTCGCCGGATCGAAAACAACAATCAATGATATCGGCCACATACTTACCTTTCGGCAATTCTGCGGACGCCAACTTGAAGAAGCCCGGATTGCTTTCGTCGACATCAAGTGTTAATTCGACGGCAGCATCTTTTGTCAGATTTTCTATAGCCCTGATGCTGAATTTGACCTCTATACCAGCCATAACCCACGCACCGTTCAACGACCAATCGTTGCAATTAGCTGTAATGACAACCGATCCAAAATTCGATACATCACCTATGCAATCGTTAGTGCTCCAACCCAATATGGTACATCGGTAGCTATTACCACCAACCGCATCGGTCGTTTGGTCTGGTGCAACCTCTACTGGTTCCAACTGCTCGATGATTATTTGCACACTGCGTTTTTCTTGCCCGAGATTGAAGCCACCAGAGTAAGCATTCGGCGCAACACGACATAGAATTAAATCGTTAATAGCAAAAGGATTATCGACCGTTATCGACACAGCATCAGGAACCGGATTTGTTCCGCATCGGCTTGTATACCATGTTGAGAGTGACCCATCTCCAACAGCGAAATCTCGCGTTAGAACGCTACCACTGCCGTTCGGTAGTTCTCGGCAAAATCTTCTATCAGTCTTTGATGATCTGGGACCAATAGCACCACAACTAGTAGAATAAGGCTGTTGTAATCGCTGAGGATGTTCGATACGCATCTGCAGCCACCAAGCCTCAGCCGGACCCTGTATTGCTTTGATACTATTATCTGATTGTATCAAGGTGCTAGACCACCCATCGCCAGCACCTTGTAAAAACTTCACGTTCTGTGTAGCTACAGATAAATCGAATTTAGACAGCTTCCGCGATTTATTAACTACACAGATATTGTAAACACCGTTGAAGAGCTTATCGAAGAACGTACCATCCTTCGACGCCATCATACCTAAGTTGTCATGATAGTCGGTGCCGAACCTATCTGTATAGAAAATATCAAAGTCACCATCAGATTCAATTTTCAACACAACCGGCTCACTGATTTCGAACGCTGACATCGCCTCTGAAAGCGATATGTCAGCGTTCGGATCTGCTAATATTTGCTGTTTTACTAACGTCTCAAATCTAGCATCGCCAGGCATAATCAATTCTGCAGGTATGCTAGATGACAATACCCAGCTTGAAGTCGGCTTCGCTTTCGTCAAAACGTCAAATGACATTCTAGCTAAATTCTGGCTACCGTCAGTTCTATGGACGAACTGCACTGTTCTGCAGCTACGCAACTCCATAGCCTGCTGCGACACAGGATTCGCAACAGGATGGCACGGCTGATCTACTTCATAGTAGTTCGGATCAGTCTCAGATGTTTCATCTGTCCCGGCATATACGACCCACAAACCATCAGGAATACCAGTAAATACGATCTCACCTTGATTCGTTGTTGATGTACCAGCATATGCTGCACACAACGTATAACCTGTTGTATAGTATCGTATCGAAACCCATGTACTGTTAATGCCTTCTGAATCGCCGCGAACAGTAACGACGAGAACGTTCGAGCCAGATGAGCACTTGACTATTTGTTGTATCGGAGTAGTCGTAACGCCTGTCGTAACAGTCGATTGCAGTTGTGTAATTTGCAGTGTTACTGGTTGGACCAACGACCAGTTAGGAGGAGCAAACAGGCATCCACTCTTTTCTAATGAGATATCATATTGCTCCAAACTCGACAAGTTCTTGAAATAAATATCACCATCGCTATTTGTCTGACCATATGCTAAAATCGTACCACCCGTCGATTTGACATACACGGTCACCGACTTGCATAACGACAATGGGCTACCAGTTACCGTCACCCGTAGCTCAGAACTTGTAGCTGGGTTGTTAGATCGGAACGCATTAACAGCCAATTTACGTGCTAATGATACTCCAGGCGGCAAATAAAGATTAACACCCGGCGTCACTTTCCCGTAGATCGTTCCTTGCGAAACTTGCGACGTGCCACTACCAGTCTCGGGAATGTCAAGTGCTACGTTATAATCAGCCGGATAATCGTGCACCGGCACTGCTGCAGCGGATGATGTCAAGACGGCATCGCGTTCAACATATCTCGGTATGAAGCCAGGCGGGCATTCATCATATTTCAACGCTTTACCGTCTGATGACAGGATAATACCGGGTATACACGGCGAGCCACCAACAGGATCTTGATTGTTTGGTAGGTTATGGATGTTTTTGGCACCAAAGCCTGTTCCACAAGCTTGATCCATGATAGTAGTGTTGACAACCGATTTGCCGCTCTGTCGCGGATTGCCGTCAATAACTATGCTTTGAGCAGTGGATTGAATAGCTTCATTTGATACCGTGGTTAAATGCCCGGTAGCTGGATCAGTGAAAGAAACCGATGTCGATGAGCTTCCCTTCAACGTTATTGCTTGTGCTGCTTGAATCCGCTGCTCCTCGATATACTTCCTAGTCTCTGCATTCCTAGATTGAGACTGGCAATATTCAAGTGCACAACACAGAGCCGCCTTTTGCTCGTCAAACAACCCAGCCATTATTGAGAGCCAGAATTGGACGATATTTTCGCAATCGCTCTTAATGGCGACTACTTCTCGATTGAATTCGGCTTCGATCGCGCCTAAAATTCCTGAAACATCGATATAATAGACCTGCTGTGAATTACTATAGCATGTCTCAGGTAACCAAGTAATGATAGCTTGCGATACTGAATTTGGTAGTGCTATTAGCCAATTACTGTTTGCAGTCGAAGAGAGCTTTAACTGCGAAGGGCAAGCCTCAGGATTGCCTATGATCGACCGTGTAACAACCAAGTAATTTTCAGTCTCGCTAATTTCTTCTGTCGCGATTGCTGTTACGGCGCGGGTAACGCTTTGGTTCACTCTTTCCAGCGATGCCGGTTCCGGCTGGACTGTGATGCTTGAAGGGGCATTAGCGCCGTCGTCGCCAATCGGCCCGTCCGGACCATATGGCAAATCATCTTGACCTCTGACTCCCGTATTACCTTTATCGCCCTGAGGTCCGCGTGGTGAGCGAACGACAAAACGACCGCTATCGATCATATATTGGAAGAATGCATTCGTATTAACAGTAAAATTAAATGCATAAGTATTCTGGTGTATCTGGCGACTAATGCTCGATATATTGCTGATCTTAGCGTCACTGTCGATCTGAACGAATTCGTCGCCTTCCATCAGTGCTATTGTTCCGCTTGTAAAGGCGTAATCATAGTCTGCAATGCTAATTGTTGCTTGCGGCGGCGGGACAACAAGCCCATTTAACTTCTTTAGATCGGCGGACGACATCAAGCCAGATATCAACGGAGTGGCTAAAGAGATTGTGCCTCCCTCTTGTTGATGCCAGATATGCAGCGTGCCATCGTAAACGTAAGTAAGGCCGTCCTCGACAACTACCGTGTCACCAGTCTTCGGATTTTTAGGGAAAGGCATATTATTGTTCTCGCTGTCCAATAAGCACTGGCGGTATATGTCTCCAAATTCTAACGCGGACATTACCGACTGAGTTGCAAGGCGGCGTCAATCTTAATCTATGTGGCACAGTGAATTCCATGTAAAAGCAATTATTCAAGCTTGCTGTGTCGACTGATCGAAATGCTTCAACGCTCGGGGCCTCCAATTCTATCGGATACCCTACAGAAGTCCAGCTTCGACCAATACTGCTTTTCCATTCAATCCGTATCCCACGTTTGCCGCCAACGACAAAAACAGCGGGATCTCCGTTCAACAACAGGAACGCACCACTTATATATTTAACTATGTATCCGCCCGGTGGAAGCAATAATGATTCTAAATCAGGAGAAGTTCTACTACGAACATCCGTCGATCTAACAGTGCTCGTTGGATTACCTTGGAGGTCTAATATTCCAAAATCGACTGATGTGGCCTCGATATATTCTGGCCCGAATACACTAGCTGCAATAGACATCAGAGTACCCTAGATTACGGGCTGCCGCAGTCAGAGCACGGAATTGTGGTGCTAATGACCTGCTGGCAAACGCCGTTTCTATAGCTACTCCACCAAGCTTCGTCACCAACATGGAAAGTAATGTCATTCTCTTGATTTAAGAAGAATGTCGTAGCCTCACTAACCGCCTGTAGCCATCTGCCATTGAATGGAATCTCAGCAACCAGGGGATGCTTATAACCATAGGTCGTATAGCCAGCAGCGGGTACAATGCATTGCAAGGCAAGGACTGCACTGGTTATTTCATCATTCATGACGAATCCAACGTCGGTCTCAATCGTATCAATCGTGCCGGATGTTCTGGGGCCTATCCATCTTCCTAAAGTCTCATCATAATAGGATAGCGGTGATGATGAATCAACATTGACACCATGGGTAGTATTATTGTGCTCTGTTACGATGCTGTTTATCCAATATCGTAGATTGGGCTTCATAGATTCGGTTGTATCGAGCAATACTACAACCATATCAGGGCAAGCAGCACCAAAGTTCGTAATCTCATTGTAAAATTCCATTATATCGGTTGCAGTGACACGTTGGATTCCGAAGCCACGCCATGGTATGACCTTGTGAGTAATGGTGCCCTTGCTGTCCTTCGGAAGACTGCCGTCTTCAGTAGGAATATCGATGTTGGTTCCCCATGAAGTATCTGGTAGTATATCTTGTTCATCTTGTGTAAAGGGATGAGCTTCATCGACAATCCAGCCACTAGTCTTGGAACCGTCAGCTAGGGTGTATTGATCTGGGCCACGATCTGTCTGCTCTGGATAAGCTGATGGACCTGGATTGGCAAGCTGCAATATTCCCACAGTCGCATACTGTCCAGGGCATAACGATCCAAGCCAAGTATTCCACTGTTCCTTGTCTCGTTTGTAATTATCATAGCCAGTGTTGAATCCTGCACCTTCATAACTATGATAGCCGTCATTTGTAGTGCGCGTAGCACTGCAATTTGACTCATCGGTTATTACCATTATGAGCATTTGATATGCTGCTGTCGGAATATATGTCGGTCGCGGCATCCAGTAATACAGCAGCTGCTCAACTATACCAACAGCACGCCCGAGCCATCGCTCTGCGGCATCAATTGTTGACCGAACATATAACGTCGGGAACAAGATAATCTGTTTTGCTGGCGACACATATTCCCAACCCCATAAATATTGATCGCCCGCTGCTTGTACTACATAACCATCAATCGATGGCGGTATCGCTAGTTCACCAACTTTATTCGTTCCGATATCAACAGTATCGGTCATTATATGTAGATTCGGATAAGTTTTCTGAATAACAGAAATACCAGCAGCCACGATTTTATCGACATCGGTTGGGCTACCGAGTGAACCGGATGTGTCAACGACGACATATAAAATCGTAGCAGCGTACTGGCCACTATTTGTGATAGCCTTAAACGTCGTCATCATGTCGTCTGATGTGAATGATGGCGTGTTCGTTTGAATTATTGTTATTCTATTTCTATCAGTATCACCAGGCCACGCAGAGTTACTGGGCTTCAAAGCGCCACCACGAGGTGGAGCACCACCATATCCTTGAGGCTGCAAGATACCAAGCCGGACCTTGTTGTCGCTACCATGTAGTACTGCTAGTGAATCTTTCCACTTAGCTATATCATAGTTCCAAGCCGTCATACCTTGTGGTATTCCAGCAGGACCAGTAACACCATCGGGACCTTTGTAACCATTATAGCTATAAATCGGGCTAGCTTCATCAGCGATGCACATAATCACAACACGATCATTACCCGGAACCGTCGCTGACGGGCATTGATAACACATGTACCTGCTAACTGTAGCCGTAGCGTCTAGAAGCCAACGGTCATCCTGATTGTGGTCTTGAGACGACGAACTAATGCTGGAAACGAAGCATATATTGGGGTGTCTCGTTTGTAGTTCGGCGACGGCATCGTTAAGTGCTGCTTGCTCTTCTAAAGCATATTGCGCATCGGCACTCAGTGCCTTAGACTTATAGAGGATATTGATTTGATTTGGCTCGAAATTACTACCGCATAACTTAATTTGATCTTCGTAGTCATATTCTACTCTTGTTAGCATCCTCTCCACAAAAGTAACAATATTATCTGATGTTATTTTCGGCGTCTGTACAGGTAATAGATGATAAAAAGTTTCACTTCTCATCGAGTCATATGGGAACGTGCAGTCAGCACATTCCATATCACGCTCATCTCCATAATAAGCACCATCAGTGTTTGGAATTTGCAACAATCCCAGTGCCACGATCTGGTTTGCGGTTAGTCCATTGATAAAGCGTTCCCAAGCAGCCTTATCGTTGTTGTAATAATTGACTATCGCAAGGTTCGCATCAGGAATACCGGTGACATAAACCGGATTTGCCTCATCTGTGATGATTACTTGCATCATACGATAAGGTAGCAAGCACTTAGCTGGATCTGTTGGATCAAAGGGCGCTGACGTGGAATACTTTGTACGCATAAGCGTTGTCGTATCAGCGGTCGTACTATCACCTGACGCTACCGCTAAAGTTGTCACACCAGTTGCACCAGGTGCTGGTTGAGGACTTTCGCCAGCCTCAATAATCGGAACAACAACTTCAATCTTGAGCACAACTGCCGTGTCTGCAGTATGTGTCGTTGGCGTTGTACTGTCCGCACCTCTAGTAACGGTCCAAATTGTAGTTCCATAGCCACCAGTAACCAGCATATGCTCGGTGCCGACGATAATTGTATATGGGCCAGTTGTCGGAAAGCTAGCCGGTGAATCTACGCCAATCGTCGTAGCAACTTCATCAATGTCCGCCATCAGCAGTGTATTGGCTGTTCCTTGCGAACAGTCGGACGGAGCAATCCCCAAGCAGAATTCAAGCGGTCGTTGAAATTCGCATTGGGCAACCTGCTGTGCGATTGATGATAACACAGTACGAGCAGCCGAGTCCTTGCTCTCAATATAGCTCTTCATTTGAGCCATCCATGTGTCCTGGAAGGTCTCAAGCTTAGATTTATAGGAATCAACTACAACCGTAATCAAGTCTGTCAATTTCGTTAATTCAATTGGTAACGCCTGACCTACTTCTAAATCTGGTGACATCTTCACTAGCAAAACTTCTGGATCGTCTGGCAATGGATCGCCATTGGGGATCGACAGCTTCCAATCATCTAATGTGACGTAATCCTTACCATTCTCTGCAACGGTCGGATAGATAAGCGAGCGTTGAATAGGCTGTGCTGCTAGCTGATCTGCTGGTGCCGTATTCGATGGCACATTCATCTTAGCGGTAGTATAAGAGAGCCGACCGCCAGCACCATCCATTTGCAACGCAACAACTGCCGTATCGACGATATCAGAAGTATCGACTACTTTGATACCGCTAAAGGTATAAGCGACAGTAGCATCTGTGCCAGGATCGCCCTTTTCTCCAGCAGGACCATCATTAAAACCATCCTCACCTGGTAGCCCATCAGGCCCTTTCTCACCCTTTTTGCCTGTTGGACCAACCACCTCAAGGCATAGTGTGTCTAGGAATGTAGTGTTAAGTGAAAATTTCAAGCCAGCTAAATTAACGCCGGTAGGATCATCCGGAAGTGGCTGTCCTAGATAAGGTGATCCGCTAGCATCGACGCATTCGATCTGCAAGCTATCGCTGTGCAGTTTTACAGCGCCACTAACTAATCCGACGCGATTATCCGGCGACCTTATAATCGCACTCTGGTCAGTAATAATTCCAAAGGCACCAGCGATAACAGGAATTGAGTCAAGAAATCTTTTATCTTGGGGGCTCATTAAGCCGGTTGTGTTTACGTCGGCTAATGGGTAAGTCGTTGCTGAGCCGATATTGACCCAAACATCATACTCAGATGACCAACGCCATCTAACCAAATTCCCATCTATCCATATCTGGCCATCGACCGGATTGGTTGGCAACTGGACTGGTATAGAACCATTATTCTGTATAGCCATAGGATGACCCCGGACCGTTTTCAATATATTTCATCACATATCTACTATGATTGGTGCGGTCGATTCCGCACAAGCACAAGGCATAGTAGCCATACAATAGCTGCGATGAAGTATGACCGGGCATCCGCTGCAAGGAAGCGTTCAGCTAAACTCTGGGCACCGAAAAATGCAAAAATTATCAGTGCTACTGTCGCGAATATCGCTACCTTTGAGAACCGCATCAGTCTCCAGTAACCTTATTGAGTTGGTGTGCGAAAGCCATAATGGCACTGTTTGAGCTACCGTGCTCCAAGATATGCGCACTCAACGCAGAGCAGAAATCGATATCGAGTAGCATCGGAATATGATCTCCCAATATAAAGAATGCACCGATTTGGAATTGGCCTGATTTAGGCTGCTTCGACCTATCGCGACGGCTGCACTCTTGATCGCGGTCTTGACCGTCGTCTTCTGCCCTTGGATTCCGATCATAAGGATTTACTTCGCTCACATTAACTTCCTCGTGGTCTTTCGGGGCCTTTTTGCAGGTCTTCTCGTGGTTGGTCAAACCAGACCTACTCTTCGCTGGTTTACCACAAAACCTACAAACCAATTGATCTGTTGCCTCGTCCATCGCTTGCTAACCTTTCATCAAAGAGAGTGCTACTATGATTACGACCTACAGAGAGTCAAACGCTCAAAAATAGTGTATGGAATCATTCTTCGAAGAACTAGAACTCGTTAAAGCGGGTAATACATTATACCAACACTGGCTGGACTATGCTCTGTCTTTCACCAAAGAAGACATACGAGAAATTATTGAGAATGGCATGACATACCAAGCAGACAGCCTAAGATCCATGATACGTGAGCTAATTGCTGGACAACCTGTATCAAAGACCTTACATCGCAAACTAGACATAATCTTAGTCGCTGCCCGACGACAAGCTAACCAATTAAGATAACGCAAATTAAATACGTATCGCATTGCAACAAAATCGCATCAATTTAATATGTTCAATATCGATTATGTACATTTGCATAGCTGTAATCTAAGAAATCATTCCATTAGGATGAATAACCTCTGCAATCCTAGCGATGCCATCTGGGTATAATATCTCAGCTATAGTCTCTGCGATTTCACGCCGCATTTCTTTCTCCTCAGTTCCCATAGCCTCGAACAGTTCTACTAACGTATGAATCTTAGTATCATATCGTAGTATTCTACGAACTAGTTTCTTACGCACTCTGTCTGCATTCATGATGTGTCCTACGTTCCTATATTAAATACCAACGTATTTGACTCCTATCAAAGAAACGTCAGGATAGCGAGAAGGAGAACAATTATGGCGTTAGTTTGGCCAGCACCCGATGAGATCACCGAGAGATTACAAGAAGTCAAAGACAAATACCATTCACAACTCGAAAGCGTATCAATCGTCATCGAGTTGTCGGATGCCAAACCTTTCAAGGTCAATAGGTTGAACTTGGGTAATCTCCGCAAGTTCTCAACCGCCAACAAGATTTGGCAGAAGGGCGATTTTGATTTCTGCATCACTATCGTCGGAGAGGTCTGGCAAGAGATATTGCAGGGAGATCAGCGTGACGCCCTTATCGATCTCCATTTAACGAGGATCGAACCGGTGTGCGAACCACAGGTCATCGTTGAGAACAAGAAACGTATAATTTGTAAGGACGATTTTGGCAGAATTATCCTTACGGAACAGCAGAAGCTCGACAAGAACGGCGAGCCAAAGTGGCGGATTCTACCGATCGATCTTGGCGTCTTAGCACAAAATGTAAGACGCTACGGATATTGGTTTGATGATCTTGTCGAATTTCGCAAGATTGGAGAAGTAGTTGGACCATCTAATGAGGAACTGTCTGCATAATGAGTATCCAATCGCGTATTAATGCATTACCAAATATCGAAGATTTAGAAACCAGACTATCAACTGGCGAAAAGCTTCGTAGTCTTCTGGGTGCCAGGAACACTGGTCGCTTAATTGAATGCCTCGATGACGGTTTCGTGCGTTTAGTCGACCACATGGGCGACGATGCAGCTATCGTTCAAGCTGCCAGAGTGAGTTATGGTGCCGGTACAAAAGCGGTTAGCGATGACAGATCACTCATACGTTATTTAATAAGCCATCGGCATACATCGCCATTGGAGATGGTTGAATTCAAGTTCCATGTTCGTGTTCCGATGGATTGCTGGCGTCAATGGATACGACATCGTACCGCAAGCGTGAATGAATATTCAACGCGATATAGCGAGGCTATCGACAGCCGCAGCATTACAAACGCCGACCAATGGCGGCTTCAAGCTGATGATCGCAAACAGGGTTCCGGTGATTTTCTGCCACCAGAGCAAATAGGCGTTTATGAATATACCGGCGAGTACCTCTCGAAAAAAGAAATGGAGCTACATGAGCTTGCGAACCGCGTATATCTTGAAAGGATTGACGCTGGTATCGCTAGAGAGCAGGCTAGAAAAGATCTGCCATTAAGCACCTATACCGAAGCATATTGGAAGATCGACGGTAATAATCTGTTTCACTTCTTGGGTTTACGTATGGATAGCCACGCCCAGCTTGAAATCAGAACATATGCAAATGCTATCGCAAAACTTATCCAAGGCATTGTTCCGTTCGCTTGGGAGGCTTTCGAAGACTATCAGCTTAACGCTATGACGCTAAGCCAACCTGAAATATGGGAGATCTACGGGCTACTACATCCCGATAAGCCAACTGGATGCAAGCCGATGGGCAAAAGAGAAAGAAAAGATCTTGCTGCTAAATTAGAACGGCTCGGTATCGGTTAATCTTCATATTCTCCCGTGCTATAACAATTCGTAGTTTCGGATTCTATATAACGCCATCTAGGGGATTTGCTATGATGACCGAAGTTGAAGCGAGGACCAAAGGTGCCGCCCACGGCAAGTTCTTCGCTTTGTTTTCCATCAAGCCCGAAAACGTGCCGTGCGGTGATAGCTTCTGGCCAGACGGCGGCCATTTCGATGACCCCCAAGAAGCCGTCGAAGCTTTCATGAAGGAAGCACGATTTTTCCTCAACAACATCCGACGTGCAGTTGACTATACCGAAAAGCACGTGCTGGGGATGCGAAGATAAGGACGTACCTTAGCGATAGAAGCGTCCAACGTAAATCGGACGTAATGGATAGCCCCAGCCATAGCCATAACCGGGACCGTAGCACGGATAATTGGTATAGTTGTAATATTTGTATTTATAATACGACCGATACCAATAAGTATTTGCTTTTAGTTGCATTTTGGCTACTCGTATGGCGTAGTTTCTGTCATCTTGCAATTGCTTCTTTTCCTGCTGCAGAACGTACGCCTTCGCCGTCACTGCTATCATCGTCGGCGTCATGCCGTTCAGCTTCTTCTCCCATTCGGCGACTTTCTTGTCATTGAAGTGCAAATCAACCATCAAATGAGCCAACAGCCATTGTTTTTGCTGTTCTGTGCTCATATAATCGATCGCTTTGTGCTGCGCGATGACACCTGGAGACTGTGTAGCGTCTGGCTTTGTCGGCGAAGGCACTTGTGCAAGCGATAAGGCCGTAATGAGAATTAACACGTGCATGATATCTCCTAGTCATCAACTCCGACCGACATGAACTGCTCATGCAGATCGGTCAGCTTCTGATAGAATATCACCAGCCCTGGTCCGTCACCAAGCATAACAGCGTCGGTCATATTTTGTAGCTCTTGAGCCATACCCATGTAGTAATGCTCAAGCTTCTCCAACCTCTTTGTGACTTTCTTCAACTCTCTGGATCGGTGTATGAGTTTGATACTCATACAAATCGACATCCCAGCACAAAGAAAGCAAAAAATGCTACTAATCGTGCTAATCACTACCATTTTCTTCGCTTCCAAAACGTCCAAACATGCAGGCAATTACAACATTTGTATTCTTGCCTACGCGGTGATTGTTTGTGTAAGTAACCAGCACACTGGCCACAACACGGGCAGCGTTCCACGGTCGGTCTTGGTTTACTCATCACCTATCTTTGTAGACCGCTAATCAAGATTGATGACACGATTTATTTCGGGGTCAGGAGACGGCTTTGGTTGCTCTGGTGGCAATGTCGTCGTAGGTGCGACGAATGGCTGCGATTCAGTTATGTTGCCAAAATTACCAAGCTTCTCTCGCACGGCAGCCAGGATTCCTAGAAGATCGAGATTGTGGGCTCGATTTCCACTCTCAGCGTTATCGATAGCCCTGATCAAGTCTTTTTGGCTGACGATCCCAAGCTGCCATCCTCGCAAGCATGCCAGCATCGTAACGAGACTTTCGCGACAGATATCCTTATATAACAGCCAAATTCGAGACCCGTAGATATGCAACGAGTCAAGATTCAGCAACGCTCCGAAATACGATAACCCGTTAGGGTCGATCTCGGTACCCCATTTTACTATCTCGGTACAAACCCGAAGAGCACCAGGATTACCGCCTGCCAGTTTCGTAATTGCTGTAAGTGCATTGTCTTGACCGGTCAGTTTCTCGACAGGTTCCACAAACGGTTGCGCACTAGTAGCCCAAGCCATTCCACCCATGTTTTTCGCTCCAAAAGTAATTCTTCCCAGATAATTATAGCACGAAAAATGCCAAGTTTAATTCAAATACGCTATCCAAATATATAGTTGGAGCTATCAAACAGGAATATAATAATGAGTAGAGCAAGCCGCGTAGATGACGAGCTAAATCAGTATAATGAAATCGCACAAGCAAATGGTTGGGCGTTTTCAGATGTCAACATACGCGATCTGCCACCGAACACGCAGAAGTATGTGGAAGCGTGGCTCTTACCTTTTGGAATACAGCCAAGAATACATAAGCCGGTAATAGGGAATACTTACGTATTTTCCGTTGATGATGACTTGATAAAGTACTTCATCCACAATTCATCAATAGGGTCCCACATGTGGGGGGATAAAAACTTCGACAACATCGATAACAACGACGCTTTAGCACACCTAGCCACAAAGAAATACGGAGGCGATGGAAAAGCAATCAAGCGGCTGTTCAACGCCATAGACAAGAAGATGAGCTACGAGGATAATTAATGAAACTACAAAAATTATCAGAAGATGGCGTAACCAAAGAACGCAAACAAACATCTCAGCCAAAGACGAAGGTTTGGCAGGCCGATACACATCAAGGGAAGAAGTGTAACGCTGCCAAGTCTGTCGGACCAGAAGCAAAGCCGTATAGGTGGGGAACTGGAAAACCAATGTCGGGCGACGGTTATGAAGAGCACATTTTACCGGTAGGGCACTAATATGAAATTGTCAATGCTATCAGAGGCAGCAGACTATTGGAAAGGTCAAGAAGGCTATACATATTGGAGGGGTCAGTGGATGCCAAAAAAGCCAGCACGAGCGCGTCGAACATCTAAGACAGATAGATTATTGCTTCAGATGGCAAAAGATTTAGATCCGTATCAGAGATTTCTAGGAGAAGAACTCAAGAGGCTACTACAATTTCCACAATTCAAAAAGCGAATGCTGAAAGCTAATAGTACTTGGGTAAACTAATCTAGATTCGATGCTTGACAAACTCTATTTTGATGTCGTCAGGTAGTGGATGTTGACTGGTTACGTTCAACCAAGCACCACAATCTGGACAAGTAACCTGGCTTATATGTTCGTTAGCTCTTCGCTTGCGTTCTGCTGTATCGTTATGCATTTCGACGATTGCGTCATTAGATACGAATTTTCGCAATTTTTTCTTAGCCATTAGTCCATCGTCTCACTACATGGTAAGTGCTTATCTGACCACAAGTTCCATCTCTTGATCTCGTCCTGCCAGTGCTGCGGCATCTCTGAAACCGCCATCACAGTATCAAAGTCAGAATGCGACCTACGTACTGATAGCTGGCCTTCTGGCAATTCTTTACCATCAGAATAAATCGACGCGGCACCGTCGACAGTCTCACCATCTGGGCCATGCAGTTGTATAAATAGCATCTTAGCCATTTGGATCTCCGAATTTAACTATCATATCTTGGCAGTCCGGCTTATATAAGTCGTAATAATCGCGTTGTCTGTCTAAGACCCATTGAGCTCTTGCACTATTAAGGGCATAGCTTCGCACTACCCCAAGCTCCTTACCTAAGTCGCTATCTAACAAGAACGCTAATGCGACAGCTATAAAATCAACAGCTATTTCGCCACGAGATGTTCTCATTTTCTTCGTTTGAATAAAGCCGTTATATGCACGTACTTGCCCCTTATTCGGGCCTGACTTGATAACAAACGAATCACGACATCTTCTGCAGAATTCACGATATTCATCCATTCCGCAGTACATCACAGCATCCATCGCCGTCTTCTCGTCGTTGAGATATCCGCAAGACAGAATTTTTGCCTTGGAATAAAGAAAATCTGGTATGTTGCAAACAACGGTCAAATAGCCAAGCCAAGGAGAAGTACACGTCTTTTCTTGAACCTTAATCCTATTCTTACCATAAATAGTGTTTATGGCATTATAGTCGACCTTGCAGTGAATGTCCTCTACAGTCCCACTCAGGTCTTCTTCCTTGAATCCGACTCCAAAGAAGCATTTGTTATGTGGTTTCATAAACTTATGGGATAATTTAGATAGCATCAGATTTTCCTTGAATGACATGGCGCTGGTAGACAAATAACTCGTGGTGGTAATAGTGCTTTACGCGGTGCAGACAAAAGCGGTATGTTCGATCTCTCGCCGCGATTATTCCAACTCCAGAACATCATGTAGCCCATTCGGCCTAAAATGATTTGGTCTAGAGTTGCATGTTTCGTCAGCCTCTCCTGCAGATCGGCAGCAGCAGAAATCGAGCTAATACCTAAATACTCGAAGGCAGATTCTCTGAATTCGAGCGGTAGCTCATCTTGCTTCTTGTGAGTATAAGTCTCGCCATAGCTGTTTGTCGAGTTTGGATTACTCCAGAAAATATTCAAACTATGCTGTTCTGACGTCGCCAAAGCAACACGTATAATAGAAAGTCGCTTTGCTGTACTATCGACTGATTCTTCAAATTTCTTCTGGTATTCTCTTGGGTCAGTTTGCCGCAAGAACGACATGAAAAACTGATCTGTGCAGTCTTCACTAGCAACCTGCGTCTGGTGATTATAATAGCAATGATAAATACCAAGTATCTCTTTTGAGAATAAGATATTAGCAAATGGGCTAGAAGGCATATCTGCTAACATATGTGCAACACGCTGCACAGCAAATCGCCAAACTTGATCGCGATTAGAATGTTGTGGGTTGACGATTTTGCAAGCCAACTCCCATAACGCATCTTCGCAGCCATGTTCAGGTAAAGATTCCGGCACCGTAACCTTTATGTTATCCGATGCCGGATTATATTTCTCAAGCTGATACAGTATCGACTTCATCTAAGGAAGACCTAAATCTTTGATTCCTTCTTAATTCGGTCTCCCTTTTGGCCACCCTGACTTTGTTGCAGACGCTCGATAGCAGCATCGTTCGTGGCCGTTGACAATTGCTGCAAGATCTTTGTGCCCTTGCGACAATCCTTCAAAGAGATGTTCTTGAGCTTCGCACTCCATCCCTTGGCTTCGAGCAAGAACTTAGACCACTCAACATCAACTTGCGGATCACCTAGAACTGGCTTCGACATAACATGTCTCCTTGGGGTTAATATCTATCAAATACTTAGAGGATTTTGTCCTCGCTTGATGAGTTGAGTTATCCCAGGCATAATAGGGCTTGGTAAGCTATCCCAAGAAAACCATCGCCATTCTGCACATTTCGTGGGTTCCATGTTGATTATTTCTTGCTCAGATGGCATATCGGCAACCATAAAAATCGTAACAAAATGCTTCTGTTCAGCTTCGAAAATGACATTCTCAACCGTGAGATACGTAACTCGTTTGAGCTTGATCCCTATCTCTTCAGCTACTTCCCGAATAGCACATTGTTCGAATGATTCGCCGCCTTCAAGATGACCGCCAGTGAAACCCCACATGCCACAGCCAGCAGCACCATCGCCATTTCTGAGTCCAAACAAAACTTCATTATTATTGCGTATGATGGTGACAACGCTAACCTTGGGCCGATCCATTCTCGCTCTCCACCTTGCTATAGTTAGCTATTATTTCTACGCTTTCGTTGTCGTGCATTTCAAGGCCATCGAAGTGAATAGCGGTAGGATAAGTATTCTTGAGACGCCATACCTCGCCATTCTCAAGAACAGCTATATAGTCCCTAGTACCGTCTTCATTCTCTTCGAACCAGCCGTCTTGAAGCTTCATAACGATGAAATACCGTTATGGTAGCTCTTCAGCCACATCACCAGGGCCGAAGTCCGGCTTTTCAGGAGCGAATTGCTCTATCTTAAGATCTCTACCGGTATCGTTACTGCGGTCTAAAAACTGCTTTTTGGCGTCTTCCGAGCTCGTTGCTTCAACCCAATAGCCAACTCGGGCTTCGAGACCATCTGGCGTCAGAATCGTTCCTCTGACTTTGTACCAGCCCGCGTCAAACCGGTTTCCGAGGTCGGTTGTTCTCTGGCCGTAAGCACCAAGATGCCAAGCGATGATGTTGAGGAATCCTACGCCATAATCTTTCTCAGGTGGTTTAACACCTAGGTCCTCGGTATCGGCTAAGAAATCGTCCCAGGGATATTCAAGTAGGTCATCAATTTCAGAAGGTCCGAAATCATACTGGGCGAAGCTAATGCAGTTGATAATTTGGTCGCTATCGGGCTGCTCATCATCGAAAGTAACCCAAATCTGCATACTACCGTCGCCGATATTTATTTTATATGATCGAAGTGTATCTGGACCTTCGACTTTGACACCCATGTCGTAATCGGCGGCAACCTGCTTAATCAGGTTAACCAAATCTTGCATCTTCTTCTGTTCTGACATTAAAGGCTCCTAAAACCTATATTCTACTGGAACCCTATTCTACCCAGAAACCTTCCTCATCCGGATGATTATCTTGCATCCATATAGTAAACCATTCTATCGCATTATCACAATCCTTGAAAGCTATTGGCACTCGCACCTTGAACTGACGCTCATAGCATTCAAGACCACCACACCATCGTTTGTTTGGATGGTCATCGAACTGACTCGTTTCATCCCACCAGCTATGCGTAAAAAATAGCTGATCGTTACCCCAATCCATCATTGGGTCTTTCGGTTCGGCGATATCGGCTATTTCGATTGGTTCTGCCATTTGCGGATTTTCTCTTTCTTTTTGAGGACACCCACTCTGTCGCTCAAAATACGCATCACCATAATATCTCTCTCGATCTTGCTCTTCCTGCTCTTCGCTACCGCCTGTAACTTCGTTAACTCTTCCGCCTGCCTCTTATTGATTTTCTTTGCTAGTGCATAACCCTTCTTCAACTCCTCGTGCTCAGCCTGTAGCTTGTGTAATTCTTTTCTTGCTACCAGATCTTCACGATATCTAGCCAAGTGGTCATCGATAAAGTGGACCACATCTACGAGACAACCAACAATCGAACAGAATCTACCAGTCGCTCTACCATTGAAAGCTACGACATTTGTTGGCGTAGCGTTGGCACGAAATTCCGCTATAATTTGTTTGTCTTGCTTGAGGTTTTTGCGCTGACCTGCTAGCAGGTCAGCCATCATAACATGCAGACGTCTTTCACTACACTTGTCATCCATAACTCACCTATAGGAAATAGTACCAATACCATGTTCGATTTTCTTCTTTCTTCTGCTTATCTTTCTTATCCTGTTGTGGCGGCTTATGCACGAAATCTGGTTTGCCACAACCAACGACAAGAATTAAAAACATCAGAAGAAGCTTATGCATCAAATAGCTCCATTAGGAACCTGCCCCTTATAAACCACTTTGACCTTCTTCTTATTTAGATCGAAAAGTGGATCGTCCGGCGATAGGCACCCGCACATAGACTGCACGGATTCGCGGATGTAAGATTCCATTTGACCAATCGTGACGCCTTCTGGCAATAGTACTCGAACCTCGAAAGCGTGTTTGGTTTGGATATTGCAAGACATATGATATCCTAAATGAACAAGGCCGGATGAAGTTCCCTTCATCCGGCCTTGTAGTCTTGGTAAATGGCGACGTCACCAATCTCCCTGCAACCACCTATTCCTATCTACCAATCTCCGCCAGCACCGCCTCCACCGAAGTCCCCACCACCGCCACTAAATAAACTTCCACCAGTGTCGAGCAAGCCACCGATTGAGCCTAAGCCGAAAGAATTCGAAGAATCGTCATCATCATGCGATTCATGGCGACTCGGCGTAAAAGATTCTTGCGGCTCCTCGTGGCTGACCGTCGCGCTTGGGTGGTTCCGGGTCAGCGTCGACTTGACTTCGCTCTCCGAATTGAAGTAGAATGCGGCATCGCCCCAATCGCCATTACGTTGCAAGTAGCGAGTCCTGCCGTAATCTTTGCCGGTGCAGTACCACTTTCCAAGATGCAAACTGGCTGCATCACTTCCAGGCTTCACCTGTAAAACTTGCGCTCGATCCATGGCTCCTCCTTATGAATTACCAATCACCACCAGCCCCACCGCCACCAAAATCGCCACCGCCGCCAGAGTAACTGCTACTATCACTGCTACTACTGCCTCCACTATCAGCAATATCGCCGATCACACTACAAATACCGCCGCCAACACCGCTGCCGCTGTTGGACGCCATTATGGCGACGAGAATTAAGACGACGATCACTATAAGTATGATCGTAGCAATGCCCCAGCCAGTAAGCCAAAAACTGACTGCTACGGCCCCTGCTCCAGCCGCAGCAACTCCTGCTGCTCCAAGTGCCTTGGCGTCGACTGCTTCGGCTTTCCCGGACAGCTTAACTTCAATGGCGGTAATCGCGGCATAGATACCAGCGGCATAATCACCAGCTTTGAACGCTGGCTTCACCTTGTCAGCAAGAATACGACGGCAATCGACATCAGTAAGCTTATCGCCTATGCCGCGACCTGTAGTGATCCAGGTTTTGTGTTCTTTGAAGGCTACGACGAACAATACGCCGTTGTCCTTGTCCTTTTGACCAAGTTTCCAACTTTTTGCCGTCTCGACAGCAAACTCGCTGATATCACGACCATTCAAAGTCGGTATCGTGAGAACAACAACTTGATTCGTTGTTGCCTTTTCGAACTTCAACAGAATGTCGCTTAGATTCTCTACTTGCGTGGCTGTGAGGATTTTGGCATCATCATTCACCGGCCCGCGCAGCGTCGGTGTAGATGCAGCGGCACGCGCTTTCTGAATCGCCGGAATCACCATCGCAACGAGAATACCGATGATGGCGACGACTACAAGCAATTCAACGAGCGTAAAACCCTGTTTGCGTTTCATGTTCGTTAGAACTCCACTTTCGGTGCTGTCTTCGCAGCTTCGACCGCTTCGAAGCTAGCCCATTTCTTGAAGCCGTGGCAATTGGCAACTATACCGGAGAACAGACCGTCGATGGCGATATTCTGTTCTTTGACTGCTTTATTATAGCGGTCCCGCTCTTCCTTGATACGATTCTCGGTTCCTTCAAGCTGTGATTGGAGATCTTTGAAGTTCTCGTTAGCCTTCAATTCCGGATACTTCTCCTGCACCACCATCAAGCGAGATAAGGCCGAAGATAAATCGCCTTGGGCTTCTGCGAACTTCTTCATCTGAGCAGGATCAGCGGAAGCCGCGTTAATATTGATTTGTCCGACTTTCGCACGAGCATTAGTAACGTCTGCGAACGTATCATGCTCGTGCTTCGCATATCCCTTCACAACACTGACGAGGTTGGGGATGAGATCGAGCCGTCGCTGGAGAGCGGACCCGACATTGGCGAGTTTCTCTTCCGCCGTATGGTTCCCGACGTTGAGGGTGCTATAGCAGCCCCACCATGACAATCCGGCGATGACGACGACCAGTAGTACAACACCCACAAGGCCCAACGCAGCCCAAAGACAACCCTTCATGACATTCTCCTGTAGTGATGGTTAGTACTAAAATACCTATTAATCGGTTTGCGAACGGTCGGCATCGATCAGATCGTTGTCAACCATCTGCGCGTGAATTGTGTGGCCGTATTTCTTAGATAACATCTCAGCAATACCTCTAATCTTCTCAACCCTCTGTTCTCCACTACCCAGTGCAACGCCGCGATCAACCTTGGCCCTTGCGATCTCAAAGAAACATCGTTCAGCAACCATATCAGCAATCAACACCTGCCCGGCAAGCGTTTTATTGAATCGGCAATCTTTACCGAGATAATGCCGAACAGACGGAAAGTTACCATATATAATCACTTGCCCAGTCTCTTTGCTGTAGGACGTCCTTTGGCTTGGGTCCTGCTCAGACAAGTCGAAGGAAGGTTTGTTGAACATCCCTTTCCCTCGATTCTTTTCATCCTCTACAGATTCGCGAACACAAACTTCAAGTAAGGCAACTTGCTCGAATTCCGTCTCAGCAACGATAAGTGCTTTGGCACCAATACTGTCGCCCCAGACTTCAACCTTGTGCTCGATAACGTCCTTCTTGGCATCGCTTGCTATTACCTCAATCTCTTCTGGCGATACGAAGACGTTTTCGCTATCGTCGCCTTCAACTCTGATACGTACTTTGATGCCATCAGTGACTACTGGAGTATAAATAAGCAAAGATGATTCTCTCACCTTGTTCAGCCGTACTGATAGATGCTGCGGTCGAAAGATGAGACCTTCACTATATAACAACTCCTTTTCTTCTTTCTCTGGATCGATATAAATAGTAGAGCTCGAAGAGTAATCGCCGCATTCCACGGTCAAAACGGCTTCACCAAGTTCAAACGCCTTAACTGTCACGTGGCATATGGAAAGATTTTTTACTTTTGTGTCACTTCTTGGTTTCGAAACTACGAAAGCCTCCTTGCCTACAATTTGTAGTTTGTTTGTACACGTTATGGCTACACGTGTTCCGGGTGGGATGACTTTTGTATTGATGAAGACATAAAGTACGCATTGCTTCCCGATAGAAACATGTGCTGATGACGGCAACAAGTCCATACTTTCTGGTCTAGTCTCGTCCTTTCTATTCAATTTCTGCCCTAAATCGACAATATCTTCGATCTCTGCCTCTGCAATCGCATTTAATACGTTTATTCCGGCCATATAACGCTTGGTTTCCGCAGAATCTGGCTTTACCTGCGATTGCCGACGACGTTGTTCCTCTTCTCTGACTGCACGGCCAATGCGCTGCTCAACTTCATCAATGATTGCAGCACACACAGGATGGCTATGATTTATACCATCGCGTTCTTCTTTAAGAATGGGCTCTTCACGTTCCATCAATTCACGGAAACCGTGAATGACTAGTTCGCCGAATAAATGTGATGCCAATGGCTCGTTGTCGTACTTGAATAATGAAATATCCAGAACAGATTGGGCGTCGTCGACAATAAGCAGGCCACCTTGCCGCTCCTCCCCACTTTGTGAAAGTTCATCGCCAGCACGATATAGAATCACGTGAGCATTGAATTCGCCATATCCGTCAACAGCGGTTGTGATAGGTAAGTTTGCTACCTCAATACCCCTTAATATACCATAACTCAAATGACGCTTTCGATTCTTATCACCAGCATTAACGAGAGTTACACGCCTCTTGCGATTAGACATTATCTTACGCAACCGCCAGCTATTTGCAAGAGACGAGAAGACGGTATCGAACTGCGGCACCTTCAAGCCCTTATCAGGATCAGCCATGAAATAGGCTATTGTTCCGTTTCCATCTATGCCGTGTTCTAATCGAAGCGCGGCTGTTGCTGGTCGCGCATCGTCAATCTCACCAGATAGAACATCATCCTTAAAAAAGATACGGCATTCGGTGAAGATGCCGTCTTTAAAAGTGCACATACGGCCACCAATCATTGCTGCAAGTGCGTTCTTGGCACCGGTACCGAAGAACCCTGTCACAGATTTGCCGCTCTTGAAACCGCTGGTCGAAGAGCCATAAAATTCAAAGCTACGAGATAATTCATCGTACGACATACCAGCAGCATTATCTCTCACAGCGAACCGACAAGCAAACCGCCCTTGTTTGTGGTAGACGACATCGATATTACCGTTCACGGGAACGTTATCGCCTTCCAGAATCCGATAGCTATCATCGCAGTTGGTGATAAGTTCGGCTAAGGCTTTTATAACGTCCCCCTGGATGGCGGTCTTAACGCGACGAGCCACCAAACGTGGGTCCGCAGTAATAGTGAATGTTCTCATCGAGCGTATCCTTTGATGATATGATCAAATCGATCACCAAGCCAATCCAAGAATATTATAATATCATTCTGTTCGAGATCTGCTGCGATTGTGCGAAGTTGCCGCAAATTAGTAATACGAATGTGCGAATCAGAGTCAAGAGTACACTGCAAAGCATAGCAACAATCAGATGCTGTAATTGATTCTTGATCACCTTGCTGATATTTGACGAATGCCGACGACCGCCTAACTTCAGCAAGAAGTCTGTCGTATCGCCGTGTATGTGAATACTCTTTAGATGATTTGGGTGCTACCGACAAAGCTTCCTTGACCTCTCGTAGGATTTTGTATCCAACGTCGGTCAGCGTAAAACCTTGTTTGGATTTTCCTCGAAGCCATCTGCGTGTCTTGTAGATGCTGCGCCGCAATACGTGATCAACTCTAAGGGCATCCGGAAATGTAGGGTAACCCTGCAGCGAGAACTTCCTCGGAAATAATAAATATGAAGCCGCTACAATGTTCTCGAATGAAGGATCAATACCCCTCTCAGCGATCTCGTTGATTGCATAGATGACCAGTGGATCAAGTACAATTCCTTTGTACTGTTCATATGGAAACGGCTGCAACTCTTCAATAAGGCTCATAATCACTTAGCCCTCTGCCGACTTTTGGATTTCAATACAAGGCAAGAACATTCTTCACCGCTACGAAATTTATCCCAAGCCTTTATACACTTGCGATACATCTCTTCTTGCCCTACGGCTTTCTTCGATGTATCGCTGCCGCCCCGCATACAAACCCAATTTTGGTCGAGGTATTCCTTCAACTTTAGGCGAGGATCTTTTCGACTTTCGAATCCGACACCAGTTGCAACAGATTCCCAAAAACGACTGGCATCAGCCGCGCATTTTTGAAACGTCTCAAACATTGCAGCGGCCACGGATGCTCGCTTTAAATGTCGTCTATTCAGGACATGTTCATGACAGAAATCCATGACTTGATGAGTTAGTTGGTGATACTCAGTGTCCATGATATGACACTTAGCATCAGTATCGAACTTGACCCGTTCATTGTACGATTCCCACTTCCACGTAGAGAATCCAGCGACGACCAAACTTAATACTTGTTGGCTGTATTTCTCATATCCCGGCCTACCGAAAAGAATCGAGTTGACAACCGTCATAGGTGACCGAGCAAGGTTTCGGTCAATCGTGCTATACAAGATACGGACGTCATCAAGCGTTTTACATCTGTAATGCAGCAGATTGATCTTATACTCCGGATTGAAATTAGACGGAAGATTGAAGACAGCCCAACAACAATGTTGGCCATTCAAACGATAGGTTTGCTTGTCCTCTTGACAATATGCCGTCGACAACATGACGAGCTCCGGTCTGAATAGACCACGAACCATCTGCTTCTGTAAATCAGCGACATGCTGCGTCTTGAGCGACCGTTCCGCAATGAACTCCTTAAACTTCAGAAATTCTGCAGCCTTCTCTCTTGTGAGAACAACTTCTGTTTTCTTCAACAGATCGGTACTGCCTCCTATCTCGCGATACTTCGGACCAACATTATCACCCTTGTGTAGCAGCGATCTGGAGTTTGGGATCATCGTGGTGAAGTCGGAAGTCTGAATCATGATAGGACCTTTGGTTGTGGGTAACGCTGGCTGTGCCGATACTTGCTGCATCGGCTGTTGTATTGATACCGGTACCGACACCGGGCTATTTGTTGATTCCAACTTAGCAACAATAGCAGATTTTCGCCACCTGCGAGATTTCTTTCCGTTTGGTGAGCCCAACCAAATCGGTTCTGGAAGGCCACCATCGGAAGCCCTCCTGTCAACCGACCGCACCGAAACACCAAGAAATGCAGCTAATTCGTGACGCGAGAGGTATTGATCTTCCATATAGAGCTCCAGATAGATACGAGCCAAGCAACTAATTATAGCATCACTCAGCCGCCTAGTTAACTGATACCTATTTATCAGCTTCCTTTACATTGTGGCTGGTGGTGGTCTGTCGATACTCTCGGAGCCGGGCGGATTCTTGTTAACGTCACGCAATTGATGATTCAAAATCTCGATGTTCTGCGTTGCCATTTCAAGCTGCATAGCGACCAGCCTAGCATCTATAATGCTAAGGCTGACTTTCGGGTCGCGATTCAGAAAATTCATTGTCTTTAGAGACTTCCTAAATTGCCTACGTGCCCGTTTGCATCGATGCTTGAATGGCAACGTCGCCTGCTCGTGGCCCGAAAGCAATCGAACACCGATTTCGCGTTCAGGCCAAATCTCGATACCACGCTCTTCCAACATCCTGTCGTGAAAGCGTTTCATAATGTAGGCACCGTTCGCAGTCCCGTTTTCGCGCATCAATTGATAACGGCCAATACCGCTGGCTCGCTCAAGTTCCTGCCATTGCATGACTTCGCCGCGATCTCTGTTTGCTGCCAGAGCCATCAATCGTTCAACTGCAGCACGCGATTCTGGATTCGGTTTAAACATATAGCTCATCATATCTCCAGTTAATGAATGTAAAGTGCCATTGGCACCCCTACCATACCCTGCCCGACCGGGCCTAGCCCTGCCCGACGCCACCCTCCCGACCAGACCCTGGCCGACACAACCATTCCTCTTGATTTGTAAATGTGCCATTGGCACCCAAACCTTACCACACCGTACCCGACCGTACCCGGCCTGACCTCGCTAGACCCGACCTTGGCAGACCTCACCGCTTTCACTTGATTTGTAAATGTGCCATTGGCACCCTCACCCGACCCAACCAAGCCCAGCCACACATTTACCCTGCCAAGCCCTACTCTACCGCACCATACCCAGCCGAACATTCCTCTTGATTTGTAAATGTGCCATTGGCACCCTCACCCGACCCAGCCGAACCCCGCCGCACATTACCTTACCAAGCCCTACTACACCTCACCTGACCGAACCTTACCGAACCTAACCGAGCACCGCCGTACTGCACCACACCACATTCCTCTTGATTTAAATGTGCCATTGGCACCCCTACCTTACCGTACCTAGCCATACCAAGCCCTAGCGAACCCAACCACACCGTACCCGCCGAGCCCCGCCGAACCTTGCTCCGCCAAACCGTCACTCTTGATTTGTAAATGTGCCATTGGCACCCCTACCTGACCCATCCTAACCTTACAACACCAGACCTTGCCGGACGCTACCGCACCTAACCTTACCTTGCCACGTCACTCTTGATTTGTAAATGTGCCATTGGCACCCAAACCTTACCGCACCAAACCTAGCCTGACCGTACGCTACCGAGCCTGACCCGACCAAGCTACACCTGACCAGACCCTACCCAGCCGAACATTCCTCTTGATTTGTAAATGTGCCATTGGCACCCAGACCCTGCCCGACCACACCCTGTCACACCTGACCTAACCGTACACAACCCGACCATACCTGACCTCATCACTCTTTGATTTGTAAATGTGCCATTGGCACCCAGACCTTACCTGACCCAACCGAGCCGAGCCTTGCCTGCCGCACCGTACCGTGCCTCGCCCAGCCCTGCCTGACCACATTTCTCTTGATTCGTAAACGTGCCTACCGCACAAAAACAATTGGCTGGGGCCAGCAATGGCCCCAGCCAAAACAGGTCAACTACTTCACCTTGGCTACCTCGGCAGTAAACATGCCGTAGGGTCCGGGCGACGAAGGTGCACCAGGACGCCAATCGCCGAGACCGGCATTCTGACCAGCAATGGAAAGGATCTGCTGCAGCACATCTGCAGTCAATTCTGGCATCGAAACACAGAACTTGCCGCGAACCTCCCACTTGTCGAACTTGGCACGAACGCGGATGTGCTTGCTCTGACCGACCCTAGCGCGTTTCACGAACAGATCGAAGCCCATTTCACGAACAGCTTTCTTCTGTTCCGCAAACGTCAGATCATCTTCCCGCAGCTTCCAGATATCCGCCATCGCCACCTGCTTGCCAGCCACAAGGAAGTCGTAGAACTGGTCGTTCCAACGAATGCCGCTTTGGGTGGCCGACTTGAACGTCGTCCTTCCCTTGACAATCAGTTTTGCGCCGGCAACACAGCAGCACTTCGAGAGGTAATCCCATGGCAATGCGATGTTCGTGCCGTCGTTGCAAACATGCACGATCCAGGTCCACGGGGGGGACCGATCATCGCCAGCTTTGCTGACACCTTTATGACGTGGCTCTTTGCGCCACGCTTCGAGTTCATCGCATCCGTCGATGCTGTCAGCATGCATCAATAACGGTGTGACACCAGTAAGCCGGAAATCGTACACAATAGCTTCGATAAGCTTAACCATACCACAAACCTTTCATAGCTAAAGAGATAGTACCAAAACTCGCCAAATCGGTTATAGCACGACTCAATAACACAGTTAACTGATCCGTAAATATTCACGGAATCTGCCAAGAGAGCCGTCCGATATTACAATTGCTTCTGAAATATATCTGTATCTGGATATTTGCATATTCCATTAGAACATGCCATACAACCGTGTCAATTTAATATCGCTGTTATATTATCCTGTTTAGGTGCACTTGGTCGTTTACTGGAAAATATTCAGATACCATCAACCAACTTTCAATGCCAAGCCAACCTTAACCAACTTACAGCATCCAGCGAGCATAGGTGTTTGGGATGTTGGGCGTTTAGTAATCTGCCCATCAGCATAGAAATCGATCTGTAGTCCTTCCGATTCGGCAAATCCCTTCAACGATTGCAGCCATTGCTTATAAACGCCCTTTGCAATCGGCTCATATGAAGAATGTGCGTAGCCTTCCAAGAAGTTCCATGAGAACAGTATGCATCCTGATTTCTTGGCGGCAGCGATAGCAAGATAACACAACTCCTGCCAGTATTCTGTTCTTGATTCAACCATCCCGATGGTCGCGTCGTAGCTTATGACACGTGGATTCTGCCATCGTTTCCATAACTTGTGGATAGTCAAGAATTCGCGATTGGAGTGAGCACAGGCTCCTTCTGGTGCCTTATCGATTGTTCCCTTGTCGACATTGTGGTAAGAATTGCATTTTAGTTCGATACCGGCATCGACAAGGTGCTTGTACTCATACCATTCTCTGCCGCCGAGAGTCCAGAATTCGCAGCCAGAGAAAGAAGTAATACCGTAATATTTCAGAGCCTTGACCAAGAATTCACGATATTCATTACGGCCAGCATATTTGCCACGCCTGATTCTCTTCTTATATGCGAACCAGTCGGGACGGAGGGCACGAATCTCCTTATTAAAGTCAGAATTATAGTCAGCACCTTTAGTGGTGCATCTATATAATGTATTTCCCAATCGCTTCTCTTCTGGGTCTTTTGAGAAGGTACTTGGCTTCTTTGCGCCACTTTTTGCTAATTCTAACAATTTAGACCTGTCTAGATCTGCATTATGGATGAACCATTTCGGACGAAGAGTGCGGATTTTCTCAGCAAGAATCGGATCATATGCTTTAGAGTTCTCGTTAGTATAACAATAGAAAAGACGTGCCAATCGCTTTTCTGCTGAGTCATTTAACACAAAAGACGGCTTATTATCTCTACTCTCTGCCAACTCTAATAATACTTGCTTGTTTGCTGTAGTGCTGGCTATAGTACGGCAGAACCAATCTGGACGGAGAGCATGAATCTGCTCACTGAAAGACGGATCATCTACCAAATACTTGAATAGCCTTCCAGCCCATAATCTTTCTTTTGGGTCTCTAGATTCACCACGTGGTCTTTTCCCTCCATTCTTGGCCATATCAAGCAATTCAGTTTTATTCGACACCAACGGCTCAAACCAATCTGGGCGAAGAGTACGAATTTCCTTATTGAAAACTGGATCGCGTTTAGAGCCTTTGGCGTTGGTATAGGCAGACAACGCGCTTCCCAACAATTTTTCTTCTCGATTCTTCGAGCATTGGTTGGGCCTATTCGCACCGTTTGTTGCCAGTTCTAGCAATTTGTCTTTCTTTAGATCTTTACTGTTAACGAGCCAATCAGGACAGGTAGCACGAATCTTCTCAGCAAAAACAGGATCATATGTGTTGATATTCTTGTTGGTATATCTAAAAAACGCGGCCCCAAGCTTGCTAGTGGTCCTAGGCTTCTTTGCACCGTTTGCTGCCAGTTCTAGTAGTTTATCCTTATTCAGATCTATATTGGGAATGAGCCATTCTGGGCGAATAGCACGAATCTTAGCAACGAATTCCTGATCGTAGCAGCCACTATTCTCACGTGTATATGAAGATAGTCTGTCCGCTAGTTTTGTCGGTTGTATAGGTCTTTCACCACCACTACTAGCTAATGCCAGCAATTTTGCCTTGGTCAGTGCTTTCGTATCTACAAACCACTCTGGTCGAAGAGCACGAATCTGTTTATCAAAGACCTGATCGTACGATCGACCATTCCGATTTGTATAAGTACAGAGCGCCAAGCCAAAACATCTCTCCGCTAGGTTTTTTGAACGTTTGCTCGGTCTTTCGGCTCCGCCCTTTGCTATCTCCAACAACTTTTGTTTTCTCATGGCTGTCGGATTTTCAAGCCAGAGTGGAGCTATTTTACGGATCTCGTCAGTAAATTCTGGATCGTATGTTCTTTGGCTTTCCCTCGTATAACTATCGAATACCCCACCTAGACGCTTCTCCTCGGGATCTTTTGAACGCTTCTTTGGTCTTTTTCCTCCGTTCTTTGCCGACTCTATAAACTTCTTCTTGTTCTCTCTCATTGAGTTCGCGTTGAGTCGGATCAATAATCTCTCGACCTCATCAGTACCATCCATACCATTAATGACTTGAAAGTAATCTGTGACGCCGATCACTTTCAGTTTCTTGATTGCTTCCTTGATTTCTGGGTCATTCATGAACTCGCTAAACGATAATTTACTAAGGCGTCTATCGCGCTTACGGATGATCTCTTCCAATGCAATGCGGTCATTCTTATCAATGACATCACATTGCATCAATAAGCTGATGGCAAAAATCGGAGTTATTGCGAAGCCCTGCTTGGCACAGAGTTGGTGAAACATTTTGATTAATTCATCAGAAGATGTTCCAGGAACAGTAGACGCACGCAGAATTCGCTGTATGATTTCATTATTCTGCAGCGAATTTATCTGCAGCCTAAATCGTGCTCTTTCTTTATCGACCTCAGCACGATGTCGTTGCGGTAAAACCAATGTAAACGTATCAGTGAAGTCCAAACCACTGCAAATAGCCTTAATTCTGATAACCACCTGTAGAGTGGCATATTTAACAACATCTTGATCTTCATCAGCCAGACTTACTTCGAAGATTACAACCCTAGAGAGATTGGGTGATAGATGCTTCGGGTTTGTTTTGTGTCGCAGAGCACGACCAATACATCGCTGGACAAACCGCTGTAGAGACCCGGTGAGCCGTGGATTGAATGTCTGAGCACATTCAACCCAATCCATGCCTTCGTCAAATAACTTAATCGCTATAACAACATCATAGCACCTGGGCGCGTCAGCGAGTGCGTCAAGCTTAGCTGTACGCATCTTCTTCACATTAGAGACGAGAGTTTCTCCGTCATCAGATCCAAAATTGAGTATCCTGACGCCTTTACATTTATTAAATAGGATTTTTTGCAAATCGAATGCCTGTTTAGCACCATCAACATACATAATTGTCGGCAAAGGGCTCCTTTTGTATTCGTCGACGTATGCCTTCAACAACTCAGGATAATTCATAGCATCCAACAAATCAGGCTTATTTGATATATCCTCAGTTGCAGCCAATCGATCGAAGTCAGACTTATTCACAGCGTGATAAAATCGAACAGCTACATCGAAATCAGGGCAGCAACCTTCTTGGTAATGCTCTTTCAGAAGTCGTCGAAATCGACTAAACTCTTCTGGTGTTGGTTGACCGCCATCACTGCGAAAGTCGGTAGCTGTGAAGGCGTGGACCTCAGCACATCTATCAACACACCTTCTAATAATCGAACCAAGTAAGTTCTCATCCTTCACATCACTATGATGGACTTCATCGACAAGTAAGACGACATCAGATAAATCAATAGTCTCATCATCAAGAGCTAGATCGAATGCTTTATAACTCGAAACACGGATTGTTCCCTTGACACTATTCAAGAAGAGTTTCATAGACTCAGATTTTTGCATTGCATCTTGTCTGATACTATTCTTGCATAAGGTATATCGTGTTATTTCCCTTCCTTCTTCATCTTTTTCAATAGCACACCAGTGACAGCCTTTGGTGTATTTGGTGAAATTGTGGTTGATACCGAGTTGCGGCGTGATAATGACGACTTTTTTGTGCTGCCTGACGAAAGCAGTATAGGAAAGCATTACGTTGGTTTTGCCACTACCGGTTGGCGATTCAACTAATGTAAGTCGATTCTGCTTCATGTGGTTGATCATACCACATTGATATTGACGCAGAACTATCTTGGATCTGTCTGCCTTCTCATCCAAGATAACAGATTGCGTTACAATCTTACCAGCAAGAATATTGCTTCGAACAGTGATAGTTGGATTTATAGTTAGCATCAATTGAACCAATCTGGGCGTAATGCACGAACCTTCGCGTCAAATTCTGCATCGTACGTCTTGCGACTCTTGTTTGTGTAGTTAATCAACGCACGACCAAGACGCTGTTCTCTGATAGCGGCATCATAGACGTCCTCCACGTGTTCTGCTTCCTCAACAGTCCCAGAAGGTAAAGGATTCTCTTGATACTTGGCCCATGCACTGCTACTCGGGCGTGATGCGCCACTCTCAGCTAACTTCAATAGCTCGGCCTTAGTTGATGTAGCTGTAGGAATAAACCAGTCTGGACGCAAACCACGGATCAACTTATCGAAGCTATAGTCGTAGCAGCCGCCACTGCAATATCTGGTCAGTGCTATGCCTAATTTATCCGATTTTTCTGGTCTTTTTGTTCCGCTTTCAGCCAACTCAAGCAACCGTCGTTTCTTCTCTTCCGACGTCCCTGGCCTCTCTGCTCCACTTTCAGCCAACTCAAGCAATCGCCGCTTGAGATCAGACTTGCTGGTGCCGGTTTCAATTGGCTCGATTGTGAGCTTTAGTCCGCTCGTTTCAAGCTGCTTGAGAAGATCTTTCTGGTAATCAGTTAGCTCGATCATGATAATATCTCCTGAAATAGTAAATGCACCGGGAACGTTCCCGGTGCATTTTATTATAGCACATTGCTGCAAGTGCGTCAATTATCTCATGGCTACCCCTCTATCGGGTTCCCGGTCAGACGTTGAAATTCAACGTCGATATCGCATTCTGTTTCGACCATTTTATGGGCACCGGGGCTGGTACCCATAAACTCCCTGATTTTATTCTCAATCTCCAAGGGAGTCATTGGTGGCTGCCAAGTCTCCTTATATTCGACCAGTTCTTCCCAACACTCGTTGCAGATATATCTCGTACCATTGAGGATAAGCCTGTCGCACATGACGTTCGGGCAGCTACGTCGATCACAAGCTAATACACTCATTTCTCAACCTCTCGGGGCTACGCTATGACGACCGGAAAATATGCCGCCGTCATCGCCAAGCAACCAAAACTGGCCAAACTCGTCTACATCAGTATGGCGATAACTAAATTCGAAGTCTGCGGGGTCGAGGTTCATCCGTTGCAAGAATTCAACAACTTGTGCCCGCAGCTTGGTCTTGACATCATCTTCGTTTTGACCGATCACGGCCTTCCAATGCGAAGAAGGATTCCTCGGGACGCCAGCACAGGCCATTGAACGTTTAGCGTAGGCTACGCTGTGTTTCTCGTCGTTGATGACGAAGTGGATTTCTTTAAGAATGGCGACAATCACGATGGTTCCTTCTTTCGCCCGCACCAATTTTCGAGTTCAATTATCTCTTCCGGAGTTAGAACGTGGAGTGGCTTCTTCGACGTTCTCTCGACCACACCGTCGATAGCTAGCCTGTTGAGGTCTTTCGCTTCAACTCCATGCAAAGCGATGTAGTGGCGCTGCACGAGAAACGTCCCAGAGGGTGCCGTGATTTCGACCATCTCACCAAGCTTTTCGGCATATCGCCTGACGATTTTCTCCACATCCTTATTGACATAATGGAGTGGTTTGCCGCAAGCGCAGTAGCCGGGTTTAATGGTCATCACGGAACAATTTCCTCCATTAATCTGTTAGAGAAGGCGAGCAATTCTGCTACAAGCTGGTCGCCCCTCTTTGAACGTTTATAGGCTTGGTGGTCGCCACTGCCGTGAGCATAGCTACCGACCACCAACCCCATTTCGACCAACTCGTCGGCTATCGCCGTGTCGTGGTATTCGTAGTAGATATTCCCACCCTTCGAGGTATTCGATGGATAAGATACCAAAGCCTGTAGCTGCATCAGGTTCATAGGTGATTATAGCACGGCGAGCGGGAACTATTAATCTAGACCAATGTATCTGGCCGGAGTATCTTCGTCCATCTGCCAAGGCTGCCCAGGTAGTACTAATTGGTGTATCGGTGGCGTTATCAAATTCTCAGCGGGATAAGCTATTGTGCCGTTTTTTGCTGCCCACGACGTTGAAATACTTACCATTTTCTCTCTTGGTATCCTACCAATGTAGTGCCAATAGTTGTAGGGCAAAAATTGTGCATCATCGAAATTAAAATCTATGCCTTGAAGACGTTCTTCTGCTGATTGGATTCTACCAAAATGAACACAGGCTGACGTCGTTTGTTCTAGGTACAGATTACCAGCGATTGCTAAATCTGCTCTTCGCACACTCGTATAAATACAATCGCCGAATTGATCTACGTAAAGCATAAGAGCACATATGAAGAAGTCTTCGCCTGGAAGTCCATCTTGGCCAAGTGCTAAGTGCATGTTCTCGCGTATCCATTCAGGGAACGCGATACCTTTCATGATCGAAAGGTCGAGCGATCTCAACTCATGGCTCGTGTACTTTACATAGCAGATAATCTTACCGGATTGATCACAAAAATCTAGCGGCGGGCGAGGCCATTCTGGCGTTTGGAATGGCACAAAGTATATCTGTGTTGTAAATTGTGCGTTTAACCAGCCCTCCAGCAATTCTCGCCCCAGATTCTTAGCATATCTGCTGTTCAACCTGTTAGTGTCTTTGTCTTCAACTTTCTGTCGTTTCCCTGTGCCAAGACCATATCGAACTTGATTATGTTCTTGTCCGGTTCCGTGCTTACGTGTGAGTGAATTGAGATAATCGACAGCAGGTTTGATAACTTGTTGGTTCATTTATCGAGTTCTCTGAGCAGTTGGTCTATTTCATCATCTTCGGCAGCATTAACAATCGTCTTTGGATCTAGCCATATTCGGTCACCAGCTTTGATACGCTTTATGCAATCGAAAGACTGCACGGCACCATAGCTGCGACGGCAACGCACACTGTAAACCATTTTGTTCTTTAGTTGTCTGTGTGTATCACCAGCAGCGAGGTTGATGGTGACATACTTGTCTTCAACTGCTACAGAAACGACAAGATATAACATGGTCAACCTCTCGGCACGATTGGCGACGGATCTGGCCAGAATGTGCCGTCTTCTAGCTTGAACGAAACCCAGTTGAATTGTTTGCAGCCGCTTGTGTCGTGGTTCGATTTCAAATGGCCACATACACAAAGCTCGTCAACTATTTTGCGATCATCTTCAATACGTGCACGGGGTGCTATGTCTCTCATGATCCGTCTTCCATATATCTAACTGCGTTCTCTTGCCAAGGACTCATGTCATCTTTAAACATATTATGGCCAGCCGGAGGAGTATGCGGAAAACATGTATCACACAAGAGCGGTCTGATACTTCCGTCATCCCTAAATAATACGTTGGCCGATACTCTTAATGGTTCCCCACATTCAGAACACCAAGCTCGCCATAAATGGTGTTTGCTATCTGTCAGAGGATAAGGGTCGCCAGTATACACTGTTATTTCTGCCGCCTCTCAGCCATCTTGGCCCAAAATTCCGTCATATTGCCAAGACCTTCATCAAGGTGAATAGCAATATGCTCTGTGAGCAAGTTATCGTCAACATCGTAGGCCGGTTCGGTATGCATCTTGATTCCGAGTTCTGCTGCTACTTCAAGCATCAATGGAGCACGGTCTTTAGTACAGTTGGTAAGGAAATAGTTGTCCATAATCTGTCACGTTGTTTTCTGATTGGCGGTAAGAAAGTGGTTGAGAGCGAGCTTGAACGACTCAAGCGAACGGTGGTGTCTGGCGTGGCTCGCCCACTGGCAGATGAGATGTACGTTGTCAGGAATGTAACCGTCGTTATAGCTGATACGGTCGATACAGATAGCTTCGATGCCGTAATAGGTCGTCATCGGCACGTTTGTGAATGCACAACGACCGTTCTGCTGTTCGAAGAGCTTAATCAGAAAATCTAAGTCTATTTCAACCTTTATCGGTCGCCTTGAACGCGGCAAACGCATCAGGTTTTTCAGCAGACGTTCTAAGAAATCTTCGGGCGTCTCGATTCTCATAGGGACCTCCGAATAGTTATAGCACGAACAAACAGGTCATTAATCCTTCGATGTGTTTTCAAGTTCAG